>Ga0164318_10003568_pt1 | contig 14748 bp, 17 predicted proteins | sample GuaBasSedimGuay9_FD_113734 | JGI IMG/M metagenome (GOLD analysis project Ga0164318, IMG submission 113734) | Subseafloor sediment microbial communities from Guaymas Basin, Gulf of California, Mexico - Guay9, Core 4571-4, 0-3 cm | ecosystem: Environmental > Aquatic > Marine > Hydrothermal vents...
TATCGGTTGGAGCTTTTCCCGATTCTGATTATCATACTTTTTTCTTTAAAGAGAATCGGGATTCAGACAACCGAACTTTTTTAACGCTCTCTTCCTCGCATTTCCGGGCGGAGATTTTCAGATGCCGGCAAAAGAGGCAGGAGGCATCCTGCCTCTACATTTTCCTTTGCGTCCGTTGCGCTCGTTGCGAGAGCATTTAAGGATAAATAAACTCCGGATATCCCGGATGTTTTTCAGGAAAACTTAACAAGGTTTTTAATTGACTATCTATGGGATTTTTGATATATTGATTAGATAAAATGATTTTGTAAGGCCGGAGAACAGAGTGGAAACAGTAAATCTGGGGCTTGGTTCCAATCTTGGAAATAAAGAGTTAAATCTCTCAGCGGCCATTGGATTTTTTAAAAGGAATAAAGCAGTTGATGTAGTTAAAATATCTTCTGTTTACAGAACAGAACCCTGGGGGAAAAAAGATCAAGCCGAATTTTTAAATCTGGTTTTTCAGATAAAAACATCTATGGTTCCGGAAGATCTTTTGAAATTTTGCAATGAAGTTGAAAACAAGTGCGGAAGGATGAAATCCATAAAATGGGGTCCAAGAACAGTTGATGTTGATATTCTGACTTACGGAGATATGATTCTGAGTTTAAAAGATCTTACAATACCCCATGCATTTTTAACAGAGCGCAGGTTTGTTTTGGTACCCTTTGCAGAAATTTGTCCGGATTGTGTTATTCCCGGCAAAAACGTGACAGTTAAACAGGCTCTTTTGTCCTGTCCGGAAAGAGGCCGGGTGGTTTTTTATAAAAAAGAGATCAACGTCAAATAGAGGGGTTTTACGTGAAAGAGGCAAGTTATTTTGCTATTGAAGGAGTTATAGGAGCAGGAAAAACGTGCCTTGCAAAGCTTCTGTCAGAAAGATTAAACGGTCAGCCGATACTGGAAAAACCTGAAGAAAATCCGTATCTCGAAGATTTTTACAAAAACAGAAAAAGATACGCTTTTCAGGTGCAGTTGTTTTTTCTGTTGAGCCGGTACCGCCAGCTTCTTGATTTCCCACAGCAGGATCTTTTTCATTCGTGCATAGTGGCGGATTATATTTTTCAGAAAGACAGAATTTTTGCATATGTAAACCTCGAAGACAGAGATCTTACTTTGTATAAAAAAATTGCAGATATGCTGGAACGGGAGCTTCCAAGACCTGATCTTGTTATTTATCTTCAAAGTACAACTGAAAGGCTTATATCAAATATTAAAAAAAGAGGGAATAAATACGAACGATCAATATCTCATGATTATATAAAAAAACTGAATGATGCATACAACGAGTTTTTTTTCAAATATACTGACACTCCTCTTTTAATAATCAGCTCGTCGGAAATTGATTTTGTGGAAAATGAGGAAGATCTGCAGGATTTGATAAATCAGATATTAAATCCTCCTGCAGGAATGAAATATTATATACCAAGAAAAGGATAATACATGAGGTTTCGTCTGTTATTTACAGTTCTGGTTGTGTATCTCGGTTACAAATACATAAAAAATTTGTGGATTAAAGCGGCATCCGGAAAACCTAATGTGCATGTCAATAACCAGACAGAGAAGAAGCCTGTTGATATTGACAGTAAAAACATTGTTGATGTTGAATTTGAAGAGATAGACGACGAAGGAGACAGCACCTGATGAAAACTTACCTGCGAATTCTGAGATACATAAAACCGTACTGGACACATCTTGCAGGCTCAATAATAAGTGTTTTGCTTTTTGTGATATTTTCCAGTGTTTCTCTTGTTTCTATTATGCCTTTTTTGAATACACTGTTTTCCGCGGAAACTCAGCAGATCAGTGTCTCGGCGGATATGCCTGATGTAGCAGCAGGAGCCAAATCCATAGTGCCTGATATTTCGTCAAAAAAAGAGGTGTTAAAACAAAAACTCTTCAGGTTTTTCCTGGGAGAGAACTGGGAAAAAGACAAACTTAATGCGCTTCACAGAATTTGTGTTTTACTTGTACTTGTTATAATGTTTAAAAGCTTTTTCGGATATCTTCAGGCCTATTTAATGGCATATGTTGAACAGGGTGTAATTAGAGATATAAGGAACGATATCTACAGCCATATTCAGGAACTATCCCTGAGCTATTTTGATAAAACCCGTACAGGCCAGCTTATTTCACGTATTACGAATGATGTTACTCTTGTAAACGGGGGGCTGTCCGCAAGTTTTTTTACTCTCATTAAAAATCCCCTGCTGATTATCACATCCCTTACAATTGCTTTTATTATTTCATGGAAACTTACACTGGCATCATTAATAGTGCTTCCTGTCAGCCTTTTAATAATCGGATATCTTGGTATGAGATTAAGAAAAGACAGCCGTATATCCCAGCAGAAAATGGCAGATGTAACGTCAGTGCTTCAGGAAACAATATCCGGAATCCGAATTGTAAAAGCTTTTAGTATGGAAGATTTTGAAATAAGAAAATTTGCGCATGAGGCAAACAATTATTTTAAAACTCTTCTGCGTCTTACAAGAGTAAGAAACCTTGCTTCGCCTATTACAGAATTTCTCGGCACTGTTGTGGGTGTTGGAATACTTTGGTACGGAGGGCAGCAAGTACTTGGCGGTACACCGGGAACATCCCATTTAAGCCCTGCAGAATTTATTACATTTGTCATAGTCATTTTTTCCATTATGCAGCCTTTCAAAGAAATTTATACTGTAAACAACAGACTTCAGGAAGCTCTTGCAGCAGGAGAGAGAATTTTTTCACTTATTGATACTGAGCCTGAAATCAAAGAAATTGAAAACCCTGTTCCCTGTAAAGAGTTTAAAGACTCAATAGTTTATGACAAAGTATCTTTTTACTACAATAAAACCACAGGCATTGTTCTGGATTCCGTATCTTTTACAATTAAAAAAGGGAAGATTCTTGCTATAGTAGGCCCCAGTGGTTCAGGAAAGTCAACACTTGCAGATCTTCTGCCAAGGTTCTATGATCCGGTAAACGGTAAGATTCTGATTGACGGTAAGGATATATCCACAATAAGAATCAAAGATTTAAGAAATCTGATGGGTATTGTTAATCAGGAGACAATACTTTTTAATGATACTGTAAGAAACAATATTGCATACGGTATGGAACATATCCCTATTGAAAAGGTTATAGAAGCTGCAAAAGTGGCGAACGCCCACAGATTTATAGAGAAGATGGAACACGGTTATGATACAATCATCGGTGAGAGAGGTGTAAAACTTTCAGGTGGAGAAAAACAGAGGCTCGCAATTGCCCGTGCAGTGTTAAAAAATCCGCCGATCCTGATTCTTGACGAAGCAACGTCTTCTCTTGATACCGAGTCTGAACTTCTTGTGCAGGAGGCTCTTGACAGACTTATGGAAAACAGAACGTCGTTGATTATTGCGCACAGACTTTCCACTGTTCAGCATGCGGATGAAATTATTGTTTTAAATAAAGGAAAGCTGGTTGAAAGGGGGAATCATCACAGCCTTATGGAAAAGGGCGGTTTGTATAAAAAACTTTACACAATGCAGTTCAGAAATATTTAGCATTAACATTTGCGATGGTTAAGCTGAGTGGAGCACTTACGGAGCCATTGGGCACAATAAGAAGAAAACCAACTTTCAACTATAAAAATCAGAAAAGTAATGTATTTTGGCAGGGAAATAGACGAGGTAGAAAATGAATGATTTTCTAACAATAAAAGAAGCTAGCGAATGGGCGAGTAAATATTTAAATAAAAATATTTCTACTTCCAATATTTCATATTTAATACAATATGGAAAAGTTAAAAAACGAGGGCATAACGGTTCAACTGTAATAAGCAAACAAGATTTAATTAATTATTACAAAAGTTATAACGGACAACGGGAAAACAAATGGAAACAAAAACTTGGTAATGATCTAAATTGGGCGCTATCATTTGACCATCTGAAAGAAAAAGATACGACTAAACATATACATCGTTTACACCCATACAAAGGGAAATTTATTCCGCAACTTGTTGAATATTTTTTAGACTCTCATATTGACGAATTTAAAAAAGAGATTTACTTTAATAAAGGTGATATTGTATTAGACCCTTTTGCAGGAAGCGGGACAACTCTTGTTCAAGCAAATGAACTTGGTATGCACGCCATTGGCATTGATATATCAGCATTTAATACACTTATTTCAAATGTTAAAATTGTAAAAGTTGATTTCAACAACTTGCAAAAAGAATTAAATAAAATTACAACAAAACTCAAAGAGTTTATTTCCGGATCAAACAACATACAATTTGAACAGGAATTACTCGAAGAACTGAATATTTATAATAAAAAATATTTTCCTTCGCCTGAGTTTAAAATAAAAATAAGGCAAAAAGAAATTGATGAAAAAAGTTATACAAAAGAGAAAGAACAAGAATTTTTAAAAATATTCGCTAATTTAGTAAAGAAATATCAACTTGAAATAAGACATGAAACTGTAAACAATTTTCTTGAAAAATGGTATTTAAAACCTGTAAAAAGGGAAATAGATTTTGTTTTTGAGCAAATAAAAGGCGTTGAGAATTATAATACAAAGAAAATTCTAACCATAATTTTAAGCCGGACAATGCGTTCTTGCAGAGCAACAACCCACGCCGACCTTGCAACACTTAAAGAACCTGTAACACAAACATATTACTGCCGGAAACACGGGAAAATATGTAAACCGCTGTTTTCAATTCTATCCTGGTGGGAACGATACAGCAAAGATACTTTGAAAAGATTAAAAGAATTTGATAAATTACGCACGAATACTTTTCAAATCGCCTTACAAGGAGATTCAAGGAAAATTGATATTTTCAAAGAATTAGAAAAGAAAAATAAGAATTTTGCCGAGCTGGCAAGAAAGCAAAAAATCAGAGGAATATTTTCAAGTCCGCCTTATGTAGGATTGATAGACTATCACGAACAACACGCATATGCTTATGATTTATTCGGATTTAAAAGGAATGATGAACTTGAAATAGGCCCGCTAAACAAAGGACAGGGGAAACAAGCAAGGGAATCATATATTGAAGGTATTTCACAAGTTTTAATCAATTCGAAAAGATTTTTACAAAAAAATTACGATATTTTTCTTGTAGCGAACGATAAATATAATATGTATCCCACTATAGCGGAGAAGGCGGGAATGAGAATCGTAAATAAATATAAAAGACCTGTTTTAAACAGAACGGAGAAAGATAAATCCGCTTATTCCGAGATAATATTTCATTTAAAGGGAAAGTAATGTGGCATTAGCACAAGAAAAAAAAGAATTAATTTCTGTTGAAGTAATAAAAACATTATATTTAAGATTCGAGAATTTCCCGGAAAACTCAGATAATAACAGGAATGCACCTTTTCATAAAGCATTTTTAAATGCTTTTTCTGATAAATTTGAAGGAAAAGTTTCAGATATACCATTTTTTGTATCATTAAGTAGCTGGCTGCACGGACTTAATACGACATTAGGGCAATCGTTTTTTGAAAAAGTGGCACATATTTTGTCTGATGGGCAAAAAAAAGGTTTTACAAAAAACGACAATACCTTATTAAAAATCACAAAAAAACAAAAAGATAATATCGCAGATATTATAACAGATTTGAAAAATGGAAATGAACAGCCAAACCTTAAAAGAGAAAGTAATTTGATTTTTATTAATGAAGGCGAAGAAATTGAAGCTAATAATTTCACAGCGGATGTGTTTATTGAAGATTACGATAAGATTATTTGTGTTGAGTTAAAATCAGTAAAGCCAAATGCCGGTGAGATGCGTGGTGAGAAACAAAAAATTCTGGAAGCAAAAGCTGCCCTATATCATTCATATCCAGAAAAAAAGATAGAATTTTACATTGGTTTCCCGTTTGACCCAACAAGTAAAAACGAAACAACTTCTGATAAAGATAAATTTCTTTCTCAAATAATTGATGGTAAAAAATATTATGATTTTTCAGAGGTTAAGCTGGCAAACGAGTTGTGGGATTTTCTTTCTTCCGATACTAATACTATGCAACAAATTTTAGATATAATTAATTCAATAGCTAAACCAGATTTTAAAGAAAAATACAGTAAGCTGATAGATCCAACAATAAATTTGGAGGAAAAAAGAAAGATTTTAACAGGATGGAATATTTTTTCAGAAGTTAAGTTAATAGAAGAGAACGAAACAATAATTTCTAAAATTAATGGTAATAAAAGATTACAAAGAATTTATAATCAAGATATTTTTATTACTGGGAAATATAATCATGAAAGATCTATAGAGTTATTAAGTTTAATAAATTAATTGTGCCCAACACAGTATGCAACTGCGTGGCATTAAAGGGTAATAATTACTATTTATCAGTTTAAATGCGGGGTTATTATGAATAAAGAAATTATTAAAACAAAAAATTCTCCGGCTGCAATAGGCCCGTACAGTCAGGGTGTTAAAGCAGCATCAGGCAGGCTTGTTTTTACAGCAGGCCAGATTCCCTTAGATCCTGAAACAGGAGAGATAAAGGGAAACACAATAGCAGAGCAGACAAAACAGGCACTTTTAAACTTAAAAGGGGTTCTTGAGGCAGCAGGTTCAGGACTTGACATGGTTATAAAAACAACTGTATTTTTAAAGGATATGAATGATTTTTCTGCAATGAACAGTGTTTATGCGGAATTTTTTACGGAAAATCCGCCTGCGCGTTCAGCTGTGGAAGTGTCGCGGCTTCCGAAAGATGTTCTTGTGGAAATTGAGTGTGTTGCACTTTCAGATTGATTTATGAAAAAAATATTTACTATAATTATTCTTACATTAATTTGTAATGTGTCGCTTTTTTCGCAGACCGGAGATACAACAGGGGTTTCTCTTAAACCGAAAGTACACAGCACATTTAAAGCAGTGCTCTTTTCTGCGGTAATACCAGGCGCAGGACAAATATATAACGGTCAGATAATAAAAAGTTTTGCGGTTGTAGCAGGTATAGCCGGGATGGCTTATGCTGCACATATTCAGAATGAAAGAGCTCTGAATTCTCAGTACGACGAAGAGATGAATTACTACAAACAGGACAGAGACAAATTTATCATTTATGCTGTGCTGGTCTATTTTATAAATATAGTTGATGCATATGTTGATGCACAGTTCATGGATTTTGATACAGGGCCCGATTTGTCGATGGTCTGTAAAAAGAACAGGACAATTGCATTAAGTTTTAACTGGTCATTTTAAAGCTGCGGAGTTAGTATGGAAAGAGAAGAAGCTTTGGAGCTTGTAAAAAAACATGTTTCCAATAAAAATCTTATCAAGCACATGATTGCTGTAGAAGCTGTAATGAAATTCCTTGCCAGAAGATTCGGTGAGGATGAGGAGTTGTGGGGGCTGGCAGGGCTTCTGCATGACCTGGATTATGACCGGACAGCAGATGATTTTGAAAATCACGGTAAAATAACAGCGGAAATTCTTGAAAAAACAGATGTACCGGAACAGGTTATCTATGCAATAAAAAGCCATCCCGGGCATTTCCCGCGAAAAAGCCTTATGGATAAAGCCCTGTTTGCTGCTGATCCCATAACAGGATTGATAGTAGCTGCAACACTTATGCATCCCACAAAAAAGATTAAAAACGTGGATGTTGAATTTGTAAAAAGAAGGTTTAAAGAAAAGAGATTTGCAGCAGGCGCAAACAGAGATCAGATAAAAAGCTGCTCTGAAGCAGGTATTGAGCTGGATGATTTTATTGCGCTTTCTCTTGAAGCGATGCAGTCTGTGGATAAAGAACTTGGTTTGTAGAATTTATGACAAAATTATATATAATTTTTATGTATGTTCTGGTTTTTTCAGACTTTGCTTCAGCTCAAAAAATGGAAAATTATAATGAGCCGGTTTTGTGTGAACCTGAAAGTTCTGTGGTTTTCAGGGATAATTTTTTCGGGAAAGATAAAGCCAAACATTTTCTGGCATCAATGATAATTACCGGTGGAAGCGCATGGGCGGCAAAACACAGGTTTGGTCTTGATACCAGGTCTGGCATGACAGTTGGAATCAGCATAGGCCTGTCAGTTGGTATTATGAAAGAGGTTGCAGATAATAAAAATCCCCGAAAACAGTATTTTTCATGGCGTGATATTGTTGCTGATATAGCGGGTGTAATAGCAGGGAGTATTTTTCTGGCATGGTAAAAAGCAGCAGAACAGACGGATTATTTGAAATATCGGGTGCAGTGCATCTTCATTCCAGTTGTTCAGACGGGTCAAAATCAATACCTGAAATTACAGAAACGGCTAATGAGAAGGGGCTTGATTTTTTGCTTTTCAGTGATCATAATACATTAAAGCCCAAAAAAGACGGGCTTGAGGGTATTTATAAAAAGGTTGCAGTTGTAATTGGGTGTGAGCTGAATGATCCTGATGATAAAAACCATTATCTTGCATTTCAGATAGAAGATGAGATCCCTTTGGGCCTGAGAGCAGAAGAGTATGTCAGAAAAGTAAAAGACCAGGGCGGTTTCGGCATAATTGCGCATCCTGCTGAAAAAAGGAGTTATTCGGAAAAGTATCCTCCCTATCCCTGGACAGACTGGCATGTGCAGGGATTTGACGGTATTGAGATCTGGAATCAGTTATCCGAATGGATGGAAGGAATGAGCAGGCTTAATTTTATATACAGGCTGATGCATCCTTTAAGATCCATTCACTTTCCTGTAAAAAGTATTCTTGAAAAGTGGGACAGGCTTAACATTGAAAAGAGAATTGTAGGCACAGGCGGAATAGATGTTCATGCTTATAAAAAAAGGTTTCTCGGATTTATAAATCTGGAAATCTATCCGTATAAAGTTCAGTTTAAATCAATTAGAACACATCTGCTTCTTGATGAATCGTGGCAGGAAATTCTAAAAAAGAATGATTTCAGTCTTGCAGAGAGAGCAATTTTTTCAGCTATAAAAAATGCCCGGTTATTTATTGTTAATTATTCTGTAGGAGATGGAACAGGATTTGAGTTTTATGCACAAAAAGGTTCCCGCATATTTCCAATGGGCGCAAGAATCAATGAACATGAAGTTGAGTTTCATGTTGTTTGTCCTCTTAAAGGTAAAATAAGATTTATTCATAATAGTGTGGTTAAAGAGCAGAAAAGAGGGCAGGATCTGCAAATCAAATGTAATGAACCCGGGGTTTACAGGGTTGAAATATACAGAAAGGGCAGGGGCTGGATTTATTCCAATCCAATTGTACTAATGAAGTAACAGCACAGGAAGGGAAAGGCTGTAATGAAAAGAATTAAGGAGTACTGCGGAATAATTGGGATTGCAGGGCATCCGCAGGCTGCGGAAATGGCATATCTCGGGCTTTATGCGCTTCAGCACAGGGGACAGGAAGGTGCAGGTATTGTTTCCTGTGAGAACGGCAGGGTTTACAGACATGTAGGCAGAGGCCTTGTAAATGATGTTTTTGCATCTCCGGGCACACTTAAAAGTCTTAAAGGCAGTATGGCAATAGGACATAACAGATATTCCACAACAGGCACTGATAAAAAAGAGAATGTTCAGCCTTTGCTGGTTAATACCAAATCAGGATTTGTAGGCCTGGGACATAACGGTAATCTGGTAAATTCAAAAAAACTAAGGTATAAGCTTCAGCAGAACGGTGCGATTTTTCAGACTACAACAGACAGCGAGCTCATTCTGCACCTGATTGCAATATCACAAAAACATGATATTGTTGACCAGATTAAAGATGCATTGACAAAGATCAGCGGCGCTTTCTCTCTTGTAATTCAGATTGAGGGCAGAATTATTGCGGCAAGGGATCCCAACGGATTCAGACCTCTTGCACTTGGCAAGCTGGATCAAGGTTATGTGGTTGCGTCGGAAACATGTGCAATGGATTTGATAGGTGCCGAATACATGAGAGATGTACATCCGGGTGAGCTGGTTATAATTGATAAAAACGGTTTCAAATCCCAGTACTTTACCAATGCACAAAAGTCAACGCACTGTATCTTTGAATTTATATATTTTTCCCGACCAGACAGCAGAATTTTCGGTGAATATGTGGATAAAACAAGAAGAAAACTGGGAAGAAAACTGGCGGAAGAACATCCTGCTGATGCGGATATTGTAATTTCAGTTCCTGATTCAAGTAATACTGCAGCATTGGGATATGCAAATGCTTCAGGCATACCGTTTGAAATAGGCCTTATCAGAAATCACTATATAGGAAGGACTTTTATACAGCCGCAGCAGTCTATAAGAAATTTTAATGTAAAAGTAAAATTTAACACTGTGGGGGGTGTTTTAAAAAATAAAAGAGTTGTTATAGTGGAAGATTCTATTGTCAGGGGAACAACGCTTAAAATGCTGACTCAGCAACTGAGAAATGCCGGTGCAAAAGAAGTTCATATCAGAGTAAGCTCTCCTCCCATTAAATTTCCCTGTTACTACGGGATGGATTTTCCCACTATGGAAGAGTTAATAGCAACCGGCAAATCGGTAAAAGAGATAGAAAAATTTCTTGGTGTGGACAGTCTGGGGTACCTTTCAATTGAGGGCCTGGTCAGTTCCGTACCAAGCGAGGGGCGAGGTTATTGTACTGCGTGTTTTGACGGAAAGTATCCTGTGGAAGTGGAAAAGGATTTTGAAAAGGAGCAGTATGAATAAACTAATAAGGAGACGTTATGAAAGGAATTCAGGGGGGCCTGGATATGCTCTTTATTCTTCGCCCGATGTTGTTCTATCCTGTGTGGACGTTTTTTCTGGCAGGCAGCTTAGAAGCAGGGATGCGTTTAAACGGTAACTGGCAGTTTCCTGTTCTACCGGTAATTTTTTCAGTAACCCTTATAACTGGCTCGGCTTTTATTCTGAATCAGATAAAGGATAAGGAAACCGACAGAATAAATAATAAGCTGTTTTTTATAGCAGACGGGATTGTAAAAGAAAAAAGTGCATTTATTGAAGCAGGTGTTCTTGCATTTGCAGGGCTGCTTATTGTTTATTTTATTTCGTTTAAAATATTTTTATTAGCAGCGGCTCTTTTCTTAGTATCAGGAATATGTTACAATTATCCTCCGTTTTCGTGGAAAGACAGGCCTGTAATGGGAATGGTGACAAATTCGCTGGCCGGTATTTTTATATTTTCAATGGGATGGATAGCAAGGGGAGGTTCCGGATATATACCTTTGTATGTTCTGCCCTATGCCGTTGCAGGAGGAGCGGTTTATCTTGATACAACTCTGCCTGATGTTAAAGGAGACAGAGAAGCAGGCAAGATTACTTTTGCCGTAAAATATGGTCATGGCCTTACAATACGGCTTGCGTCAATATTGGAAATATCAGTAGTGATTACAGCATTTTTATTATCGGACAGGTTTATTTTTTATGCCAGTGTTGTGGTTCTTCCGTTTTTTGTTTTAAGCGCGATAAAACCTGATCTGAAAAACGGCGTCAGAGCTGTTAAGTTTTCTATAATTATACTTCTTGCAGGTGTGTGCTGGTTTTATCCGGCTTTGTTTGCAGTGGTAATGGTTGCATTTTTTATCACAAAAATTTATTATAAAAAAAGATTCAATTTTAATTATCCCAGTTTAAAAGCATAATAAAATGGATAAAAACAGAGGAATTTTAATAGACACGAATTTATGCGATCTTTGCGGCGCTTGTGTTGCAGTTTGTCCTGAAGATGCCATTATTTTGCAGGAACGAAATATTGAGGTTATGCAGGACAGATGTACAAAGTGCGGATTGTGCGCTGCAGTCTGTCCCCTTAATGTACCGGAATTGTTATGATATGAAAAAATATACTTTTGACATTACAATTATCGGAGCAGGGCCTGCAGGATCCATGGCTGCAAAAAGAGCAGCGGAAAAAGGTGCTTCTGTTCTACTTATAGAAAAAGACAAGTATGCAGGTATTCCTGTAAGATGCGCTGAAGGTGTGTACAGGGATGAAATAACCAGACTTGTTGATATTGATGACAGCTGGATATGCAGTAAAATTATTTTTTCGGAACTGGTCTCTCCTGATGGAAACAGGGTAAGAGCTGCAGAGGATGCTTCGGGTTTTATTCTTGACAGAAAAAAATTTGATCAGGCGCTTGCGATTCTTTCAGTGGAAAGCGGTGCAGATCTCCGGACAGAAACCTATGCATCCGGAATGAAGAAAAATGTACATGGAGAGTGGGAAGTATCCGCATGCACAAGAGGCGAGGATATTAAAATTCTCACAAAAGTTGTAATTGGCGCAGACGGAGTAGAGTCCAGAGTGGGCAGATGGGCTGGAATTGATACAAGCCTTAAACTCCGTGAAATAGAATCGTGCTGCCAGTTTACACTTGCAGATCTCAATATTGATGATCAGACAGTACAGTTTTACATGTCAAAGGAGTTTGCTCCTGGAGGTTATGCGTGGGTGTTTCCTAAATCCGGAGGTCTGGCAAATGTGGGACTGGGTATTCTGGGCACTTATGTAAAAGATGTAAATCCAGAAAAGAGTCTTAAGAATTTTGTTAAAAGATATTTCCCTGAGGGCAGAGTTATATCTCAGATTGCAGGCGGTGTGCCGGTTCTGCCGGGATTAAAAGACATGGTGGCAGATGGTGTTCTTCTTGCGGGAGATGCCGCAAGACAGGTTGATCCTCTTTCCGGCGGAGGAATTACAAACAGCATGGCAGCAGGTATTATGGCTGCGGAACATGCAGTGCGGTCAATTGAACAAAAGGACACTTCAAAGAAAAATCTTACTGCATATCAAAAAGAGTGGGACAGAAAATTTGGTAAAAAGATGAGGCTCAGTTCAAAACTGAAAAAAGTTGTTGATGATCTGGATGAGGAAGTGTTTAATAATCTGGTGGGAAAAATGTCTTTACTACCTCAACAGAAACGAACGCCTTTTGCATTTTTTAAAACACTGCTTTTAAATCAACCGAAGTTGTTTTTGGATGTGGCAAAATTTATCCTTTAACAAAGTGGGGAATATGTATGTTTTACTCCTGAGAATTCTTTGAAAGAGAGCTTTACAGATGGGGAACTTGAGAATTTTTACTATACCGAATTTGCTAACTGTTTTAAGACTGATTTTTCTGTGGCCTGCGCTTAAGTATCTGAAATCCGGAGATGAATATATTGCTCTGTTTTTTATTCTGATGGCAGGTGCAACAGATTCCTTAGACGGTTACATTGCAAGAAAGTACAATCAAATATCAGATTTTGGCAAGGCTTTGGATCCTGTTGTGGACAAAATTTTTACACTTTCAATTATTGTATTTCTCGTGTTTTCGCCGGATTATTCTTTACCCGGATGGTTTTTAATTTTTCTTATTTTAAGAGAAATGTTGCTTGTGACTGCAGGGTTCTATCTTATTACTGCTAAGAAAACTGTAATTCAGGCTCAAAAACCGGGAAAGTACTCGGCATTTATTAACGGGGTTTTGGTTATTTTGTATATACTTCATTTTATTTATGTTGATTATCTTTTAATAGCAGCGGTAGCTGCAACGTTGTATTCAACTGCAGTTTATGCGAAAGTTTTTTTCAGGAAAGTATCGGAGAAGTAAATGGAACAGAAAAGCGGAAAATGGAATCTGGGACTTAAAAAGTCGAGAAAAGGGATTCTTGAAAAAATAAACAAGGTATTTTCCGGCAGGTCGAAAATAGATGATTCAGTACTGGAAGACCTGGAGGAAGCGCTGATTGAAGCTGACGTTGGAACAGATGTAAGTCTTGAAATAGTTGAGCAGGCAGAAAAAGTTCTTTCTGCAAGAGATGTAACACAAGATGATATAAAGCAGATAATTAAAAGTGAAATTGCAAAGATTGTCAATATCCCTTGTCAAAAGCCTGTTTTAAATGACCGGCCTGAAGTGATTCTTGTTGCAGGTGTTAATGGAACCGGCAAAACAACTACAATAGGTAAACTTGCCGCAATATACAAAAAAGAGGGTAAAAAGGTTTTGCTTGCAGGTGCAGATACATTCAGAGCAGCAGCAGCAGAACAGCTGCATCAGTGGGCTAAACGTACAGGTGCAGACGTTATTCTTCAGAAGCAGGGGGCTGATCCCGCATCAGTTGCATTTGATTCAATTGAAGCAGGTATTTCAAGAGGTGTTGACGTTGTAATAATTGATACTGCAGGCAGACTACAAAATAAAGTAAATTTAATGGAAGAGCTGCGTAAAATCCACAGGGTGATACAAAAGAAAATTCCGGATGCACCTCACGAGGTTCTTCTTGTAATAGATGCTACAACAGGACAAAACGGTCTTTTGCAGGCAAAGATTTTTACAGAAGCAGTTGGTGTAACGGGAATTGTGCTGACAAAACTCGACGGAACTGCAAAAGGCGGGATTGTTGTTGCAATATGCAAAGCCCTTAATATACCGGTTAAATGGGTTGGTTTGGGGGAGAGTACGGATGATCTTGTTGAGTTCGATCCTGAAGTTTATGCTGAGGAACTTTTGGGAAACTGATGTTCCTAACAATCAGTAAGTTTAAAAGCGGGCATTTGCTGCATTTCGGAGATATTCCGTATAATAAGTGATTGGGGAAATTATTTTCAGTCAGGATATTAATTAATATGAAAGATTCATCAATTTCTGATAAAAAAGTGTGCCTTATTACTCTTGGGTGCCCTAAAAACGATGCTGATTCGGAGGTTCTGTGGGGACTCCTGAGATCTCATGGAATGCAGCTTACAAAATCAGCTGAAAATGCGGATGTTATTTTTATTAATACATGCGGATTTATTGAA
>Ga0164318_10003570_pt1 | contig 14747 bp, 16 predicted proteins | sample GuaBasSedimGuay9_FD_113734 | JGI IMG/M metagenome (GOLD analysis project Ga0164318, IMG submission 113734) | Subseafloor sediment microbial communities from Guaymas Basin, Gulf of California, Mexico - Guay9, Core 4571-4, 0-3 cm | ecosystem: Environmental > Aquatic > Marine > Hydrothermal vents...
AAAAAATAAGGGCTCTTTCTTTCGAAAGAGCCCCCACCTTCTTATAAATCCGAAATTCTGGTTCTAGAGTCCCTCAATTTCCTCCTTAACGGAGATAGCCACCTTGTACAAGACTGTAAGAATCAGGAACCCTGTTGCCCAGACAGCCAGAGTAATCGCTAACTCAGGAGCTGTAGGCATGTACTCGGTAATTTGCTCGAACGGATTTGGTATAAAACCTGTAACAACCAGTGCAATACCTTTTTCAAGCCACATTGCAAAGAAAGTTGCAACGCAGGCGATCAAGAGTGTTTTTTCTTTCTTTCTGGTGTTCGGGTTGATTAGCAAAGCAACCGCAACGATACAGAGTACCGTGAACAACCACATGAAAGGTACGAGTTTGCCATGCCCGTGTAATCCGACAAATAGATATTCAAGCCCGTGCATATGTCCAGGAACCTGGCTGTAAAAGGCCGTGAATACTTCGAGTAATACAAAGAACACACTGACCAGTAATGCATAGGTTACTATATTGGACAACTTGTTGATTGCTTTATCCCCTGGATCAAACTTGGTGTATTTCTTAACAAGGAAACAAAGAATTATCAGCAGCGCAGGACCGGAACAGAATGCCGATGCAAGAAAGCGTGCAGCCATAATAGCGGTCAGCCAGTAATGCCTTCCGGGCAAACCTGCGTACAGGAAAGCGGTTACGGTATGGATACTGATTGCCCATGGGATTGATACGTATATTAGTGGCTTAACCCACTTTGGAGGTGGTACGTCCTTCTTTTCGGAATGAAGTACCGTCCATCCGATAACAATGTTCAAAAACAGGTAGCCATTCAAAACGATCATATCCCAGAACAGTATTGAGTTCGGTGTCGGATGCAAAAGGACGTTGAACAGCCGCATCGGACGACCAAGGTCAATAACGATAAACAACAGGCACATCATAACCGAGGCCACGGCAAGGAATTCACCCAGAATAGTTATCCGCCCGAATTCCTTTACGTTGTGGAGATAGTAAGGCAAAACAACCATTACCGCAGATGCTGCAACTCCGACCAAGAAGGTAAACTGACCGATGTAAAATCCCCAGGAAACATCCCTGCTCATCCCGGTGATCTTAAGACCTTCTCTCAGCTGCAAAAGGTAACACGCAGCACCCACTCCAATGATGGCCAAAAGAAATATTAACCATCTCCAGTATCTTTTACTTCCCTTAAAAGCAAGATCAAGCATTTCTACACCTCATATTATGTAATAGATATTAGGCTCAGTCCCGAGATCGTTCTTTCTTCTTATCGTGTAGTTGCTCTTAAGCAACTTACTTACCTCAGAGTTTGGATCACCCAAGTCACCAAAAACCAGAGCGCCAGCTTTACAGGCCTCAACGCATGCCGGCTTCAACCCTACCGCAAGCCTTTCTGCGCAGAAGTTGCACTTCTCAACAACACCCTTAGTACGAGTCGGAAACTCCATGTTTTCTTTTTTAATGTACGGTCGAGGATCACCCCAGTTAAAACTTCTACTACCGTACGGGCATGCGGCCATACAGTACCTACAACCGATGCACCTGTGGAAATCCATCATTACAACGCCGTCTTTTCGCTGGAACGTTGCTTTAGTGGGACAAACCCTCACACACGGAGGCTTAGAACAATGATTGCACATGACTATGAAAGGCTTGTCCTTAAGAACTTCCTTTGTGTATTCATACTCAAGGTTAGGAAAAGCATTTTCGTATGGCTCTGTCCAGATCCATTTAATTTCCCTTTTCGGATTATCAATCTCAGGTACGTTATGTATGCTGTGGCAAGCCAGTAAGCAATCCTTACAGCCTTCTTTCTTTTGCTTTTCCCAGCATTTTTTCATGTCGATGACCATAGCCCATCTCTTGCCTTCAAGGGCCTTGTCGCTAAGTTTAAACGCGGGCTGCTTTTTCCCGGCGAGGACACTTAATGCGGGAAGGGCACTCAACCCTAAAGCAGATATCCCTCCGATTTTCAAGAAGTCTCTTCTGCTCTTCTCCATCATTTATTCTCCTTTGGCGCGAGATGACAATCCCAGCAGTAAGGTTTTACATCCAAGTAATTGTGGCATTGATCACAGAAATCAGCCTTACTTTCATGGCACTTAAGACAACCGTTCTGCAAACTCATCAAGTGTTCTTTACCGTCCGGCGCTGCAAACAGACGGAAATTCTCCCGTACCACGATGTCACGCCACTCGTTCAGTAATTGCATATGGGACGTTCTCATAAACGTAGTCGGTTCCACGCAATTTTTTACCTCCTTGGGCAATTTCGGCTTCGGAGGCACTGCTGCTTTGCCAAAATTTAGCCAGAACGGAAAACTAAAAATTACGGCGGCAATCAAAATACCAGGTATGATTTTGCGACCATCATAAATCTTCATCCTCTATATCCTCCATTCCTGGTAGAGGTTCACCACGCAAATCTGTAGTTCTTTTCTTTTCTCCATCCAGAATAAGAGCATTTCCAACAAGCTCATGGACACCGGTAACCTCCACCTCAGGCACCCAGTACTCCATCAATGTTGGAAGCGCCGCTCTGTCAATAGCGCATATACATGCCAGCATGTTTACCCCATGTTTCTCATGAACATGCTTAACAGCATTAGCTCTCGGGAATCCGCCTCTCATTCGAAGCTCAAGGTTTTCTCCTGCATTCAACCCGGCTCCTGAACCACAACAGAAAGTTTCTTCCCTGATAGTATTGCTTGGCATTTCATAAAAGTTGTTACATACGTTCTTAATTATGTATCTAGGTTCCTCGAGGAATCCCATTGCCCTTGCTGGGTTACAGCTGTCATGAAACGTAACAACAAGGTTGTCATTCCTGCTAGGATCAAGTTTCAACTTGTTATGACGAATCAGATCAGCAGTGAACTCACAGATGTGTACCATCTTTGTAGACTTAGCATGTTCAAACTTTGTCCCGGTTATGGGTGACACAGGTTCTTCCAGGAAATCTGGTGGTCCATTAAAGGTGTCCATGTATTGGTGGACAACTCTCCACATATGACCACATTCACCGCCCAGTATCCACTTAACTCCCAGACGTTCGGCTTCAGCATACATCTTTGCGTTCAGCCGCTTGGCCATTTCGTGCGATGTAAAGAAACCGAAGTTACCACCCTCGGAAGCGTACGTGCTCCAAGTGATATCCAGACCCATGCTTTCAAGATAATGAAACAGGATCAGGTACCCCATAGCGGTGTACGTACCCGGATCCGCAAAAACGTCTCCAGAAGGCGTGATAAACAGAATCTCTGCACCCTTGCGGTTAAACGTCGGGTTAACGCGAACTCCCGTCACATCTTCGATCTCATCACAGAAGAATTCGATCATGGATACATAAGCATGGGGCTGAATACCCAGGTGATTGCCTGTTCTGTAACAGTTGGCCACAGGCGCCTGAATCCAATCAATATTACAGCCCAGCAGGTTAATCAATTCCCTACCTATTATCGTAATTTCCGCTGTGTCAATACCGTAAGGGCAGAAAACCGAACACCTGCGGCATTCACTGCATTGGAATAGGTAGTACCACCATTCCTTAAAAACATCCATGGTGAGATCCCGCCCGCCGGCTAGCTTCTTAAATAGCTTTCCGCCAAGCGTAAAATTCTTGCGGTAAACAGATCTCAACAGTTCTGCTCGCAATACAGGCATATTTTTCGGATCCCCAGATCCAATGAAATAGTGGCATTTGTCCGCACAAGCTCCACAACGCACACAAATGTCCATAAATAGCTTAAACGAGCGGAATTTTCCCAGACGATCTTTCATCCCGTCAAGAACAATTTCTTTCCAATTGTCGGGAAGCTTCCAGTCTTCATCTCTGGGAGACCATTCCCTGGGGTTGGGCATATCCACAATTTCGAGATTCTTCGGATGCGCCCCATAGCACCACATTCCATCTTTGAGCACCGCGGGTGTTTCCATCCATGGTGTTTCCGGTGGAGTATGATCAATTTTTGCTAATTCTTCTGGTTTTGGAACGTCTGCCATTTTTACTCCTTCTCAACTGGTAACCCAACTTCTTTCATTTTTTCTCTGAATTCTTCCTCATATTCCTCATAGGTATGAACTTTTACTGGATAATCCCAAGGATTAACATGCCGTTTATAACGACTGTTATTTGCCAGGTTACGGGTGGGGCTCAGAAAAACCCCCGCCATATGAGTTAGCTTACTAAAAGGGAAATAAGCAAAAAGGACACAGAGCATAAAAAGATGCACGTAAAACAACGCCCCTATACCTTCAGGGACAGTCGGTTTTAAAATAACAAGACTCATAGCCAGCTCTTTAACTTTTATAATATCTACTTTAAAAAAGTATCTCATACCTATGCCCGACAGAATTAGGCCAAATAGCAAAAAGAGCGGAAAATAATCAGACGGAAGAGATATGTATCGTAACTGAGGTACAACAACTCTTCTCAAGAAGAGATATGTCAATGCTGCCACAATAACCGCATCAGTCAGGAACAATTGCGGTACACCCAGCTCGAAGAATCCATCCACACTCTGCAGCATGTCAACAAAGCCCGGCACCGGTTGAGCGAAGAACCTCATGTGTCTTAGAAGTATAATCAGGAAAGACCAATGAAACGCAAGGGCTCCAAGCCACAACCACTTGGCCGATCCGTAAGTCAGCTTCGGACCATCCCTCAGTTCCATTTTCAGATTCCTGAAAAGGGACCTGAAACACAGCACTTCTAGTACCATCCTAACGAATACCTGTTTATTCGTAAAAGGATTGTCAAACTTGTTGTGCTTGACCCAGTCAAACGATTTCCCCTGACCGCACGTAGTAGTTATCCGGAAAGGAACGGGGGAGCGAGCCCAGTTAACTATCTTACAAAGGATACCCCCAAAGAAGATAACAAAAGCCGCGTAGGGTACAACCACTGCAAAAAAGTAGCTTAAACCTAGTTTTACCCCTATCACCGGAATTAATATCAGTACCAAAACAGCAACAAGTGGATAAAGGATAGATTTTTGGGCGCTCATGTATCGTCACCTCGCTCTTTCTAAATTTTATTCTCTTTAACCTCTTTTTCCTCACCAGGAAAACTAACCAAATTTGCCCTCTCAAGTGCTCCAAACATAAGATTCCTAAGTTCGTTAACCCTTAATTCGAATATCCTTTCCCTGCACCCCATGTATATGTCAAAGGCCTGAAGCGCAAGTTTATCCAGATCTTCCTCGAGCTTATCAAGTTCCACTGCCAATCCGGCATCCGATTCTGTACTAATTTCATTCCTTAACAATTTCTTAAAATCCATTACAAAAGAAAGTGCTTCTGAAGGCGAAAACTCCTGCACTGCCCTTATTCTGATAATCTGGTCCAGGTACGGTGCCGTCTTTTCGTGATCACAGTCATGCTCAACAATAGCTTCAAACAAGCCTGCAATACCTTCCTTAATGTTGTATCCCATAGGATTGGCAAAGCGATTTTTCTGCCTTCTGAAAAAATCCCTGCTGTCTTCAGGGTAGGTCTCAAGAACCAGTTCAAACCACTTCTTTACAATATCGTCCTTACGTTTAGCTAACAGATCATGGAGAGCCATCAGGTTTGTCGCCCCTTCTGCTTCTCGACCAAGTTTATCCTCCCGTCCCTACCCTAGCAGAAAGCATACAACTTATGGTCTAAGCAAAATCTTGAATGGTATTATGATAGTTTGTGAATAAACGCACTATAAAGAAACCGGCGCGTTGTGTCAAGTCTAAATTCACTATACTTTGTGAATGTTTGCCCTATATACCATCTTGAGTACTTTTGTCAAGAACAAAAGAACTTTCTAGCACAGATAAATTAAACATATTATTACAATATTGGGTTGTTACTGCATGATATTGCTCCCTGTTATAAGAAATCGGGAAGACTCAGGCAGCTAGACAAATGAATTCTATCTGATCATTTCTGCGGGGAAGTACTCGAAAATGCTTTTCAGTCTCTTGCTTAAGCTATCAAGGAGTTCTGATAAGGGTTCAGAATGTTGAACCTGTTTTAGCTCGGCATCTATCCATGTTTCCCCGGTAACCGCAGGCCAAACAGTGTCTTCTGCAAATGGCTTAAAATCTTCTTCGATTCTCCTTGAAGCTGGAGAAGGCCAGTGATGCTCCAGCGAGTAGAAGAAGGCAAATAAGCGTTTGAATAGAACCAAATCATACCGATCCATTTCCAGATTATACTTCTTTTTGCTTATTAACTTTTGACCGAGGCTTTTAAAACGGTGATATAGCGGGATTCTTGTGCTAACCCTTAATGATTCTTCAAGGAGTGAAAATTCGGCTGCTATCTCATGGTATTCCGTAACCGTGTAATCATTTAATATAATAGTTTCCTGAAATTCCTTGCTGAACGCATCTTTACTCCAATCCATGGCCAGCAGGAATTCCGGTTGTCTTCGCCATTCAACAAGTTGTCCGGTACGGAGCTTTCCGAAGTCGGCTATTTGTTTCAGGTTTACTTTTCCCAGGTAGGCTTGCAAAAGCACGGCCCCGTATTCCCGCGGGGTGAGCGTAAGTATACGCCCCCTGAGCTGCGGAGGGCAACTGATGGTCATGTACTCGAACATTTTTTTCTTTATCCAGCGCTCATAAAGAAAAAGAGGTTCCATGGCGTATTTATATGAAAGTCTCCTATTCTGCTAGGCTTATTTTGAGCCAGGAGCTTTCATTGTTCGTTGTTGCTGGCCACATAGAGTCCAGCAATGCTGGTTAGTTAAAATCGACAAAAAGTTTGTTCTTGAACATTTCCTGAAGCCCAATTTTCCTTTCTGCCCAGAAGTAACTGGCTGTTCCAATGGAATAGTCAATGAGTCTCTTAGCATTAAAACCCGGGCTCCCTGTAAAAAGCCGCCATAGAGGATTAGAATTATATATGGTAGATATTCTCCTTACCTTCCAAGGGAGCTTCGTTAGGAGTACCCCACTCAAAAGCTGACATGCAAATTTGATCTCTCCAACCACCTGCTCCAACACGTGAGTCAGGTATGCACCATTTCCGCTTTCATTGTAAAGCTCTTTCATTAATTGCCACTGAAAAAACCTTGCCCAGCCTTCTTTCAACCACGGTTCTTGCTGAGAGTCCTCAGAGAGGTAAAAGAACAGGTGATGAGCATATTCGTGGGCAAGGTAGGAATGGAACTGTTCGTAGGGCAATTGGTCGATATGAATCGTGCCATTGCCAAGGATGTTTACGTAACCACATTCATGTTCAATATTGAGTTTGACCCTCCTTGAAATCAACGTCGGCGCCACAAATATAAAGATAACCGATCCTTTGACCATCCATGAAGCAGCACCTGGTTCGAGAATAGGGGAATTAAGCATCAAAAGCCCGGTACCAATCGACCAGTATAGGAGATGAAGTTTTACGGACTGCTTCGGAAAAAATGTTAAACGATCTCTAACTATTATCCTTGGCGTACTAATTCTACTTTCTTCCAATCCCAGCAATTTACACGAACGTTCTTTAATTATAGAAAGGATTTCTTCTGCTTGTTGGATATTTTTGACCCTGGGCCCAAGTTTTCCTTTTGCAGTCCGTCTCTCCGCGTTTTTCTCCTCGAGAATATCCACCAGGATATCCAGAGCATCCTTATTAAGCAAATTTCTGGGGAAAGTACTCATTATCTTTTTTTTCAAAACTTTTTGGATGTTTTATATTTTACTTCTATTTTATCAAAAACTGCGATTTTATAAATATGTCGCATTGATTATATTTTGTCTATGCCTTGTATCTGGATATGGATCAGGAACCCTTCCGCTTGTAATTGGATGAACTTTCACGAGCCATTTTGTTTAAATAAAGCTTGATTTTTTGACCGAATTCGTGAAAATAAGATCATAGTCTCCCAAAATTATCGAGACAGCCAGATTTTTTCATTGACAATTTCCAGGTATTTTGACTATAAAGCTAGAGATAATTTTTCATTGACGGATTGGTGCGGCTTAAATTCAAGATAAAAAGCACAATCAAGATAATTGTCCCGTTTGGAGTAGGGGCGAAAGAACTTATTGAGGGAGGAGGTGAATGTAAGCACAAAAGCCTAAGTTAACTCCTTAAAACACAAACTTAGATTTAAAAAGGAGGCAACAATAATGTTCGAACCGAAAGAACCACAAAAGAAACTCAAGTACGAAGAGCTGCGAATCTATACAGACGAAGAATTAAACAATTATACTGAGGAAGAGCTTAAAGAGTTTAAATGCAAACATCCGATTCCCGATGTAGAAGACCTGGAGAAAGGTCCATGGCCGAGCTTCGTGGCCGATGCAAAGCGTGAAGCCCTTCACAGGAGGAAGTTGCCTGATGATAGGTTGCTAATAGGCAAATATGTTGTTGAAGATACCCTTGGGCAGCTACAGTTGTCTTTTGACCATGGTGAAACACACTGGAAACATGGTGGTATCGTAGGTGTGTTTGGATATGGTGGTGGGGTTATTGGACGTTATTCGGATGTGCCGGAGAAATTTCCTGATATTGCCCACTTTCATACACTACGTGTAAACCAACCTGCCAGCAAGTTTTACGACACAGAGTATTTAAGAACCCTGTGTGACCTGTGGGAATTCCGCGGAAGTGGAATGTTCAATTTTCACGGTTCCACGGGAGATATTATCTTTCTCGGCACAACCACTGAGCAACTAGAACCCGTTTTCTACGAGTTAACTCATGTACTGCAGCAGGACCTTGGTGGTTCCGGATCAAACCTGAGAACCCCGTCATGTTGTGTTGGTAAAGCTCGATGCGAGTGGTCATGTATTGACACTCAAGATATGTGTTACGAGTTGACTCACTACTATCAGGACGAATTGCACCGTCCCGCATTCCCTTATAAGTTCAAGTTCAAATTTGATGGTTGCCCCAATTGCTGTGTGGCCTCGATTGCAAGAGCCGATATGTCATTTATTGGTACTTGGAAAGACGATATAAGAATAGATCAGGAAGCTGTACAAGCTTATATTAACGGAGAAATTCCTCCAAATGGTGGCGCTTTTAAGGGGCGAGATTGGGGTAAGTTTGACATTTACAAGGAAGTGATAAACCTTTGCCCGACCAAATGCATGTGGATGGAAGATGGGAAATTGATGATCGATAACAAAGAATGTACCCGATGCATGCACTGCATAAATGTTATGCCACAAGCCCTGCGACCCGGCAAAGACACCGGCGTAAGCATCCTTTTTGGTGCCAAAGCTCCTATTCTTGAGGGTGCTCAGATGTCTGTTCTTACCATTCCCTTTATGAAGTGCGAACCACCCTATGACAACATTAAAGAAATCGTTGAAAAAACCTGGGATTGGTGGATGGAAGAAGGTAAGAACCGCGAGCGACTCGGAGAATTGATCCAGAGGTATGGACTACCTAAATTCTTGGAAGTTCTTGAGCTGCCACCAATGCCACAAATTGTCAAGGAACCAAGATCCAATCCATATATCTTCTGGAAAGAAGAGGACGTTCCTGGCGGATGGCAGAGAGACATCAAAGATTATCGTTCCAGACACAAGAGATAAACAAGGGAATAGGAGGAATACATCATGGCATTATCTCAGGAAAGATTGGGTAGATACAATCCCAAAAAACCTATGGAAAACAGAATTACCGACCTGGGTCCCAGACACTTCTGGCAGTATTTTCCACCAGTCATCCAAAAAAACTACGGGAAGTGGAAATACCACGAAATCTTAGAGCCAGGGGTATTGGTACATGTTTCGGAAACAGGAGACAAAGTATACACCGTGAGATGCGGCGGTTGCCGCTTCATGACTGCAGAACATGTCAGAGAGATCTGTGAAATTGCTGATAAGCACTGCGACGGTTACGTAAGGTTCACCACACGTAACAACATCGAGTTTATGGTGGACAACTCCGAGAAGCTGGAAGCTCTTAAGAAAGACTTGATGAGCCGGAAGCATGTATCCGGCAGCTACAAGTTTCCCATTGGTGGGACTGGCGCAGGTCTTACAAATATTGTACACACCCAGGGATACATTCACTGCCATACTCCGGCCACTGATGCATCTTCTATGGTCAAGGCAGTCCTTGATGAACTGTTCGATTACTTCCAGAGCATGACTCTGCCCGCACAGGTTAGAATTTCCATGGCTTGCTGCCTCAACATGTGCGGTGCCGTTCACTGCTCTGATATTGCACTGCTAGGCTATCACAGAAAACCTCCAGTAATTGACCATGAAGTATTAGAAGACGTGTGTGAAATACCGCTTGTAATCGCAGCTTGCCCAACCGCAGCAATTTCACCTACGAAGCTTCCCGACGGGAAAAAATCTGTTAAGATTAAACAAGAAAGGTGTATGTTCTGCGGTAATTGTTATACGATGTGTATGGCTCTCCCTCTTGCAGACAAGGAAGGTGACGGAGTTACCATCCTGGCGGGCGGTAAAGTTTCCAACAGGATAAATCCTCCAAAATTTTCCAAAGTAGTGGTACCGTGGCTGCCCAACAACTTCCCGAGATATCCGGAAGTGGTACGCGACGTTAAGAAAATTTTGGAAGCCTACGCAAAAGATGCAAGAAAATACGAAAGAATCGGAGATTGGGCTGAACGCATCGGGTGGGAGAAATTCTTTGAAAAATGTGATCTGCCGTTCACCGAGCACTTGATTGATGACTACAGGTTGCAGTATGATACATACAGAACTTCCACGCTGTTCAAATACACCGAACCGGCATGGGAAGTTTCCAAGGCAGCAGGAGGTCTGTAATAACACAGGCCGTAATTAAGGAAGGAGCATCACATGGAAGAAATTAAGAAGGCTATTCTTGAGTTCGCTGAGAAAACCGGCAAAACTAAGTTCTATTTCAAGGACATGGAAAAAGCTGTACATAAGGTTATGCCGGACGTCAAAGCAAGAATGATTAAGAAAGCCGCTACCGAACTTATCAACGAGGGAAAGCTGATCTACTTTTCCACTGGTAGCACAACGATGTACGGACTGAAGGGTAGAGGTCAGACTGAGGACCATTAGAAATTGACCTCTCGATAATTTGCACTATCTCGTCACGCGCAGAGAAGAGGTCGCTCAGCACAGGTGGAGCGATCTCTTTTTTAGGAACTAAGCCACAGCTGCTGCCTGACGGGGACAAAATTGAATGAGGGAGCACTAAAACTTAAGTGCAAAGGCAAAAGACTATGAAAAAACCACAAGACGCTGAGGAATTCATAGCTCAGCAAAAAAGGATCTTAGCTGAGAACCCGGACTGCGCAAATTCAAGCTATAATCTTGGCGTTGCATTAATGAATCAAGGAAAACTCGACGAAGCAATTGAGGCTTTTAACGATGCTATTTTGAATAGTGGCCGAATGTTCGAAGGTTACGTCAACCTTGGGTATATCTACTTCAAAAAGGGTGACATGGGAAAAGTAGCAGAGATGAACCTTAGGGCAGTTGAAATAGAGCCGCGATATGCCAGAGGGTATGCGAATCTGGGTTTTGCATATCTCCAGATGTGCGAGACTGAGAAGGCTATAGAAGCACTGGAGAAAGCTATCGAAATAAACCCGAAAATTGCCCAGGCCTGGAATAACCTTCTGAACGCATATCTTCAGAAAGGGGATGCGGATAAAGCGATTGAGATTGGTGAAAAGCTTGTCGAAATGGCTCCAAATTTTGGTCTTGCTCTTAACAACCTTGCTTACGCCTATTATACAAAGGGAAGATATCAAGAGGCAAGCAAGTACCTGGAAAAAGCAATTTCATCAGGCTTTGAGCCTCACCCGGATTTTGTTGAGGCGTTAAAGAAGCATCAGAGAAAATAAACTGGATCAGGGAGGTATTGGAATGGGAGAATATTTCGTAAAAATTTGCCTAGATGATGAGTTGGTTAAGAAAATAGAAGAGATTGGCTTAGGTGGTGAGATAAAGGAAGTCGGTGGTGAGAAGGTTGTGCTTGTACCAATAGGGAGAAGAGATTTAAAGAAACTGCAAAAAAAATTCTCTAACCTGGAATTTGATGAATCCAATGCATGCCAGCTCCCAGGTGATGCCCAACAGACTTTGGTAAATATGATACTGGAACTGCAAACCGTGGATTGTATGAAAGTCGCCATTACTAAACTGTACAACCCGCTTGAAGGAAAACCACCGAGGAGCAAGGTCTTCTAGAAAAGTTTGAGTATCTTTTCTTTCATCTTTCCAAAGGGTGCTTGGTCCCCCCTGGAGGGGGCCCCATAAAGCACAGAGCGAGGCGGTATTAGTATTCAATCCTAATTAGGCTCAGAAAAGAGGTTTCATATTGAGTTTAGAGTATATCATCGAGCGCTATGAGCACCTGATAAAAAAGGCTGATAAGACTTTTGAGGAGACAGCAGAAAAATATAAAGAGTATGTACGGTGTGTTCTTCATTGCGCGGACTGCTGTCACGCAATGTTTGGTCTTTTTTTGATCGAGGCATATTATATCAAAAATAAATTCGATAAACTCGATCCCGAAGTGCAAAGAGCTGCGCTTGAAAGAGCAAAAAGCGCGGATGTGACATTGAAAGAAATAGAGAAAAAACTTCGAGCTGAACGTGAAAAGTCCGAAAATACAGCAGAGCAATCCCTTTCTATGATGCGAGTCAGGTGCCCACTTCTGGATGACAACGATGAGTGCATCCTTTACGAATACCGGCCTCTCACCTGTCGCGTGTACGGTATCCCTACGTCTATACACGGGAAGGCTCACGTTTGCAATAAGAGCGCTTTCAAACCGGGAAGTTACTATCCCGTATACAACTTGGATGAGGCGTATCAGGAACTCTACTACCTTTCTAGACAGCTGTTGAGTTGGGAAGCTGGCAAGGAACTGGATAAAGCTTCTCTACTGATTTCCATGTCAAAGTGTATATCAACACCAACGGATCAACTTCTTGCGGAAGTTTTTAAATAGTTCAATCAAAGTCTATCGATAGCTTCTCGAGCTATTTCGTCCAGGGTCTTCATTTCAAGAGTGCCGTTTCTATAAATACCTATCTGTCTGGTGTCCCCAAACAGACCTTCCAGATCTTCTTTTATTTCCTCTGTTCCAAGGTATCCAAGCATCCAGGCCGCGTAGCCTCGTGCTCTGTAATCCGGATCTTTTAAAAGAGGAATAAGGTAAAGAGGTAATTTGTTGAGTAAATCGGGTCTAACTTGAGCAATCTTACCTATGGCCTGCAACGCAGAAACTCTTCTTTCTTCATCAGGGAGAAAGCGGTAAAGGTGAGGAATGTAACCTGCAAACATCTCAACTTTATGGCTAATAATTTCCCCTATGGCCTCGAACGCACCCCAGCTCGATGCAGCGGAATCGATAATTGCAGTAAAAAGGTTTTGAAGAAGTTTTGAAACAAACCCAGGGTTTCTTTCCGCAATCACAGATGCGACAATACCCAGCATTTCGGCAGCTCTCATGCGATATTCATCTTCAACTGAATAGAGCAATCGCATAAGGTTCCGAACGATTTTCCTGTCGTCCTTGGCCACTTTAAGAATCTCGTCCACTCGAAAATTTCTTACCAGCTCTTCTACTTCTTTCTTGGAAAGAGGTTTCCTCTTAGGGCTTCTCTTCTTAGAATTTTTGGCAATATCCTCAGCCTTCTTGAGTATTTTTCTTACCCCGTCGCTGGTGACTTCCTGAATATCATCGTGAAGCCTTATGAAATAGAGCGCTCCGTTTACTTTTCTGCCTTCAACACAGCCGGTCATTGAAATAACATGATCAATGTAGTCATAGTTCTCTACCAGCGCTTCAAGATAGTCCTCTTCCGGTATCAGTCCCCAGGCAAGATCCCAATCCATGTTGCATCCAAACACGAGGGCTTCTACCATTGCGGACCCTAGGTTGTGACCCGTTACATCGCAGGCATAAACCGCGCCACATGTACAGGACCCAACCGGCATCTCTCCCCATTTTCTGACAGGCAATTCCCTTGGTTTTTCAATCTTGGCCCCGCAAAACGGACACTCTACTTTTTTGGTTGGACTCTTTCCATATAGCGGACTCAGAGTTAGGCTCATTTTTCTTCCTTATGTCTCGTTTCTAAAGATCAAGGTTTATACTACTTGAGTTTTCGTCGTATTCGAAGTCCACTATCTCGTAACCTGATTTCTCGGACCTGAACACAATGTTCCAATTCTTATACTTCTCGCCCGCAAACGAACAGTTGACGTTTCCGATGCGACCGTCCAATCGCCGGAGTTTTGGAACTATTTCCCGATGAAAGATTTCACTGATATGTATTTTGTCTTCTTCGTCAAGTTCCTGCTTTATTGTCTCTTCCAAACCACCCTCTATTCCTTGCACTTTCAAGCTGCAGTAAAAATCTCTCACAAATAATGTACGAAAGACATATATCATCGACACTTGAAAAGTCAAGAAATCAGATTACGAATTGGTGATAGATTGAACCATTGAGCACAAAATAGAGACATTTTCCCGGAATTAAAATGTACCATGCTCATCTTCTGATGGCAATATTTTCATGTTATTTCAAAAAATTACACCAACAGAAACCATTCGTAAGGTGTTTTTTGTTGACAAACATAATAGCCCCGTTTATAAAAATATTCTCAAGATCAATAAGTGGGTCTTTTTTTAGAACAGTAAAATAGAAATTATTGAATGTATAAGAACAGGCAACAGGAAATGGTCATTTCATCACCCCGCATAATGTTGACCGCCCTGAGAGGCGGGGCCGGTAAGACCACCATCACGGTGGGACTTATATCTGCTTTAAGGAAACG
>Ga0164318_10003571_pt1 | contig 14747 bp, 15 predicted proteins | sample GuaBasSedimGuay9_FD_113734 | JGI IMG/M metagenome (GOLD analysis project Ga0164318, IMG submission 113734) | Subseafloor sediment microbial communities from Guaymas Basin, Gulf of California, Mexico - Guay9, Core 4571-4, 0-3 cm | ecosystem: Environmental > Aquatic > Marine > Hydrothermal vents...
ATCTTGGGTCAGTTTAGTCTCAACCGCCGCCATCCTCTGGGTCAGTTTATTTTCAACCCCATCTATCTTCTGAATAAGCTCAGTACGCAGCTCCTGGCTATTTTGGGTAAGTTTAGCTTCAACCCCATCTATCCTCTGGGTCAGTTTAGTTTCAACCCCATCGATCTTTTGAATAAGCTCAGTACGCAGCTCCTGGCTATTTTGGGTGAGTTTAGCTTCAACCCCATCTATCTTCTGAATAAGCTCGGTACGCAGGTCCTGGCTATTTTGGGTGAGTTTAGCTTCAACCCCCTCAATCCTCTGGGTCAGTTTAGTATCAAGCGCATCAATCTTCTGGGTCAGATCGGTGCGCAGGACATCAATCCGGCGGCTCTGGTCCACTAAATGAGTATTATGATCGTCCAGTCGCCGGTTGACCGCGGCCAGGCCGGTTTCCATCTGGGCCTGGTTGTGCTTAATCTCCTGGAGCTCCGGAAAGATATACTCTTTCAGGACCGCCAGCATGGCTTCTTTGATTTCCATCGCCCTTCGCCCCTGCAAAAATCAATTTTGCTAAATATAAAAATATCCCAAGGTTAAGTTCCCGTCAAGGTTTATTAATTGTCCCCTCACGGCCATCACCTGGACTTAGTTTATGTTTTTGGAGAGAACAGCCGATTGTCATGTTGATAACCGGTTAACCCAAAACTAAAAATCCAAAACTTTTTATAAATTTTTGTTGACAAAAATTGGCCTTTACCCTATAGTGCTATAAAGATTGTAAATTGCTAAGCCAAATTAGGGACATAGGGGGAAAGGGGGTGCATAAAAAGGCTAGTATTTAAAAGAAGTTGCCAAATTTGCATCTGTAAGGACATCCTTAAAGGGGAAAAGGGTAAACCTTTCAATTAACTTAAGGGGGGAATGATGAAGAAAAAACTGATTATCACCTTAGCCTTGCTATCCCTGGTGCTGGTGCCCTTCATGGCCCAGGCCGTGGAATTCAAGCTCGGCGGCTATGTCAAGATGGAGACCATCTGGGATTCCACCAATGTTGATAAGAACCTATTAAGATTTCCTAATATTGGCCGCAACAACGCCCCGGGTGACGCGCAACACGGCCGTTTGAAATTTACCGCCCAGAATACCCGGATGAATTTCCTGATGAAGGGGCCGGAAGTATTCGGCGCCAAGACTACCGGTTTCATCGAGTGGGACTTTGAGGCCAGAGGTGATAACCGCCACAACGAAGGCCTGCGCATCCGGCACGCCATGTTCCGTCTCAACTGGCCGGAAACCGAACTGATGCTGGGAAAATACTGGTCCATGCTCACCGAAGAAATCCCCGAAACGGTTAACTTCGGAGCCTGCACCACTGCCGGCGCTCCCTTCTTACGGACCCCGCAGATCCGCTTAACTCAGAAATTTCTGGGAGACTGGACCGTGGCCGTCGCCCTGGCCGAACCGGTGGATGGTCGTTGGAATGGCGATGAGCCTGCGGGCAACGCCAATACTGGTGAATCTTCTGAAACCCCGCAGGTCAATGCCAAAATTAAATATTCCAAGGACCTCTGGGGTAAAGGCGCGTACTGGGGTAAGCCGCGGCCTTTCTCAGCCCGCGTCGCCTTTAGCTGGCAGCGCAGCCGTTATACTGGTAACTGGGTCACTGCTGGCCGGACCTGGGGTCAGAATAATTATGTGGGGGTGGTTGCCCGGCAGCGGGACCAGCAATACTTAGACAAGTGGCTGGTGGAAGGCAGTCTGTTCATCCCCATCATCCCGACTTACACCAAAAACTTGGCTGGCACCTTGTCATTACTGACCCAATGGTGGGTGGGCCAAGGCATGGATATGTGGCTGGAAGATAGCAACCTTACTTCCACCTATCTGGTCTTCCAAAGATTTAACCCGATTACCGCTACCTTTGATTATGACCGCGAATTACAGCGCCGTTGGGGTGGCTTCGCCCAGTTAACCTACTACTTCACCAACCAGTGGTTCCTGAATGCGGTTTATGGCATCAATCGGGGCTTTGACATCTCGAATGAAAGGGATCCTAATGCTCCAGGGGGATACAAGTTCGCCACCGTTAATGCCGCTGCGGATCCAGTCAAAATGAACCAGCATTACTATCTGGCCCTGTATTACCGGCCCATCCAGGCTCTCAAGTTCGGGCTGGAATACACCTACGTGCGCACCGACTATTTCCAATATACCACAGTGCAAAGTGAGAGAAGCGACTATGGTGACAACCACCGCTTGATGTTCGGCGGGTTCTTCTTCTTCTAAAACATAAAGCAGTTGACTTACTTAAGCCCACAGGATAATATGCCTGTGGGCTTTTTTATGCCCGGATCACGTTAATGGGAGTTTATATATGGATCAAGGCTATGTCAGAGTTTTAAGGCTGTTGATCATATTGGGGCTGACCTTATGCTTGGCTGGTTGTACCACGGTTAAAAAATGGGCCGGCTTTCCCGAAGAAGATGTGCCGCCCGAATCGGTCGAAGAAGAAGTGGTGATCGACGGTAAGACCTATGTCAAGAGCCGCAATCCCTATTATCTGACCTACCCGGAACAGCCTGAATTCATCTATGCCGAAAAAGGCACTGAATTCTATGGCATGCAGGATTATTTGGTCAAGGCCCTGGCCAAAGAAGTGGCCAAGGAGAAGAAAAAGGCGGGGGCGGCGGTACCGCCCGATAAGCTCCAGGAGCTGGTCCGCCAGGAAGTCGAACGAGTATTACGTGAACAGGGTCTGGGGGGCATGGTCTATGCCTCCCGCGTGGCTGGCGCCACCAGCGCCTATCCGGGGCGGGCTATGGCAGTAATTCCGGCCCTGTCCGAGACCCCCAGCGGCTATGAAGGCCTGAACCGCACTTTGGCGGTGAGTGTGAATACCGCCTTACAAAAGCAGAAAGACCTGCTGGTAGTCGATGAAGGCCGGGTTAAGAGCGCCCTCGGCAAAGTCACCCCGGTCGGAAAACTGGCTACCCGGGAAAATATAAAGGCCCTAGGGGATGCCCTGGGAATCCAAGGCATCATTATCACTCGAATCATCCCGCCGGAAAAAGGCACCTCCGGGTTTATGGTGATGGAACTCTACGACACCTTCCTGGGCAATAAGGTGAAGTCCATTGTCGAACCCGCGGGCGAAGCCGGTCTGAATATGGATACCGTCACCCGCTTTGCCCAGCGGGATGCTTATTTGATGGCGGGTGAACTGCGCACCCAGGATTGGTTCGGACGGGTAGAGTTTGTCCAGGATGACAAGGTCTATTTGAACTTAGGGTTAAATACCGGGCTTAAGGTCGGTGATCGCCTCAAAGTGGTCCAGCCCGGCAAGGAGATCACCAACCCGGCCACTCACGCCAGCCTGGGGTTCACCGCTGATACCACCCAGGGCGAATTGAAGGTCGCGGAGATCATCGGCAATAATGCCGCGGCGGCTACTATTCTCAGCGGCGGCCCGTTTAAGCCCAATGATAAGGTTAAGGCCGATTAAAAGACTGTTTTCTGTTTAAAAGACAGTTTTCTGTTTTCTGTTTTCGGTTTTCGGTTTAAAAGACAGTTTTCGGTTTTCTGTTTTCTGTTAAAAGACTATACGGACCAGTTACTTTAAGGCCTTAGCTAAGCTTTTGATCATTTTTCTGATGGTATCAAGGCTAATTATCAAAAAATCAAATTTCTCGTTGCTCAGGTAACCTATTTCTTGGGCAATTATCAATTGGGTTTCGATCTCTGCTACCGAGCCCAAGGCAATACCCAAAAATTGACGAAATTCTTTAGCCGAATTTCTGCCTTGCCCCTCAGCAATGTTAGATGGTATAGAGACAGCAGCCCTTCTGATCTGGTTAGTCAAACCATAGATTTCGGATGGTGGAAATTTGCCGGTAATCTGATAAATCTCTTTGACCAAATCAATAGATTTCCTCCAGACATCTAAATCCCGGAAAGATCTGGATTTGCGGTTTATGTTAACCATTATAATATCTTACAGAAAACTGTCTTTTTTTACAGAAAACAGAAAACAGAAAACTGTCTTTTAAACAGAAAACTGTCTTTTAAGCGCTAATAAATTCCAGGCGCCCCATATAAGGCCGTAATCTCTCCGGAACCATTACCCGACCATCGGCCTGCTGATAATTTTCCAGAATAGCTACCAAGGTGCGGCCCACGGCTAGGCCGGAGCCGTTTAGGGTATGCACCAGTTCGGTGCCCTTGGATTCCGCCCGGCGGAAGCGGATCTGGGCCCGGCGAGCCTGGAAGTCCTCAAAATTACTGCAAGAAGATATCTCTCGGTACAGGCCCTGGCCCGGCAGCCAGACTTCGATATCGTAGGTCTTGGCCGCGGCAAACCCCAGATCACCGGTGCACAGGGTCACCACCTGGTAGGGCAACCCCAGTTCCTGGAGGACCTCTTCGGCGTCCTGCAACAGTTTTTCCAGTTCGTCGTAAGAGGTTTCGGGGGTAGTGAATTTGACCAGTTCTACCTTATTGAATTGATGCTGGCGGATCAGGCCCCGGACATCCTTGCCATAGGAACCGGCTTCGGAGCGAAAACAGGGAGTATAGGCGGTGTAATAAATTGGTAAGTTTTCTTCGGTCAGGATCTCTTCGCGGTGGATGTTGGTCACCGGCACCTCGGCGGTGGGCACCAGATAATAATCCCAGCCTTCCAGCTTAAAAAGATCTTCTTGGAATTTGGGCAACTGGCCGGTGCCCAGCATGCTGGCGCTGTTGGTCATAAAGGGCGGCAAAACCTCCAGGTAGCCGTGCTTTTGGGTGTGCAAGTCCAGCATAAAATTGATCAGGGCCCGTTCCAACCGGGCTCCGGCCCCTTTAAGCAGGGCAAAGCGGGCGCCGGTGATGCGGGCGGCGCGTTCAAAATCGAGGATGTCCAGTTTCTCTCCGATTTCCCAGTGAGGCAGAGGATTAAAGTCGAAGTGGGGAGGCTCTCCCCACTGTTTAACTACCGGATTATCGTCGCTGGAGGCGCCGATCGGCACCGAGTGATGCGGTATGTTGGGAATATTAAGCAGGATGGCGCGCACTTCGGCCTCTTTTTCCTGCAGTTCGCCGTCGATCTCTTTGATCCGCTGGTTGATCTGCCGGACCCGGTTGATCAGCGAGCCGGCCTCCTGACCGGCCTTCTTGAGACGGCCGACCTCTTCGGAGGCGGTGTTGCGTTCATGGCGCAGATTTTCAACCTCGGCCAGGAGTTGGCGGCGGGCTTCATCCAGGTCCACAAAATCTCCTAAGGATGGTTCCTGCCCGCGATTTTTCAGGGCGGCTTGGACCTCCGCCAGATGCTCCCGGACGTATTTGACCTCCAGCATAGAATCCTTCCTCAACCAAACATGGTGCGTGGGACGCACCCTATATATTTTTCTCCCTGGTTCCCAAGCTCAGCTTGGAAACCAAGGTAAAAGGGCGGGGTGACCCCGCCCCTGCGGTTGACTGCGTCTTCCTAATATTTTCCGCTCACCGTTTCCCTTATTGCTCTGGTGACCGTGGTGCCACTAAGCGGAAGCCGTTAAAAAAGCGGCGGTTCTCTTCCATAAGGCTGATCAGGCCAGGGGCATCCTGATTAGCGACAATCCGGCGGATATCGGCCACCGCGGCCTCAAACGCCGCCAGAATTACCTGGTTGGCCTGATTGCGCAGTTGGATACAGGCATAAAGATCTGATTTTTGGTTAAACAGGTGTTGCACCTGACCAAACAATTTCCGAAAAGTGGGGGTCGCAAAATCATCCAATTCATTGATTTTGGTCCCCAGGGTGCGCAGGGTCGTGCCCATGGCAATCAGCACAAAGTGGGTCAGGCCCTGGACCACCGACATCATAATATCGTGTTCCTCCGGGGTAGTGATTTGCACTATGGCCCCGGCTCGAGTCAGCAGGTCTTTGAGCCAATTAAACCAGCGCTGACCTCGCCCCGGACACAAAACCATGATCGAGCCTTTAATAGTCTCCAAGCCAGGTCCGAATAAGGGATGGGTGCCGACCACCTCGCCCGGAAAGTATTGTAGCATGGCGGCCATGGGATCTTTTTTCAAGGAGGTCAAGTCCATCAGCAGGGCTTCAGGGCGGAGATGAGGAGAAATGTCGCGGATGGTTTGCTCAGTAATATGCATAGGTACCGAAATTATCGCTACATCTACCTGGCGGGCCACTTCTGGTGAAAATGGCGTGGTAGAGGAGCCGGTTACCAGGACCTCCAGCCCTTGTTCCTCAAAAAATCGTTTGAACCACTGGCCCATCTGGCCCTGGCCGCCAACAATACCTACTTTGATACTCATATGATGGTCCTCTGTCGTAAAAGAAAGTCGGCCAGGGTCAGCCGCACCATCGCGGCGATGACTGGCACAATCCGGGGGATGGCGCTGATATCATGTCTCCCGGTTATGGTAATGGTCTGGGGTCGGCCCTGCAGATCGATGGTCGGTTGCGACCGGGCGATGGAAGGAATGGGCTTGACCGCGGCCCGGACAATTATTGCGTCGCCATTCGAGATTCCCGCCAGGATGCCCCCGGCGTGGTTGCTGGCGAAGCCGGATGGAGTCAAAGGATCGTTATGTTCTGAACCCAACATGCGGGCCGCGGCAAACCCGGCGCCGATTTCCACTCCTTTTACAGCACCGACCGACATCACCGCCTGGGCTAGGACCGCGTCCAATTTGTCGAACACCGGCTCCCCCAAGCCCGCCGGACAGCCCTGGACCCGCACCTCTACCAGCCCGCCCAGGGAGTCGCCTTGTTCCCGGACGGCCTGCACCCGCGCCGCCATGGCCTCGACTACCGCTGCATCCGGACAGAAAAAAGGATTTTCCCAGATCTGCTCCAGGTCGAAATTCTGCGCCCGGACTCCGCCGAGCTCCAAAGTATAAGCTCGAACCTGGATGCCGTCTTGGTCCAGAACCTTTTGGGCTACCGCCCCGGCCGCCACCCGGGCGACGGTTTCCCGGGCTGAGGACCGGCCGCCGCCGCGGTGATCGCGCACGCCGTATTTGCGCCAATAGGTAAAATCACCGTGCCCGGGCCGGAAGAGTTGGCGCAGGGGTTCATATGGCTCACTTTTGACATCCCGGTTGTAGACGATCAGACTGAGGGGCGTACCGCTGGTGCGCCCCTCGAACACGCCGGACAGAATCTCCACCCGGTCCGGTTCTTTACGGGGGGAAGTAAATTTGGAGCCACCCGGCCGTCGCCGCGCCAGTTCAACTTCGATATCTGAGGCGGACAGGGACAATTTCGGGGGACAGCCATCGATCACCGCACCCAGGGCCGGTCCGTGCGACTCCCCCCAGGTGGTAACCCGAAAAATTTGGCCGAAGCTATTACCGCCCACTATTTGCCCTCTCCTGATACCGGACCGCGGCGATTATCCGGCTGGCCACCTGGTCGATAGATAAGTCTGAAGTGGAAATCACCACATCCGCCGCGGCCTGGTAAAGGGGTTGGCGAGTCCGCAAGACTTCTTCCACTTCGGTGACCGTCTGTCCGCTGGTCAGGGCGGGCCGACGCGCAACTTCGGCCTGGTCCTGGGCTAGTCGTTCCTGAATAATCTCCGGTTCCGCGACCAGCCAGACAAGCAAGCCCTGTTGCTTGAGCCGGTCGATGTTTTCAGCGTCGATTACCACGCCGCCGCCGGTGGCCAGTACCAGCCCTGATTGTTCGGCGTAACGGGCCACCAGTGCTTTTTCCCGGCGGCGAAATTCCGGCCAGCCCTCGCGGCCCACCAGGTCGGCAATGCTTTCTCCGGCTTCCTGTTCCAAGACCTGATCCAGGTCCACAAATTGTCGGTGCAGATCTCGGGCCACGAGTTGGCCCACGGTGGTCTTGCCGGTAGCTCGGTAACCGATCAAAACTATGTTTAACATTTCTTCACTGAAGTCAAGGCTCTTAATCTACCTGGAATGGGAATTTGTTGCTGACCGAGGATTCAATCCTGGCGAGTAATAGCAAATAGGACGGTCCCGCCGCCTGTGGTTTCACAAGGATCAAGACATTGCACATAGGCTACCTTTGGGTCCCCGGGGCTAAGACCCAAAGCCACCGGGTTGACGCCGTGGACCAGAGCGACATAATAGGGCAACAGCGAAGCCAGGGAGTGCATACAGATGCGGGTGCTGACCACCGGTTCAAGAATATAACCCTGCTCCAGGACAAAGGTGTCTCCGACCTGATAGACCGGGCAGTTACCTTTAATTTGCTTAACTTCAATGACCAACCGCATCTGACCCTCATTAAGCCGACTTGTTTATAACAAAAACTCCTACGGGCTGAAAGATCACCTGGCGCCCCTGGTCTTCAAAAGCGATTTCTTTGATAAAGCTTATGATTTCCTGCCGAAAAGCCGGGGGTAAGTTATCCGCCCGACATTCTAAAAAGAAATTAATTAGTTGCTGGCCATGAAACGATTCCGGGTCCAGACATGCGGTAATATCCAAGACACCATCAATAATATCAAATTTAAAGGAAACCGGCAATTTTTTCAACAATTCATAAATATCTCGGGAGGAAAACATCTCCTGCGCGTGTCCCTTGGCTCGCTTCAGAAAATGCCGTTGAATCTCATTGATGCCTAGTGGCGTTTGATGAAAAATTAATAGACGGCCCTGGTTCTTGAGCAATTCAAGAGCATCCAAAATCGCCTGGCGGCGGTCGGGGATATAATAGAGACAGTGAGTCAGATGGATGAGGTCGAGTTTCTGGTGCAAAGGTGGGCCAGGAAAGGTTTGAGAGAGAATTTGAAAATTTTGAAGGGGCAAGCCACTTTTCGTAAAGCTGGCCTGAAAAACCTGGTTATGGTTAAGGTTAGGATCAATCGCCACGTAGCTCTGAATCGGCCAGCGCGTCAAGAGCAGTGACATCAGTTGCAGATCAAAATCGCCGGTCCCACTGCCGATACTCAAAATCTCCAGCGGCCCTGGCCAGTCAAGGCGGGGAATAAAGTCATTGTTTAGCCACTCCTGCATCGACAGCTGTTCACTGCACATCTGCCTAAAGATATTGAAACATTTAGCATATTCACAGTCGTTGAGCGGCGGCGCTGGAAAGCTTGGATCTAAGCTACTGGTCATGGCTAAATTATCCTTTGACATAGAGGGTGTTTCCGATTCGGCTAAGTCGGGCAGGTGATCATAAGATTGGCAAGAAGTTATAGGTTAAAACTTTATAAGGCAATAACCTCACCTTCGCGGGCGGCATCTACCTCCAGGTGACCGTGCCGCGCGGTCACCAAGTTCCGCGCCTGGCAAACCAGCTCTCGGATCTGGGCATCGCTACGGGCCGGATCGTGGTGGAACAGGCGCAAGCGACGGGCTCCCGCGCTCAGGGCCAGCTCTACTGCCTCTGCATAGGTAGAATGGCCCCAGCCCCGGCGCTCGGTTATTTCTTCCGGGGTATATTGGGCGTCATGGACCAGTAAGTCACAACCCTGCGCAAAGTAGGCATAATCAATCAACTGCTTGCCCGGCGGGGCTTGAGGGTCAAGTTCGTTGTCTGTTAAAAATACAAAAGTATGGTCTTTTTCTCGAAAACGGAAACCCATGCCACCCTGGGGGTGGTTGAGCTCAATGCCCTCGACAACCGCCTCTCCGATCTTCAGAGGACGGTGCGTGATTATCCCTAGAGGTTGGATCTGAGCCTGAAGTTCATTAAAGGCGACCGGGAAAAAGCCGTTAGCCTGGTGACTATCAAAAACCGCTTCCAGCCCCCAGAAGCCGCGGGGGCAGCCATCAACCCATATTTTGGTATCCCGGCGATAGATCGGCGCAAAGAACGGAAATCCCAGGATATGATCCCAATGACTATGAGTAATAAGTAAGTAGAGGTACACCGGCTGACCCGATTTTAAAAGCTCGTCCCCCAGGGAACGGATGCCGCTGCCCGCATCAATCACCACCCGCGGGCCACCGTGGAGTAAGACTTCGACACAGCTAGTATTACCGCCATATTCAACGGTCAGGGGGCCAGGTGCGGCAATGGAACCCCGGGTCCCCCAAAATCGGATCTCCATTCTCAAACCCCGTTATGCATTGAGCAGTTTTGCCAATCGGATTGAATAAATCTGACCCCGACTGATCATCACTGATCTGAACTCTAGTTCTTGATAGCCTAGATATTTGAAAAAGCCCCAGCCTGCCTGGGTTGGTGTATCAATTAAGATCCTGTCGATTTTTAGCTGACGGACCAGATTCTCTATTCGAGCCAGGAGTTGACGCCCTACCCCTTGGGACCGCAGGGCCGGAAGCACATGGAGACAGGTAATAATCGCCACCTGTTGATCAAACAACAGATTTATTCGGGCCCGCAAGATCCAACGGGGCTCAGGGTTTAAGTATTCCTGGCAAAAATCAATCTCCAGAAATGATCCTTCCTGGGTAATATTCACTCGACGGCGGTTTCTCTCTGGGTCCCAGGCCGCCGGTAAGGTCAGATGGGCAAATTCCGCCTCGACCCAGGGACCAAGCTCAGCGTTTGACATTATTGGACTATAATCTGTATCGGCCAATTCCATAATTATGGTAAAGTCCGGATAATTCCAGGTAAGCCGCCATCAGGCCGAAGCAACCGGTAAGCATCAGGTCGCCAAAGGGCGCGGCAAAATGGGCCGGGAAACCCTCGGCTAGCCGACGCTGCGGCCCGGTAATGACCGTGAATCGAAAGGGGGCGGTGGCAGGATAATCTGGGTCTATGGCACAGCCATGCCCTTGATCTTGATAAATTTCCTCGTCTGACAGAGTTCCCGCCTGGAAACGGCTGAGATGATCGGCTAATTTGGCTGGGGTCAACAAGCGGGTATGATGTTCATAAAGCCCCCATAACCGGTCTTGCTGAACCAGTGCCGCAAAGGTGTGAGCGTTGCCGATATTAACTACTAGCAGACCGTTGTCCTGGTGGGCCTGGGCCTCGGGGTCGAGCAAAGCCCCTCTAATTCCTGCGGTACAAGTATCCATCAATATCGCGCTGGGCAAAATTTCTAATCCGGCCGCCATCCGGGTCAGATAAGACGGTGGAGATCTGTAAGCCAGATCTGACAATCGTCCCCCCTGCCTTAGGAAGGCCTGCCAGTGTTGAAAACGGAAACGGCGATTGCTGAGCTGGGGGCTGAAACCGTGATCCTGCACGGCCAGGGCATATTGTTTGGGCGGGGAAACCTCGAAGTCGTCCCACAACCGACTAAGGGCAGCCAGGTCGATATCACCCAGGACCACCGGTATGGCCCCGTTAGGGGGTTGGTCAACCAACTCAATACCCAACTCCTTGACGCGGTCCAGATTATCACCCAGAGTTAGGGCTGGTCCAGGCTGGGCATAGACCTTAAGCCCGGCGGCCAGATGCTGTTTAATCGCTTTATTTACCGGCCCGCCCCCCATGAGACGGCCGGTAAGGCAGATATCGGCTCGGGCCGCGGTTAGCCGCTGAATACGCCTTCCGATTATCTGGGTCGGGGCAGGCAAAATCAACTTGACGGCATTTTCCAGGGGCTGATCTGAATCCCAGAGCAGGATATCCTGAGTGCCACCGCCGACATCAATGGCCAGGATACGTAAATGCGGCACTTGGGAATTAGTCATGGTCACCTTCCCAGGCCGCCAGGGTGTCGAGAGCTATCTGGGCCGCCTGCTGTCGGGCCTGATGCAGGCGGGCCTGGCCAAATCCGTGACGCCAAGTCAGGTTCGCCAATTCATCGGAGACGATGAGCAGGCCGGCCACCGCGACGCCACGAAATTGCCCCACCGTGAACAGCGCCGACATTTCCATCTCCACTGCTAGTATGCCTTGCGCTCCGTAGGATTTGACTTTGTGGACGGTTTCCCGATAAAAGGCGTCAGTAGTCCAGACTTTTCCGGTGCAAAAGTCATAACCTCTCCGGTGCAATTGCTGTCTCAGAAGCTTAGTTAGAAGAGGATCCGGCCCCGGATTCGGCTCGCCGACCGGATAATGCTGCGAAGTCCCTTCCTCACTGTGGGCCGCCTCGGGTAACACTAAATCGCCGATTTTCAAGTCCGCCTGCAGAGAACCACACCACCCCAGCCCCAGAATAGCTTGAGCCCCCAGGGCAATCATTTTTTCCATTACTAATACGGCATAAGGGGCCCCAGGCGCGGGCCCCACAATGGTCAGCGCCTGCCCGTCCCACACCCCTTCCCGGTAGGGGCAATCAGCGAATTCTCGGATTTTACCTGGGGTACCAGCCAGGCGGCACAGATATTGATAATCCTGGCGGACAAAGCTCATTACAACGCGGCACGGAATCGAGGCTTCCCGCCGCCCCCGGCGGGGAGCAATGACTACCGCCTCACCGCCCGGTTCCTGATTATCGGACATTAACGTTTTATATTAGCAGACCCGCCAGGATAGTCAACCTTAGTTTTGCTTTGGGTTAATAACACCCAAACTGTCCGGTTGATTTTTATGGGACCTTGGTCTAGGCTGAATTTGATTTTGATAAACATGCCAGGCAAAGTGAGGAAAAATCAGCCGCCATGAATTCTAAGGTAAACTACCATGATCAATCTGTTCTGAGCGGATCAACTTATTTCGCCGCCCTGCGGTTTGTCCTGTTGCCACTCGCCTTGTTAATATTGGCAAATATTGTCTTTTCCTTGGCGGTTTTCAACATCGATCAATTGGTGGCGGAACTCAAAGGCCTCTTAGTAGAGGCCAACCGAGTATGTGCCCAATCCGCGCTCATGGGAAGATTGCCGCGAGGTTAGGCCTGGCCCCGCAATCCTGAGCCCAAAACACCACTGAGAGGGCGAGATAAATAGCTGGACTTCTCCTGCTTCTTCTTAAGAATAAGACCTCAATCTTATTTCCCGTCTTAATCGATAGTGTCCCGGGAGACGGCTAACTCCTCCAAAATATGGTCCTCTACCTGAATCCCCAATCCCGGACCGGGAAGGGCGCGGGCGAGGCCGCCGTTTTCAAAGAATACCGGTTGGCGCACCACATCTTTGGCTAACAGGTAGGGCGCGAATGAGCCTTCCACGTACGCCAGATGATCTGTAGTCAGAGCAAAGTGGCGTCCAGCCGCGGCCAGGATGCTGGTCTCGCCGACATGACAACCGAGCTGGCATTTAATCCCGGCCTTCTCGGCCATCTTCTTGATGCGCATGGTGCTCAGCAGGCCGCCGCACTTGGATAGCCGCAGGTTGAAGATTTGGCAGGCGCGCATCTCAATCAGGCGTCGGGCATCTTCCTCAGTACAAACAGACTCATCAGCAATAATGGGGATTTCCACCGCGGCGCTGACTCTTTGGAGACCTTCGAAATCCTCTTTGGCTACCGGTTGTTCTACGGCACTGAGGCGGTAGGGGGCCATCGCTTCGATCCGCGCCATAGCCTCCGGGGGACTCCAGGCCGCATTGGCATCGACGCGGATATCAATCTCCCAACCTAGCTGCTGCCGGACGCTCTTGAGAAGCTCAGGATCAGTGCTAGTGCCCACTTTTAACTTTAGGAAACGCATTTTTTTAAGCTTCACCAACTCGAAGAAGCGCGCCATCTGCTGCTCAGAAGCCATGGGTAAGACCGCGCTATAGATTGCCGCCCTCTGAGACTGAAATCCCAGGATTTCAGCGAGCGGTTGGCCGCAAGTCTTACTTGCCGCATCTAACCAGGCCATCTCCACGGCACACCAAATTGCGGGATAGTTAGCTGCTCCTAATTGTTGACCAACGCGGGCCAGGTTAGCATAGATGCTGGGGCGGAAAAGCAGCGGTAACCGGCAAATCTCAGGGATTAGCACCTTTTTAAGAAAGGCCAGGCTTTCCGCCAAAATTTCGCCGGTGACAAAGCGCCGCGGGATACCTTCCCCATAGCCGGTCACCCCCGCATCCGTCGTCAGCTTGACGACAATATTTTCGGAGCCGTAATGAGTAGCCAGATTATGCTTAACCGGAGCTTTAAAAGCCAAATTGAGGTGCCAGATATCCACTTTCTTGATGATCATAAGCTGTCTCTTTCTCGGCGATCTTAATCATGGTGCCAAATTTTTTCCATTGATACCACTGCTCCGGAGCAGCTTGGATGGCTTCTTCCAAAACCTTCAGGCACCTTTCGCCAATGGCGGAATTTCCCGTTTCACGGCCGTTGGTAATAGCAGTAAAATCCAAGGAATATTTTTGGGAACCGTTTCTTTTCATGAAACCGGTTACTACCGGCGATCCGGAACGCTTACATAATATATCCAGGGTCCGGTCATAGGCCAAGGGGGAGCCCAGGAAGCGGATTTCCCTATGCTGAGAAACGCGCCATTCGTCGAATTCATCACATTCGGTGATCAGAATCTGGCCCTGTTTCAGCGCTCGAATGGCCGCCAACAGGGTGTTTTCACCCTCGGCATCAATAAGATTAACATTGGCAGCCGCGGCCCGGCTCAGAAGAGAATTTCTGAGGTGGCCAGTCTTAAAGCGACAGATCATCGACACCTGATAACCCTGGACGCCCAAAAACCCGGGCAGCAGCTCGACCGCCCCAAAATGGCCGGTCACCAAAAGCACGCCCTTGCCGACTGCCAGGGCCTCTTGCAGAATCTCCTCCCCCACGGCCCGGATGCGGGAGCGCAAGAACCGCTTCAAGCCCGGCAGGCGAGAATAAGCCACCACCAGCTTCTCATGATAATGATCGAAAATACCTTGAAAAGCCCGGCTAACCATAACTTTTAACTCTGGGGCCTTTAGCTTTGGTCCCCATATATGGGTAATCGTCCGCCTGATTAACCTCCTCTCCGGTTGATTGATGAAATAATACA
>Ga0164318_10003572_pt1 | contig 14746 bp, 14 predicted proteins | sample GuaBasSedimGuay9_FD_113734 | JGI IMG/M metagenome (GOLD analysis project Ga0164318, IMG submission 113734) | Subseafloor sediment microbial communities from Guaymas Basin, Gulf of California, Mexico - Guay9, Core 4571-4, 0-3 cm | ecosystem: Environmental > Aquatic > Marine > Hydrothermal vents...
CTTTTCTTTCCTTCAATTTCTATTAAATCTCTATCTATTTCACGAGGTATATTCCTACAAATTTCTATATATTTCAACCTATTTCCATAAATTTCGTGGCCGAAGGCCACATATTTCGCAACCGTAGGTTGCATATTTCTATTTATTTCTATATATTTCGTGGCCGAAAGCCACATATTTCGCAGCCAGAGGCTGCATATTTCGTTCGCCTCAGCGAACATATTTCTATTTATTTCGCGAAGCATATTTCTACAAATTTCGTACTCAGATGATTTTTGCCCATCCGATGGATGTGATTAGAGACCCAGCTTTTTGTGTAATTTTTTTATATTAATAAATTGTAATTATTTCCAGCTATTGTTTTTAAAATTAAGAATATGGTATAATTTTAAAAAGAGTGATGATTATTTTTACTTTATTAATTGCCCTCACAGGAATAGGAGTGGTGGTTTTTTCTTTAACTTTGCAAAAGAAAGAAAAAAGTTCTAAGAGTTCTTCTCTAATTGAAGGACAACTTTTACAACTGAAAGACAGAAAAGAATTTTGGAGGAGAGAGGCTTATTCTTTGAAAGAGAAATTGAAGGAGTCAGAAGAGAAAATTTTAAATTTAGAAAAAGAATTAGATGCGTCCCGGGAAGAGATAAATCAGTTAGAGAGGAAGCTGACTCAGGAGAAAAAATGGGAGGAATACAACAAAAATAGTGTAGAGAAATTAAAAAGTCAAATGGCTGAGCTTAAAGATTCTTTATTTAAAAAGGATAAAGAACTGGAAAAAATATTTTCACAAAATGTGAGTTTGAATAAAAAAATAAAAGAACAGGAAAAAGCAATCTCTTCTCTGGAGGAGGAGCTTAGAGAAAAAAATGATAAAATTTTATTATTGGAGAATAAAGAGAAGGAATATCTTGAGAAAATAAAAGATGCCAGCCTTACAATTAATGAATTCAAAAAGAAAGAAGCAGAAAGCGAATGGATAGCAAAATCAGAGTATGAGATACTAAAAGAAGAATTAGAGTCCTTAGGGGAGGAGTTGGAGAGAAAGAATAAACAAATTATGGCTTTAAATGATGAGATGAGGAGACTTAAAGAGGAGAGAAATTATTTAGAAAGAAGATTAACGGGAGAGGTAGAGGAGGAAAAAAAAGGAGAGATTTTCTCTCAAAAAGAAGAAAGTAAGGATGAGTCTCAAAAAGTAGAAAAAGAAGCAAAAGAAGAAATTGAGATTCAATCTATATCTCAAGATGAAACACCCTCCTCTTTTGAGTTAGAGGAAACCAGAGAAGAGGCTGAATCGGTTGTTGAGGAGAAAGAAGAAATTAAGGAAGAAGAAGTTAAAGAAAAGGTCGAAGAAGAGAAAGAAGAAATAAAGTTAAAAGAGGCTTCTCAGGTTCCTCAAGTTGATTTAGAAAAGGTAAGAAATATTGGAATTATTGCTCATATCGATGCCGGGAAAACCACGGTTACCGAGCGAATTCTTTTTTATACCGGAAAAACACACAAAATTGGTGAGGTCCATGAAGGAAAAGCTCAGATGGATTGGATGAAGCAGGAAAAAGAGCGGGGTATTACTATAACTTCAGCAGTTACTACTTGTTTTTGGAATGAAAAAAGGATTAATATTATTGATACTCCCGGGCATGTAGATTTTACTGCCGAAGTAGAAAGAGCTTTAAGGATTCTGGATGGCGCGGTGGTGATATTTTCTGCGGTGGAGGGAGTTGAGGCTCAATCGGAGACAGTCTGGCGTCAATCACAAAAATACCAGGTTCCCAAAATTGCTTTTGTGAACAAAATGGATAGAATCGGTGCAGATTTTTTTAAGGTAGTGAATGAGATTGAGGAAAGGCTTGAGATAGCTTGTGCGGTAATTACGCTTCCTTTAGGAGAAGAAAGTGAGTTTAAAGGAATAATTGATTTGATAGATATGAAAGCATATATATACGATGAAGCTTCCTTAGGGAGAAAATTTTCCTGTGAAGAGATTCCTCAGGAATACAAAGAGAAGAGTCAAAAATACAGAGAAGAACTCCTTGAGAAAATTGCATCTGGTGATGAGAAGCTTATGGAGAAATATCTTAAAGATAAAAATTTATCTTGCGAGGAGATAGTGAGTGCTTTAAGAAAAGCTACTGTGGAAAACAAACTCGTTCCTGTGCTTTGTGGTTCTGCACTTAAAAATAAAGGAATTCAGAAATTGTTGGATGCAATTACCTTATATCTTCCTTCTCCTTTAGATGTTCCTCCGGTAGAAGGATATGACCCCAAAGACCCAGAGAAAAAGGTAAAAAGAGAATTGTCCTGTAAAGAGCCATTCTGTGCTTTAGCTTTTAAAATTCAGGCTGACCCTCATGTGGGTAAATTGGTATATTTTAGAGTCTATTCCGGGTATCTTAAGGCGGGTTCCTATGTGCTGAATGTAACCAAAGGCAGGAAAGAAAGAGTAGGAAGAATCCTGCAGATGCATGCCAATCAGAAAGAGAATCGTACAGAAATCTATGCCGGAGATATTGGAGCAGCGATAGGCTTAACGAATACCACTACCGGAGATACTTTGTCTGATTTAGAACATCCTATTCTTCTGGAGAAGATAGAATTTCCTCAGCCTGTGGTTTCACTCAGCATCAAGCCCAATTCTCGTCAGGATCAAGACAAGTTAAACAAAGCAATAATGAAACTTACTGAAGAAGACCCTACTTTTAGCGTAGAGACAGACCAGGAAACAAAAGAGATAATTCTTTGGGGAATGGGAGAACTGCATTTAGAAATTATGGTGGATAGATTGAGGGAGGAGTTTAAAGTTAATGCTGAGGTAGGAAAGCCTCAGGTGGCTTATCGGGAAACAGTTTCTACCTCTGCTCAGGCAGAAGGAAAATATATAAGGCAAACCGGAGGCCGAGGTCAATACGGTCATGTTATTTTTGAGATGTTGCCTCTTGAGAGAGGGAAAGGCTTTGAGTTTGAAGATAGAATCAAGGGAGGGGTGATTCCTGCTTCTTTCATTCCTGCGGTAGAGAAAGGGTTTCGGGAGGCGATGAAGAAAGGGCCTCTATGTGGATATCCGGTAGCTGATGTTAAGATTATTCTTTTTGATGGTTCTTATCATGAGGTGGATTCTTCTGAGTTAGCCTTTAAATTGGCTGCCAGTATCGGTTTTAAAGAAGCTTTCTTAAAAGCCAACCCCTTACTTCTTGAGCCTTATATGAAGCTGGAAATTTTCACCCCTGAAGAATATCTAAGTAATATTGTGGGAAATTTATGTGCAAGAAGAGGTAAGGTTTTAAATATAGAGACAAGAGGAAAACAGAAAGTGATTCTTGCCGAAGCTCCGTTGGCAGAGTTATTTGGATATACAGAGGCAGTCCGTTCCTTAAGTAGTGGAAGAGCTATCTTTACTATGCAGTTTTCTCGCTATGAGGTAGTTCCTCCTCAAATAACCGAGAAAATAATTGAGGAAAGAAAAAAGAAGGTTTCCTAATCCCTTACTATTTCTACCTCAAATTATTACATGTCGGGTTTGAAATTACATGTCGGGTTTGGAAGGTGGTTTTTGGAAATTGTTTGCCTTATCATTGAAATCTATTATAATTAATATTAAAGTTAGGAAAGGAGAGTTTATGGAGATAAAAATTGAAAAACCCACACAAGAAAAATTAAAAGAATTGGGAGTAGAGAACTGGCCTATCTGGGAATGTGATGTTTCTGAATTTGATTGGTATTATGATACAGATGAAAGATGCTATATGATTGAGGGAAAAGTAGTGGTAGAAACACCTCAAGGAGAAGTAGAGATTAAAAAAGGAGATTTGGTTCTTTTTCCTAAGGGTTTATCCTGCCGCTGGAAGGTAAAGGAGAAGATAAGGAAATATTATTCTCTTGAATAATTAAGGCTACAGATGGCTTTGTATGGATAAAAAATGGCGAGGATGAGGAAAAATATTGTAGTAGGAGTATGTGCGGGTATATCCTCTTATAAGAGTTGTTATCTGGTTAGTCTACTTAGAAAAGAAAATTTTTCTGTAAAAGTAGTAATGACCCCAAATGCCTTGCATTTTGTTACACCTTTAGTTTTCGAAACTCTTTCTGCTAATCCTGTATATGTAGATATGTTTGAGAGAGAACATCTTACACATATCTCTTTGGCAGAATGGTGTGATTTATGTGTGATTGCTCCTTTAACTGCCAATACTTTATCCAAAATTGCTTTAGGTATTTCTGATAATCTCTTAACTACCTTTACTTGTGCTTTGCCTCCTTCCAAAAGAATAATTCTTGTTCCGGCAATGAACGAGAATATGTGGAAGAATTCCATAATTCAGAAGAATCTTAAAGAGTTAAAAAGATTAAAAAGATTTGTGATTCTGGAACCAAAAAGAGGAAGGCTTGCTTGCAGAAAGCATGGGGTAGGAAGGATGGCTGAGCCAGAAGAGATTCTTGCCAAAATTAAAGCTATCTTGAAAGAATGAATTTTTCTTTTATTTTCCTTTTGCTTCTTATTGTTTTTTTGCTTTTTTATCTTCTCTATTCAAGGCAGAATTTTTTCCTTCAGCAGAAAATTGATACCTTGAGAGATGAGTTAACTAAAAAGTTAGCCGATACACAGAATAATTTTTCTTTCTTTCAGAAAAGTTTGGTGGATCAGTTGACCCAGCTTTATAAAGAGATAGGAAATATTACTCAGGAAAGTTCCCAAATTCTTACCTTGACTAAATCATTCTCTGATATTTTAAAGCCAACGAAAAAAAGAGCAATTTTTGGAGAAGTAATTTTAGGAAATCTTCTTAAGGATATATTGCCTCAGGACATTGTAATTTCTCAATATTCTTTTCGTTGCGGGAAAAGGGTCGATTTTTTAATAAAACTTCCTCAGGGATATCTTCCTATAGATGCTAAGTTTTCTTTAGATGTATTTCGCAATTATCAGGAAGCTCCTGATTCCAATAAAGAGAGTGTCAAAAAAGCATTTATTGAGAGTGTGAAAAGAAGGATTGAGGAGACTGCCGGATACATTCTACCTGATGAGGGAACACTGGATTTTTCTTTTATGTATGTTCCCTCAGAAGCAGTATATTATTCTATTATTAGCGAGACAGGTCTTTGTGAATACGCTCAGAAAAAGAGAGTATTCATTGTGGGCCCTAATAGTTTATATGTTTATTTACAGACCCTTCTTCTGGGAATGAAAGCATTAAAGATAGAGGAGAAAGCAAAATTTCTTTATGAGAATCTCAAGCGGTTAGAGATAGATATAGAAAATATTGTCAAAGAATATATGATTTTGGGGAATCATTTGCGTGTTGCTTCTAATAAATATGAAGAGATAAGAAGAAAAATAGATAATTTAGGCACACGAATCCTTTCCTTTAAAAATTTAGATGCAGATAAGGATTAAAGTGGTTCCTGGCGCCAAAAAGGAAAAAATTATTAAGGAGAAAGATTTTATTAAGGTGTATGTTAAAGAACCTGCTCAAAGAAATAAAGCAAACAAAAGATTGGTTGAGCTTTTAAGTGAATATTTTGGGGTAAAAAAGACGAGTGTAAAAATATTAAAGGGAAAGTTTGGAAGAGAAAAATTAGTTCTTATTGAGAATAGTAACTGAGAAAAGTTCAGTCTGTTTTATAAAAGATTTCTTTCCTCCTCATATATTGTGTGGATTTACCAAAAGAGATATTTTTAAACTCACCCAATTCGAGGATATTTTAAGAAGGATATTTTCCTTAAAAAGTCTTGAGTTTGCCTATCTTATTCAGACTCATTCTCCTGAGATAGTTTATATAAATAAACAAGGTTTATATAAGGCAGATGGATTGTTTACCTCTAGAAGTAATTTAGTTCTGGTAGTAAAGACCGCAGATTGCCTCCCATTATATTTTTCTTCCTCCCATACCATAGGCATCCTCCATTTAGGGTGGAGAGGAGCATTAAGGGGTATTTTAGATAATGTAAAGGGTGATTTGAGGGATTTCAAAGTTTGCTCTGGAGTAGGCCTGAGAAGTTGCTGTTATCAGGTAGGAGAAGAATTTTTAGGATTTGATAAGTTTAGGAAATTTCTTGTAAGAAAAGGAGAGAGGCTGTATTTTTCTCCTGTAGAGTTTGTGCAAAAAGAACTTGAGAGAAAAGGGTTTATTTTTGAGAATTTTCTTGATTTAGAGATTTGCAGTTTTTGCAATAGAGAATTTTATTCCTGGAGAAGAGAAAAAACCACAAGAAGAACTTTTTCTTTTATCTTTAAATATGACCTTATTTGATATAGATATGTTATTACTACTATGTTACTACTACGTCAAGATGTTAAATTTTTACTACGTAAAAATATTAAATTTTAAACACCACATAGTTGGTATTCTCTCTGATTAAGAAACTTTTCTGCTCTTTTTAGATTTATAGATTTTGTTGTTCTTTGTTAGAAAATGAGGTCAGGTCTCCACATTTAACATTCATCTGTTTATAAATAGTTTAAAATTATATTTTTTGAGGCGGGCGCCTTTAACTAAAAATTTTCTACCCGAGGTTCCACCAGAGGTTCCACCAGAGGTGGATTCGCCTCGGGCGAAGGATTCGCCTCAGGCGAAGGATTCGCCCTTGGCGAAAATATTTTATTGTGGTAATTATTTTTAACATTTTGTTATTGTAACTACATTCAATTTAATAAATCTTGACTTAATAATTATTTGTGTTATCTTATTTACCTATGTGGGCAATTGTAGAGATTGGTGGTAAGCAATATAAGGTTAAGGAGGGAGATATTTTAGAGGTGGAAAGAATGAAAGAAAACTCTCCTCTTCTTTTAGATAAGGTTCTTCTTCTTTCCTCCAATGGAGAGATAAAAATTGGCCATCCTTATTTAGAGAAAGTTAAAATTAAAGCTGAGATTTTGGGAGAGAAAAAAGGAGAGAAAATAATTGTCTATAAGTATAAACGGAGAAAGAAATATCGTCGCAAAAGAGGCCACCGCCAAATTTATACCCGCCTTAAAATTCTGGAGATTCTTGTTGAGAAGTGATTGTTGATTCAGTTACTCTTTTTCTTTCCGCAGGATGTGGAGGAAAGGGGGCAACTTCATTTATCCGTAAAAGAAAAAGATTAGTTGGTGATGGAGGTGAAGGTGGAAGAGGAGGGGATATTTTTCTTGAGGCAAACAGAAATCTTTATGATCTGAGTAAATTTAAATATAAAAGAAAGTTTAAAGCTCCTGACGGAGAGAGAGGAAAAGCTCGGCGTAAAAAAGGAAAAGACGCTTCCTCTTTAGTTATTCCTGTTCCCTGTGGTACACTGGTTAAAGATTTAGAAGGAAGGATTATTGCTGATTTGAAGAAAGATAAAGAAAGAGTTTGTGTTGTTCGAGGAGGCGAAGGAGGAAGGGGGAATTTTAGGAGGGAGGAGGCAGAGAGAGGCAAGGAAGGAGAAAGGAAAGAGATTATACTTGATTATAGAATTTTATCCGATATAGCTATTGTAGGGTTTGCTAATACAGGAAAAACCTCTCTTTTTAATTATCTTACAGGAAAAAATTTTAAGGTAGCTGACTATCCTTTTGCTACCACCAGTTGTATGTGGGCGCCTTTCAGAAAGAATTATAGAGAATTTATTGTTTTAGATACCCCTCCTTTGAAGGAGAAAGGGGAAAACAACTTTTTGAAGCATCTTTTTCGGGTAAAATTAATAATTATAGTGGTAGATAACTATCCAGAAATAGAGGAAGAAGTTAATTCTGTCAAAAAACTTATCAATGATTTTGATTCTTCTTATCTAAATAAAAATTTTTTTTACTTGTGTAATAAAATTGATAAAATAGATAAAAGCTTTAAGAGAGAAAGAAGATTCTTTTATCTTTCTACCAAAACAGGAGAAGGAGTGGAAGCTCTTGAGGACAGAATACTTAAGGTCTTGGGATGAGAAAAATTGTAGTAAAAATAGGAAGTAGTGTTATCGCTCCTTCAGGCAAGTTGGATCTGGAAATAATGAGAAATATTCTTGCTCAGGTGGTAGCTTTGGAAAAGGAGGATGTAAAGACGGCAATTGTAAGTTCTGGTGCTATTGTCTGTGGGGTAAACAAGTTGAAGAAGAAAAAGAAAAAAGATATTCATTCTCTTCAGGCATATGCCAGCATAGGGCAGGTAATCCTGATGGAGTATTACTCTCAAATCCTAAAAAAGTATCATAAAAATTGTGCTCAGATTCTTCTTACTTGGGATGATTTTAATGAAAGAAAAAGATTCCTGAATGCTCAAAGTACGATAAACAGACTCTTGGATTGGAGAATAATTCCTGTAATTAATGAGAATGATTCGGTTTCTTATGAAGAGATACAATTAGGAGATAATGACCGCTTAAGTGCTTTGGTTAGTGACCTTATTCGTGCTTCTTTACTTATTATTCTTTCTGATGTGGATGGTCTTTTTTCCCCCCAGGGATTGGTTAAGACTGTAGAAAAAATTGATAATAAAGTAATTAGTTGGGCAAAGAAAGAAGAGAAAGAATTTAGAAAAGGGGGTATGCTTACTAAACTGGAAGCAGCAAGAATAGCTACCCTAAGTGGAATAAAGACAGTAATTGCCAACGGAAGGAAGAAGAATGTAATTAAAGATATAGTTGAAGGAAAACAAGAAGGTACACTATTTTTACCTTCGTCTAAAATAGAAAGAGCAAAAAAACGCTGGATAGCATTTGGCAAGAAAGTAAAAGGGAGGATTTTTGTTGATCAGGGGGCGAAGGAAGCTCTTCTTATGGGGGGAAAGAGCCTGCTTTCCTGTGGTATTACCAAAATAGAGGGAGAGTTCGCGTGTAAAGATGCCGTATATGTAATAGATGAAGCCGGTTCTGTTTTGGGAGTGGGGTTGGTGGAATACAGTTCTGAGGAGCTTAAGGATAGGGCAAAAAAGTTTGAGAAAGAGATTATCCATCGGGATAATTTTGTTAGAAAGGAGTAAGTATGGTTTCTTATGTGAAAAAGATAGTTAAGGAAGCCAAAAAAAGTAGTTTTTTACTTTCTCAGGTTAATGCTCAACTGAAAGATGAAATTTTACTGCTTATGGCAGAAGAGCTTATAAGAAATAAAGATATAATTTTTAAAGCGAACGAGAAAGACATTGAATTAGCTAAAGCTAAAAAAGTAAAAAAGAGTTTTTTTGACCGTTTGGTGCTTAATGAGAAAAGAATTAAAGAGATGGCTTCCAGTCTAAAAGAGATTGCTTATCTTTCAGATCCTTTAAATAGAGTGATTGAAGGATGGCAGGTTCCTCAAGGGTTAAGAATAAAGAAAGTGTCTGTTCCTTTAGGGGTAATTCTTATTATCTATGAAGCGCGACCCAATGTAACCAGTGATTGTGTCGGTCTCTGTTTTAAGACTTCTAATGTGGTGATTTTAAGAGGAGGTTCTCTGGCAATAAATTCTAATAAGGCAATTTATAAATGTTTGCTTAAAGTGGCTTATGAAAGATTGAATTTCCCCCCTTTCTTTCTTGTGGAGAAGACAGACTATACAATAGTTGATTTATTGCTTAAAGAGAATGAGTATATTGATCTGGTGATTCCCCGTGGAGGAGAGGATTTGATTAGAAAGGTTACTCAGGCTTCTTCTATTCCGGTGATAAAACACTATAAAGGTGTATGCCATATTTTTGTTGATGAGTTTGCCAATTTAGAAGAGGCTTTAAAAATCTGTATAAATGCCAAAGTGCAAAGGCCTGCGGTATGTAATGCGGTGGAGACAATACTGGTGCATCGAAAGGTTGCTTCTTGCTTTTTGCCTCCTCTTAAGAAAGAATTTGACAAATACAAAGTAGTGATAAAAGGAGATGCCGCTACTCAGAAGGTATTGAAGGGAATCAAAAAAGCTACCACCAGAGATTGGAGCAGAGAATATTTAGATTTAGTTGTTTCTATTAAAGTAGTAGAAAATATCGATGAGGCAATTGAACATATCAATTTTTACGGGTCTCACCATACCGACAGTATTATTACTGAAAATGTAGAGAATGCCAACAAATTTGTAAGCAGAGTAGATTCTGCATGTTGTTTCGTTAATATTTCAACTCGCTTAAGTGATGGATATCAGTTTGGATTGGGGGCAGAGATGGGAATTTCTACCGATAAATTACATGCCCGAGGCCCTATGGGATTAAAAGAACTTACTACTTACAAATATATTGTTGAAGGAAGATATAACTTGAGAGAATGAGAATAGGTATTCTGGGAGGAACATTTAACCCTCCTCATATTGGACATCTGATTTTAGCTGAGGAGGCGAGAGATAGATTTAGGCTGGATAAAGTGTTTTTTATTCCTAATTATTTTCCCCCTCACAAGGATGTTCCTTTAGCTAAGGCAGAGGATCGTCTTGAGATGGTAAAACTTTCTATAAAAGATAATAAAAATTTTGTGTGTTTAGATATAGAGATAAAAAGAGGAGGAAGGTCCTTTACTATTGATACCGTCAGGCAACTGAGAAAAAGATATCCTAATGAGGAGTTATTTCTTATTCTGGGTTCTGATTTGGCAAAGGATTTTGCCACTTGGAAGGGTTATAGACAACTTCTTGGAATGGTAAAAGTCTTAGTTGCTAAAAGAGAAGGGGATGTAACAGGAAAGAATAAGTTAGGATTTATTTTTTTTGATGTTGTCCAGGTAGATGTTTCTTCTTCTTTGATAAGAGAGAGAATTAAGGAAGGATTGCCGATAAAATATCTTGTGCATCCTCAAGTGGAAAGATTTATTAAAAGAAGGAGACTTTATCGATAAAAGATTTTTTGCTTTCAAGAATCAGGGAGGTGGGAATGAAGATAAAATTTGGAACGGATGGATGGAGAGGCATTATTGGGGAGGATTTTACTTTTTCCAATTTAAGAGTCGTATCCCAGGCAATCGCTGATTTTCTAAAGAAAGAAAAAGGGAAGAAAGTGGTGGTAGGATATGACGCACGTTTTCTTTCTTATGAGTTTGCCTTAGAGAATAGTTTAGTTCTGGCGGCTAATAATATAAAGGTTGACCTTTCCTCAAGTATAGTTCCTACTCCGGTAGTAAGCTTTGCTGCCTGTTATGGAAGTTATGATTTGGGAATAATGATTACTGCTTCTCATAATTCTTCTAAATTTAATGGATTAAAGATAAAAACAAAGGAGGGAGCTGCCGCAGATAAAAGTTTGACAGGAAAAATAGAAAGTTTCTTAGGAAAAAGTAAGGTGAAAATACTGAGTAAAAGCGAAGCGAAAAAGAAAAAACTTCTTAATGAGAAGGATTTTACCAAAAATTATAAAGATTTTCTAAAAAAGTTTGTAGATTTAAAAAGAATAAAAAGATTAAAGTTGAGGATACTTTTAGATTTGATGTATGGAGCAGGAAACTCTTTTGTGGAAGAAATTCTTAAACCCTCAAAGATAAAAATAGATTATCTTCACCAAGAATATAACCCTTCCTTTGGAGGGGTTCATCCTGAGCCGGTAGAGGAGAACCTTAAAGAGTTAATAAAAAAAGTTAAAAAAGAAAGGTATGATTTTGGAGTGGCTTTAGATGGCGATGGAGATAGAATTGCTCTGGTAACTAAAGAAGGAAGATTCATTAGCGCTCAAGTTATTCTTCCTCTTCTGGCTATACATATGATAAAAAATAGAGGGGAAAGATTAGGCATAGGCAAAACTGTTGTAGGAAGCAATTTAATTGATGAAGTAGCTCACTTTTTAGGAGTAGGTTGTTTTGAGACACCCGTAGGATTTAAGTACATCTCTAATCTTTTTAAACAGAGTCTTATTTCTATCGGAGGAGAAGAGGCAGGGGGAATTGGATTTAAAGGGTATATTCCCGAAAGAGATGGCAATGTGTCTTTTTTAATGGTTTTGGAGATGATTGCTTGGGAGAAAAAGCCTTTGGAGGAATTAATCAAAAATTTAGAGAAAAAGTTTGGGAGATGGTATTATTCTCGAATAGCTGTGGATGTAGGAAAGTTGAAGAGAAATTTAAAAGATGTAAAACTTCCCCAGAAGCTTTTGGGGGAGAGAATAGAAAGGATAAATGAGATAGACGGATTAAAAATGATTACCAAAAATAGTTGGTTGATGCTGAGAAAATCAGGGACTGAACCAATCGTAAGAATATATGCAGAAGCAAGAGAAGAAAAATATACCCAGGCTTTGTTGAAGTTAGGGAAAAAGATGCTCTATGCTTTATAGCATTCTTAAACCTTTGGCGGTTTTTGTCTTTAAAGTATTTTTTAGAATGGAGGTAAAAGGCAGGGAAAAGATACCTGAAAGAGGAAGATTCATTCTTGCTTCTAATCATTTGAGTTTTCTGGATCCGGTAGTTTTGGGGGTAGCCTGCCCTCGCCGTCTCTATTTTTTGGCAAAAGAAGAGCTTTTTCACAACAGCCTTTTTTCTCTTTTTATAAGAGTTTTGGGAGCAATTCCTTTAAGAAGAAACTATTCTGATTTAAAGGCGATAAAGAAATCTTTAGCTGTACTTAATAAAGAGAATCCTTTGGTTATCTTTCCTCAAGGGACAAGAGAAAGATATGACGGAATAAAGGAAGGAGTAGGGTTTTTAGCAAAAAAGAGTAAATCACCAGTGGTGGTAGCACGTATTATTGGAACAGATAAGGTTCTTCCTAAAGGAGAAAAAAAGATAAGGTTAAAAAAGATTAAAGTTATTTTTGATAAACTTTCTGATAATGCTTATCCGGAAAGCTACCAGGAGTTTTCTTTAAAAGTATTTGAAAGGATAATGAATTTAGATTAAATCATTGACAAATATGATAAATTAAGAGATAATTTACGAAATTTATTAAGAAAGGAGAGATGCCCAATGGAGATTTCTGAATTGGAAAATGCTTATTACACCTTTATCAAAGAACTTAAAGAAGGAGAGGTGATAAAAGGAAAGATAATTTCTGTAGGAGAAAAGGAAGTAATTGTTGATGTAGGATATAAGTCTGAAGGAATAATTCTCCGTGAAGAATTTAAGGGCGTGGATATAGAAAATCTGAAAGAGGTTGAAGTATATGTAGATGAGGTTGAGGATGAGGAAGGAAAGATAGTTCTTTCTTACAAGAAAGCTATTGAGGTAAAAGGCTGGCAGAAGCTACTTTCTGAGTATCGAGAGGGAGATTTAGTGAAAGGGACGATTTCTCGTCGGGTAAAGGGTGGCTATATGGTCAATGTTTTTGGAGTGGAAGGATTTCTTCCTCAGAGCCTTTCTACTTTTAGAGGAAAAGAAGATATGGTGGGGGAGGAATTTTACTTCCAGATTATAAAGTTAAGTAAGTCGAAAAATAATTTTATTCTTTCCCGCAAAGACGCTATAAAGAAAGAACAGGAGTTGGCTAAGGAAAGATTGTGGAATTCTCTTGAGGTAGGAAAGGTTATAAAAGGGAAAGTAAAAAGTATTACTAATTTCGGCGCCTTTGTTGATTTAGGAGGAGTGGATGGGCTCTTGCATATTGCTGATATGAGCTGGAGGAAAATTTCTCATCCTTCAGAAGTAGTAGCGGTGGGGGATGAAGTTCAGGTGAAGATTTTAAGTTTTGATCGCGAGAGAGGAAAAATTTCTTTAGGATTGAAACAGATGGTTCCTGACCCTTGGCAGGAGATAGAGAAGAAATACCCTATAGGAACAGCAGTAAAAGGGAAGGTAGTTAATGTCCAAAACTATGGGATTTTTTTGGAAATAGAGAAAGGTATTGAAGGGCTGGTTCATATAAGTGAAGTATCCTGGACAAAAAGATTTATAAATTTAGCAGAGATATTTGCTATTGGAGATGTTGTGGAAGCAAAAGTGATTGGAATAGATATTAAAGAAAGAAAAATTTCTTTAAGTATAAAACAATTAGAGAAAGACCCCTGGCAAGATATAGAAAATGTTTTAAGTATAGGTTCAAAAGTTAGAGGAAAGATAATTGGATTTGGCGAAGGTTGTGCCTATGTGGAATTGGAGAGTGGGTTTGAAGGTGTAATTTATAACGAAGATATCTCTTGGACGAAAAGAACAGTAAAAGTCTATGAGTTCTTTAAAAAAGCCCATACTTATGAATTTAAGGTTTTAGGATTGGATAAAGCCAACCGAAGAGTTATTTTGGGAGTAAAACAACTTACCCCTGACCCTTGGCCTCAAATTCTGGAAAAATACCCTATCGGTAAAGTAATAGAGGCAGAGGTAGTTAAGAAGGCTAATTTTGGTATATTTGTAAAATTAGAGGAGAACCTGGAAGGGTTGATATTTGCCGGAGAAATTGATAAAGAATTAGCCGAATCTTTGAAGCCTCAGGATAAGGTAAGGGTGAAAATAATCAAGGTAGAGCCCCGCACTGCAAAAATAGGTCTTTCAGCAAAGATATAATCAGCTCTTAAATAATGCCAAAATTGTGGATTGAGATAAATCTTAAAAATTTAGAGAAAAATTTTTACCTGATAAAAAAAATTGTCGGTCCATCGGTAAAAATTTTAGGGATAGTTAAGGAAAACGCTTATGGGCATGGTTTAATTGCCGTAGCAAGAAGACTTTCTCAGATAGGCGTTGAGTTTTTAGGAGTAAAAGATTTCGAGGAAGCTTACAGGTTGAAGGAAGCAAGAATAAGGAGGGCTATCCTTATTCTTTCTCCTCTCTCTTTTTCGGAGATAAAAGAAGCAGTAAATTTCACTTATATAAGACCGACAATAATGGATTTGGCTTCAGCCAGATTATTGAATAAAGAAGCCAGAAAAAAGAGAAAGGTTATCCCTATACATATTAAAGTAGATACAGGGATGGGTAGATTAGGGGTAA
>Ga0164318_10003573_pt1 | contig 14746 bp, 12 predicted proteins | sample GuaBasSedimGuay9_FD_113734 | JGI IMG/M metagenome (GOLD analysis project Ga0164318, IMG submission 113734) | Subseafloor sediment microbial communities from Guaymas Basin, Gulf of California, Mexico - Guay9, Core 4571-4, 0-3 cm | ecosystem: Environmental > Aquatic > Marine > Hydrothermal vents...
AAGGCAGGTGTGACAAGAATATACCTGAATCGCCCGACAAGCCCCATCACACCGGCTGTAATCATGGTACCGCCGAACAGCTCCCATTTTAAAATGTTTGAATAATTTAACCCGGCTTTTTGACAGACCGTTTCAATCCTGTCCCTTGGTAACCCCGGCTCCAGGGGTTTACAATTCCAAAGTTTTTTAATCAACACAGGTCCAAAAATGGATATGGCAACAAGGAACAGGGCAATATATCCAATTTCACCTGCAGGAGTTTGCAACAATCCGTTAAGCGGCTGCCAGGGCAAAAGTCTCAGGATATCTGCAACGATTGACAGGAAAAACCAGGGCAGAAGTGCGGGCAAAGAAAAGGAAACATTGGATATGATAAAATTCTTTTTTGATACGTTTCCTGCAAAGTATTGCTTTTGTACACCATATGCCGCATTCCAGATAATAATTAAATATAAAAGAAACAGTCCTAAAAAAATAATGGCTTCAAACGTTGGAACCGCATCAAAAATTTTTATGCCGGAAAATAAAAACGTTAATTTAAATCCATAAATATTTACGGCAAAAATCACCAGCGCAAGGACAGACAGACGGGATATATAAATATTTATCAAATGATCGATATTACCGTAAGGATTCCGGGATGCTTTTTTTTCAAGTCTTTTAAATACAAAATGACAGATAAAAACAAACAAACCACTGATCAGAAGGCTGTCAAAGACAACACTATAATCAAAGATTTTTACCGTATCAAACAGCTCAGAAGTTGTATATATGACCAGCGCGACAAGGAAATATAAAAAATTGGAAAACATTTAGATGCCCCCGTAATTGGCAAAGGCATTTAAAACGATCCAGGATTTCACATCAAACTTGATTTTGTTATCATATAAAATATCTGCGGCCTGTTCCTTAGATAACATCAGGGTCTCAATATCCTCGGACGGCTCATTAAAGCGATTTGTCGGCCGGCCTTCGCATTCAACAAACAAGAGACTGACTGACTCGTCCGTCAACCCTGAAGACGAATAAATAGCAGGACTTTTTTTTAAAACCTTTGTAAGGGTTAACCCGGTTTCTTCAAAAAGTTCTCTTTTCCCCGCCTGCTCTATGGTTTCACCCCTATCCACAAGGCCTGCAGGAAATCCATATTGCCAGCCGGCAAGGGCGACCCTGAATTCTTTTATTATGACTATTTTTCCGCCGGGTTTATGAAGCGGAACAATAACAACAGCATCTGGGGATATACCCTCGTTTTCCAGGGGATTTAGCTTTTTTGATCGTGATGCAAAGATCCATTCTTTTTCACTGTTTATCCGATCTTTATAACTGATTGAAAAAAGATTCAGATGCTTGCAGTTCGTTATTTTTTTTACCGTATTAATTTTCATATTTGTTCCCTGCTGGAACTCCCCTTTCAAAAAATTATGAACAAACAATAAGCATGCAGGCAAGGAATACTACCCAATGTGATCTATTTTTACAATGAAAGTTTGGTATTAAAGAAGGGCTTATACGTACATCAGATATTTGAATACAAGCCAGAAATGGCTGGCACTTCCCAGCAATACAAACAAATGCCATATCTCATGGAATCCAAATATTCCGGGAAACGGGTCTGGTTTTTTAATGGTATAAATAAGGGCTCCCCCACTGTAAAACAATCCACCCAAAGCCAGCCAGAAGAGGCCGGCAGGCTCAAGGGTTTTAACAAGCGGATAAACTGCAAGTAAGCACAACCAGCCCATGACCAGATAAATCATGGTAGAAATCCATCTGGGGACATTCATGGCAAAAATTTTTATTCCCATTCCAATGATTGCAATCCCCCAGACTGCACCCAGAATACTCCATCCCCAGGGACCGCGCAAAGGGACAAGACAAATGGGCGTATAAGATCCGGCAATGAGCATGAAAATCATAATATGATCAACCTGCCGAAAGACCAGCAGGGCTTTGTCTGATATCTTTAGTCCATGATAGAGAAAACTCGAAGTATACATTAAAACCAAGGTGGTTCCAAAAACAGCAAAAGAGACGACATGCCATGCATCTGCCCTGATAGCTGCAAACACGACCATTAATGTTAAGCCCACTAAAGATGCAAGGGCACCTGCCATATGGGATATGGCATTTACAGGTTCTCTGAAAACTTTTGTACATGAACACATATGATGAATATAAATCCAATTTTATTGAACTAACATTGTTATCTGTTATTATTACACTTTTTTTACCTTACTTTTAAAATACAATTTACACCTCAACTAAATTTCAAACTTTTAAATAAAAATCTTGTAAAATATTGCTGATGTGCTAATAATTTCAAAGGTTCTAAAGATATAAGTATTCAAGGGTATGGGCAATTTTAAAAAAAATTTCCCATAAGTTAATTAATCTATGTAGATGGAGGGGAATTATCTATGAAGTTATTAAAAGTGTTAGCAATTTGCATTACTGTTCTTGCCATGTCAACGTTTGCCATGGCAGGTACGCTTGAAGATGTTAAGGCGAAAGGATTTATTCAGGCAGGCGTCAATGGCAGCCTTTTTGGTTTTGGGAAAGCAGATGACAAAGGTGTCTGGAAAGGCCTTGATGTTGACTGTGCCAGAGCTGTTTCTGTTGCCGTATTTGGCAGTCCTGACAAATTAAAATTCACTCCTTTGACAGCCAAAACAAGATTTACCGCATTGCAGTCCGGGGAAATTGATGTTCTTTTCAGAAATTGTACACAGACTTTAAGCCGGGACTCAGCTCTTGGCCTTGATTTTGCCGTAGTCAATTACTATGACGGTCAGGGATTTCTTATCCCCAAAAAACTGGGAGTAAAAAGTGCTAAAGAGCTTGACGGTGCAACCGTTTGTGTTCTTCCCGGAACAACGACTGAATTGAATGTTGCTGATTATTTTAGAACAAATGGGATGAAAATGAATCCGGTTGTTATTGAAAACACGGCTGAACTTGCCAAAGCTTTTTTTGCAGGCAGATGTGACTGTTTAACATCAGATGCATCCCAGCTTGCAGGAACGCGGGCAGTTGCTCCGAATCCTGCTGATTACATGATTCTTCCTGATATCATTTCAAAAGAACCCCTGGCCCCTGCAGTAAGACACGGAGATAACAAGTGGAAAGATATTGTTAATTATTCTGTGCTTGCGTTAATAAATGCGGAAGAACTGGGTATTACTTCTAAGAATGTTGATAAAATGCTCAAGAGTAAAAATCCAAAGATTAAAAGATTTCTAGGCGTTACAAAAGGGAATGGAAAATCATTGGGGATTGATGAAAATTTTGCTTACAACATCATTAAAATGGTGGGTAATTATGGCGAAATCTTTGAAAGAAATGTGGGTGTTAATACTTCTCTTGGTATAGAAAGGGGACTTAATGCACTCTGGACAGATGGTGGTTTAATGTACTCTCCGCCTTTCAAGTAACACACGACATTGCATTTAATACGGTGCAATTTTCATTGCACCGTATTTTTTTAAAAAATATATTTAGAAAGTATAATGAATCAAGCTATTGATAATAAAAATTCTGACCACATATCGTTCTGGTATGATCCTGATAAGCGATCCATACTCTATCAGATTGGAGCGGCCTGCTTATTTGTTTTTGTGGCATGGTATCTTATTTCCAACACAATGGCCAATCTGGAACGGCAATCAATTGCGACAGGATTTGGGTTCTTAAACAAGGAAGCCGCTTTTGAAATCGGAGAGTCATTAATTGAATATTCAGCGGCAGACCGTTATGCCAGAGCCCTTGGGGTCGGCTTTATAAACACCCTGCTGGTATCCTTTATTGGTGTTGTCCTGACGGTAATTCTTGGTACATTCTTAGGAATCGCCCGATTATCAAAAAACTGGCTGATTAATAAATGTGCTGCGGGATATATTGAACTGTTCCAGGATATCCCGGTCTTATTACAACTTTTTTTCTGGTATGCCTTTTTTTATGAAATGCTGCCGTCACCACGCGATGCTCTAAGTCCTTTCAAGGGGTTGTTTTTATGTAACAGAGGACTAATCTTTGGAATTCCGCAGGGACATCCCGCCTATAAGTATATGGCAATTGCTGTAATAATTGCAGTGATTGTTATTTTTTTCATCAAAAAATGGGCTAAAAAGAGACAGGATTCAACTGGCAAGTCTTTTCCTGTTTTCTTTACATCCATAATTTTGCTGCTTGGCTTTCCTTTTGTGTGCTGGTTATTCGGCGGAGCTCCGACGGATATGAATATTCCGGTATTAAAAGGATTTAACTTTAAAGGTGGATTATCCATTAGCCCTGAGTTTGCAGCGCTTCTTTTAGGACTTGTTTTATATACGGCAGCGTTTGTTGCTGAAGTAGTGCGAGCCGGGATTCAGTCCGTGGCTAAAGGTCAGACCGAAGCGGCCATGGCGATCGGGCTAAAACCCGGACATGTTTTAAACTTAATCATTCTTCCCCAGGCACTAAGGGTGATTATTCCGCCGTTAACAAGCCAGATGCTCAATTTAACAAAAAACAGTTCTCTTGCGGTAGCCATCGGGTATCCGGATTTTGTTTCTGTTGCAGGGACTGCGATTAATCAAACAGGCCAGGCAATTGAGGGCGTTATGCTAATCATGATTGTGTATCTCATATTCAGTTTATCAACCTCTGCTTTTATGAATTGGTATAATAAAAAAATGGCTATCGTGGAACGATGATGATTGCAAAAAAAGAAAACAAGGAACTAATTAAACCGCCGATATCAAGTGTTGGTGTTTTAGGATGGATAAGAGAAAATTTATTTTCCAGTTCTTTTAATACCTTCCTAACCATCATCATTCTCAGTATCTTATGGTTTTCAATACTTCCTTTTTTAAAATGGGCTTTGATAGATAGTTGCTGGCTTCCGGATTCGAATTGCAAGGAAACAAGCGGGGCCTGCTGGTCAATTATTTCAAGTAATTATAAGATTATTCTTTTTGGATTTTATCCACAAAATATTTTGTGGCGCCCTGTCACTGCAATTTTTTTATTGGTATCATTACTTTTTATCAGTCGAAACAGGAATTACTGGAATGCAATTCTTGGATATTCCTGGATTATTTCACTCGTTATCATGGGAATCTTGTTAAAAGGCGGGGTGTTTGGACTTGAACCCGTTGATATTGAAAAATGGGGCGGCATAATCCTCACATTGCTCTTATCTGTTTTTGGTTTAACAGCCGCATACCCTTTAGGAATTATTCTGGCACTTGGACGACAATCCAAAATGCCGGTTATTAAAACATTTTGTGTTTTTTATATTGAATTGATCCGGGGTGTTCCTTTAATCAGTTTGTTATTTATGTCTTCAGTGGTTTTTCCACTATTCCTGCCCGAAGGGGTCTCCATAAATGGAATTTTGCGCGCCCAGGTTGCCATTATCATTTTTACCGCAGCCTATATTGCCGAAGTTGTCAGAGGTGGTTTACAGGGAATGAATAAAGGTCAGTTTGAAGCAGCTGATGCCATTGGATTAAATTATTTGCAAACCATGAGACTGATTATTTTACCCCAGGCATTAAAAATTGTTATTCCACCATCTGTCAGCGTTTTGATTTCTGCATTTAAAGACACCTCTCTTGTTGTGATTATCGGGTTATACGATTTATTAAAAACCACACAGTCAACTTTATCTGATCCAAAATGGATGGGATTTTCAGCAGAAGCCTATATCTTTATTGCGATCATTTATTTTATCTGCTGCTTTTTCATGTCTAACTACAGCAGGAAACTGGAAAAAGAGCTTGATACGGGTTTATAACATTTAATTATCAACTTTATTTATAAAGCGAATATTTATGAACGAAGAAAAAACAAAAAAGAATGATATTTCAAGTGAAGATACTGTCATTGAAATTGTCAATATGCATAAATGGTATGGTGATTTCCATGTTTTAAGCAATATTAATCTCACTGTTAAAAAAAGGGAACGCATTGTTGTTTGCGGTCCATCCGGATCTGGAAAGTCAACGCTCATAAGATGTATAAACAGGCTTGAAGAGCACCAGAAAGGAAAAATAATCGTTGATGGCATTGAGCTTACCAAGGATCTTAAAAATATTGAAAAAGTCAGATCAGAAGTTGGCATGGTCTTTCAGCATTTCAATTTGTTTCCCCACCTTACCATTGTTGAGAACTTAACAATAGGACCTATCTGGGTGAGGAAAACACCCAAAAAAGAAGCTGAAGAGATCGCAATGTATTATCTTGAAAAAGTTCAGATTGCAGAACAGGCAGCAAAATTTCCAGGGCAGTTATCAGGAGGGCAACAGCAAAGAGTGGCCATTGCTCGAAGTCTCTGCATGAAACCCAATATAATGCTTTTTGATGAGGCAACATCCGCTCTTGACCCTGAAATGGTCAAAGAGGTTCTTGATGTTATGATAAGCCTGGCGCGGGATGGGATGACCATGATTGTGGTCACTCATGAAATGGGATTTGCAAAAAGTGTTGCACACAGGGTTCTTTTTATGGATGAAGGAGAGATTATAGAAGAAAATGAACCGGAAGAGTTTTTCAACAATCCTCAAAATGACAGAACCAAACTCTTTCTAAGCCAAATTCTATTTTGATGGATTCTTAGTATTTTATGACTAATTTATAATACTGATTTGATTAAAAATAAGTCTTTGTCCCTATTCAACGGCTTAAACTTCATCGATTTAATTAAATATCATCAATCATGGACTTAAGCATTGGGTCCTTTTTGACATAAAATATAAATATTTTGACGTATAAGGTACAAACAATGCCATAGCAGTGCTATATTATTTCATCATCAAAAAAAATATATCCCCTCTTTTGCCCGTCCGTGACAAAATATCAGTGAAAATGATTGACCACTTTCTTTTAAGGAACAATTTTTGCATAAATTTATTTGGTAATGGGAGGGTCATTCAATAATGAATATATTAAAAGGCGACCTGCTTCACTATGCACTGACCGGACAATTTGATGTCATCATCCATGGCTGCAACTGCTTTTGCAGCATGGGAGCGGGTATAGCAAGACTGATTAGAGATACATTCCCCAATGCGTATCAAGCTGATCTGAAAACTGAGATGGGAGATAAGGAAAAATTGGGTGCATACTCCCAGGCACGTATTGAAAAAAACGGCAACATTTTCACCATTGTCAACGGATACACCCAATATGATTTTTCAGGCCAGGGCGTACTGGTTGATTATAGGGCTGTTCAAAAGCTCTTTGCCAGGATAAAGAAGCACTTTGCAAATCAGAAAATCGGCTATCCTAAAATTGGGGCCGGGCTTGCAAAAGGCGACTGGGAAGTGATATCAAACATTATTAACAAAGAGCTGCAAGGAGAGGATCATACATTAGTGGAGTTAGGTTAAGATTTTGACAATTCCTATAATGAAGATTCTGCTTGACATATAAAAAATATCTAATTAATAAGGGTTATAATGAGAAAAAGAATAAAAATATGGTTTCACTCCGGTACAACTTCTGACATCCGGGAATTTTCCATCCACAAGACCCTGTTGTCATTCATGCTCCTCATTATTATTTGTGCAATTGGCGGCGCATCCTTTATTGGATATGATTATCTACAGCTTAAAAAAATATCATTTAACAATATGGTTTTAAATCAAACCATCTCTCAGCAAAACAACGAAATCAAGAGCCAGAGAAATCAAATCCAGAGTTTTGCCGGTGAAATAGAAACTTTAAAAAAACAGGTTGATAATCTATCCATATTTGAGGATAAAGTAAGACTTATCGCAGACATTCAACAAACCAGCGATTCAAGTGGATTAATCGGTATCGGTGGCATTCCAAAAGATCACCTTGACCAGGATATCCCCTTAGAACAAAAGCATAACAGCCTGATGCGTGAAATGCACCAACAGGTTAGTCAGACAAACCTTGCTGCTAAAAAACAGGCCCTTGATTTTGAGCATCTGATTAAAATGCTTGAGGAGAAAAGAAACCTTTTGGCTTCCACCCCTTCCATAAGACCGGTTGATGGATGGATTACTTCAAAGTTCGGGTATCGAAAATCCCCATTTACAGGGCGTAAAGAATTTCATTCAGGCCTGGATATTTCAAATAAAAGCGGAACAAAAATTATTGCAACGGCTAATGGAAGGATTTCCTATGCTGCCAGAAAAATGTACATCGGTAATCTGGTGGTAATTGATCATGGCCATGGCCGGGTCACCAGGTTTGGCCATTTAAAAAAGATCCTGGTTAAACCGGGTCAAAAAATCAAACGGGGTGATGTGATTGCCCTTCTCGGCAACACAGGAAGGAGTACAGGCCCTCACGTGCATTACGAAGTCAGAATTAATGGAACACCTGTAAATCCTTTAAAATATATTCTCAATTAAGTTCTTGTTATCCCTTCTTCTTTTTTGTTTTTTATTTAAAATAAAAAATTAATTTCAATTTTTTGTTTTATTTTAACAAATTAATGCTTATATGTTCTATTCTGGAGTAGAAAATTAATATTTAAAATAACAGGTAAACTATCAATGGTATTCAATTTTTTTACAAAAATATTTGGTTCCAGTAATGACAGGATTCTAAAAGCACTTCAACCCATTGTTGATGATATTAATCATATTGAGCCTCAAATGCAGCAATTGTCTGATGAGCAGATTATTCAAAAAACATCGGAATTCAAAGAAAGACATAAAGGCGGCGAAAGCCTCGACGATCTTTTGCCCGAAGCTTTTGCTCTGGTAAGGGAGGCCTCGGTCCGGACCATTGGGCTGCGTCATTTTGATGTTCAGCTCATTGGTGGTATTGCACTTCATCAAGGCAGCATTGCAGAAATGAAAACCGGTGAGGGAAAGACGTTGATGTCCACCCTTCCCGCCTACCTGAATGCCCTATCAGGCAAAGGGGTTCACATAATCACCGTCAATGATTACCTGGCCAAACGTGATGCTGAATGGATGGCCCAAATTTATAATTTCTTAGGGTTAAGTGTTGGTGCCATTATCCATGATATTGATGATCAGGAAAGAAAAAAGGCCTATAGTTCAGATATCACCTATGGCACAAACAATGAGTTCGGATTTGATTATTTAAGGGATAACATGAAATTTGACATGGAATCCCTTGCCCAGAAAGAACTTAATTTTGCCATTGTGGATGAGGTTGACAGTATTCTTATTGATGAAGCCAGAACACCTTTAATTATCTCAGGCCCGGCTGAAAAATCAACTCATTTTTATACCCAGGTCAATACCATTATCCCGGCATTTAAAAAAGACAACGATTACACCCTTGCTGAAGAATCAAAAAGTGTTTCTCTGACAGAAGACGGTATTGCCAAGGGAGAAAATTTCCTCAAGGTTGACAATTTATATGATCCGGCAAATATCGAAATCCTCCACCATGTAAACCAGGCCTTAAAAGCCCATACACTTTTTAAACGGGATACTGATTATATTGTTAAGAACAACCAGGTGGTTATTGTTGATGAATTCACAGGACGTTTAATGAGTGGGAGACGATACAGTGAAGGACTTCACCAGGCCCTTGAAGCAAAAGAAAATGTTAAAATTGCCAATGAGAACCAGACGCTTGCATCCATTACCTTCCAGAATTATTTCAGGATGTATAACAAATTATCCGGTATGACCGGTACGGCTGAGACCGAGGCCCCTGAGTTTAAAAAAATATATGATCTTGATGTCCTGGTGATCCCAACCCACAAGGAAATGATCCGTAAAGATTTTCCAGACTTGATATACAAAACAAAAAAAGAAAAATATGCTGCCGCCATAAATGAGATGATAAGGCTTCATAAAAAAGGTCAACCTGTTCTTGTGGGAACAATTTCCATCGATATTTCCGAGGATATTAGTAAAAAACTTAAGAAAAAAGGTATTAAGCATACTGTTTTAAATGCAAAGCATCATAAAGCAGAAGCTGAAATCGTCGCCAATGCAGGACAAAAAGGAGCCCTTACTATTTCCACCAATATGGCTGGGCGTGGTACGGATATTGTTCTTGGAGAAGGAGTAAAAGAGCTTGGCGGGCTCCATATTCTGGGCACATCCCGTCATGAATCCCGACGAATTGACAACCAGCTTCGAGGGCGTTCCGGCAGACAGGGAGACGAAGGATCTTCAAGGTTCTATCTTTCTTTGGAAGACGATATCTTAAGAATATTCGGCGGGGATCGGATTCACGCTGTCATGGACAAACTGGGGATTGAAGAAGGTGAACATATTGAACATTCATTTATCAGCAAGGCCATAGAAAATGCTCAGTCAAAAGTTGAAGGCCACAACTTTGAAATCAGAAAGCACCTGCTTGAATATGATGATGTAATGAACCAGCAAAGAGAAGTCATTTACCAGCAAAGACGTAAAGCTTTGATTGAGAAAAACTTGAAACCGGTTGTTCTGGAAATGATCGAAGACAAAGCCTATGATATTGTTGATGAATTTGCCATGGAAAAAACGCCTGTCAAACAATGGGACCTGCAAGGTCTTAAAAATAGAATACAACAATTGTTTAACTTTAACCCTGACCTTGAAACTGCCGTGAATAATAATTTCGATGCCCAAAAGCTATCTGAATCACTTTTTGAAGATCTAAAAAAGCTATATAATCAAAGAGAAACTGCCATTGGCGAAGAGATCACAAGGGAGATTGAAAGGCATCTCATTCTTCAAACCGTTGACACCCGCTGGAAAGAACATCTGTTATCCATGGACCATTTAAAAGAGGGCATCGGCCTGAGAGGATATGCACAGCAGGATCCTTTACAGATTTATAAAAAAGAAGGCTTTGACATGTTCCAGGGTCTGATGGAACGGGTAAAAGAAGAAGTGGTGACGATTTTATATAAAATACAGATATCAACTTCTTCCCAGGTGGATGAGATGAAAAAGAAAGAACAGGATGGCCTTACTTTTTCCCATTCAGATGGTTCCAGCGTAAAAGAGCCGGTTAAACGATCTTCTAAAAAAATAAAAAGAAACGATCCCTGTCCCTGCGGCAGCGGTAAAAAATACAAAAAATGCTGTATGACCTAGGAAAAACTTGATAATGGCATCTACTGATTCTGAAATAAAAGATGAAATTTCAACCCGGTCAAAAAATGATCAGCCGCCCATGTATAAAGTCATCCTACATAATGACGATTATACCAGTATGGAGTTTGTGGTACAAATTCTTGTAAGCGTTTTTGGAAAATCACTTGAAAAAGCAACTCAAATGATGCTTAATATACATAATAAAGGAAAAGAAATATGCGGAATCTATCCAAGGCAGATTGCAGAAACTAAAGTAGAAACTGTACTCAACATGGCTAGTAGCAAAGGATTTCCTTTAAAAAGCACAATGGAGAAGGAGTAAGAGGTATGATTAGCAAAGAACTGAGTACAACTCTCGGTTTTGCCGTGCGGGAAGCAAAAAAAAGAAGGCATGAGTATGTATGTGTTGAACACGTTCTTTATGCAATCCTGAACCATGAAACAGGTGCCGAGACAATTGAAAAATGTGGCGGAAGCCCGGAACAGATAAAAGAAGAACTTGAAAGATTCTTTAATGAAAAATTAACCAGAATTGATGCAAAAGAAGAGTATGTGCTGCAACAGACCATTGGATTCCAGAGAATGATTCAGCGCGCCATCAATCATGCGAGATCTGCAGAAAAGAGTGAAGTCAATCTAGGGGATATTCTTGCATCCATTTTTCAGGAAAAAGATTCCCATGCTGCTTTTTATCTTGAATCGGAAGGGATTACCCGTCTTGACGTATTAAAATATATTTCACATACTGCAGAACCCGCAAAAAAAGCCGGCCCACCTTTGGGGCCTTCCCAGAAAGTATTCAAACATGCGGACAGGAAAACAAAACGGCAAAAGAAAAAAGATCCCCTGGCAACCTTTACAACAAACCTTTTGAAAAAGGCTGCAGATAAAAAAATTGACCCGCTCATCGGGAGAACCGATGAGATGGACAGACTCATGCAGATTCTTTGCCGCAGAAGGAAAAATAATCCCATTCTGGTGGGAGATCCCGGTGTCGGGAAAACAGCCATTGCCGAAGGGCTTGCCATACAAATAAATGACAAGCTGGTGCCGGACCTTTTAGAAAATTGTGAATTATTCTCCCTTGATATGGGAGCGCTTCTTGCAGGGACAAAATATCGAGGAGACTTTGAACAACGCCTCAAAGATGTTATTAATGCCCTTGAATCCAAAGAAAATGCCTTGCTGATTATCGATGAAATCCACACTGTGGTCGGAGCAGGTGCAACCACCAGCGGTTCTATGGATGCCTCAAACATTTTAAAACCGGCTCTTTCTTCAGGGGATATTAAATGTGTCGGTACCACCACATATGAAGAATATAAAAACCATTTTGAAAAAGACCGGGCTTTTTCAAGACGATTTGAAAAAATAGAAGTTTTAGAACCTTCCATTGAAGAGACATCTCTTATTTTAAATGGCCTTAAACCCTTATATGAAAAACATCACGGACTGAAATATACGGCCGAGACAATTGAAGCTGCCGCCTATCTCTCGGATAAATATATCAATGACCGGCTTTTGCCGGACAAAGCCATTGATGTCATTGATGAAACAGGCGCCTATCTGAGGCTTAAGGGAAAAGGGAAAAGGAAAACCGTCAGTCCAAAAGATATTGAAAAAATTGTTGCTAAAATTGCAAAAGTCCCTGTTACAAGCGTGACTTCGACAGACAAAGCCAATCTTTCATCTCTTCCCAAAAGACTTTTAAAAGTCATATTCGGGCAGGATGATGCCATCCAGACCCTGACCACCTCTATTAAAAGATCCCGCGCCGGGCTTGCATCCCCGGATCGCCCGATAGGCTCTTTTCTTTTTATGGGACCCACCGGCGTTGGTAAAACAGAGGTTGCAAAACAGCTTGCCCATCATATGGGAATAGAATTTTTGAGATTTGACATGAGTGAATACATGGAAAAGCATGCAGTTTCCAGACTCATCGGGGCACCTCCGGGATATGTTGGATTTGACCAGGGTGGTATTTTGACAGACAGCATAAGAAAACATCCCCACTCGGTTTTGCTGCTTGACGAGATTGAAAAAGCCCATATGGATCTTTATAACATTCTTTTACAGGTCATGGACTATGCTACGCTGACGGATAACAGTGGCAAATCAGCAGATTTCAGGAATGTTATCATTATCATGACATCCAATGCTGGTGCAAGAGAGATGAGTGCCAATGCCATTGGCTTTGGTTCCCAGTCGGCAAATGTTGATTTTCAGGGGTTAAGAGCCATTAAAAAGGCATTCAGCCCGGAATTCAGGAACCGGCTTGACGGTATTGTTCAATTTAATCATCTATCTGCTAAAATCATGGAAATGATTGTTGATAAAAACATGAAAGAACTTAAATCCATGCTCAAGATCAAAGGAATAACCTTGAGTTATTCTGCTAAAGCTCGAACATTCCTTGCAAAAGAAGGGTATGATCCCAAGTTTGGTGCCAGACCTCTGGCAAGAATTATTCAGACCAGAATTAAAGATAAGTTCACAGATGAAATTCTTTTTGGCAAGCTTGAAAAAGGCGGTAAAATTTCTATTGGTCTTAAGAATAATAAACTGAATTTTACATTTAAAAGCTGAATGCCCCTTTTCAGGTTATCAAAAAAATTAGACTTTCCTCCGGCATGGCTTGCAAGATCTGACGGACTGTTATGCATCGGGGGAGACCTGACACCCAAAAGGCTCCTCCTTGCTTATAAAAACGGTATCTTTCCCTGGTTTTCAAAAGACGAGCCTTTTCTCTGGTGGTCACCGGATCCAAGGCTTGTTCTCTTTCCAAAAGAGGTTAATATTTCAAAAAGTCTGAATAAAAAAATCAAAAGAAACCTTTTTAAGGTCACAATAGATAATGCCTTTGAGCAAACCATTGTTTCCTGTGCAGGCCCAAGAAAAAATGATCATGAAGGCACATGGCTTGTGGATGAAATGATAGACTCGTATATAAACCTTCATACCCTGGGATATGCCCACTCCATTGAAACCTGGAGAGACGACAAATTAGTCGGCGGATTGTACGGTGTTTGCTTAGGCGGATCTTTTTTTGGTGAATCCATGTTTTCCTTTGAAAGTGATGCATCCAAGATTGCTCTGGTCGCTCTTGCAAACCATTTAAAAAAACAGCATTTTGATCTGATTGACTGCCAGGTGACAACCGGTCACCTTCTATCCATGGGCGCCTGCGAGATTTCCAGAAATTCTTTCCTTGATATCATCAACAAGTCTGTTAAAAGAAAAGATATCACAGATATCTGGACCCCGAATAACATCAGCCTGACAATCATTTGATAAGAGGAAAAATGAAATCTACAAAAAAACAAATTCAAAAAGGCAGTATTGGTATTTTAGGGATACCATTTGATCAAAATTCTTCTTTTCAAAAAGGTCCCTCTTTTGCACCCGACCGAATCAGGGAAAGCTATTTTTCAACCTCCTCCAACCTCTGGTCCGAAAAAGGGTTGGATCTTGGATCGATTAAACATCTTTATGATTTGGGAGATATTAATTTTAAAGAAAATATAGATGATTTTAATCTTATCACAGACTCAGTCAAAAATATTATAGACCAGGATTGTTATCTAATTTGTCTGGGTGGGGACCACTCCGTCACTTTTCCCATCATTAAGGCACATGCACAAAAATATCGCCATCTTAACATCCTTCATTTTGATGCCCACCCGGATCTGTACGACAGTCTTGACGGAAAC
>Ga0164318_10003574_pt1 | contig 14746 bp, 16 predicted proteins | sample GuaBasSedimGuay9_FD_113734 | JGI IMG/M metagenome (GOLD analysis project Ga0164318, IMG submission 113734) | Subseafloor sediment microbial communities from Guaymas Basin, Gulf of California, Mexico - Guay9, Core 4571-4, 0-3 cm | ecosystem: Environmental > Aquatic > Marine > Hydrothermal vents...
CGTGAAAATGCACGCAGACAGGTCAGGCTCAAATTTTAATCCTCGAAATATCCAATATATTCCTGTGGTTAAAATCTTCGCCTTCCTTGAACTTGAACAAAATTGAACATTCTGCAAAGGTCTCGTTTCATCTGCTTAACCTTGAACCCAGGAACTTTGAACATGAGTAGTTACGATACATGTTTATATGAATAGTAGTATGAAATGATGATGTTTTGGCAAATGGAGAAAGAGTTAAGTTTTTGTATTAAAAGAGGAAGTGTCATTCTCCTCTTTGTTTTTCAAACCGCTCTTGTTTCTCTTTACAGTTTATGCAGAGGGTTGTTACAGGCCTTGCCATTAGTCTTTTTTGAGAAATCTTGCCTCCGCATATTTCACATATGCCGAACGTGCCATCATCGATACGGCTTAGGGCATCTTTTAACTTCTTTATTAATTTTCTTTCCCTGTCTCTGATTCTCAGCTCGAAATTTCTATCTGATTCAAGAGAAGCTCTATCAGTAATATCCGGGAGATTGACGCGATCATCCGTCATCTCTGAAACAGTTTTCCCCGCATCGTCTAAAAGCTGATCAATCCTTTGGGTTAGAAGATTTCTGAAATATTCAAGCTGATCAGGTTTCATCTGTTCAAATACACCACCTTTTTCGGCTTCTAACAGGTTACAGACTTACGTGCCGTTCTGATATATACAAAGATATGTTTTTTGTAAAGAAAAATTTAATATTTCATATTCCGGAAAATGTAGAATCCCGATTCCCTACCCCCGCTGCATTTTTGTGGCTAATTTCTCATTGACACACAAGTCGCAACGCCCTATACTTTCTTCCCAAAAAGGAGGTTCGGATGGTTAACGATGGACTAATTAATAGAGTTTCCGGAATGATTCGCTCAAAAGGGAGAGTAGTGGCCTTCAGTGGCGCGGGAATTTCGAAGGAAAGTGGCGTTTCCACTTACCGTGAACCCGGGGGGTTATGGGATCGCTTTCCTGAGGGCAGTTCAGGGGGGATACTGGCTGTTCTGGCAAACCATCCGGAACAAGGCCGTGAAATATTCCTCAGCTTTCTGGAAGCTATAAAACGGGCAAAACCTAATCCAGGACACCTTGCCCTGGCGGATCTCGAAAAGATGGGTTATCTTGAGGCGGTTGTGACCCAGAATGTCGATAATCTACACATTGAAGCGGGAAACAGCCGCGTGTTTGAACTGCATGGAAATCTCATGCGACTGAAGTGTCTGAGGTGCGGCCAGCGCTGGAAGTATGAACGAGAAGAGTTTTTTACAATGATGCAGAAAATCGTCGGAAACATGGATCGCGTTACTATGGAAGACATCTTTTCTCAACTGCCCGAATGTTCCTGTGGGGGAAGCAGCCGTCTTGATTTTGTGGGGTTTGGAGAATCTGTCCAGCAGTTGGACGAGGCCATGTTACAGGCCCAAACATGCAATGTCATGCTGATTCTCGGGACTTCGGGTGTGGTCTATCCTGCAGCTACTCTACCGATTGTTGCCAAATCAAAAGGTGCGTTTGTCATCGAAATTAATCCCAACCGAACGGATCTGACCGCCCAGGCTGACATTTTTCTACAAGGACAAACCGGCAAGATACTGCCCCGGATAGTTGACAGTCTGAAGTGAATAATATCAACCTGACAGGATGATCAATCACAAAGAGGGTTAGAGAAAATAGCGTTAATGATAACAATCAAAAATGAAAATCTTAGTTTCAGCTCTTGAATTTTCTGCGAATTTACATCTGAAAGAAATTTTAAAATATCAAAATAATAAATTAGAATTATTTGGTATTTTTGACAAATTTCTTTCAGATAATAAGCCCCTTTACGATCTTAGAGAATTTTCTATAATGGGGTTTGTTGATGTATTATCGAAGATTTTAAAATCTTACAAAGCGATCAAAGAACTGGCATTATTATCAAAAGATGTTGACAAAGTTCTTCTCATAGATTCTCCAGCCTTTAATATTCCACTCGCTAAAAAAATAAAAAAAATAAATCCAGATATCGAAATAATCTATTATATTTTACCAAAAGTTTGGGCCTGGAGAAAAAACAGGATAAAAAAAATAGAGAAATATTGTGATAAACTAATTTCTATTTTCCCGTTTGAAGATAAATTTTACTCGAATTCGGTATATCTTGGTAATCCGCTTTTAGACGAGATTCAAGAGTATAAGCAAGATATAAAAGAGACTGGTTATATAGCTTTTCTGGCTGGAAGCAGGAAAAGTGAAATAAAATGTTTAATGCCTCTTTTCCGAGAGCTGAATAAAGAAATTAATACAAAAGCTATCTTAGTAATTCCGAAAGAATTTGAAGACCTTTCAATCTATGGAGATATAGCGGAATTTGAAATTTCATATGATACAAAAGAAGCGCTCTTGAGGAGTGATTTTGCTTTTATCTGTAGCGGAACGGCGACTTTGGAAGCAGCTATTATTGGCACTCCTTTTATTTTGACATATAAAGCAAACAATCTAGATTATTTTATAGCAAAACGGTTTGTACATTTAAAACATATAGGGCTTGCAAATATCATTTTTGATTTTTACAACCGGGGAGAGTTTCACCCCGAATTTATTCAGAGAGGACTTACAAAAGAGAATCTCTTACATAATTACCAAAATACGGATAGAAATAAATTTATCAATAATTCACTAAAACTGAGAGAGATTTTAAAAAAAGGTTCTTCAAGAGAGTTGGCTGAGCTTTTAAGTCATTAATATCTTACAATCTCGCAATCTCATAGCCATCTCTGATAGCATCCTGGGCGTTTCCTACCCGCCGAGCGTCACCAATAACATAGACCGGCATTTCCCCCTTTAATTCTTCTTCAAGGGGATTATAGCTTTTCATCCCGGTGGAAACAACTATGATATCAATGTCATTGAACTGTATATCCTTTCCATTTCGCTCGGCGTAAACAGTTTTTCCGTCTATCCTTTTAATATGTGTGTGGTCGCTGAAGACGGTCTCTTTTCCCTTCATTATTTTAAGGGAAAGATTCTTGGCGATCATTTCCATATCTTCACCGAAATCGGTTGTCCTTTTAACAATGGTGATTTTGTTGTTCCCCGGTATCAACCCGGTAGCAATGTCCACACCTATAAGACCGCCGCCGATGATCAGGACGTTCTTGTTTTCCGGCAAATTCTCCTTCAGTAAGATATCTGCCCAGTAGAACTTATCTAAACCCGGAATGGACATCACAGATGGCTTTGAACCGGTTGCTATAATTACACCATCATATTTTTTTGTAAGATCTGATTTTGTTGCTTCTTTGAAGATTATATTAACATTGTTTTCTTTCAATCTTTCTTTCAGGTACGGAACCAGTTTTGCCATTGATCTCTTATTGGGTGTTAAAGGCGCCAGGTTAAATTGTCCACCCAGTTCATCTTTTTCATAAAGGTCAACATCGTGTCCTCTTTCCTTCAAGATTATTGCGGCTTCCATCCCGCTCAGACCACCACCGATTACGGCATATCGTTCAGGTTGTTCGGTCTTTTCAATAGTTTCTGTTTCTTTTCCTACCTGAGGATTAACAAGACACTGAAGGCCCTGTCCCGATTTTACTCCGCCCAGACAGCCCTCGGCACAGGCCAGACAGGGCATGATAACGCCTTTTACTTTACCTTGATATTTACCGATAAAGTCGGGGTCTGCTATTAAAGCCCTGCCTGTGGCGATGTAATCAGTTGGGAATTCAGTACGTATTTTTTCGATATCTTCAACCGTATTGATCTGCCCGACGAATATTACGGGAATCGTTATCTCTTCTTTAATTTTAGCTGCCATTTCCCATGTTTTGCCCTTGGGGACAAACATATGCTGAAAATACCAGGGGGGCGTGGAGCAGACCGTGCCGGCAGACACGTGTATAGCTTTGGCACCATGTTTTTCCAGTATCTTTGAAAATGCTGTCATCTCAGGCAGTTTTATCCCGTTGGGTATCATTTCGTCACCGCTTATCCGGGCGATAATGGGCAGATCCACGGATTCTTTAACTGCCTGCAGGACCTCCAGGGGGAATCTTATCCTGTTCTCAAAGCTTCCGCCGTATTCATCGGTCCTGTCATTAACAAAAGGTGAAAGAAATTGCGCCAAAAGATAACCATGACCGAACTGCAATTCGATAATATCAAAATTGGCCTTTTTTGCACGCAGGGAGGCTTTCGCAAACAGATCCGCAACCTGCTTCATATTGTTTTTATCCATTCTTGTGGGAGTTGCCCCGCCGTTTTCACAGGGTTTGTCCGTGGAAGAAATAAAGTAATTGCCTGGGATGTTTGGGTTTGCCATTCTCCCCGGATGGTTGAGGTGCGCAATTACTTTGGCGCCTGAATCATGGATAGAGGAGACTAATTTGTGTAACCCATCATTTTTGTCATCGTTATCTATTCCCAACTGTGTAGGGATTTCGCGTAATCCTTTATCGAGATAAAACGGTTCAGGAATAACGGCGCCCAAGTACTTGCATCTGCGTTTGTAAAAAGCAACGTGCCTTTCATTAACTTTGCCGCTCCCATTGCCATACCCCGTTTTTATCGGGGCAAATATAAACATATTTCTTAATTTCAACATGTTACGTCTCCTTATTAATTGAAAAAGTCATTCTCTTTGCCATGCCGATGGCAAGTCCCAAGTCTTTGATCCTCAAATTGTGTCAGCTCATTGAAATCGCACCAAAAGGACACCTGTCAATGCACGCTCCACACCCGATGCACTTATCTTCATCAATTACGGCAATATCATTAATGACAATGGCTTCGACGGGACAAAAATCAACGCACACCCCACAAGATCCACATTTTTGAACATCCACATGAGCAACCGCATTGCTCTTGCCTTTCTGTACCTGGTCGATTCGTTGTTTGGTATCCTGAATCTGCTGTTCGAGGATACGAACCTGTTCTTTGGAGGCAGCCATTTTTTCTCTTCTCGTCATCTGCGGTTGCGATACAGGATTTCCGGGAAACCTGTTTGCAATCTGGTTTATCCCCCTGTTTAATGCTCCGCGGCCCATGCCCATACCACGTCCGCGGCCCCTTCCCATGCCTTGTCCTCCACCACTGCCTAAGCCGCGTCTCCGACCGCTTCCGCTAAATTCTAAGCCTCTTATTAATTGATTTCCCAATCTTTGGGAGATTCCGTCGCCTTTAACAATATTTTGTGTTTTTTCTAATTGTGTTCCACGCGGTTTGACACCACGTCCTGATCGTGATCCCACTCTTACGGAACCAGTTACATCACCTCTTGGCATTTTAATCACCTCTTCTATTTTTACTAATCATCTTTTTTTTTAAATCAACTCACCTTCGACATTACATCAAGAGAGGAGTATGTTTTCCTGAAAAAAACCTTGACATCTATTTAGTACCCTCATTAATTGAAAAAGTCATTCTCTTTGCCATGCCGATGGCAAGTCCCAAGTCTTTGATCCTTCTGCCAGCCCCCAGACTTTCAGGTAATTTGAGCTAGAGAATGTGTTGTAAATATTACAATCTCTCCAATGGGCAGGGGCACAACAGCGCAACTTCTGTAACCCTGTCTCAATTTTTGTGGTTGACAAAAAAAGAACCAACACTATATTAGTGTTATTGAATATATTGTAATCCTAATATAATCAGGATTATGGATATTGTCAATTATAAAAAATGTCAGCATAATAACACAAGCCTGACAGGCCACTAAAGAAGGGAGAGAAAGAATGATATTTGACGACAAAACAAAACAGCAGATCAAGGAAAAATTTGACGCGGAATTAAAAGATGATGTTACTATCAAGCTGTTTTCCACTAACCTTATTTTGGGAAATAACAACAGTGAGTATGTCGATTTTACAAAAGAATTTTTGAAAGAGTTGTCAGAAATAAACAGTAAGATCCATGTAGATTCTAATGGTATGCACGAGGAGGAGGCAAAGAAACTGGGTGTCACTGTTTCTCCAACCGTTATTATCGGCGATGGCAACGGGTGGTATCCGGTGCAATACTTTGGGGCGCCCGCAGGGCACGAGGCGGGTTCTTTCATTGAAGCCATTTCTATGATTTCACGTGGGGACAGTGCCCTCGATGCTTCATCCAGAGAAAAATTGAAAAACATTGACAGAGATATGTTGATAGAGACATATGTTACACTTAATTGCCCACACTGCCCCAAGGCAGTTACTCTGTCCAATCAGATTGCTATCGAATCCGGCGGCAAGATAGTTGCGCGATGCATAGAAGCCCAGGAGATGATGGATAGAGCAAGAATGTTCAACGTTTCATCCGTTCCTCAACAGGTCATCAATGAGGAAAGGGGCTCGATCACTATAGGTGTGCAGCAGGAAAGAACATTTGTCAATCAGGTGCTCAGCTACGGATCAAACAGTGCGAAGGAGATATTAGAAAAAGAGGAAAAGGAAAGAAAACAAAGGGAAATTTTATCAGACAATCCCGATTATCCGGTTATTATTACTGATGGAAACATGGATGAGGCAATTGGCAAATATCCGTTTCTCGTTGTTGACTGCTGGGCTGAATGGTGTGGCCCGTGCCAAATGGTAGGACCAATTATTGAAAAGCTGGCCAAAGGTCACAAGGGTGATATCGTATTCGGAAAACTTGACGTGGAGAACAATCCTAATACTTCATCCAGGTTTAATATTCGATCCATACCAAATCTTCTTGTTTTTAAAGACGGGAAAAAGGTGGGTGATATCATCGGCGCCATGCCGGAAGGAATGTTGCTGGAAAAGATCAACGCGTTCAAATAATACACGGGAGTACGGAGGAGATGTATGGATTTAATTGTTGCTTTTTGCACAGATGATGGAGAAAATTTTAATGACGACCATTTTGGAATGGCAAAGTATTTTCACATTTACAAATTTTCTGACGGCAGAGCGGAATTTGTCGAGACACGGGAAAATGTGAAATACGAAGAAGATAAATCATTAAAACATGGAGACCCCGGTAAGGCCAGGGCCACGGCTTCAGTCATGAACGGTATCGATGTTATGGCCGGCAGAAAATTTGGACCTAATATCGTAAGGTTATTGAATAAATTTGTATGCGTTGTGGTAAAAACAGACAGAATAGCCGATGCCGTGAAGCTGATAAACAAAAATATGGAGAGGATAGTAGAAGAAAAGAATAAAGGCAAGAAGAGGAAACACATAGTTCTGAAATCATGATTGTGCAGTAATTGGAAGTAATTGTTCTAACTGTTCACAGTTATCGGTTTACAGTTGGGAAAAACAAAGGATTGGAATCAATATCCAAAATGCTTCAATCATTTTTTCATGGTTTATTGGAAAAACTGTGAACTGCAAACCGACAACCGTAAACGCTTACAAGTGGTTTAACCCTTTTATTAGTGAGACTGAGAAATGGGAATCCTGTCTGTTTTTAAACATGCTTTAATGATCAGTTTCTTCGTCTTCGTGATGATGCTTCTGGTAGATTTTATAAATATTGCTACCAAAGGGCAGGCATCGAGCGTTCTGCAGGGAGGCCAATGGCGACAGTATACATTGGCCTCTTTCCTTGGTTCTACCCCGGGCTGCCTGGGCGCCTTTATGAACGTAACGCTTTATGTTCACGGAATGATATCTTTTGGCGCTGTCGCAGGGGGAATGATTGCCACGTCAGGTGATGAAGCCTTTGTGATGCTTGCCCAGTTTCCCGGCATGGCTATATTGCTTTTCGGGTTGCTATTTGTATCCGGAATTGTCTTTGCGTGGATAAGCGATAAGATAATCAAAATTACAGGAACTGTCCCATGTGAATCCTGTAGTGAAGCGGATTGTGAACAGTGCCTGCCCGGCGTGGGCAGTACGGAGAAAGTGGACCAGATTTTTCGACCCGGAAACCTGCTGAAGAATTTTCAGCAACTTTCCTTTACCCGCTTCCTTCTGCTTACGTTGATAGGCTCCTATCTGGCACTGCTTCTATTTGGAATAATAGGACCCGCAGACTGGAACTGGAAACGTATCACATTTGTATTTTTATCCCTGTGTTCTCTATATATTTCAGGGGTTGCGTCCGAGCACTATCTGCATTTTCATATCTGGGATCATATTATAAAAAAACACATGTTTCGTGTTTTCCTGTGGACCTTAGGCGCTCTCCTTTTTGTTCACTGGGGTATGCATTTCTGGAATTTAGAAGTTTTTGTGCGTGAGCATATGATATGGGTACTTCTGCTCAGCGCCTTGATCGGAATAATCCCTGAGTCGGGACCTCATCTAATATTCGTGATGTTGTATGCGCAGGGGTTAATCCCCTTTTCCGTGCTTTTCACCACATCATTTGTTCAGGATGGGCACGGAATGCTCCCGATGCTTTCTTATAGTGTTAAGGATTCAATCCTTATTAAAGGGTTCAATCTTGTCTTCGGGATTGCAACAGGATCTGTTTTTTTTGCCATGGGACTGTGACAGGGCGTAGCTTCCACTTATTTGACAACAGAAAAATGATGGTTATGTAATATATAAGCAAATGCGAATATACTAATGCTGCCATGTAGCAGGAAGGTTATATGGACGCATCAGATTATGAAAGGATGTCGGATTTTTTCAAGGCCATGGGGAGTTCGACCATGCTCAGGATAGGGAAGAAACTGATAATCCGTGAATTTTGAAGATTAAAAAGCTGGAGGTTGAAAATGAAGATTGTCATTCCAAAAGAATATGTTTCGGGTGAAAGGCGTGTTCCTGTGATCCCGTCCAATGTGAAGCAACTTATGAAACTGGGTGCGCAAGTTGAAATTGAAATGGACATGGGAAATCTCTCCGGCTATACCGATGATGAATATATATCAGCCGGCGCGACAGTAGCCCGGGATCGAAAAGCCCTTCTGTCATCTGCTGACGTAGTTTTACGCCTGCATAAACCACCTATAGAAGAGATTGACTGGTTAAAAAAAGGGAGCATTCACATCAGTTATCTTGATCCGTTTAATGAAAAGGAGACTCTTGACAAACTTGTCTCGCGCGGAATCAGTGCCATAAGTATGGAGATGATTCCAAGGATAACGAGGGCACAGAAAATGGATGCGCTCAGTTCTCAGGCAAGTCTGGCGGGGTATGTGGCGGTCATCGTTGCTGCGGAACGGCTTAATAAGATATTCCCCATGATGATGACACCGGCAGGGACTATTGCGCCTTCTCGTGTCTTTGTCATTGGTGTAGGTGTTGCTGGTCTCCAGGCAATCGCCACTGCAAAACGTCTGGGGGCAAGAGTAGAGGCATTTGACACAAGGCCCGTTGTCAAGGAACAGGTTCAGTCCCTCGGAGCCAGATTCGTAAAAATTGACCTCGGAGAAACGGGGCAAACAAAAGACGGGTATGCCAAAGCTCTAACTAAAGAGCAGATTGAAAAGCAACAGCAGGAAATGGCAAAACACTGTGCCATGGCGGATGTGGTGATAACGACTGCACAGGTATTTGGCAGGAAAGCGCCTCGTATTGTAACAAGAGAAATGATTATGGCAATGAAAAAGGGAAGTGTCGTTGTAGATCTTGCCGCTGAAAGCGGTGGGAATGTGGAAGGCTCCGTTCCGGGACAGGAAGTCATTATAGACGGAGTGACCATTATCGGTCTTAAAAATTCTGCAAGCCACGTAGCTAATCACGCAAGCCAGATGTACTCCAGCAATCTAATTAGTTTCATTAACGAATTCTGGGATAGAGAGACAAAAAGTCTCAAGCTGCGTCTGGATGACGAAATTATCAAAGGTTGTCTCGTTACCCATGAAAATACGATCTTTAGCGAAACCTTGAAAAAACTTATGTAAGGGAGAAGAAAATGGACGCAATTACTTGTAGCTACTGCAGGGAAGCTTGTCTGATAAGTATGGGTATGGTTCTTATACTTGCCATCTTTGTCGGATTTGAGGTTATATCAAAGGTGCCGGCAAAACTTCATACCCCACTGATGTCGGGTTCCAATGCCATTTCCGGCATTACTCTTGTGGGGGCAATCTTAGCGGCAGGTTATGCCGGAAACACTTTCACTATCATATTGGGGACGTCAGCGGTAATCTTCGCAACAATAAACGTTGTTGGCGGATATATGGTTACTGACAGAATGCTGGAAATGTTTAAGAAGAAGCCGGATGGAGGGAAAAAATGAACATATATCTTCTCACAAACTTAGTTTACATTGTCGCCGCAGTTTTGTTTATTTTCGGCTTAAAAATGCTCACTTCTCCAGCTACGGCAAGAAAGGGTAATTTGATTTCTGCAATCGGCATGCTTCTCGCCGTAGTAGTGACTCTCCTGAGCAAGGGGATCGTCGATTATAAATGGATAGCAGCAGGAATTATTGCAGGAAGTATCATCGGCGCCTTCTCCGCCCGGGTTGTTGCCATGACGCAAATGCCACAGATGGTGGCACTCTTTAACGGTTTCGGCGGTATTACGAGTCTCTTTGTCGGATGGGCGACCTACCATGTAATGACCACTTTCGATCTATTTACAACCACAACAATCTTTCTCGCTGTATTGATTGGGGGCGTAACCTTTTCAGGCAGTCTGGTTGCCTGGGGCAAACTGGCAACATACATAAGCGGGAGGCCCATACTATTCCGCGGGCAGACATTCTTAAACGGAACACTTTTCATCGGTACGCTTGTAGCCGGAGCCCTTTTATTAATGAATCTGCAGAATGGTTATAGCTATAGTTATGCTATCTTCATCGGGATTATCATCCTGTCGCTGGTCTTGGGTATCCTGGCGGTCATACCCATAGGCGGCGCCGATATGCCGGTTGTGATTTCGCTGTTAAACAGCTACTCCGGTATTGCCGGGTGTGCGGCAGGCCTCGCGATTCAAAACAATATTCTAATCGTCGCGGGTGCTCTTGTGGGTGCGAGCGGAATCATATTAACAAATGTCATGTGCAAGGCAATGAACCGCTCTATTACCAATGTGCTTTTCGGGGGTTTTGGAGCCACCATAACAAAAGGAAATATGGAGATTGATGGTGAAGTAAAACCTGTTTCGCCGGAAGATACCTATTTTATACTTGAAGCCGCCAGTTCGGTAGTTTTTGTCCCGGGATACGGGATGGCCGTTGCCCAGGCTCAACATACCCTTCGTGAACTAGGAGACATTCTGGAAGAAAATGGAAGCGAGGTCCGTTATGCCATTCATCCCGTGGCTGGTCGCATGCCGGGACACATGAATGTACTCCTCGCCGAGGCCAATGTCCCCTATGACAAACTTGTTGAAATGGATGATATTAACAAAACGATTGCGAGTGTTGATGTATGTGTTGTCATAGGCGCTAATGATGTTGTCAATCCGGCAGCCAGGGAGAGCAAAGGCAGCCCGATTTACGGTATGCCGATCATCAATGTGGACCAGGCAAAGACGGTCATTGTTTTGAAGCGCTCCATGGCTCCCGGCTTTGCGGGAATTGATAATAATCTGTTTTACAAGGAAAATACACGTATGCTTTTTGGTGATGCAAAGTCCAGCGTCGAGGCAATTATCTCGGAATTTAAAAAAAGTTGATGTACCGGATTGAGTGCCTGACGATACCTTCAGGGCAAATAATAATGGCGCTTTAATATCAGTTGTTTTAATATACATATTCAACAATTGTTCGATATTTTATTTATCAGAAAGAAAGGGGAACAATAAATGTCTGATTTTTCAAGAAGGGAATTCCTGAAACGGTCCGCCGCGGCCGGTGTGGCGAGTGGAGTTGCCCTGACTGGTTTTGGCAGGAATGCCGTGGCGTCCGATGTTGCACAAGTGGGTACTATGATTGATTTGACAAGGTGTGACGGTTGTAAAGGGTTGGATACACCCGCCTGTGTAACCGCCTGCAGGGAGGAAAACAAGGATCGGTTCCCTGATCCTGTAAAGGATATACCTGATAACTGGCCCCAAAAGAAAAAAGAGGATTGGTCCGGCAAAAAGGATTTAACAAACAGGCTGACACCGTATAACTGGACCTTTGTGCAAAATGTAAATGTAGAGCACGGCGGCAAGAGATACGATCTGTCAGTTCCCCGTCGCTGTATGCATTGTGATAATCCGCCATGCGCTAATGTCTGCCCCTTGAGCGCAAACCACAAAATGCCTGAAGGTCCGGTGGTTATAGATTCTGATATATGCCTGGGGGGAGCCAAGTGTCGTTCTGTGTGTCCGTGGGGGATACCGGCCCGGCAGGCCGGAGTTGGATTATATATGAAGATTATACCGGGGATTGCGGGGGGTGGTGTAATGTATAAATGCGACCTTTGCTACAGTAGAGTTAAATCAGGGCAGATGCCGGCCTGCGTGGAGGCGTGCCCACGCAATGCAATAGTTTTTGGAGAGAAAGAAAAGATGCGTGCATTGGCCTATAAAAGAGCAGCCGAAACCAACGGTTATATTTATGGTGATAAAGAAAATGGCGGCACATCTACTTTTTATGTATCACCTGTGCCCTTTGAAAAAATCCATGCCGAATTGATGAAACAGAAAGCAGCGCAATCTCATCCGAAGACTCCCGGTTTCCCGGGTATGCCTGTTGATGTGGAGAATTTTACAGACACCGCAAACGGTATAGCCTGGAGCATGGCAATAGCCCCTGTTGCAGGTATTGCCGCCGCCGCTGGAGCGGCATACAAGACAATGAAGGGGGAGAAAAAAGATGACTGAGAAAATCGTTAAGAACAAGGAAAAGATTAAACGTCATGGTCTTTCCGTCCTCTTCGTGCACTGTGCGGTGGCAATTTCTACATTTGTCCTTATTTTAACCGGGTTATTCGGGCAGTTCCCCATGGCTGGACGTTACATGATAAACCATCTGCCTGGTTTATCATGGCTTTCCGATTTTTCCGTTACTCTGTCTGTTCACTACTGGGCAGCAGCTGTCCTTATATTAGCCATAACATATCACATTGTTTTCCATGGCATACGCAGGGATTTCGATATGCTGCCCCGTAAAGGCGATATGAAGGGATCAGTAAAACTTATTATGGCTACTTTTGGTTATGGTAAAGAGCCTGAAAATGATAAATATCTGCCCGAGCAGCGTCTGGCCTACGTATTTATTGGGTTTTCTCTGCTGATCCTGGTCTTTACAGGCGCTATCAAGGTGCTTGACAACCTGCCTGATATTAACTTTTCCCGGGTTTTTATGTTCTGGATTTCACTGTTGCATAACGCAGGCACTATTATGGTTATTATCGGGATCGTTATTCACCTCAGTGCTTTCATATTCAAGGAAAACTGGCCATTGCTGCCGGGAATTTTTACAGGCAAGATCGACCTGGAATACGCGAAGCGCAGGCACAGTATCTGGTACAATCGGGAGTTTGTGAGGAAATCGTGAAATTATTGCACCAGTTTCACGATATTTTTCACGTTAAGAACGTGGAAGATCTTTCTGGATATGAGATTTGATATAAGTGATAACTAATCTTCTTGAAAATCCTGACGTATATCTACAAGGATCATTTATCCTGGCCCTTATGGCTGCATATCTGGGCGGTGTACTGGCCAGTTTGACGCCTTGCGTTTATCCGGTGCTTCCAATTACTGTTGCCTATATCGGGGCGCACAGCAGCGCTTCAAGGCTGAAGGGGTTTGCCCTTTCTGTAGTGTATGTTTTTGGTATGGCTTTAATGTACACCGCCTTAGGTGGCTTTGCCGCCCTGTCCGGTAAATTGTTCGGGCAGATTCAAACAAATCCCTGGGTGTATTTTGTAATAGCCAATATATGTATTTTCATGGGGTTATCCATGCTCGGAGTTTTTATGTTCTCAGTCAGGACTCCGAATTTCTTATCCAGGTTTCAGCTAAAAGGTGGGAAAGGCGGGGTTGTTGGCAGTTTTCTTGTCGGCGCTGTTTCGGGTTTAATAATTGGGCCATGCACAGCTCCTGTATTCGCCGTTTTACTGAGTCTGGTTGCTGCCAAACAAAATATTGTGTTTGGAGTGAGTCTCATGTTTGTGTTCGCATGTGGCATGGGAACGCTGCTCATAATCGTTGGCACTTTTACCCAATTTCTCACCAGTATCCCTAAATCGGGCATGTGGATGACCAGGGTTAATAAAATATTTGGCTGGGTATTAATAGCGATGGGGGAATATTTTTTAATCCAGGCAGGAAATTTATGGATTTGAAAGGAGAAAACATGAGTGCGCCAGGCAAATCTAATATAGGCAAGCTGGACAATCCAGCAGGTGTAACGGCTAACCACCGGCACGGAACCGAACCATGCGAAGCCATGGTGAGGGCAGTTTGTCAGCCACAACGTCTGCCTGTGCGTGTTCGCACGCAGACAGGCAAGTGAAGGTATCGAGCCCCGAAATTATCCTTGTTGCATTGGGTCAAGGGTTTCATGTCCTGGGAGCCAATATCGGGACACACGTTAAAGGTGAGAGCGTTTCTGACATGCCGGGGTCTAAGTCCGTGGCGGGCAAACGAACTGTTTATATTGGAACTTGGGAGACCCTATAAGTTCCATACTCAGGCTGAACGAGCAACCTGCCGCTTGCGACAGTTAACATATACTCAGCAGCCAGAGACATGGTAAGATGAAACAACCGAAGAGGGAGGAACTCTGAAGGCTTATAGGGAGCCGGACTAACTCATAGTAGAGGTGTAACAGGGGCAACGCCCCATAAGCGCTCAAATAAGAGACCTATAGAATAGAGCAAATAACATCAGTTTGTAATTTTCGTTTCCTTGAATTTTCCATTAACCGCACTTTGATTTGATGCCAATGGTCTAAGACTTC
>Ga0164318_10003575_pt1 | contig 14744 bp, 4 predicted proteins | sample GuaBasSedimGuay9_FD_113734 | JGI IMG/M metagenome (GOLD analysis project Ga0164318, IMG submission 113734) | Subseafloor sediment microbial communities from Guaymas Basin, Gulf of California, Mexico - Guay9, Core 4571-4, 0-3 cm | ecosystem: Environmental > Aquatic > Marine > Hydrothermal vents >...
ACAATTTTTCCTTACCAGACACCAAAGGGGTCATAACAATAATAGCCGCGGGTGCAGGCCGCAAGCCGAAACCTGTGGTTACTTCTTCTCTTCTGTTTTCTTCAATTTCTCATTGTTTATTTTATACTTTATACTGTTTTCTTTCATTCAGATACTTCTCCTTCTTGTCCAGAAAGTCTTTATAAATACCATAGTGATCGGTTTGTTCGTACCTGATCGGCTCTATCGGCACCTCGTCGAAACTGTAGATTTCCGCTCCTCGGCACGCCATCAGAATTGGAGAATGAGTCGCGATAATAAACTGAGCCTTGCCGTTGCGAGAGGTTTGGCCGAGCAATTTCATTAGTTCCAACTGTTTTTTCGCGGAGAGGGCTGTTTCCGGTTCGTCCAGAAAGTATAAGCCTTTAATATTGTACCTTGATTGGAAATAGGACATGAGTGACTGACCATGGGATTGGGTAATCAGGGATTTACCCCCAAAATAGTTCAGCATTTTGGTATCATTAACAGCCCACTCCTCAAGGTTTTTTGCAAAATGAGAAAAAATTTGAGATCCGAAAAATGAACCCGTGACCGGACCATTTTTCCATTGAGTGGAAATGGCCTTGTACAGGTCTTCTTCATAGGGATTTTTCTCACATCTTAAATTGAATTCACTCTGCCAGATGTGGATGCCGCATTTATAGGCGATGGCTTTGAGCAAGGTTGATTTTCCAGTGCCATTTTCGCCAATGAAAAGCGTGACCGGACTATTGAACTTGACTGTTTCGGTATTTTGGAATATTTCCAGCTTAAAGGGATAATAATTTAAAACAGGAAACTTTTCCGAATGGATGTTTACCTGTTTTAAAAAAATCAAACCTGTTTTCCTTTTCTTTTTTTGGCCTGTTCAATTAAATCAAACAATGACATTACTTTGGGTTTTCCCTTGTTTGAAAAGGCTTTTTGAAAGTCTTCTTCACTTAATTTTTCTTTAAGATAGGCATGAACATCAAAATAGTTGTACCAGCAGTCAAGTGTTTTAAAACAGGGAATACCGCTATTTTCAGACTGGCAATAGGAAAAATTGATTTGATGTCCGAGTCTCGGGCACCTAATTTGAAATTCATCTTTTGGGGGATTTGCTACTAGGGTATCGCTATTTTCATTCTGGTGTGTTGTCATTTTATTCTCGGCTTTCAAATGAATCTGGATTAATCTTTGTAAAATTCAAAGATTAATCCAGGTTTAGGGTTTAGTTGATTTAAGTCGCCTGTCTTGGTTTGGGTAAAGGTTCAATATCTTTTAATGCCGCATCAATTTGATCCTGGGGTAGTTCATGATCAGACAGGTTACCCCTGAAATACGCTTCGTATGCAGCCAGATCTACAAGTCCGTGACCACTCCAGTTGAACAGAATGGTTTTTTCCTTGCCCTCTTCTTTGGCTTTAAGCGCCTCCCTGATGGTCATGGCAATGGCATGGTTGCACTCCGGCGCACTGATATATCCTTCGGTTCTGGCAAAGGTCATGCCCGCCTCAAAGGTTTCCATCTGGTGGACGGATTCAGGCCGGATAAGGCCGTCTAAAATCATTTGGCTGACAATGGGTGCCATGCCATGGTATCGCAATCCCCCTGCGTGGATGGGAGCCGGTACAAAATTGTGCCCCAGTGTATGCATGGGTAAAAGCGGTGTCATCTGGACAGTATCACCGAAATCATAGGCAAAGGGTCCTCTCGTCATGGTGGGGCAGGATGTCGGTTCCACTGCAATAATTTCAATGTCTTTGCCGTTTATTTTATCTAAGGCAAAGGGAAAAGCAAGACCTGCAAAATTACTGCCGCCACCAGCGCTTCCGATGATGACATCAGGGTAATCTCCTGCCATTTTCATCTGTTTGATCGCCTCAAGGCCAATGACACTTTGATGGATCATAACATGATTCAAGACACTGCCCAATGCATATTTAGTGTTGTCATCAGCAACCGCTTCTTCCACCGCCTCACTGATGGCCATGCCAAGGCTTCCCGGAGAATCAGGGTCTTTTTCAAGTATACTTCGGCCCGCCCTTGTTTCAGTGCTGGGGCTTGCCGTACAATTGGCCCCCCAGGTTTCCATCATCAAACGGCGGTAGGGTTTCTGGTTGTAAGAAATTTTTACCATGAATACCTTGCACTCAATACCAAAAAAAGAACAGCACATGGCAAGGGCGCTGCCCCATTGGCCTGCCCCTGTTTCCGTAGTGATTTTTTTGGTACCCGCAACCTTGTTGTAATAGGCCTGGGCTATGGCTGTGTTGGGTTTGTGGCTTCCGGCGGGAGAGACCCCTTCATTTTTATAATAAATTTTTGCAGGGGTATCAAGGGCCTTTTCAAGGCTGTACGCCCTGAACAGAGGAGAGGGGCGCCAGATAGCGTATTTGTCCATGACTTCTTCCGGAATGTCAATCCAGCGATCCGTACTCATTTCCTGTTCAATCAGGTTCATGGGGAAAATTGGAGCAAGATCGTCAGGCCCTGCCGGCTGACCGGTTCCGGGATGAAGCGGTGGTTCCATGCCATTGGGCAGGTCCGCCATGATATTGTACCATTTTCGCGGCATTTCCTGCTCGGTTAATACATACTTTTTAGTACTCATAGGCCCTCCTTGTTAATGGTTAAGTTAAGGTTTGACACTTATTAAAATGTATCAATACATATTCATTGAATATGGTATGCCTATAAATCAATTAGAATTAAATGCTATTTAAATTTCTTATGAGAATAAGCTGATCAAGTCAAGCACTAAATTTTGCTATTCAATTCAAATAGAAATTTCCCCGGGGAATTAAAATGCCCGTTGTTGATATAAGGAGGGATTTTATTTAATGTATAATAGAGGTCTTTACCGCGGGCATACCGGGCAGTCCGTTCTTCCGAAATCAAAGATAAAATCGGAAAAGTCAAACCAATCGACATCATTATCCTTGTCTATATCTCCTTCACATGGAGTTCCCTGATCACAATCTGTACGGTTGAAGTCACTGGTGAAGATGGAGAGATCAAGGCCATCCACGTCCAGGTCCCAGTCCAGATTACCCACACACGCTTCTGCGGGACAGTGGAATCGATCCTGGTCTGCAACAAAAAGGGTGAGATCTGAGCCGTCCACGTCTCCGTCGCCGTCCAGATCTGCCTCGCATCCGGAACAATCGGTAAGGCCAAAATAAGAGGCAAACATTGCCTGATCGTCGCCGTCCACATCACCGTCGCCATCCAGATCCGCTACCGGTCGTGAAAATTCGAAAGCGCCAATATCAAAGAATTCATAGGAACCACTACCGCTGTTGCTAACATCGGGCTGGTCATATCGGCAATGCCCCTCAAAATCCAATTCCGGTGCTCCTGAGCTTGTTCCGGCATCAATGCACACAGAGTTTGCAGTAAGGTGATAGTCAAAGTTTACCGCATCGGTAAAAAACGGATCCGCCTGGAGGTTACCCGTCCCTGTGCCGAAATCGGGTGAGTAGCTTCCTATGGTATTTCCGTATGCATTATTGAACATTACATCGGGCACTGGAGATGAACTGCATAAGATCCCGAATCCGTCATTTTGGGTGGCTATGTTGTTTTGAATCACCACGGCTTGACTGTCTGTAACGTCTATTCCATCGCCATAGTTGGACGTAATGGTATTATTGATCACTTTTGTATATGTCCCCTGGGAACGGATGCCGTCGGAGGCGTTGTTGTATATAATGTTGTTAAACAGCGTTACTGATGAAGTAGAATCCACCATTACACCGGGACCGTTGCTTGCATCGGAAATGATATTCCCTCTGATCAACAGGCCTGATTGTTCACACAAAATATTTGGACCTGTGCCGTTGCGTATCTGGAACCCGGTAATGGATCCAGATGTAATATTGACATAGTGAAGGACGGGAGAAGCATCAAGACTTCCGTCAATAACAGGAAAGATATACTCTTCACCCTGTAGGTCAACGGGTTTTGTAACAACGAGGTTTTCTTTATAATATCCTGCAAACACATAGACCCTATCATGGGGTCCAGCAAAGGCCATGGCTTTCTCGATTGTTTCAAAGGGATGATCCATACTGCCGTCTTCAATGCCGGAGATATTTCCGTCATCCACATAAACAATGGTCCATACGGGTCTGTCTTCAGCCGAGTCAGGATTGGTCTCACCCATATATTCTCTCAGATTACAGAATCCGTCCCCGTCAAGGTCATCTAAAGCATCGTTGACCAGGGGATCCAGGTTGTTCTGCGTTTCAAAGCCGTCGGGCATCCCATCGGTATCAGTATCATTGTTGCATGGATCGGTTTCACCCGTATCCACTTGACCGTTATGGTTGCTATCCTCTATACCATCCTTCAGTTGGTCGTTATCCGTATCTGGATCATTGGGACTGGTGCAGCAGGTGACCTGGACTTCAATTCCGTCGGTCAGGTCATCGTTATCTGAATCCGGATCTTTCGGGTTTGTTCCAAAGCCTGCCTCCTGGACATCGGAAAGTCCATCGTTGTCATCATCCGGGTCACAGGCATCTCCCTGATCATCTCCTGCCGGATACCCGGATATGCCTTCATTGGCCTTGTCCGTGTTTTCCTGAATGGGATTGGGCACGTTCATGCAGTTGTCTTCGTTATCGAGGATACCGTCGCCATCCTGGTCTCCCCCCTCATAGATAAGGGTGTATATTCCAGTGCTGTCTTTGTCAAAAATATGTACCAGATGTTCCCTGAAAGGTGCCGGTTCTCCTAAATACCAATAGGTCCGGTGGGTGGTCCAGGCATTATCATTTATCCATATTTCCCTGCCGTCAGAGCGGATCACCCGTGCCAGGCGGAACTGTTCTAATCCCGGATCATTGGTCCGGATATACGTCCAGCCGCTTACGACCTCGGCAGTCAGGATTACTTCCCGGACCTCGCTTGTCACGTTCCCGCTTACCTGAGGATTTTGTCCCACATTTACAGCCTCAATGGAACCGTCACTCTTGTACAGCGTGTCGGGGAGAAAATCATCGTCTTCGACATCGTTTGCAAGAAAGTCGGGCTTATAGTCATCTATGGGTATATCAACCCGTACGACATGGTTGAGTTCATGAATGTCTACACTGTCGATAAGCGAAAGCCTGGGATCGCCAAAATCATCCACATGTTCGAAACTGGCCGTGTATTCAATGAAGGTGCCTTGTAGACTGCAGGTCATCAGCCACTGGGCCAGTGCGGTCTGGCCGGGTTCGATATCTCCCAGGTCCACAGTCAAAGAGGGCGAAATTTGATCAGTATTTACCTGGGTACCGATAATGGTGAAATCAATCAGAAGACCTTTTTCGTTTTCAATGATTTCGGGCTGGGATGATGTGATCTGTACCTTGTGGGCTGTGCCTCTGCCCTGGTTGACCATGAGCAGTCCCAGAGGAAAAGGTTCAGTGGGTTCAATGGTGTCCAGTGTTCGAGGGTCGTCGCTGAAGACATCACGCACAAGAAAATAGTGGAGTACCAGCAGGGGGTCCGGTTTCACCCAGATGTGGGCAGGAAACAGAGGGATATTTATCTGGTTGTCTCCCTCTTGATAACTGAGGGTACCCCCGATCCAGTACCGTGTGGGTACTATGGGTGCTGCATCCCTGGTGGGGATGATGGTCCAGAGAGCAGATGCCGATGTCCCTGGTTCGATGGTGCCGGTGCCGTCTACACCACTGGTTCCTGTTACTTCGGGTGGGGTGATGGCAAAAAGATTGTTAGAATCTTCTTGTTCTATATTGAAGATGTTCAGGGTAACCTCAAGGTTTTCTAAAACCACTCCCTCCGGGGCGTTGTTGATCTCAAGGGTCGCCCTGAAAGCGGATCGGGTCAGGGTCATTTTCTGATTAATCCGGATGCGTACCTGGACACAGATGCCTTCTTCTTCGGGAGGAAGGTCACCCAAAACCGGTCCTGCGACACTCAATAGTAAGACCAGTATCACACAAACACTAAAGAGACGTTTAAAGATAGGTAAATTTGTCATGATATCACCGTCCCAGAACCTTGTACCGGATTATTCTGCCGCCATATTTACTGATTTCTGCTTCCTGACTCGTGGCAGGGGGCATGGCTTCTGTCGGAGATAGATCAGAGGCTGAATCGGCGCTCGGTGGTGGAGGTTTGGGACCGCACCGGTTCTCGGTAAGATAATTTGTCCCCGGGCCGCTCAGGCTGGCACCGCCAAATGGCCATCCGCCACCACCACTTCCGGGGAGCGCGTTGAAATCTGTTGGCGGGGGACTATCACCTGGGGCGCCGTCACCTTCACCGCAGGAGCAGAGGAATGCATTGATGGCTCCTCCAATACTGAATCCACCGGTCAGTGCGCAGGCACAGGGGTCTGCGCTTGCCAGACCGCAGATACAATCCAGATAGGCCATGGGATTGCCTGTGGCCAGAGCCTCAGCACAGCCCAGAATATCCAGAGCAAGGGAGATGGGTTTGAAGCTCACAGAAATTTCTTTCCATTCGTCCCCTATGCAGACATAGTAGGATCGAACCTTTCCACTCAAAAAATCACAGATGCTGGGCATGTCATAGTCTGAAGAACCGCCAGGGTTAGCAGGTGCCGGATTTCCACTATCTTGGGATTCTATTTCATATTCTGCCAATTGAGTGGACATGGTGGCGGCAGCCATCTCAGACAGTTCCTCAATGGGGCCATCGATTTTCCTTCTGATCTTGACCGGTACCACGATGGAGGTCATGGCCGGCAGCACTCCAATGTCTTGAATCATGGGTATCACGTAATATAACGGGTGGGAGTCAAATGTAAAGGTCATTCCATTGACGGCGATAAGGCCGTGGTTGGTGATAGTAACATCTATGGTGGTGGTCCTGCCGTGAATAACGGGACAGACACTGGTACGCGGTTCCACTGTGATCACCGGGGCAGGCACATGGGTCTCAAAGACTGCTTCCAGAGCAATTTTGTAAGTGTCTTCGATTTCTATGGGCTCTACACTCCAGTTATAAGTGACCAATTGTCTGGGGAGAAAAGCGGTTATCTCCAGTTCTTCACCCGCCGTGATTTCGATGACTTCGCGATGGGTGCCATGACGGTCTGCCTTGACCTCCAGAAGATAACGGCCTTCTGTCAAATCTTCCGCCAGAAATAGTCCTGATTCATCGGTGATCCCCTCAATAATCACTTCATTTGTAAAGGCATTTTTCACAAGCACTGATGCTCCCTGGACATTGGGGTGATCATCGGCAAAAAAACTGAATTCATCCATGGCAGTCACTTTGAGGTCACCCAATTCCTCGGAAAGGGCTGTAAATTTAAATCCTAGAGAGAGCCCCACAGGAACCCCGGCATTGTTTCCCGTAACAATAATAGTGCCGGTATAAGGCCCCAACTCAAGGTCATTCATCGGATGGAGCATCAGCCCTATGCTGGCCTTTTCACCGGCTGCCAGGGTGCCTATCCCACCGTCTGTTACCAGGCTGAGCCATGGCGCCTCCGGTATGACAACCTGTAGGTTGTTGGCGGGTACGCCACCGATGTTGGCTATTTCACATTCCCCAAAGGTTTGTTTGCCCCGGGGCATGCCTGATTCTAAGAATCCGGGTGTCACCACCAGGTTGGGTTCTCTTGGAATGACGGTTATATTAAAGGTCAGGCTTGTTCCCTCAACTTCATTGCATGTAAAAACAATTGTCGGTGAAGAGGTCAGTGAGGATTCATCACTGGCTGTCACTGTATAGGAAAAAGTGGCGGAATTCAAAGATCCTAAATCAGATGGCACGTTCATGTCGATGGTGATGTTATCAGCAGCGTCCTGAACAATCGCCGTGATCCCTGTGAAGGCATTACCAGACAGGTTTGCCAGATGAATTTCACCGCTCACAGGAGTGCCGGGATTAAGGTTGAGGGGAATGATGTCCGGCGTGGCAGCCAGGAGTTTCGGGGTGGTAATGTCAATGGCCCGGATGGCCGTATTATCTCCCTCTTGGGTTTCATCCACTATGTGTCCATCGTCTGTCTTTACTATCAGATAGTAAGGACCGGGTTGGAGGACCGGCATGGCGATGGCCTCGTTTTTCCAGTAATCAAAATAAGCAGTGAGATCCTCGGATCTTTCAAACTCAGCCACCTGGGTGTCACCCGCATCAAGGATTTCGTCTATTGAGATATAGATACGGTCGAACCAGGGTCCTGCGGCATCTCCCTGTCCCGCGTTTTTCACCCGCCAGCGCAGGGGAAGCTGAGTGAGAAACGTTGCAGAAGGGGGTATGTTAAAATCAGCTATGGTAAGGTTGGGCGGCTGTACCTCAAGGGTTGTAAAGGTTTGATCAGAGGAGATGACCTCCTGGCAGCCGTCACTTGATTTGGCCCGGAAATGATAAGGGGTTTCAGCCGTCAGCCCGGATAGCACAACCCGGTGGCTCCCCACCTTCCGGGTGTCGGCGCTGGTCTGGTTGCCATAGCTGTCTGTCAGGCCGTATTCTATCTGGGATGTGGTCGGTTCACTGGTGTTCCACGTTACAGAGGCCGTAGTTGTCCGTTGGGCGACTGTGATTGAGGACGCAGATATCTGCGGTGGTGTGAGATCCACAAAAAAGTTCAAAACAGATGGAGAAGGGTCAACATTTCCCTGGGTGTCCCTGGCATAGACTTGGAAGGTGTGGAGGCCTTCTAAAAGGGCCACAAACGAATGGCACAGGTCAAAGGTCCACCCGGCCCAGGGATCGGCGTCTATTTTATAATTGTATTGCAGGTTTTCCTGAGCTGTTAAATTATCTGTGCCTGTCCAGCAGATTTCCACTGTGGTGTCGCAAGCCTTGCCCTCCACATCGGGTCCTGTAGTGATAAGGGTCTCCGGCATTTCTATATCCGGTGTTGTGGAAAATATCATGTCTGCAGACTGGGTTTGTCTCTGGCAACCATCCGTGGACTGAACACGATAGTGATAACTGCTTTCAGGGCTCAGTCCTGTAACCGGAACACTGTGATTTGTTGTCAGTTGGGAATACGATACGCTGCCTGCTTCATAGGCACTGGTAACACCGTATTCCACCCTGGATGTGGCAGGCTCGCCGGTCTGCCATGTAACGATTACCTGGTTTGCCGATTCAGAAACGTCTATTTCAATGAGGGCGGGTGCAGACAGGTCGATTTGAAAATGTCTAACTGCAGGAATGTTGTCCACATTGCCTGAATCGTCGTGGGCATATACGGAAAAGATATGTTCTCCCTGCACAAGGCCGGTAAAGGACTGGCATGTTTCAGAGGCGGAGGACGACCACCCGGCATCATCAAGTTTCCAGGAATATCGCAATGTGTCGGGTGAGGCTGCAGTGCCGATGCCTTCCCAGCAGAAAGACGTTGAGCCTGAACACAGTGTCGTACCCTCGGAAACGCCGGAGATGATCTGTGTGTCTAAAAGGGTTGCGTCAAGGGAAAATTCATAGGCGTTTAATACCGGTACCATGAAGTTTCCAGCCATATCTGATGCAGTAGAAATATTGACCTGGATATTCCCATCCATGCCGGTGCCTAAGACGATGTCCGGGGTTATATAAGTATCATTTGGATGGAGCCGGGTCAGCCATGATCCGCCTGACGGAACCACTGGTTGAGTGTCTCCGGAGCTGACCATGGTTATGATCGGTTCCTGATTCGTGTCCATGGTACTGGTGAATTGGACCGTGATTCTGAAATCGATTACTGCAGCTACCGGGCTTGAATAGTTGGCCTGAACTAAGAATATTTCCGGGACAACACTATCGCTAAGGGTCAGGGCAGTGGTGTTGGCCACAGGGTTGCCTGCAAGGTCGGTCAGGGCATCGGAAGGACTCACAAGTTCGTTGCCGGTAATGGTGAATCCCTGGGTGATCCGGATCACACATTCCGTGAAAGTGTCATTCCAGGTGACATCATTGAGAGTGCCGTAAAGCTTTCCTTCCGGAGAAAGGTTTTCATTGGCCTCGGTGGTATTATCGGAGACGGCAGAGGTGATCATGGGTTCATTAAAGCCGAAGATGAAAAGATCGCCCACACTGATCTGGCCGTTTCCGTCCATGTCGTCAAAATGAATACTGGAAATTTCCGGAGGCTGGGCATCGGCCCCTATAAGGTCCTGGGTGCCGGTAACTGAATTGCCTGCCGTGTCTTTTATAAAACCGCTTGGGACGACAGCTTCATTGCCGATGACGGTATATCCGTCTGTAATATCGACTGTGCAGACCATGCCGTCAGGGTTCCAGCTTATGCTATTAATCAGTCCGTATCGTTTTCCATTTTCCGGTCGAAGGTGATAGTTGGCATCGGTGGTTCCGTCCTGGATCACCGTTGTATCCATGACTTCGCTGAATCCGAAGACATATTGGTCGCCCATTGAGAGCTTGCCGTTCGTATCATTGTCCAGCCAGTCGATACTATAGAACAGGGGAGAGATGGTGTCTATGGTATTAAGTGCCTGGCTTCCCGCCACGGGATTTCCGGCCAGATCCACCACGTTGTCTGACGGGTCAACGGTTTCATTGCCGATAATAGTAAATCCTTCAGTGACAGTGACAATACAGGTGCGATAATCTTCGCTCCAGGACACTGTGTTCAGGGTGCCGTAAATTTCACTTCCTTCCGGGGCCAATTGTATGTTGGCATCGGTGGTTCCGTCCTGAATTACTGACGGGTCCATGGCCTCGTTGAAGATGAAATGATATTCGTCTCCCAGAGTCAGAGTGTCGCTGCCGTCCTTATCATTAAAGGCAATAATCTCAAAACGAGGCGGGATGGTTTCTGCTATATGCTCCATGAGCCACACTTCTGTAAGGGCTGCCCTCCGTTCTTCGCCCGGGTTGGTAAGGACGAAATGCAGGGTAAGAGTGCCATTGGCATAATAGGAACCTGGAATTGTAAATTCATATTGGACCGGGTTGGTGGCGGGCATGGGGATGGGGCCGTGAATGGGGTTGTCGCTGCCATCGGTCAGGGCCTGGATTACCCCTTTTCCATCACCGTCAAAATAACTTACCCTCAACCGGTAAGGCACCAGGGGATCTAAGTTCGTGTAGTCGAGGATAACGCTGTCCCCATCATATGCCATGGTCCTGTCCGGGCGTTTTTCTGTATCGTCCCATTCGTCAGAAAGCGTACCCTGTGACAGGGCCGGGGGTGTCATGGAACCATAGGTGACAACTTCTGATGCACTGAAATTGCTGTAGGAAAAGTCAAGTCCCACTTCGGTCTGGAAGGGTTCATAATTGACATTGTCGCTGACCTGATTTCCAGTGCCATCGGGATTTGTCGTGGCCTGGAAAGGCCCACTGCCGTCGCTGTCCCCCCACCAGGTCTGTCCGGCGTCAACAGTATTGGTTGTGGAATTTAAAATTCCATATGTCCTGTTCATGAAGATTCGGTTATTGTTTGTGAAGGCCGATGAGCTCGAAAGGATTTCAACCCCGTTGGAACCATTGGTCCCGATGGTGCAAAAGGACACATCAGCCTGTGGTGTATATTCAAGGCGGACTCCGTCCAGCCGGTTTCCCCAGATAGAGGTGCCCGTGATGATGGGAGACGCTTGATAGGCACGGACACCATTGGCTGCGCTGTTAGCGATCTCTGAGTTTTCAATGAGGATATCGGCCTGATACATATAGATGGCCGCATTCAGGGCACTTCCTGCGTATAGAATTTTTGTATGATCGAAATGAGATATATTTTCAAAAAATGAGTCATTGAATTGAATACCGCCCCAGTCCCCATTGGCCGGCAGGGTGGCGCTTCCGTCGAAGTTTGTATCACCCCCGTGGGCGTCATCTTTAAGAGAGGTAAAAACAATGGGATTATCCGGTAATCCTTCGGCAACAAGCGCACCGTCAACGGTCACCTTGACATTATTATCAAATTTGATCGTGACACCCGGATCAATGGTGAGAAAAGTATAGATGGGTACAGTCAATTGGGAACTATAGACTGCATAGGTGTCAATTTGATCTGCTGTGCCCTCTGCCCAGATGGACAAGTGCTTGTCTGTCTGGATATCGTTCCCCAAGAGGCCGATGATCTTTTTGCCGTTGGGGGTAAGAATATTGGTACCATCGGGCATGGCACTGGCAGGTACCACCACTGCCATTCCCCCGTTTCCCATGATCGTATTGTTTTTCAGTACCGGTGTATCCATGGCTGTGGTAAAGTGAACCCCATCGTTATCATTATTAGTTATCTGATTGTTTTTAATGGTGGGATTGGCATTCTGGGCGTAGATACCATAGCTGTTGTTGTGGATAGTGTTGTTTTGGTCTATGGGACTGCCTGTACCTGAGTGAAAAATTCCGTTCTCGCTGTTGCTGCTGATCATATTTCCATCTAAGAGAGGAGATGCGTAGTAAGTAAAAATACCGTGGGAGTGTCCAAAAGAAATTTCGCTTGAAACTACTTCCATATCTGATTGGTAGAGCTGTAACGTTCCGGCGTTTGCAGATCCTCCATAGCGAACCACTGCATTCTCCACGCGTGAATCATGGGTTTGATAAAAATAGATTCGGTCCCAGTCTCCCGGTTCTCCGGAGGAAGAGCCGTCATTGTTTGTATCTCCTCCATACTCATCATCTTTGTAGGATGTAAAAACAACCGGGGCCTCTTGTGTCCCCTGTACGATAAGAATTCCGTTGACCGTCAAGCGTCGACCGGCACCCATTTTTATGATTGTTCCAGGACCCAGGGTCAGCGTAATGCCCGTCGGAATGGTTAGGTTTGACGGCACCCGGAAAATACCCTGCTGCAGGAACAGATCCGTTGTGAGATTCCCCTCCAGAGGGATGACATCACTTTCTTCACCACTGGGTGTGATGGCAACGGTTATGCCCGGGCTCTCATTTGGAATCTCATCAATGGTTGTGATTTTGAAGGTATAGGTCTGTCCGGCAGTTAATTCCATTTCCTGCCAATACCTGGAATCCCTGCCCAGGCTATAGGGATATCCGTTGTCGTAATCGGGAGGATTGCTGCCGAAGATGGAACCGTTTTTGGAAATATAGAGTAATTGGTCCACCAGGTCACCTTGAGAATCAGCACTGCCCGTCCAGGTGAGCAAAACAGAACAATTTTGGCTTAAAATTTGTGTGGAAGAGGCCTCAAGTTGCGTCACATCCTCAGGGGGCGTGTTATCTAAAGCACCCGTGGACTGGACAGGGCCTGTGATGGAAGAATTAACACTGTTCCCTGCGTGATCCACAGTCCGTACATAGTAGTAGTATTCCACAAAAGCAGTTACGGTGGTATCGTCATACCGGGTGGTTCCGTCGGTTACTTCACCGATCAGGTGAAAGCCTAGAAATCTTTCTTCACTTCTGTATATTTCATAATGAATGACATCGTTTGCTCCAGCTTCATCATCGGGTGACAGGACCCAAGTTATCACCATGGTGTCGCTAACGCTGCTTAGACCTTCTGCAAAAAGATGAGAAATATTACCCGGGGATGCGCTGTCCACTGTAATAACGGATGTTTCAGGAGCTATCTGTAAATTTCCCGCACCATCCACGGCCCTGGTCTTAAGGATGTATTGTCCATCCATAGGGTGGCTCCACCACAAGGTCCAGTTTCCTGCATTGCTGATGGATGTAGCGGTAAACCAGTTAATTTCTTCTCCTGATTTTTGGATGCCCACTTCCACTGTCTGGATTCCTTCACCGCTGTCCAAGGCTGTACCTGATACCAGGATGCCGTCACCCTTCAGCACGGCACCGTCAGCCGGGGTGATAAGATGAACCACGGGAGGCACACTGTCCTGGGTGGCCGCTTCCATCAAGAAGAGCCCGTTGACAATGGTTCTCAGGCCGGACAGGCCGTTGAAATTAAGCTGCAGGTTGCCGGCTGCCAGAGAGTTGGGGCCAACTAAAAAAGGATACAACACAGGATTGGTATCGGGAAGTACCATGGGAGAATGAATGATTTGGTCGTTCATATCTGTGAGATCCTGCACCCCACCGCCTTCATCATTATTGAGGTAGCATACCAGCAGCCGGTGAGAAGCGGTGGCTGAAAGGCCTGTATATTCGGCCATAATGCTATCGGGCGCAAGCTTGTACACAAAAGATCGGGGTGGTTCAACACCCCACTCGGTGGAACTGATTCCATTTATGACAGGGGCTGTCAAGCCGTATCCTTCATGGCTTGAGCCTCCTGCGTCAAAATAGTAAAACTCGGTACCGTCATTGTCAAAAGGTTCGTAGGACACATTGGCGGTGATCTCATCTCCAGATCCTGATCCAGCGTCACCAGGGCCATCGGCTGCCCCCCACCAGTTACCTGTGGCCGTTATTGTTGCGCCGGAAGTGTTTCGTAACCCATAACCTTTATTTCCAAAAAATTCATTGCCTGTTACAGTGGCATTGGTACCGTATACAGCGTCTATCCCATCTCCGGAATTGGCAAAGATACGGCACCCGGTTATGGTGTGGGTACCGGCATATACCAGGCGGATACCGTCACCGCTGTTGCCAGAAATTTCACTGTTTAAAAGGGTTAAATCGGCATTATAAACTTGAATTCCGTTTGTACTTGAATTGGAAATGACACTGTCTTCAATCGAGAGATTTGTTCTATAAGTATAAACAGCCCCGTTGTTCGCTCCTCCGGCATAACGGATATTTGCGTGAGTAACGGCACAGGCAGCATCATCGGCCTGGGCACTGAAATAAATTCCACGCCAGTCGCCGTTTGCAGGTGTGGTATCATGACCGTCCAGATTAATGTCACCACCACAGGTATCATCCAT
>Ga0164318_10003576_pt1 | contig 14742 bp, 12 predicted proteins | sample GuaBasSedimGuay9_FD_113734 | JGI IMG/M metagenome (GOLD analysis project Ga0164318, IMG submission 113734) | Subseafloor sediment microbial communities from Guaymas Basin, Gulf of California, Mexico - Guay9, Core 4571-4, 0-3 cm | ecosystem: Environmental > Aquatic > Marine > Hydrothermal vents...
GGAGATGATCCAAAAATCTTGTCTGTTCCAGTAAATGACCCTAGATTTAATGGGTATAAGACACTTGCAGATGTTCATCCTCATCTTCTAAGGGAAATACAAGAGTTCTTTGAAACGTACAAGAGATTAGAGCCGAAAAAGTGGGCTAGATTCAAAACATGGGAAGATGTTGAAGAAGCTAGAAAACTAATACAATATTCCATGAATCTATATAAGGAAACCTTCAAGAAGAAAAACAAATAGTACAGTATTGTTTTAATCCCGAATCTCAACATGCTCCACATATGACATCATTATTTCTTTTATTGCTTGAAGTTGCTGTTTTGAAAAAGGCATGACTTGCTTGTATTCTGGAACTAGTGTTAATTTATTTACGAATTGTTGAATATAGTACTTCTTAGCACCTTTTATGGCTTCGCCAATTTTATGGAAATCTTCAATTGTAAGCCAAGGTCCCACAGTGGTTCTAAACTCATAATCCAAATATCTACTGTTATTTATCAGAATGTGAATGCTTCTTTCAATATTTTTTACATTTACGTCTGCTCTTACAATGTAGTTATATCGTGCAAGAGGTGCTTTAATGTCCATTGCAACGTAATCTACAAGTTTTTGTTCTATTAAATCTAGGAGCATCTCTGGATTTGTTCCATTTGTGTCTAACTTTACCAGAAAACCAAGATTCTTTACCTTTTTAAGAAAAAGTGGTAATTCTCTATGAAGTGTGGGTTCGCCGCCAGTTACTTCTAATGCATCGATGTATTTCTTACGGTGTTTCAAATAGTTCAAGATATAGCTTTCATCGATAATTTTAGGTTTATATATCTCTGGAAGTACAAGGGAAACATTATGACAATATGGGCAACGAAAATTACATCCTATAGTGAACGCTATTGCACAAATTTTGCCTGGATAGTCTATTAGACTAACTTTCTGAAAGCCGCCGAAAATCATACAAACCCACCATGATGTTACACAAAGAAAAAAAGAGTAAATTTGATTCATTGAATCAATTGGGTTAATGCCTTATCAAACATTTTTCTATCTTTAAATTCAGCTTGTTTACCATCATTCCATTGATCGACAGGCCTTAAATATCCTACAACACGACTATAAACCTCACATCTTGTTCTTTTTCTTTTCATAAAATCCCTCCTTAATGCGGTTTTGTAAAGAAGAATGAAACTTTTCTAGATGGGTGCTCCCCCGTATGCTCCTCTTTTGATGGACTTGCTATGTGAGTATATGCTGAAATATCACTTTCCATGTCATTTTTGATTCCTAATTCCGCATCGCAGATTGGGCAGAATTCATGTTCACCAGGGATATATCCATGAATCGGACAAATACTAAATGTTGGTGTTACCGTGAAATATGGTAGCCTGAAATTTGTTGCAACTCTTTTAACTAAAAGTTTGATCGCTTCTGGACTTGGATGATGTTCCCCCAAGTAAATATGAAGAACAGTTCCTCCAGTATATTTCGTTTGTAGTTCATCTTGCAACTCAAGAACCTCAAATATGTCATCTGAGTATCCAGCTGGTAAGTGTGTTGAATTTGTGTAATATGGTGCTGCATTCTCACTTTGCACTCTTTGTTCATTAGCAACTATTATGGTTGGATATTGCTCTTTGTCAATCTTTGCAAGACGATATGATGCCCCCTCCGCGGGGGTTGCTTCAAGATTGTATAGATATCCAGTCTCTTCTTGAAAGTCAGATAATCTCTCTCTCATGAAATCTAAGACCTTTAACGCGAACTTTATTCCCTCTCTAGAACCTATATCAACGCCCATAAAGTTCAAGAGGGCCTCGTTCATACCTACAAGGCCTATTGTCGAGAAATGATTAATCCAATATTGCCCATAGAGGGCTTTGATATTCCTAAGATAAAATCTTGAGTATGGATAAAGGCCGTTCTCAGTCATTTTTTCAATAAATTGGCGTTTGACTTCTAATGCTTCTTTTGCTAGGGTCATTAACTTGTCAATCCGTTCTAAAAACTCATCATCATCTCTTGAGAGATAACCGATACGAGGCATATTAATCGTCACAACGCCAATACTACCTGTTAGAGGATTTGCACCGAAAAGGCCACCACCGCGTTTCTTTAGTTCCCTGTTATCCAGTCTAAGGTGACAACACATGGAACGAGTATCCTCTGGACGCATGTCTGAGTTTATAAAGTTTGCAAAATAAGGGATCCCAAATTTAGCAGTCATTTCCCAGATTTTGCTATGAACTGGATTGTCCCAATCAAAGTCTCTTGTCAAGTTATATGTTGGTATAGGAAAACTGAATGGTCTACCTTTTGCATCCCCTTGTGTCATAACCTCAGCAAATGCCGCATTAAAAAGGTCAATCTCATCTTGAAAATCACTATATGTATCTTTTTGCCTTTTGCCACCAATTATTACTTGCTCGTTTTCCATGTATTTAGGAACCTTTAGATCCAGTGTTATATTTGTAAAAGGCGTTTGGAATCCTACCCGTGTAGGAACATTCATGTTATAAAGGAATTCTTGAACTGCTTGTACAACCTCTTCATAGGACAAGTGGTCATATCTGATGAATGGAGCAACGTAAGTATCTACATTTGCGAATGCCTGCGCTCCAGCAGATTCTCCCTGAAGAGTATAAAAGAAATTTACAATCTGGCCAAGAATAACACGAAAATGCTTTGCGGGTCTTGATTCAATCTTACCAGGAACACCTGTAAATCCTACAGTCAGTAAATCTGCTAAATCCCAGCCTACACAGTATGGCCCTAGTACATCCAAGTCGTGAATATGAAAGTCTCCGGCAATATGCGCCTTTGACGCTTCTTTTGGGTAAACTGATGATAACCAAAAATTCGAAATTACAGAAGCAGAAAGATAATTATTAAGTCCTTGTAGAGAATACGTCATGTTTGAGTTCTCTCTAACTCGCCAGTCTTTCCGATATAGGTATTGTTCGACTAAGGATTTACTGTCGAGAAATGTATTTTTTACACATGTTGTTTTCATTTGGATCCCCTGAATTTTATTGTTAGTACACTAATATATTATCCGAGGTAATTATTAGCATGTAGTATTTCCATTACGCGCATGACATATTCCAGAAAAAAATGAAGCGATACGGGTACGCTTTAATTCATTGCAACTGTAACCTCACATGCAAAATATGTAAAATCACGAGATTAGTGGCAAACAATTCAGACTTACAATATTATACTCTACTAAATACAAAAAGGAAGAAATTGCATAATTATGTTCAAGATAAAATAATTCATGCTTGGTTTTCGAAATATTCATATGCATCAATTAGATCAAGGTAAACACCGTCAAACCCTGCATCTATAATCCTCTTGAGATAAGAACTGTTATTTCCATAAATGATGTCTTGCCATTCTTTGTACCAGTAACGCACTTTATAATTCCCTGGCCAATCTGGATTCTCTTCGGCCAACCATGGGGGCGGATTTGTCTCCCAATCTGGATTCCAATAATATCTGTAGCTCTCTGCTTCGCCAATGCTCATATATGCAATAACTAGACGTCTACCACCATTTGCTTTTACTTTTAAAGAATTAACTTCCTCAAAGATCAATTGTTCTCCATTGTAGAATAACTCAATAATAAGAATGTCATAATTGGTTTCTCTGAGGGCCTCTAAGAAATCCTCTTTAGTAGGGAACGATTCGGGATTTATCAAATAAAGAAAATTCTTTGCATCAGAGAGTGCTGTAATGTTCTGATAATTGACATTATACGGCTCTTCTGGATATGGTGGTATGTCGCTTAATGACCTATTATCGGCAGCAAATGAAATGTAGCCTCTTCGTGCGCTTTGTTCATATGAGTCATCAACATATGAATGTGTCCAACAATAGTCTATCACAAGTACTTCAACACCATTATTTTCGGCGAGGTCCATGAATGGTATCATCATATTGCGTATGTTTTCTGGTGTGGGTTCATTATCATTGTAATACCCGTAAAATAGCTCTTCACGGCCAATACCATCAATTGCATTAATATAATCGATGGCGAGAGGACCGTCAGCCTCTCCATTTTTAGTTAATAATTCATGACCATTTTGCGGTATGACAATAAAATCAGGATTAAACTCTTTTGCATAGGCACTTATGTTTTGAACGAAATTTCTCATTTCTTGTCTGTAGTCTATATGCTCAGATGGAGCAAGATCTAATCCACCATAGTAGATAAATCCAGGCAACGCAATCACAGAAATTATCGATAATATAATGGCAATTCGTGTTAATTTTCTCAAGTTAGACCCCTCTCTCGATTATTTCATGTGTGTAAACAAATATAGCACAACGATTTGACTTTTTCGATGATTACGCTTAGGAAATCACAAAGAGGTATATGTAAAAAATTAGTGCTATTTATAAGATACATTGTAATATATTTATCTGGTAATAGTTATGAGCAATACAGAAACCTTGGATTTAGACAAAATAAAAAATACTTTAAGGAAATTATTTGAAAAAGATGATAACGTTGAATTTGCATATGTTTTTGGTTCAGTTATTAAAGGGAAAACTCATCCTCTTAGCGATATTGATGTAGCTGTTTATTTGAAGGATGATTCCATAAGAAAAGTTGTAGAATTAAATGCAAAAATAGTTGATGCGTTAGGTGATAATGTGGATTTTGTTGTCCTAAACAAAGCACCATATAGCCTTCGATATATTATAATTTCAGAAGGTGTTCTTATTTTTTCCAGGAACGAGAATCTAAGAATTGATTTCGAATCAAAGGCTATGCTTCTCGGGATAGATGAAAAAGATGCTCTAGATGCTATTGAAAGAGAGTTAATAAAGAGGTTTCTGAATGACAATTGATGCTGTCCTTGATTCATTACAGAAACTGAAAGAGCTAGCAAAAGTGTCTAAAACAGAATTTCTATCTAACTGGAAAGTCTATGGTACTGCACTTTGGTTCTTTTACACACTTATTCAAGGGTTACTTGACTTGGCAGGAAAGTTAATTGCAAAAAGAGGTTTTAGAAAGCCCAAATCTTATGCAGATTACATATATGTTCTAGCTGAAAATGACATAATCCCAAAAGAAAAAGTAAAAGACCTTATAGAAATGGCTAAATTCAGAAACGTATTGGCTCATGGATATGCTAGCTTAAATTTAGACGCCGTTTATGACTTCTTGCAGAACTATCTTGGCGATGCGGAGTTCCTCCTTAAAATATTAATTAGGGAACTGAGGTTAGAGTAGCTTACTTACAATAAAACCTGCAATTGCATATTTAGGGCTATTTATTGACATTAATGAATGTGAATGTTTTGTTATTAATATTTGCCACATTTAATGCTGTGTTTAAGTCAAGACGCATTTCCATATTGCTATAGGGCTATTTCTTATTGGCTTGTATCTTGGATAAATCTAATTGCAGATTCTCTGTGAAGTTCTTGAAAGTGAAAGATAAGTGTGGAGGCATAGTTTACGTAACGAAAATTCTCGTTGGTAAGACAAAAAACAGCTTAAGTTAAAGTAATCTGCTGATAACTCTCGCTATTATTTTTGCTTCTTTCTATAGAATCTCAATACTTTTATTAAAGTGAACTGAGAATAGTTCAAATATATTTAATTCTGAATCGTTTGGTGGTCATATGCTGAAAGAGGCTTTAGAGGATTGGAATCCATGGTGGATTGATGGAAAAGTTAGTAAAGAACTCATAGGAAGATCAAGGGATATACTATCAACCATAGAACACGCTGCAATACCACATAAAATCAAAGTTATTACAGGTGTACGCAGATCTGGAAAAAGTACTATCTTCTATCAACTCATAGATAAATTATTAAGAAAAACGGATCCAAAAAATATACTTCTCTTAAATTTTGATGATGTTCGATTTTCAGATCCACTGGAGAAAATTTACAAAGCATATATAGAGCTAAAGATGCCAGACAATATTTATCTATTCTTAGATGAGGTGCATAACGCAAAAGAGTGGGTAAGCCTCGTTCGGCGGCTAGTTGATTTGAAAAAAGCTGAAATTTTTATAACAGACTCTTCATCGTATTTTATTCCGATTGATTATACAAAAATTCTTACTGGAAGGAAAATTTCATTTGAAGTATATCCTCTCTCGTTTAAAGAGTACTTGAATTTCAAAAACATTAAGGCTCGTTCATTTGGCACTGAAGAGGCTGCAAAAATTAGAGGTTACTTAAAAGAATACATTATGCAAGGCGGTTTTCCAGAATTATTCTCAGCACCGAAAAAATATCATAGAAGCATTTTAATTGAATACTTTGAAGACATAGTAACTAAAGACATTGTAAGTAGGTATGGTGTAAATTATCGCAGAATCAGGGACTTTGCATATTACTTGATATCAAACATAGGCCAGAGAGTTACATACAGAAAATTAAAAAATATTTTCAGAATGGGTATTGAGACTGCGCAAAGATATATGGACTTTATGGAATATATTTACATGATATTTAGAGTTAACATGTACTCTGAAAAGACAAAAGAACAGATAATTGCACCGAAGAAGATTTATGCCATAGATACTGGGCTTGCAAATGCAATAGGTTTCAGAGTCACAGATAACATAGGCTCAATGCTCGAAAATATAATTTTTCTGGAATTAAAGAGACACGGGTATAACGTGTTCTATTTAAGGAGTAATAATAAAGAACTTGATTTTGTAGTTAAGAGAAACTTTAATCTTCTTGAGGCAATTAATGTGTGCTATGATCCGACGGATATTACTACACGAAAGAGAGAAATAGAGAGTATCATATTTGGACTAAAGAAATTAGGACTAAAGGAAGGAAAAATAATTACATGGGACTATGAAGAGACTATAAATGTAGATAATAAGGTTATTATGTTTATTCCCGCTTATAAATGGTTGCTACAACAATCGCATGCGACGTAATAAAAAAGAAAACAGAGTAAAATTACAGTACGTCTATGGCGAATAATTCTCGTTGGCAATTAACTTATCTATTTGCATTAATATTAAAGCAATTTGCTGAATATTTTTATGCTTACTTGTGTTTCTTTCTTCATATTTTTAAGTATTCTTTTTACAATGAATTCGATTGGTTTCACTATATTTTTATTATCTTTGACTGATATATCGAAAAATTTGAGGCCGTATTTAGAAGAGATTTCTGATATATCATCATCAGTAATTTCCGTGCCATAGATGTATTGCACATCTGTTTTGTTTTGTACTAATACAAATGGATGACGGCTGTTTGATTTGAAAGTTATGTTGAGCTTCTCTTCTACAGCCGGAATCCAGAACTCTTCAATGTCAATAAGGCTAGTTCTACATGTCGGGTCAAATACAAAAATTCCGCCGTGCGCGCCCTTAAACAAATCTGGGATGAATGGCCTGAATCGATGAGCACCAGAGAAATCCCAGAATGACAAGAAAATATCAACGTTATTGAGTGTAAGTTTCTTGGTGAAGAAATTGACACCTATAGTACCTTGTGGGAATTCCTCTTCTTGAAAGTGATTGCTAACAAATCGCTTAATTAGGCTAGTTTTCCCAACGCCAATATCTCCAAGAACCAGAATTTTGAAGATTTTGCGTTTAGATGCCGACGTATAAAGCCTAAACATGTTTCATCCAACACAATTATATTTAGGTACTATAACTATTTATTTATTTTTCTATTGCAAACAAAAATTATAATACTCTTGGAAAAATCTCTCCGAATTATAACTATTCTGAGAACTCACCATATACAGCTTAAAGATTCTAATTCTATTCATTCATTATAGAAAAAGAAATGATAGATATTACCTTAAAAATCTGTTTAGAATTTTAAACTCGCTTATTGTATTGAACAGAAATAGGGCTAAAGCTATAAATAGAGGAATGTAGACTAGAGCATACTCTGATGGTACTGGATTAAAGTAAAGCTCAGCTGAAGTCATTGCTAAGACAACGAGAAAGTAAATTAGATCCTTTGGAATTATTTTTCCCTTTAGAAAAAAGAAATGCGTTAATGGCCCTATTTTCTCCCGCCTTTGAAGTGTATACTTGTTATTTTCCTCCCTCAGAAAGCCATGTTCTACAAGCTTTTGTACATGAAACACAACCGAGCTGGGACTTGAGAAATTTAATTCACGTTGTAATTTTCTAATGCTAATAGTATCTTGATTAGTTCTGAGTATGTGAAAGTACACCTTAAAGGTACTAAGAGATAGTCCTCCGAGATAGTCATTTTCAGTCATGCACTTTCCCTCTAAGTTTACTTGACTTTTCTGATTTTAATTAATCTGATTACTGCAAAAATTGTTACTAGGATGCCAATAAACGTAGTTATAATAATTGGTGATATCAGTAATGCTACGTAATTGCTTTCATTTTCATTTCCAGGCTGCCATTGTGTGATTTGTGGTACTGTGAATGTAGTTATTGTCGGATCATGATAAATCGCCGAGCCATTCCAGTAAGGATAACAAATGCGATAAACGAATGATGATTGTGTTATTTTCATTGTAGTATTCATGCCAGTGACACTTATCTGGCTCAAGACATCATCAATAAAAGAGTACATCCAATTCAATTGTGCATCTATGCTATTTATCCAAGGTGGAATCGCATCTTTTGGATAAGCTACTGTCTTTACATGATACGTATCGTTGGTGTCTACAACTGTATAATTCTCATTAAAGTCAAACTCCATCACTTTCCTATTGCCAATAATTAAAGCCGAGTTTGTTATTTCTGTAGAGGGCATATCCTGGTTAGTTGCGTTTACTAACCGACCATCTGAGATGATTGTTGCATTCTCTACTGTTTTAACTACCACTCCGAACAGTAAAGATAAGCTGAGTGAATAGAATTGTGATGCGTTAAACACGGCTGCTTTTCTTGGAGGCATATATGCATAAAGGTTTATGTTTCCTATATCAAAAGTCTGTTTAAGTATCGTTCTGTTATTTCTTAAGTCTATATACAATGTGAAGTTCAACGTAAAGTGGTCTACTAATGCATTTAATATTCCTCCATTAAAATCGATAATCGTTCCGTCAGGGTTAGCAATAACAGTTTGAAGTTTGTTATATCGCAAGCCCCAACTAAATACAAAACATGTATCGTTAATGACATTTTTCGAAATGTTATACGTTGTAGCGCCTTCAGAAGCATTTAACACCATTATATACTTTACTTCACTTGTCTTTGTAGCAGGGTCAAAATCTGGTATCTCATTATGATTAGTATCATTGTAAAATTCGATTAGCATCAAGCTTATTCCAACGAATGCATCGCTTTGGTTGGACACCATTAAATGCTGAACTAATAGTGACGCAAACGGTGGTGGTAGCATCTCTGAGATTAATGCAGAATAGAGAAACTGTGATAAATTGGTGTTAACCCATGAGTACCATAAGTCGATATATTCATCCACAGGTACTGTCCCACTTTCATACTCCTTTGAAATATCTACTGTGTTGTTTGCTTGAACAGATGCAATTGCAAACGGTGTTATCATTGAGGTAGCCAATATTATAGTAAGCAGGAAAGCGCAACTCATAACAAATAACTTTTTTGACATAAACTAACACCTCTATACTCAGTTACATTTCTGTAGTATATAATTCGATGGTTTCGAACATTGTAAAAAAGGCGGATTGTGATTTATTGTCGTTGTATTTGATTGGCAGTTACCTTCTTCTTATTGACTTTTTTGATAATAGTTCAACATAATGTGGAAAAAGTGGGTGTATTATACCATGCTCTGCAAGCTTTACTTCAACAAATTCTATAGCCTTAAGAATAATGTATGTTACACTTGCCATTGCTATAGCTATGATAGTAATTGGTATAATTGGTACTATGAAGGGCCAAGTAAACTCGGTAATAACGAACAAAGCAGATGTTATTGTGAGAACTAAAATTTTGAGAAATGCTTTGTCGTTGCTATATAGAGTTCTACACAATAGTAAAGACCCTGATAAAATACCATATACACCAAATTTCATATCAAATGCAACTTGAGTTATTAAAAATGAAAATAGCCCCATGTGTATGTAAGGCGTTTTATAATAAAGAGCAAGAAGAAGAATATCGCTAGAAAGTGTACCAAGCAATCCAACAAAAAAGCCTACAATTGGACCATATGCTACACTGAGGCTCATTATTAAAATTATGGCTACAACCAGCATAAATTTTGCTTGAGCATCATTCCAAGAAAATAATTCACAAACATAGATAGTCAATGCTATGCTTACAACACCAATAATAGTTGCAAGTAAATGTCCAAAAAATATGTTTTTGCGAATTCTCAAGTAAGATGTTTCTCTTAAAGTTGTAAGTATAAACTCACCTCTTTTTTGAATTAGAATTATTTCCAGTCCCAGCAGAATGACAATTAGTAGAGCTAACGCCATTGCTACATTATTCTCAGATGCATAATCAAATAACCAAAGTTTTAATCTAGTATTTGAATTTATGTTATCAAGAGTGTTATTTGTCAATATATTGTTTTTTGAGTTATCTATTGATATCCCATAGTGATTATTTATTATCGTATTGTTAATGATAGTATTATAGTACGAATCTTGCAGTGTTATGCCATATTGGTTACGTATTATTACATTGTTGACTAATATATTGTTCTTTGAAGCGTCTATTGTTATCCCATAGTAATTATCCACTAGAGTATTATTAATGACAGCATTGTAATGAGAATCCTGTAAAGCTATACCATATCTATTATGCGTTATTGTATTGCCGATCAATATGTTGCCTTCTGAATTAGCTGAAAATGTATTTTTAACAAAAATATTACTCTCAGGAAGATGAGCATACACAACAGTGGGCTGATGTAAGTATACCGCGAAAGCACACTCCGACAATGTATTATTTACAATAGCATTGTTATAAGATGCGATTAGTTCTATACCTTTTTCTTTACAATTAGATATTGTGTTATTCACAATATTGCTATCATGAGAGAAACCAAAGACGATTCCATAATCGCCATTAGAAATTACATTGTGCTTGATAGTATTGTTGAAAGAGTAAATCAAAAAAAGCCCGTGATCGTTGTTAATTATTTTATTATTTGCGAAGATGGTGCTGTTTGTGTGCTCCACATAAATAGCAAATGTGTTATCGAATATTAAATTATTAGCTATGGTGTTGTTATACGAGTCAATTATATACATCCCACATAAGTTGTGATGCATGCGACTAGCGTTTATTACAACATTTGATGTGTTAATCCACAAACCTGATTTTTTCTTATCTGTCAATGAAATACCTGCATAACTAACCTCACTGTTGTCCATGTAGAAATAGGCACCATTGGCTATACTCATATAATAACAGTTAGTGGAATTAAGTGAAGTTATTGTGCTGTTAATCATTATCAAGTTGCCACCACTGCATACCTCTATCCATATATATTCTTCTTGGCTAGAATCCATCATTAATGCTGAATTTCGCAACACTAATAAGCCTCTATCATGAATAATTACTCTTCTGTTGATTATCAGTGTTTGGTTATCGATGATTACAGTAGTTGTTATGTCCCACGTATCGCTAACTGTCGTTTGTGGTATACTCAGATACTTATAATACGCTAAAAACGCATAGTTTATATTAACATCATGTGTATCACATTGATAATTGCATAATATCACACCGATTATTGCGAAGATAAATAAAAAAGTAATTAACTTGTACTCTCTTTTCCTCATGAAAAATCGTCTCCCCTTTTTGTTAGTATTGTATGTTATACTATTACTATATATTTTTTAATGAGTCAGTTGTAAAATTGATAAGTATGCGTACTAGATACAACCTATAAGCTACAAAGTAATGTGTATTACCAAGTCAAGTAAATCCAGTCATCAACACTGAAATTATAATGACAATGATTATTGCAATTAATTCCAAGTGACCTTATTTCTCCTTAACTGCATTAGTATCTTTTTAAAGTATTATTATATGATTTTTCATTCTTTTTCTTTAGCAAGAGAAGAATACCGAGAAGTAACACTATTAACACAAGCAAAGTTGCCGAAATAATAATGTCTTCCGCTGAAATTATCTGAACCATCGCAATGATGTTACTGTCGAATTCGTTATCGGCCAAAAAATTGTTATTTGCTCTCTCCAAATAAACTCCATAGCTATTGTTAGCTATACTATTTCCATAAATAATGTTATAATATGATCTTCGTAGAAATATGCCAAACTCATTATTTGTGATACTATTATTGATAACGTAATTGCTGTAAGAATTATTAAGTTGGATGCCATATGAATTATTTAAGAACACGTTATTGAGGAGATTATTGTTACTGGAACTTTCAAAGATTACACCGATTTCATTATTCAAAATGGTATTGTTTGTGATAAAATTATTTCTTGACTTATCTATGTGTATCCCTATATTTCCTCTGGTAACTGTATTGTTTGCAATAGTACTATAATCTGAATATTGCAGAAATATTCCTTTCATATTATTAGTAATTATGTTATGATAAATAGTCATGTTTTTTGTCGTGCTTAGAGAAATCGCACATGTATTGTCGGATAAATAGTTGCCGAGAATGCTATTATTATCAGAGTACCACACGCGTATACCCACTTCATTATCATAAACTACGTTGTGCGTTATCCTATTATTACTGTCTACGGTAAAAAGGTATATGCCAATGTCATTATTATATATAGTATTGTTTGTGATTATGTTATTATCTGAGCCACTAAGATGAATCCCCTCATCATTGTTATAAATCACATTATTGTTTATATAGTTATTATGTGATTCACTAAGACTTATACCTGCAACTGTACCACTTACTCGGTTTCCTGTAATGTTATTGCTCTGTGAGAAGTCCAGAGACATACCAATTGCATAGTTATAGCTGCTTGTTATTGTGTTATTGACAACACTATTATTGCACGAATAAAGTAGATGTATACCCTCAACAGTGTTGCTACTTAGCCTGTTACTGATGATGGTATTATTGTATGCGAAAACAAATTCTAGACCCACGTTACACTCAGCTATTGTGTTGTTTATAATGAGGCAATTGCTGACATTAACAAATCGTATCCCGTACAAATTGTGATGTATCTTACTGTTCTTAATTACAACATCTGATGCGTTAATAAATATCCCTACCGTTTCTCTTCTTTCATCAAGCATAAGACCCGCATAACTAACCTCACTGTTATCCATATAGAAATGAGCATCATTGCATATCTTTATGTAATAATCGTTAGTGGAATTAAGTGAAGTTATTGTGCTGTTGATTATCGTTAGGTTGCCACTGCCAAGAACTTCTATTTGCAGACCATTTTCGTGACTTGAATTAATCTTAAGTGTTGAATTTCGTAATATTAAAGTTCCATTATTCTGAATAACTACATTTTTGCTAATTATTAGTGTTTGGCTATCAATAATTACAGTTGTGGAGGATATATTCCATGTATCGTTAGTGTGTATATTTATTTGATTATATAGTTCTGAATGTACATAAATCACATTATGTGAGTTGTCTTGATAATAACTGTATGTTACTGTACTAATTATTACAAAGAATAAGAATAATAAGAGAATATAGAAATATATATTCAAATCCTTAATTCGCGTATAGACTCCCTCTCTTGTTCAGTATTGTGTTTGATACTTAAATTAGAAACTGTTATATTAATATAATGTAATTGTCATAACTCAAATTTTTTTTACCCTTTTTCTTATGTAATGCCTTCTGTTTCAGAATCTTTAATAACGATACTAATGTAATGACAAAAAGAATTAGAGCTATTATCACTAAGCATTGACTAAAGGATATCTTCATGTTAATGTCAATGATGTTGTTAATGAGAACATTATTTATGAAAAAGTTGTCGTTAGAGAAATCTGAGAGGATGCCACAGTTTGCTTTTGCAATTGTATTATTTAAGATAAAATTGTAGTTTGCTCTGTAAAGGGATATACCATAAACACTATTTATTATTTTGTTATCAGCGATTACATTCCCATAAGAATCATTGAGCTGAATGCCACAGTAGTTAGCTGAAAAAGTATTAATTACAACAAGGTTATGTTTTGATAAATACAAAAATACACCATAAGTTCCCTCTGAAATTGTATTGTTCATAACTTTGTTATTCTCTGAGTAACATATCAATATGTTGAGTGTTTTAAAATTGAGACCTTCTGGTAAAGGTTTAATCAGACCCGGCACTCCCCTATAGTAATATATGCTCCGAGGAGATTCTGGATTGCTAGATACACGATTATTTCTAATTGTGTTATTATTTGCAAAATAAAAAGCAACTCCACAACTATTGTTAATTATAATATTGCTTGAAACATTGTTCCTATGCGAATATCCTAAAAACATTCCGATTGTGTTATTGGTAACCGTGTTTGTTATAATAAAATTATCATATGACTCACTAAGATAGATTCCATCATACATATTGTTAAGTATTATGTTAGCAAAGAGCTTAGTGTTGTTTGATCCATCTAAAAAAATCCCAATTTTGTTATTTTCTATCAAATTTTTAGTTATCTTATTTGAATATCCTAGACTTAAAATTACTCCTCCAGAATTGTTAAAAATGATGTTATCTAGAACAGTATTGTTGTGTGATTTCTCAATTGCTACTCCTCCAAAATTGGTAACTATTGTGTTATTAAAAATTAAGTTTCCATGTGAATTCTCTAGAACTATTCCAGCAACAGATGCTTCTAGAAAGCTCGGAGTA
>Ga0164318_10003577_pt1 | contig 14741 bp, 12 predicted proteins | sample GuaBasSedimGuay9_FD_113734 | JGI IMG/M metagenome (GOLD analysis project Ga0164318, IMG submission 113734) | Subseafloor sediment microbial communities from Guaymas Basin, Gulf of California, Mexico - Guay9, Core 4571-4, 0-3 cm | ecosystem: Environmental > Aquatic > Marine > Hydrothermal vents...
ATAAAAAATTAATAAAGCTATTTTCTATATGTTCAACCGATTTATAATTTATAATAAATTCCCGATAAATAGCAATTATCTGGTTCCGATTAATTTGAGAATCATCAATGAAAAGTTTAGCAATATTAAATTGTCTCTCTACGCCTAAATTCAGTGTACCTATACCCTTTAGAAGATAATTATAACCAATTATATGATCACCCAGTAAGGCATAAATTTGAGCAATTTTAATATTAAGCTTTTTAGAATTAGGAAATTGTGTCAATCCACTGTTGTACGTTTCTAAGCTATTATTGTAATGTTGTAATGACAAATAATACTCGCCCAACATATCAATATACTTAACACTATCAGAAAACATGTAAACCAAGTTAAGTAATTCTTTTTCAATTAGTTTATACTCCTTTAGCTCAAGGTAAATATTATTTTTTAAAAAGGAAATACTCTCAATAATACCTAATTCTTCTTCTAAAAAATCTAACAAACGAAGTGAATTTCTATATTTCTTATTTTTAAAGTAGATTATTGCCAGTTCGTAAGTGTAAACCGGATTGTCCGGAAAGTATTCATGTAATATTTTATAACTTGATTCATATATTTCATGTTTTCCAAGAAAACCAGCTATAGATGCCTTTTGTAAAATATACCACTCGTTTTTTGGATATAAATCTAATGCATAATTGATATAGTATAAAGCCTTTTCTGATTCATTTAATCTAATATAAACAATGGATAATTGATAGGCACTTGCAGAACTATTCGGCATTAATTTTATACACTCCTCAAAATGCTGAACAGCAACAAGATAATTTTTATTATATTTAAATTTTAAAGCTTCTGAATACAGAAACTTAAATTTAGCAATATTTTTACCAGCCTTCTTTTGCCCTGAAACATCAGACGCTAAAAAAGATGTAAAAACGAAAAAAATGACAATAATATATGATAATCTACTCATTTATAATAATTAAACCTCTATCCACAATTTCCTACTTACTACCTGTGTGACCAAAGCCACCCTCACCCCTATCCGTTTCATCTAAAGTTTGAACAACATTCCAATCAATCTGTTGAACTTTGGCAAATACCATTTGACAAATTCTTTCGCCAGAATTAACAACAAAATTTTCGTTGGACAAATTAACCAAAATAACTTTTATTTCACCCCTATAATCCGCATCAATAGTACCAGGAGTATTTAAAACAGTAATGCCATGTTTAAAAGCTAAACCACTTCGTGGGCGTATTTGTGCCTCATAACCAGCAGGAATAGCAATAAACAAACCCGTAGGTATTAAAGCTCGTTCCAGAGGCTTAAGAGTAATGGATTCCACAGAATTAGACCGTAAATCAAGTCCTGATGAATGAATAGTTTGATACTCAGGTACATCAAATCCTGACTTATTAACAATTTTAACTTCTACCATTTTAGAATATTTAAACTTTTTATACTAATTTTTTCTTTTTTTATAACAATTAAAACAAAGCTGATAATGAGTAATACATTAATAATAATGTAATATTCCATTAGTTCTCTTACAACTATATTTAGCAAATATATTAAAAGAGCAATTATAAAATAAATGAAAATATTTAACAAATCATATTTTATTTTATAATACCTTTTTCCCAACAAAAATGATAGAATCATCATTAGCAAATATGCAAAAAATGACGCCCAGGCAGATCCTAAATAGCCATATTTAGGAATTAATATAATATTTAATATAACACTAACAAAAGCACCACTAAAGGCAAGTATAGCACCGTATTTTGTTAAATTAGTAAGTTTATACCATATAGATAAGTTAAATATAATTCCAAAAAATAATTTACTAAGTAACAAAATAGGAATGATATATAAGCCTTCATGATAAGAAGTATCAATCATCCATTTTACAATGTCGATAAATAAAGTAATTCCAATAAAAACAAAAAGCCCAAAAATGATAAAATATTTCATGACTTTCGCATATAATTCTTTTGAATCAGTATTTTTAGAATAATTAAAAAAGAATGGCTCTGCCGCATAACGAAAAGCCTGAATAAAAAGAACCATTAAAATCGCAATTTTCAAATTCGCACCATAAATACCAATTTCGCCCATAATATATTCACCAGTATTCTGAATACCTTCAGGCACAACAATCATATATTTTAATAAAATACGATCAAGAGTTTCACTTGTCATACCCGCCAAACCAGCAACCATTAATGGCAAAGAATATTTAAACATCCGGCTAAGGAGTTGTTTATTAAAGGTGAATTTTTTAAATACAGAAAGAACTTCAGGACTAAGAATAAAAAGAGTGATAACACTCGTTATAAAGTAGGAAATAAAGATATATCCTACATCTAATTTAGGATACAAATATTGAAAGACAATATTATCTTCACCTAAAACTAAAGGACAAAAAAGAAGAAAAAACAGATTTAGTCCAATGTTTAGTCCAATATTGATAAGCTTAACAGAAGCAAAACGTTTGGCTTTATTCCTTATTCTTAATTCTGCAAAAGGTATAGCCGAAAAAGCATCTAAACCTACAGTGATACCCAATAAAAAAATGTATTCAGGATTATTAGCATAATCAAGCAATTGAGCAATATTCTCATAGAAAATAAGCACCAATATAATAAAAGACAAAGAAGTAATAAATAAACTAGTTAAGGTGCTTGAATAAATTTCTTCCTTTGTATAATCCTTATTCTGAGAAAATCGGAATAAACCGGTTTCCATTCCATAAGTTAAGAAAATTAGAAAAAAACCTACATAGGTTAACAGTTCAGTAACTACGCCGTATTCATGAGTTAAAAAAAGATGAGTGTACAGGGGAACAAGAAAATAATTAAGAAGCCTTCCAACAATACTACTGACACCATAAATAGCAGTTTGTCCAATTAAACTTTTAATAGGATTAGACATACTTTTTCCTATTTCTTTTGTACTTAATTTTATAATACTCTACACCTGAAATTTTAAATGCATCCTGAATATTAAAAAATCCATTTAAGCGCAAAAAAGAAAAGTTACTATTTGGAGTAATAATTAAAATTTCTTTTTTTGAAGGAATTAATTCTTCAACAACATATTTTAGCAATAATACAGCTAATCCTTTTCCTCTAAATTCTTCTTCTATACCAAACCGATCAATATAAATATAATCGTCAACCTTACGCCATCTGCATACACCGGCAGGAATCATATCATGAAAAATTAAATAATGAGTAGAATTCTTATCTAAGCCATCAAATTCTTCGCGTTTGTCTATATTTAGCTCTTCGGTAAAAATTTTAAATCGAATATTTAAGGCAGTTTTCATGTAATTACTATTACTATCGCCAAATGCTTCAACTTTTATATCCATTTTTCAACAATGTGTTTATTTACTAATTTAAAGTTCAAAAATATATCTTATTTTTTAGCTTTGAAAAAACCAGAGGTCTTTTTATAATTTATATAATCTTTTCCATAGGTATCTGAACATAATTCCTCTTCAAGTAAAGCAATTTGATAACTGCAATAAGCTATAACTAGAGATAAAATTAAAAGTAATATATTACTGCTAATCAACGTAATACCAAGGTACATAATAATGAAACCAAAGTAAACAGGGTGTCTTAAATATTTGTAAATTCCCTTTGTTACAGGCAAATCTATTTCATTTATACTAAAATAAAAAATCGCACTAATATATATAAACAAGCCAAGCAAATAAATACCAAGCCCTATAAAAAAGTAAGTATTTATTTGAAAAGGTATAAAAATAGTTAATAGTAACAGAAGAATGTAACTATATTTATAAATCTCACTTATATAATTGATATAAGGCGTTTTAGTAAAGCGAATTTGTACAAATTTTGGAAAAATAAACCATAAACCATATGCAAATATTAAATAAATTAAACTAAACCACCAGGCACCATAAATACTTAAACCAAATTGCATAATCTACTTTTCAAAAATGAACTTTTCAATATAAAAATCAGATTTAAAAAGAGCTTCCTCAGATAAAGAGAATTTCCTATCATCTCCAATAATAAAAACCTGATCCCTAGAATTTTTAAGTATTTTCATACAGTGCTCATAAAAAGAAATATCAAAGTAATTTTTAATATAATTTAAATCACATCCCCATTTTGTACGAAGTCCTGTAATTATATATTCATTAAATTTATCAATTCTGTCTAGCTTTTCAGACTCAAAATACGGCTTATTAAGCTCTATATTGACAATATATTCCTTAACAGAAGAAATATTCCAATATCGCAAGTTACCATCATAAGAATGAGCTGATGGACCAAAACCAATATATGGCACATTCTGCCAATAGCTTGTATTATGTTTAGAATAACTAGGAGCTAAAGCAAAACTTGAAATTTCGTAATGCACATAATCATAAAGTTTCATAAATTTTATAAGCTGCTTATAAAACAATGAACTTTCAGTATCATTAATTTCACTGATGACTCCCTTTTTTAACATTCTTCCAAAATGAGTTTTTTCTTCAATAGATAAATGATAAGCAGATAAGTGACTTAAGTTAAATGATTTAAAAATTTTCAAATCATTCTCAAAATCACTAAGCTTCTGATTTGGAATACCATAAATTAAATCGATAGAAATATTTTTAAATCCAGCATTTACCGAATCTGAAATTACATTTATTGATTGTTCTGCATTATGCCTACGATGTAAAAATGTAAGTATAGAATTATTAAAAGACTGAACACCAATACTTAATCTATTAATTCCTATTGCTCTTAAGGATCGTAAGTAAGCCAAATCAACATCATCAGGATTAAATTCAAAGGTAATTTCTGGACTTGAAACAATAGGAAAATTTTGATACAATTTCTTAAGTGTTAACTCTATGTTCGATAATGAAACACTCGAAGGAGTACCACCACCAAAATAAATAGTCTCAATTTGTTCATTAACAAAATTACTTTTAAATGAAATTTCCTTAACTAAAGCCTTAAAAAAGTCATCCACATAACGGAAGTTGGCAGATTTATAAAAATCGCAGTAATAACAAATTTTCTTACAAAAAGGTATATGAATATATATTCCAGCCATGTAGAATGAATATTGATTAATGACTACTAACGACAATTAATGACTACCCATAATAATTAGTGCTAGCACGAAAACTATGCATTTTCTATGTCTCTGATAAGAAAATGTCAAAGATAAGGCTTTTGAAGTTTAAATTTTCAAGAGTCCCGATATAGATTTTGTAAGGTTTTTAAAGTAAAAACTAACAAAAAACATAATCGGGATAACTGACAATTAAGACGAGAATAACACAGTATTTAGCGTTTTCTTGCAGAGACTCTAATTATCTAAATTATTACTCATAAATCAATACCGCATTTGCAACAGCACGAGGTTCTGGCGACAAAGCATAAATATTGTTCTCGTAGTTACTATTATAAGGTGAAATATTCAATATTTCATTGTCAACAACCAGCGTACTACTGCCACCAGGATCAAATCCCATGGCTTTAATCATACCATATTTTATTAATATCGCAGCCATATCAATATGTGTAGCACCAACAGATTCCCTAATTCTACCATTAATAGTGAGCACAAATATATTATAATCCTTGTCTATTCCTACCGCAATCTTAGGCCCTCTCATATCAGTGTAATCAAGCCTTGCAGCCTGTGTTTTTATCGAGTTTTTACTTTTCCACCCTTCTAACTCCATGTTTAGAGAATCTTTTCCATTATTTAACAGAAATGGCCCTGCTTCAACAGCATTTACAATATTTTTGAATTCAGGATAAATAAATTCTAATTTATCCCCAACTTTTAAGTTCTTAGGGAATTTATCCTTTCTAAAGGATAAGCTTAAACCAACAGGGTATAACGTAACAGACTCGTTTGGTTTTGAATTTATAATGTCCATAATTGTGTTACCCGATAAACGTATAATTGTTCTACCATTACCATAAATATCATCTTTATCGTACATTAAATCATAAAAGCAGTATTCCGTTTTATCAATATCAGTTTGATTGATAAGATTATGCAATTTAGCATCAAAGGAGAACTTATGCTTACCAGATGTAACAGTGAATACAGTTTTAGAGCTAACGAGTCTTATATCGGGCTTTCCATCCTTATCAATAAGTAAAGCAGCTTTATTGAATAATGGAGGTGACAATACTTTTCCATCAGAAATAATTAAACCTAGTGGAGAACCAATAAAAGATTCAGGAAGACCCAGTTTACCGACCAATTCAGGATTTAATATATAACCACCATTCCAACCAACACGAACCTTTTTATCATTTTCGTGGGTAAAATCATCAATAAATTTAAGAACGGTTTTAGTACCTGTATCCGAAGAAAGAATAGCAAAGTTTAAACGATCTTTACCTTTAGTTATTATTTTAGCAAAAGCACCACTATATGGTAAACCATCAGGATGAATACCCGATAACTGATTATGTTCGATTAATTGATTCTTTGACTTTTTATGTTTAATTCTACGTAGAACCTTATTTATAGGATTACCATTCTTTATAGCATCCTCTCTGATAAATTCTAAAACCTTCTTTTCACCAAATTCATCACATAAATACATATAAAGATCACCATTTAAAGCATCTGAAAACTCTTTTGAAGTTTGAATAGGTGTTGGATATGCAAGGCAAGTACGTACACCAGCAGGTACAAATTGAATATAACCATTGCCTTCAGGAATACCCATAATATTTGCAGCAATCTCTGAATAAATATTTCCTATATGAAAGCGATCAATATCAAGAATATCAGTCATCATAGAGGCATTTCTGCGAGTAGATATAAAAAAGCCGTTTTTATCCCTAATTTCGATTAATGTTTCTAAGGCTTCCTTTCCTAATTGCTTAATATTAACACCAACTGATAACTGTTTCGTTCTAATTATTTTAATCAAACCACAATCATACAACAGTTTTAAATCCTTTTCATCACCTTCTAAAATGTAATTTTTTATATCCTCAACCCTAGACCAACCTACCAGCGATTTCTCTAAAGCAAAAATATAAATAGGTGATAATTTACCTTCAGCCTTTTTTAATAATTTTTTAGTAAATTCTTCCTCTACAGGTATTTTTAGTTTATATCTAATTGATTGTAAGGCAAATAACTCAAGTTCATAAGTAACATATTTACCCGGAAAATAAGCAATAGGCACATTATCTCTAAGTCTTTCAAGTAAAAATTTTCTATTATCTATTCCTATTTTATAAGAAGAAGTAATTTGTGATAAAGCTAAATTCCAATTCGTAAAAAAATGTGAACTACTATCAATTTTAATCTGATAGGATGCTTTAACGATATCGTTATGTAAAAGATTAATTAATCCGGTTAATTCCTGAAAAGTATAATCCTGATAAGGATAATAATTATTGTTTCTGTGCCGATAGGAAAAAGAATGATCGTGTTTGGTAGCTTGTTCTCCCTTATGGTATTTAAATAGATTATCTACAGCATTATAGAATTCATGTATTTTATGAATAGATATATCAGTATATTTTAAATCAGTTTGTATTTGATTTTTAGCAAATTCCATTGCTCTGCCCCTAATAGCTTGTTCTTCAACTCTAAAAAAAGAAGGATCAATTAATGATTTTAAGTAGAGCATAAAAGTTAAATTACCATATCCCTGCATAAAGTAGCGATTTTCAGTATTAACAATTTGCTTTACTAAAGTAATATTTTCATTGTTTAACTTTTCATACTTAACAAATGATTTTTGAACATAATCAACAGATTTAGCGTTATCCAAAAGTTGTAAATATAATTGATGAATAATCTTATCAATGTTATTACTTAAGGATTTAATACTGTATCTCTTCTTAACTACATTTTTGTTATGCATAATTTCTACAACATATTTATGAGCAAAAAAGACTCGTTGAGTAATCATTTCAACATGATTTGCTGTAATTACTTTTCCATCATATTCAATTACTTTTAATCGCTCATTTTCTGGTAAGTGCTCACCAATAACCTCAGAATACACGTTTTCAGGAAAATATCTTCTACAGAAAATCGGAACACCACTAGCAGTAGCTTCAATAATAGGGAGTCCCCTACCCTCAGTTTTACTAGGTAATAAAATTAAAGATGCAACATTATATAATTCCGGTATTCCTATAGGAAATTCAAATTTCTTTTTAAAAGATTTTTTATCAAATTCGCTAAACATAAAACCAAGATGAATTCTTGAAGCCTTTTCTTCAGGAAAAGAATCGAGCAAGTCTTTAAACCGTTTAATCAGTTTTATAAAATAAGCGCTTTGACCAGGAGGAATAGGACCTGTAACTAAAATAGTTAACTTTAAATTAGGTGCTTCATTAAATTTATTAAGAAATTTTCTTTCATCAAAAAGGTTTTTAACCAAGCGAAAACCCACTTCTATTCTCTTACGTGAAACAATTCTGGTGGGTTGTAAAAAAATTATATTCTCATCAACAAAATTTTTAAAAACTTTTGTTTTGTTTCCAATTAAAATTGGATGCGGGTCATCTAGGTCAACCAATTGATTCTCAATAACCCCTTCAACAGAATATGCTACAAGCCTTTTGCTATTTCTACTAAAAACCTTTTCAAATTGTTTTAAGGTATCAAGTTTTTTTCTTTTGCTAATATTTGAATATTCCTCAGTATCTACAGCTGTACCAATTTCGTTAACATTTCCTGGATTATGTCCGTTAATATTAATAACATGTTCTGTCTGTTTTCTATTAATATGAAGGCTTAACCACATTTTTGACTCCCATGGAAATATAACATCAATTAAAGAGAAAAACTCACCAATATGGCTGTTTGTAAAAAAGAAATCACGGGGGCCATCAGACAACTTTTTAATCTTTTTATCCTCTTCACTATTGCCACCTTCCCAATAAAAATCGTGACTATTATTAATTACCGGTATTCCCATAAATTCTGACACAAGAATAGTGGCTAGGCTATACGAAACATTTCCCGGGTTTGAACAAACATTGAGTAGGTATAAAAGACGTATATTATTATCCTCAACATACTTTGAAAGCTTTGCAGTAATCAATAATACTTCATTCCAAAAATCAATAATTAATTTATTATATAATACTCCTCCCCTATCAAGTTTCGTATTAAAAAAAGAATTATATAGTTTCCAATCATCAAAACCATTACATTCAGGTATTTCAAATTTCTTTGTATCTTTATGTATTAATTGTTTAGATTCAGGATAAAATGCACCCGCGATATAATGAATTTGCGTATCAAACAAGTTTCTAAAGATTTTAGCATACTTCTCAACCTCTATAGTAACCCCATCAACAGAATAGTAATAAGTTAAAAAAGCAACACCTGAATTTTTAAGCAATTCTTTATATTCATCATATGTTCCAGAAAAACTCTCAGACTTTAAATCCTTTTCTTCTCTAAAACGATCAATAAATAAGCCTAAATCAAACCATGTTTTTATTTTTTCGTTATGTAGTGATTTTATAAGTTGCTCAGAATTTACACGATTTTTCATAAGTGAATGGCTTAAGTTAAAAATAAAAAGAGAAGTATTAACAGCTAAAAATACGAAATAAAACTGACATAAAAAATAAGAACTATATTTGCAATTTTAGGCCACCTTTATATGTTCAACGATAAGTTTCAAACAATTAAGCAAAATTACAAAAGTATTGTATGGGCAATAATTATCTTAATTTTAAGTGTTTTTCGCATAAACACCTCAGATTCTATAAAGGAATACCTTGTACCGCATAGTGATAAATTAGTCCATATCTTTTTATATACAGTTTTTAGCTTTTTGCTACTTATTGAGACAGAAAAAAGCAAACAAAAGTACATTTGTTTGCTTTACGCATTTCTCTATGGAGTTCTTATGGAGCTATTTCAACATTATTTTACAATATACAGAAGTTTTGAACTCTACGATATTTTAGCAAATACTACAGGTGTTTTAGTAGGTTTTCTAATATATAAGCAAGTAAAACAAAAATTAAATTTGTAAAAATACATCTACATTCTTTGTTCCATCCCGAAATTGACCAACCGTTAAACTTTTAAATTGTGAATACAATTTATCTCTTAAAGGATCTAATTCAGTATGAAAAGGGCATAATTTCTTCTTTTCTTCGTCATCTTCACAAATACGAACGCCTATTACACACTCATGGAAAAAATCAAGTCCATCAATAATTTCAACAATATCAAGCAATGAAATACTATTTGCATTTTTTCCAAGACTAAATCCACCATGCGGTCCCTTGGTTGAATTAAGTAATTTATTTTTAGATAACACCTGTAATATTTTCCCTAAAAAAGGAGTTGGCATTTCTAAATCTTCAGATATTTTTTTTATTCCTATTTTTGTATCATCCTTCTGATGAACAGCTAAATATAACACCGCTCTAATCGCGTATTTACAAGTATTTGAAAGCATTTCTTTGTATAAACAGTTAAGCGACAAAGATATAAAAATATATTTAATATATCTAACTCTTTATATACTTAATCAATAGCAGATTAAGACTTCTTTAAGTTTTTATTATTAATGTATTGTTCTCTAAATGAAGTTTTAAATGGAGCTAAACTACGCTTTTTACCAAATATATTTTTAGCAAAATATTTAACAAAAAAGTTCTTTATTCCAATAAATCCAAAATCAAATAATTTCACATTTAAGGTAAATAGTTTATAAAAACTCATTGCCAAAGTAAAAATTCTCATTTTTCCAAAACGCTCAATATCTTCCTTTCTATTGTGAAGTAATAATACATGAATGTCTATTTTTTGCGGACAAACCTCGGTACACTTACCACAAATAGTACAAGCATAACTTAAATGAGCAGATTTTTCAAACGAATTGAAAAACGGACTAATTACAGAACCTATTGGCCCACCATAAGTATTATTATAAGTGTAGCCACCTATATTATGATAAACAGGACAAGCATTTAAACAAGCTCCACATCTTATACAGGCCAAAACATCACTTTGTACCTCTTGATTTAATATATCAGTTCGTCCATTATCAAGTAAAATAACATGCATTTCTTCCGGCCCGTATTGCTCATTATCTCTTTTAGACCCAGTAAAAATAGTATTATAAACCGTAATTGACTGCCCGGTTCCATGTGCAGATAGCACAGGCCAAAAACTACCTAAATCTTCTAAGGATGGAATAATTTTTTCAATACCCGCAATAACAATATGTGTTTTAGGAAAACTGGTAGATAAAATACCATTTCCCTCATTTTCCGTTATTGCAACACCTCCTATATCCGCTATAATAAAATTTGCACCTGTTATTCCCACTTCTGCAGAAGTAAATTTTTTGCGTAATAGTTTGCGAACAAATTCAGTCATTTCCTCTGCAGTACTATTTTCATCCATATCAAAAAGACGTGCAAATAATTCATTAACATCTTTTTTTGATTTATGCATTGCAGGAGTTACTATATGATAAGGCTTTTCACCAGCAACTTGTACAATAAATTCACCTAAATCAGTTTCTACAGAATCTATACCTTTTTCTATAATAAAATCATTAAGCTCAATTTCTTCGGTGGTCATAGATTTCATTTTAACCACCATTTTTGCATCTTTCTCACGTAAAATATCAGAAATTATAGATAATCCCTCCTTACGATCAATAGCCCAATGAACATTTATTCCATTAGCAATAGCCATCTCTTCAAACTGTAATAACGATTTATCTAATTGCTTTAAAGCCCGACGCTTTTTATAAGCTGTACTTTCTTTGGCCTTTTCCTTATCTATATATCTTAAAAATCCATTTTTTACAGCAGCATCATATTTCGACATATTAAATTTAATAGTCTTACGATGCTTTAAATCGAAAGATACTCTTTCTGCATCCAGTAAAAACTGTTTATAGTATTTGTTCATTTTTACATTTTAATTAATCATCGACTAAGGAATTGTTCCAAAATAACTTGACGCTTTGAATTTATTTCATCATAATCCCTAAACTTGCAGTAAGTACCCTCATAAAATTAATTTTATATATACTTTTTGATAACTTGCTAATTGTTAAAAACTTGCACAAGTGCGTAAGCAACATTAAATAGCACTTAGTGCTTAATAGGTATTTTTTCAATTCTTTTCTGGTGGCGTCCTCCTTCAAAATCGGTTTCAATAAAAATATCAATAATATTTTTAGCCTCTTCCAAACTAATAAACCGAGCCGGTAAAGCACATATATTTGCATTGTTATGTTGCTTAGCCAAACTTGCTAATTCAGTATTCCAACATAAAGCTGAGCGAATTCCCTGATGTTTATTTACGGTCATATTAATTCCATTACCACTTCCACATAAAGAAATACCAAATTCAGACTCACCATTTTCAACAGAATCTGCCATTGGATGTGCAAAATCAGAATAATCCACACTTTCTTCGGAAAAACAACCAAAATCAATAACTTTGTAAGCTTTCTGTGTAAGGTATTCTTTTAAGTATTCTTTGGTTTTGAAACCTGCATGATCGCAAGCAATAGAAATTTTTGTTTTGATTTGCATAGCTAGTATTTTAATAATTAATTTGCCAATAAATTAGTGTTTTTACGATATAAACAGGCATGTTAATAAGTGTAATCGTAAAAAGTTAATCTTACAGTATTTCAATAGTTTAGTAAATTACACATCTAAACAACTAAAAGTAATATTTGTTAATAAAAGTTTAAATAAAATAATAAATAAATTTTGAAATTCCATTTCTGTAAATCATATATAAACTTATTTCAAATATTAAATTCTTTTTATTAAAATTGAAGCCTCTTTTTTTAACAGATTATTAAATGAAATAATCAATATATTTTTCAATAAACAATGTGTAAATAAGAAATGAACAATTGTTAATTAAGTTTATAAAGTACTTAAACATAATTACTTTAATTTTTTAAACCTGTTCATTTATAGTTAATCAAAATTTAGTATTGATAAATACAAATTTATATCATAAAACTTTATAACAATACTAACAGGCTATTATTATTATCATTATTTTAAAGATTAAATATATATAATATATATAATATGAATTTAGTTGAAAAGATTAATCTACTCAGAAAACAAAAAAATGCAGTTATACTGGCTCACTATTATGTTCGTCCCGAAATTCAGGATATTGCAGATTTTACAGGTGATAGTCTTGCACTATCCCAAGAAGCAGCAAAAACCTCTGCTGATATAATTGTGTTTGCCGGAGTTAGCTTTATGGCTGAAACAGCAAAAATACTTTCGCCGGATAAAAAAGTTCTTTTACCCGATATGAAAGCTGGATGTTCTTTGGCAGATTCTGCTCCTGCACAAGAATTTAAAGAATTCATAGATAATTATCCTGAGCATATGGTGATAACTTATGTTAATACAACCGCTGATATTAAAGCACTTAGTGATATTACCTGTACCTCTTCAAATGCAAAAGAGATTGTGGAAAGCTTACCGAAAGAACAAAAAATAATTTTTGCACCGGATAAAAATTTAGGAAATTACATAAACGGCGTTACAGGCCGTCAAATGATTTTATGGGATGGAGAGTGTCATGTTCATGATCAATTATCCTTAGAAGGGATTTTATCAATGAAAAAAGAGCATCCTCGGGCAAAGATAATTGCCCATCCAGAATGTCCAAAACCAATTTTATTAGTTGCTGACCATATTGGTTCTACATCAGCTCTGTTAAAATTTACACAAAAAAATACAAGTCAGGAATTTATTGTGGCTACAGAATCGGGTATTATTCATGAAATGAAACTTAAAAGTCCTGGAAAAGTTTTTTACGTAGCTCCGTCAGATAATCCTGATTGTATGTGTAGTGATTGTAATTTTATGAAATTAAACAGCCTTGAGAAAATTTATAATTGTTTGAAGGATGAAACAAATGAAATAATACTTGATACAGAATTAAGTGAAAAAGCGCACAAACCCATTCAAAGAATGTTAGAAATTTCTGAAAATTTAGGACTTTAATAGTTGAGAGCACTCCGAAAAGTCATCCGATGAACGGCTTTAGCCCTCACTGAAAGTAATGATTTTGTAAAAGGCTTAAATTTATTTAGTCTGACAATCAGTCAATTACAAATTCATCGGATGACTAAATTATCTTTTTTTGACTTTTCGAAGCAGACTCATAGTTTAATAATTAAAATTGAACATAATTTTAACGTCTTTGCGATCCGCTGTCTAGCGGAGAAGCAATCCCATATCGTTTACAATGAAGTTTATTTGAAATAATAAAAGTTAATGTGAAAAACTTTATTTTTTAGAAAATGTACTTTTTTTGGTGAAATTTTTTCCTCAGCGTTATTAACAATTTTATTAACATTTTGTTAATATTATAGTTGTAAAATATTGAGCTCCTTTATTTTACAGATTAGAAAATTTGTTGGGCTCACAATATTCTTTATATGGTTTAATAATTTACTATTTTTATTGAATTTTAAATTAATATAATGAAACTTTGGGACAAACTATCTTTGTTAGGTGTATCTGAAAAGGCTTCATGTGAAACTGAGCGTAAAAAAATCTATTTAAATAGAAAAAAAGATCCAAATTTCTTGAAATTTCAGTGAAAGATACCGGAATGGGAATGCGAAAAGAGGAATTGAAAAAATTATTTAAAATAGAATCTGGTTTTTCTATAGAAGGTACTAATAATGAAATGGGTACAGGAATAGGCTTAACCCTTTGCAAGGAGTTTGTTGATAAAC
>Ga0164318_10003579_pt1 | contig 14735 bp, 16 predicted proteins | sample GuaBasSedimGuay9_FD_113734 | JGI IMG/M metagenome (GOLD analysis project Ga0164318, IMG submission 113734) | Subseafloor sediment microbial communities from Guaymas Basin, Gulf of California, Mexico - Guay9, Core 4571-4, 0-3 cm | ecosystem: Environmental > Aquatic > Marine > Hydrothermal vents...
AATAAGTTGTTCTTTCGTTACCTTTATATATTTCAACAATGGGTTCAATGGCGCATTCTCCAATACAGCCAACAGGGGTAACACTAATATTTTTAAGATTATATTCAGAAATTTTATCAATAAATTCATCCATTACAGGCTTAGCACCTGCACTAATACCACAAGTAGACATCCCAACTAGAATCTTTGTATCTTCATGTTTACCTCGAGCAGCGATTTTACTTTGTGCTTTATCGTGTATTTTTTTAAGTTCATCTAATGACTTCATAGTAATCCTCCTTATTAATTAGGAAATAAAACCTAATAATTTTTTCTAGCGTTTTCGATTAATTCTTTTGCTTTTTTAACAGTAACTTCACCATATACTTCTTCATCAAAACTCATAACAGGTGCCATACCACAAGTTCCAATACATCTAATTGCTTCGAGTGTAAAAAAACCGTCTTTAGTAGTCTCATCAATCCCTATTCCTAGTTCTTCTTGAACTAAATCTAGAATCATTTGGGATCCTCTTACATAGCACGGCGTACCTAAGCACACGCCTAATATGTGTTTTCCTTTTGGATATAGGGTGAAACTGGAATAAAAAGTAACAATTCCGTTAATTTCAGCAATTGAAACACCGGTATGCTTAGAAATAATCTTTTGAACTTCAATAGGGATACATTTAAAAATCCTTTGGGCAGAGTGTAAAATAGGCAACAATGGGCCAGGATTCTTTAAATGAAAGCTTATTTCTTTAAGCAATTCTTCTTTTTTTTGATCTGATATTTCAAATTTTTTGTCCATAATTTTCTCCTTTACGAAATAATAATTTAGATTTCAAACTATTATAGCATATTCTATAGATAATATAAAGTAATTTTAGGGTATTTAAACATTTATTATATGAAAGTGTTTTCCTTATAAATGGCTACTTTATAGTAAAATTAAGGAATATACAAGGAAAAATAATAAAGAAAAAAATAATACTTTATAATCTAAAATAATAATAAAATAATTAGAAGGGACTTTTATAAAAATATATTGTTTTTTAGTAGGGTTTATTGTATTATATTAATAGTTAATTAAAGAGGTGAAAATATGTATTTAAATCAAAAGGACGGATGGATTGAAGTTATTACTGGACCAATGTTTGCAGGTAAAACAGAAGAACTTTTAAGAAGGGTTAAACGCCTAGAATACGCTAAAAAGAACATTGTCGTATTTAAACCTCTTATGGACAATAGGTTTTCTGAGAGTGAAGTAGTGTCGCACAATAACAATAGAACAAAATCTGTTAATATTTCTCTTGCTAATCAAATATTTGAGCATATTGATAGTGAAACTGATGTTGTCGCGATTGACGAGATACAGTTTTTAGACCCAGACGTCGTAGAAATTGTTGATTTTTTAGCAGGCAAAGGGATTCGCGTTATTGTTAGTGGATTAGATAAAGATTTTAGAGGAGAACCATTTAGTTTTATGCCAAAATTACTTTCTTTAGCAGAGTATGTAACAAAATTAACTGCAATTTGTGTTAAATGCGGGCGTCCTGCAACTAGAACACAAAGAATTGTTAATGGAAAACCAGCTAGATATATTGATCCTATCGTTTTAATAGGAGCTGAAGAATCATATGAAGCTAGATGTAGATCGTGTCACAAAGTATATAGAAAACCAAACCCTTATAAAGGGAGAATAATCAAAATACATGAATCATAAAAAATACATGAGAATGGCTTTAGAACAGGCAGAAATCGGTTCTAAAAATGGTAATGTCCCGATTGGAGCAGTAATAGTAAAATCTGGGAAAGTTATCGCTAAGGCTCATAATTTAAGAGAAGAAATGGATATTACTACCGGACATGCAGAAATTATCGCAATTGAAAGAGCAAATAAAGCATTAAAAAGCTGGAGACTTGACGGCTGTAGTTTATATGTTACAATTGAGCCATGTCCAATGTGTGCTGGAGCAATAATTCAATCAAGAATAGACAATGTATATTATGGGGCAATGGATAGTAAAGCAGGAGTACATAAAAGTGTCACAAATTTATTTGCTTTACCATTCAATCATGAAGTAAAAGTTAAAGGTGAGATATTAGAAAAAGAATGTAGTGAAAAAGTTTCTAATTTCTTTAAAAAGATAAGAGAACAAGATTGATGAATGATATCTCTTATTTATCATCCTCATTCAATAGTTGGTGACGAATTAGGTCAGGTCGGGAACGAAGCAGCCTTAAGTTTTCCATCTATGTGAGTGAGGATGCTAAATGAGAGATGTCTTTTTTTATACCTTGATTTAATTATTACTCTGTAGTAATATTACTGTATAGTTATATTGCTGTAAAGTGATGGAGGAAAGAAAATGGACAAATTTTCACTTATAAAATTGTTATCTGATACAAGTAGATTTAACATGTTTATGAAATTATTAGAGTACGATGAATTAAGTGTTTGTGAGATAGAAGAGTTAGTCGGCATCAAACAATCAAATACCTCGAAGCATCTAAAAAAGTTTAAAGATTTAGAAATTGTTTCATCAAAACGAGTAAAAAATATGATTAAATATAAAATTAAGGAAGATTTCCTTAATGAAAATGCTGATTTAATTAAATATTTAATGATGTAGTTTATCGCTATATAAAAGTCTTTAATGTTATTTTTAAATACGTTTTAAAGTCATTTTACCGGTTTCACATTTTATTATTGAGGAGTTACCTTGTTTTGATTGGCTCAAATATTATAAAAAAAAGATTAATTTTAACAAAATTTGCTTTGGTAATATAAAATCATAAATTTGCTAAAATGTTAGGAGTTTTATAAAAATGAAGAAATATATCTTTTTAGATTTAGATGGAACAATTATTGATCATCAATCTAACTCTGTTCCAAATTCTACAAAAAAAGCAATTCAACAATTACAGAAAAATGGTCATGAGGTAATTATTAGTACTGGAAGACCGCCATCATTATTTGGTGATGTTGATAAAGAACTTGAAATTAAATCTTTTATAGCTTCTAATGGCAGAATTGTTGTTTACAATGATAAAGTTATTTTGAATCAACCTATTAATAAAGAGGTTGTTAAAAAATTTGTTTCTGTAGCTCTTAAAAACAAAATTGATTTAGCTTTTGAAAGTTTTACAGATTACGTTTTAAATTCTAATTTTACTGATTTACCGGCTAGATTTAGCAATATATTTCATATAAATCATCCTGTAGTAAGAAAAAACTATCATTTAGATCATGATATATATCAAATGATTTTATTTTATGATAAAGAAGACTATAAAAAATTTGAAACAAGTTTTCCTACATTAAGTTTTCATTATTCTAACGAATATGGAATTGATATAAATGAAAAAGGTGGGATGAAAGAACTAGGAATAAAGGCGATAATAGATTTTCTTAATATTGATTTAGAAGATACAATTGCGATTGGTGATGGGATTAATGATATCTCAATGATTAAATACGCTAATATTGGGGTTGCGATGGGGAATGCAAGTGAACTTGTTAAGGAAGCTGCAGACATTGTTACTGATGATGTCGATAAAGATGGAATTTATAAACTTTTTAAAAAATTAGAATTAATATAAAAAAAGTAGAAACTTTTTTGGTGCATTTCAAAATTATTCTACTTTTTTATTTATATAGAAATAGGCTTTAACACCATTTTCAACATTTACAATACCAAATTCACTGTTGTGAGCTTTTAAAATTTCACTTACTAAATAAAGACCAATTCCAGTACCTTTAGATTTGAGCCTCAAATGATCTGATGTGTTAGCTCTAAAAAATGGAATCCAAATATTATCTAGATCTTCTTTTAAAATGTTAACTCCATAATTAGTTAATTCGAAATAGACTTTATCTTTATTTTCACTTACCTTAATATAGATTTTTTCACCATCTGCAGTGTATTTTATCGCATTAGTAAAGTAATTTGAAATAACCCGATGGATTAGTTTTTTGTCCGCTTCAACAGTAATCTTTTTAGGAATATCCATATCTATGACAAAATTATATTTTTTGATCATATTTTCAAAATCTTGGATAAAGAATCTAACAGAATCACAGATATTAAATTCACTAATTTCTAATTCTGAATTTGCATCATCTAGACGATATATTTGCAACATATCTTGAATCATTGTAGATGATTTGTTTATTTCATTAACAACATTTATTAATTCTTCTTCTTGCTCATCTGGAGGAATGACCCCATCTAATATTCCTTGGATAGTAACTTGCATAATCATTAATGGTGTTTTTAATTCATGAGAAATAGAAGATACAAGTTGTTTTTTAAGAGACACTTGCATTGATTGTTCATCATACAAGGTGGTTAGTTCGGTATTTTTAGCATTTAGGGTCTCCAAGGTTTCTTTAAGGTTTTTAGAAATTAAGTTAATACTACGAGAAAGGGAGGCACTTTCCTTATTTTGATATTCATGTGCTTCAACATTAAAGTTTAAGTTTGCAATTTCTTTTGTTACAAGTTCAATATTCTTAATTGGATTAGAGATAATATTCGAAATTCTAAAACTCCATAAGAATATAATTACAATTGCTGTTAAATAAACGTAGTAATTATATGAAGAAACAATACTTGTAATATCATCAGTATTTTCAATTGGGATAATAGTAATAATGTAATCCCATGTTCTTAAGTCGTGGATAAATACAAGAGTATCAACTGGTCCATCAGTTGATTTATACCAATAACCATTGTCCATATATTCGATATCAGATAATTTAATTAATCCGGAAGATAGTTTACTTACTTCTTGTTTAACGATTGTATTATCTTCAAAAACGTAGTTAAGATTGTTTGGTTTATTAATTTGTTTTACTGTTCCATTAAAGGAAATGCAGTCATCAGTAGAACATGTAATATTACTGCTGTAAATATTCCTAGAAGGGCTATTAATAGATGTTGGACTATATAAATCATCATTTTCATTATATGGTCTAATTATCACTGATAACTCTTCACCTAAAGTAAAAGTATAGTTATTTTCAGGGACAATCACTTCAAATGAACTACCAGTTGTAGTGTTCTCAATTACAATAGTATAGTCAGTATAAGAAGGGATTAGAATCCTGAAATTTGAATTTACAACAACTGAATAAGCATTTCTTTGAGAGGTAAAATCATACATTTCATCATAGTAATCGTTACTAGGATCATTCATTCTGTTTACATAAGTAATTAAATCACTATGAATTTCATCAAATTTCTTTTCAGTATAGTAATTTTTAAAGAACTGGGAATTTAGTAATGCTTGTAATGCAAAAAAGGATGAAAAAATAAGAATAATTGTAATAATTAATTGTGTTGAAATAGATTGTGCTTTTAAACGGTCACCAATAATTTTTATAATATTTGGAAAGAATTTCTTAGTCTTTTTAGTTTTTTTCATCTATCGCTTCAAACCGGTATCCTACACCAAAAACAGTCTTTATATAATGGGATTTTTTACCTAAATATTTTCTTAATTTTTTGACATAAGTATCAACAATTCTATCTTCAACATAAACATCGACTCCCCAAACTTCATCGAGTAATAAGTTTCTAGAACAAATTTTCCCCTGGTGCTCTAAGAAGTATTTTAAGAGATCAAATTCGGTTTTTGATAATTCAACTTCCTTATTATCCATATAGACACGATGGGTATCTAAATCGATTTTGATATCATTTACAGCTAATATTCCTGAAGTTTGGTTACCAAATTCAGGGTTATTTATTCGCTCTAACAAGTTCTTTACTTTAGCTACTAAAATTTTAGGATTAAATGGTTTTGTAATATAATCATCAACTTTGAGAGAATACCCTTTTAGAATATCTTCTTCTTCTGATAAGGCACTCATCATTATAATTGGAACATTTGATGTTTCTCTAATTGTTGCAGCAACATCCCAGCCATTAACGTTAGGCATCATAATATCTAGACATACTAAGTCTACTTTGTTTTTACTAAATAATTGAAGGCCTTTAAAACCATCTAAAGCACTTAACACATTATATTTTTCTTTTAAGAAATAATTAGATACAATACGGTTAATTGTTGGTTCATCTTCAATGATAAGAATAGTAGTTTTATTCATTATTTCCACCTCTTTAATAGTATTATAATATATATTTGTGTATTTTCAAAGAATTCAGATAGTTATATCCTTTACTAATTAACACTTTAGTAATACAATTACTTTTGTAAAGGTGATAATATGTATGATGTAATCGTAATTGGAGGAGGACATGCTGGTAGTGAAGCCGCTTTGGCTAGCGCAAGATTAGGGAATTTAACATTACTAGTAACTGGTAATATTGAGATGATAGCTTCAATGCCTTGTAACCCATCTATCGGTGGGCCAGCAAAAGGAATTGTAGTTAGAGAAATTGATGCACTTGGAGGAGAAATGGGTAGAAATACCGATAAAACTCAAATTCAAATGCGTCTTTTAAACATATCAAAAGGACCGGCAGTTAGAGCGCTAAGAGCGCAAAGTGATAAAATTTTATATTCAAGAGAAATGAAAAACACAATTCTTAAACAAGAGAATTTAAATGTCGTCGAAGCTTATGTAGATAAATTAATAATTGAAGATAAAAAAGCTAAAGGAGTAATTTTAGAAGACGGAATTAAATATTTTAGTAACGCCGTTATTATTACAACTGGAACATATATGCAGGCTTTAATCTTGGTGGGAGATTCAATTATAAAAAGCGGACCCGATCAACAAAAATCATCACTGGGACTTAGTCCACAATTAAGAGAACTTGGATTTGAAACAATTCGTTTAAAAACAGGAACTCCGCCAAGAATTAAGAGAGATTCTGTTGATTTTTCAAAAACTGAGATTCATGAAGGCGATAAAGTGCCAAGATGTTTTAGCTTTGACAACATTAGTTATTTAGACATTGAAGATCAGTGGCCTTGTTATTTAACTTATACCCATCAAGAAACTCATGATATTATTAATTTAAATTTAGAAAAATCAGCTATGTATAGTGGGAATGTATCTGGAGTTGGCCCAAGATATTGTCCTTCAATAGAAGACAAAGTTGTAAGGTTTAATGATAAGTCACGCCATCAAATATTTTTAGAACCAGAAAGCAAACTTCTTGATGAGATATATGTTCAAGGATTTTCTTCATCAATGCCTTATGATATTCAAGAGAAAATGTTAAAAACAATCCCAGGGTTAGAAAACGCTGTAATTGTAAAATACGCATATGCAATTGAGTATGATGCAATCGATTCAAGAACATTGTATCCAACATTAGAAAGTAAAGAATACGAAGGACTGTATTTTGCTGGACAAGTTAACGGTACAAGCGGATATGAAGAAGCTGCTTGTCAAGGGCTAATGGCGGCGATTAACGTCGATTTAAAATTTAAAGGGAAAGCCCCTTTAATATTAAAAAGAAACGAAGCGTATATTGGTGTACTAATTGATGATTTAGTTACAAAAGGAGTAAATGATCCTTATCGTTTATTAACATCAAGAGCGGAATATCGTTTGTTATTAAGACATGATAATGCTGATATTAGATTAAGAGAATATGGTTATAATGTTGGGTTAGTAGATCAAAAACGCTATAATCAGTTTTCAAAGAAAAAAGCTAATATTTTAGAATTAAGAGAAAGCTTAAGTAATTATAATATTTATCCAAATAAGGAAAATAATGAGTATTTATTAAAAGTAAATTCTACTATTTTGAAAGATAAAACAACTATTGCAGCATTAATAAGAAGACCAGAAATAAAAATTGAACATGTAACTTTTTGGATTGATATTTCAAAATATAGCAACGAAGAATTAGAACAAGCAGAAATAGAAATTAAATACGAGGGATATATAAAAAAAGCAATGAAACAAGCTAATAAACTTTTAAAAATGGAAGATTTTCTTATTCCGAAAGATATGGATTATAATGAAATTCAAAACCTAGCACTAGAAGCAAGAGAGAAACTTATTAAAATTAAACCATTAACAATTGGACAAGCATCTAGAATAAGTGGAGTAAACCCTTCAGACATATCAATTTTATTAGTATATATTAAATCAAAAAAATAATAGCCTTTATTAAGGCTGTTATTTTTATATTGTTTTAAAATACAAGGATATTATGATAAAATATAGACTAGGTGGTAATAATGAAAAATAAATTTAGTGAGATGTTAAAAACCTTAGAAATAAATATAACTGATGAAAAATACGAAAAATTTATGACATTTTATGAAATTTTGATAGAGTGGAACAAAAATATGAATTTAACTTCTATAACTGATTTTGAAGATGTTTTTATAAAACACTTTTATGATAGCTTATGTTTAGTTAAAGGAATAGAACTAAACAATCAAAAAATCCTTGATGTTGGAAGTGGAGCAGGGTTCCCAGGTATTCCTTTAAAAATAATTTTTGATGATTTAGATATTACAATTATTGATTCTCTAAATAAAAGAATTAAATTTTTAGAGTCACTAACAAAGGCTTTAGATATTAAAGTTAGATTAATTCATGGTAGAGTTGAAGAACATCAATTTAAAAATCATTATGATATTGTGACAGCCAGAGCTGTTTCTAATTTACAAGTTTTGACAGAACTCTGTTTACCTTTTGCTAAAGTTGGAGGAGTTTTTATTGCTTTAAAAGGCCCGAAATATAAAGAAGAATATGAAAATAGTAAAAATGCTATAAGAGTTTTAGGAGGTAAATTACTTACTTCTGTAGAATATGAAGTTGTTAATCAAAAAAGAGCATTAGTAATTATTAGCAAGATTGAAAAGACGGAGAAACAATATCCTAGAAACTATGGTAGAATAAAAAATAAACCTTTGTAGAGGTGAGAATATGAGACAAGATATTGATAAGTATCAATTTCCACAATTAGAAATTTATAAAGAGTCATTAGAACTAGCTCATTTGAAAAAAAAGACAATTATTTTTAATTTGTTTGTCTTTGTTTTGGCAGGGTTATTGTTATATTTCTTATTACAAATGAATATTGATGTTGATATTATTATTTCTACAATGATTATGTTTGTAGTTCTCTTAACTATAAATTTAGCATTTTATTCGTATGATAATGATCATTATAACAATTTAAAGATTGCAATGTATATTAGTATAATGGGACTTTATATAATTTCCGATAGTTTAATTTTAAGATTCCCTACTCCTAGTATTTTTACTATTTTGTTTTTAACATATGCAATCACATCAATTTACCAAGACTATAAGGCAATGATTTTGAGTAACTCGTCGTTGTTTATATCTGGAATATTATTAATATTAAGATTTCCAACTATTTTTGAAATTGTTGGGAGTAATGAATCACAAACGTTCTTTATCTTAGTATTTTTGATCATTTTCGTAACGTTACTTTCATTATCTTCATATATTTTAATAAAAAGAAAAACATTCTTTTATAATCAGTTAGCACAAATAAAAGAATCAGAAGTCCGAAATATGGAACTATTATTAGAAATTGAAAAAATAAAAACAAATAAAACATTAAATACCAAAGAATATTATGAATCGTTTAAAGAATTCTCAAAACATCTTTCTAAAAAAATAGGAATAGAAAATGTTTTTGAAAGAAAAATAGAGTTGTTAAAAGATTTAAAAGAGATGGATATTTCTGAGATTTTAGCTAAATATCCAGAATATACATTAGATGAAATAAACGAAATTAAATATATGGAATTAGACGTACATAAAAAAATGGCTATGATTGGGATTAAAGCCAGTAAATCGTATGGGATTGAAGTTTCAAGAAAAGAAATATTTTCAGAGTCACAGTTTAAATCATTTAAGCATTTTGGCGATAATCGATATGTTAAAATAATCTCTTTTGTATTGTTTTATACATTACTTAAATTAGATAAACCGTATTTAGAAAAACTAGAAGAAGAAAAGGTAAAAGATATTTTATTAAACTCAGAATATTTTTACCGTATTGATCGTGAAATAATCAATATATATTTAGAAAATAATGATGTTTTCGATACTATTGTAAAAGACCATATGAAAGAGGTGAAATAGTATGAAAGCTATAATAAATCGAGTTCTTAATAGTGAGTTTTTAACTTTTAATGAAGTATTAAGATTAAAAGTTGCTATTGTAACTATTTTCTTATTTATCTTTGTTTTTTTGACAATACCATTATCAAATTTTAACAAATTAATTTTAAATGTTAATATTCTTATACCAGCTTTATTCATAACTTCACTTATCCTTACATTGTTATTCACAGTTTTTAATTTGAACCGTTGGGCAATGCATTTTAGTATTTTTACAATAATAGGGCTAACACTCCATTATGTATATAGTTCTAGCCATTTTTACGGCTACATATTATTTTTTGTTACTCTGACAGTAATTATCTTTTATCAAGATATAATAACATATCTTTTATATGGAGGTGCTGTTACAGTTGTTGGAGTTATTTACATCATGCAAAATGGTGGTTCTATAGTAGGAATAAACTCGCCAGGAGTAGCTATTTCCTCATTAACATATCAAGTAATTCTTATTGGCTTTTACATTACATTTTTAGTCCAATTTATTATTTCAGACAATATCTATGAAAAGATGAATAACGAATGGGTAAGAATGAATAAAGTCTTAGAAAAGTATCAAGATTTTAGTTTAGAATATCTTAAAGAAATAACGGAAGAAAATAATGAAGAACTGCTCTATAAAGATAATAATTTTCAGCAAACAGTAAGTGAGATATCGATATTTATTAACGAATTTTTTGAAGAATCAGGAGATAATATTGCTGAGTTTGTAGAGTTCTATTTCTTTTTACATGATCAAAATATTGACGAGATTATAAATGATAAAAAAGTTCCGACAGTTACCCGGAAATATGCTAGAGAATTTAAAAAATATTTAATGAATGAAAGAAGTGAATTAATATCTATTTTATTTAATTTTTCAACTTTATTTAAAGGTGATAGCGAATATGATGAAAAAAGATATGAATATAGTTTAGAAAAATTATTCCCAAATAAAATTAATAAGCTATTATCACTTGCTATTTTGTATAAATACTTAAAAACAGAGGTAACTCAATATGATAAATGGGGTAAAATTGAGCGGGTTTTAACACATAATGAGATTACAGAATTATTTGTTTCTAAGGAATTTAGAGAGTTTATTTCTTTTGAACAAGTTAATTTTTATTTAGATAACCAAGAGCTTTTCGAGAAGTATTTATAATGAAGTTATCCACAATTTTTGTGGATAACTTTTACTATTATACTATATAAATAAAGATGTAACTGTGATAAAATATAAATGCATTTATTTGAAATATTAAGCTGGTTGAGAGGTACTAATTATGGGGAAAATATTATCAATAAGTAATCAAAAAGGTGGAGTTGGAAAAACTACTACTAGTGTAAATCTTGCAAGTTCACTTTCTTACTTAGGTAAGAAAGTGTTATTAGTTGATGTAGATTATCAAGCAAACGCAACTACCTACATGGGAATTAACAGAGCAAATTTAACATATACAGTAGCAGATATTTTTAATGAGGCTGCCGATATTAAAGACGTTATAAAAAGAGTAGAAAGTGTTAATGTAGATATTATTCCTGCTCGTTATGAGTTAGGAAATATTGAACGTAATTTAATCTCTCATGATAACAAAGATTTTATCTTATCTAACGCATTAGAAAACATTAGAGATGAATATGATTTCATTTTGATTGATTGTCCACCCTCTTTAGGGATTGTTACAATTAATGCCTTAACTGCTTCGGATAGTGTATTAATTCCTGTGCAATGTGAATTTTTAGCATTGGATGGACTTACTCAACTTCTAAATACAATTCGAATGATTCAAAAAAAACAAAAGCATAATCGTAAGACTTTAACGATTGAAGGAGTTTTACTTACAATGTTGGATACAAGAAGTAATATTGGATACGAAGTTATTAACGAAGTGAAAACATATTTCAAAGAAAAAGTATTTAAAACAATTATTCCTAGAAATGTTAAATGCTCTGCTGCGCCAAGCTATGGGTTACCTGTTACTGAATTTTCACCTAGATCAAAAGGGTCATTAAGCTATCAAAATTTAGCTAGAGAAATGGTTGAGATTAGTGAATAAGACAAGACTTGGAAGAAACTTTAGTGACCTAATGGCAGAAAACAAAATTGATTTTAATGAAAATGAGGAAGTAATAGAACTTGATATTAATTTAATTAAATCAAACCCTGAGCAACCTAGAACATATTTTGATAAAAAAAAATTAAATGAATTAGCTGCTTCAATTAAAGAACACGGGATTTTTCAACCGATAATTGTTAAGCCATCAGGAAATGGTTTTACTTTAGTTGCGGGAGAAAGAAGAGTTAAAGCAGCGCAAAAAGCAGGTCTTCAAAAGGTGCCAGCTATTGTTAGAGATTATAATTCTAAATACCTTTCAGAATTAGCGATATTAGAAAATCTTCAAAGAGAAGACTTAACACCGATGGAAGAAGCAATCGCTTTTCAAAAAGCAGTCTTCAATTTAAAATATACACATGAAGAATTAGGTAAAAAAATTGGAAAAAGTAGAGTATATGTAACTAATATAATAGGATTATTGAATTTACCTGTTACCGTAATAGATGATGTTAATTCAGGAAGAATTTCAATGGGACACGCGAGAGCATTAAGTAAGTTAAAGGATAATGATTTAATTGTTAAATTACGTGACAGAATAATTAAAGAGCACTTAACAGTAAGAAATATTGAAGGAGTTATTAGAAATTTATCAAGAAAAAAAGATAATTCAGTAATTTCTAATAGTGAGTTAGAAAAAGCAGAGGAAAAACTTAAAAAAGTAATAGATTCTAAAATTAATTATCGATTTAGAAAGAACAATATTGCGTTTACTTTTTCTAGTTCAGAAGAATTAGATAGAATAATTAAACTTATAACTAAAGAGGAGTAATATATGACTGGAATAAAAGATGGATTATATGATTTGTTAATTGATATTAATATCCCTAGTATGGTTGCTAATGTGATTGTAATATCTCTATCAATAATTGTTTGGATTTTTATTGGGATAGTATTACAATATTTAGTAAGACAATTATTGGTTAAAGTATTAAAATTAAAGAAAAAGAGTGCTAGAGCAATAACAATAGGAAAACTTTCTTCAAATATAAGTAAATATTTTATTTGGTTTATTATTTCAATGATAATTTTAGGAGAACTGAATGTTGATGTTACTCCATTTATTGCAAGTGCAGGAGTAATTGGACTTGCTTTTGGTTTTGGTGCACAGGAAATTGTTAAAGATTTTATAAGTGGTTTTTTTATTATTTTTGAAGAATCATTTAATGTTGATGACGTAATTGAGATAGATGGCTTTAAAGGAAGTGTGCTTTCTTTAGGATTGCGTACGACTAGAATCATGAATTGGAAAGGTGAAATTAAGATTATTAACAATGGCGATATTAAAAATGTTGTTAATTTTTCTAAATCTAAGAGTATAGCTATCGTTGAATTTGGAGTAGCATATGATACTGATTTATTACAATTACAGGATTTAATGAATAAATTTACAAAAAAAATGTTTACGAAATATGATCAAATAATTGAAGAACCGTCATTTTTAGGAGTTACAGAGTTGGCGGATTCAAGCATCAATATGAGACTAATAGCTAAAACTAATACATTACAACACTATCAAGTAGAACGAGATTTGAGGAGAGATTTAGTTGTGTATTTTAATGATAACAATATTGAAATTCCCTTCCCTCAATTGGTTATTTACAATGACAAAAATTAAAATTGGTGACATTTTGGTTTTAAAAAAAGGCCACCCTTGTGGAGAAAATAAATGGGAAGTAACTAGAACTGGGGCGGATGTTAAGTTAAAATGCTTAGGGTGTAATAGAACTGTTATGATTGATCGTCCTACATTAAACAAAAAAATAAAAAAAGTAATTAGTCTAGATGATTAATTATTTTTTTGTACAAAGGGAGAGAAAAGATAAATTAATTTAGAGAGTTAAGTGAGATGATTAACTTTATAAGTTTACTAATTTAAAGCACTCAAATATGCTCTTAGAGGCTTTAATAGAAATAAGGATAACCGTCTTCTTATAAAGCAATGAAAACAGCGTTAAGAAACTATTTTAACGACTTGATAAGGAAACCATACATATAAAAGAAAATTTATCACTGAAATATCATAAAACTATATAGTTTATTCCATATTTATTTAAATAAATATAATATAAAGAAGTTCTATATGTGATACAATAAAAAAAGAGGTGTGTGTGTATGAAAAAAATAATTGATGAAGTAATTGACTTTAGAAATAAGCGTGGATGGCAAAACAACGATAAACCGGGAAATTTGGCTAAATCAATAATTATTGAAGCTGCCGAATTATTAGAAAATTATCAGTGGGGAGAAGAATTTGCCGATTTAGAAAATATTAAAGAAGAGATTGCAGATGTACTTATTTATTCTATTGCATTTGCATATGATCAAGGCTTTGATATTGAAAAAATAATTAGAGAAAAATTAGTAAAAAATGCAATAAAATATCCTGAAAAAAAATAACTTGATTTTTATATTCAAGTAGTATAAAATAAAATCTGCGTGTTTGGAGGGGTAGCGAAGAGGCTAAACGCGACAGACTGTAACTCTGTTCCTTAGGGTTCGGCGGTTCGAATCCGTCCCCCTCCACCATTATTGGGCTATGGCCAAGTGGTTAAGGCA
>Ga0164318_10003580_pt1 | contig 14732 bp, 11 predicted proteins | sample GuaBasSedimGuay9_FD_113734 | JGI IMG/M metagenome (GOLD analysis project Ga0164318, IMG submission 113734) | Subseafloor sediment microbial communities from Guaymas Basin, Gulf of California, Mexico - Guay9, Core 4571-4, 0-3 cm | ecosystem: Environmental > Aquatic > Marine > Hydrothermal vents...
CAAAGAAGTCCCATGTCATTCGATTCCGGAATTCCTGCATCCGGGTGATAAAAAGTGAAAAATTCAGCGGCGGCCCCCATGATGCCAGTTTGAGATATACTGCACGGCTTGCGTCAAAATCATTGGGGATAAAAAATATGGAGCTTCTGCTTAGAAGATTTTTTCTATTGGATTGATCCGCAGTAATGGCGGATATTTTATGCCATCCGTCTTTGTTTGATTGTGACTTTACCGGCATCCATAGTTCGATTGTCGGCATCCAGGCACGATCGATTTCCAGAATCCAATCGTTGTTTATTAAAGGATTATCATTGGATAAACTATCAGTTTGAGTAATGTTCAGCCTGAATTTAAACCAGTAAGTGGATCGTGAAACGCCGAGATTCAGTTGCTGCGAAGTAACGGGGACAAAGCGATGCTGTTCGTCCGGGCGAAGTGTTTGGATCAGTGTCAATTTTCCCTCAGGATCTTCTAAAACTTCAAGAAAAGGGGAAATATTGGTTCTTTGTGAATTTTCCGGTTTAATAACATGCAGTGCAGATGCCTGAGAGCAGATGAATAATATACCGGTAACAAGCAACAACAAGCACACCAGTCGTTTAAACACCGACGCTATCCCTTTTTTTAAGAAATATATAAAATTGCATCCATAAGCCCGCAATGCCATTTTCAGCAAGATTGTTCTTTATTCTTTTTCCTGATTTTTTTTATTCATCATCTGGTTCCCGCAGGAGGGCCGCGGAAACGAGAATAATCCATCCGCGTTTGTCTGCGGCTGATATATTACGGCTTTGGTGATTAAATTGGTGTTGTTGATAATTATATCAAAAATTTAAGCCAATTTTTTCAAATCTTCAACAAGCTGTTTAACGGCATCCGCAGATTTGTTAAGGGCGGCTGCTTCTTTTTCGGTAAGTGTAATCTGAATAATATCTTCAATGCCTCCTGTTCCAAGTTTTACAGGGACACCGATAAATAAATTGTTTATTCCATATTCGCCTTCAAGATAAGCGGCGCAAGGCAGGATTTTTTTCTTGTCTTTTAATATGGATTCAGCCATTTCAACGGCTGCTGATGACGGCGCATAAAATGCGCTCCCGGTTTTCAGCAGTCCGACAATCTCCCCGCCGCCTTTACGCGTTCTATCAACCAGAGCTTCTATTTTTTCCTCTGACAGCAATTCAGTGATCGGTATTCCCGCTACCGTCGAATATCGTGGGAGGGGGACCATGGTATCGCCATGACCGCCCAGCACAAAAGCGTGTGTGTTTTCAACAGAAACGTTAAGTTCCATGGAGATGAAAGCCCTGAACCTGGCTGAATCAAGGACTCCCGCCATGCCTATGACCCTGTTTTTGGGGAATCCACTGGTTTCATAGGCAACATGGCACATGGCGTCAAGGGGGTTGCTGACAATAATGAGAATTGCGTCCGGTGAATGTTTGGCCACGTCCGCAGTAACACTTTTCATTATATTCATATTTGTTTTGATAAGATCATCTCTGCTCATTCCGGGCTTTCTTGGAATGCCGGCAGTAATAATCACAATATCGGAATTTGCTGAATCTTCATATATGTTTGAGCCGATAAGGGTTGTGTCGTGTTTTTCAACCGGGGCTGCTTCTGTCAAATCAAGCGCCTTTCCCTGGGGAAGGCCTTCTGCAATATCAATTAGTACAACATCGCAAAGTTCTTTTTCAGCCAGCCTCTGGGCTGTTGTTGCGCCCACATTCCCAGCGCCGATTACCGTTACTTTTTTGTTCATCATTATCTCCTTTAAAAAAATATTTATTTTAAAATTTTTAACCTAGTGGTTTCATAAAAAGGATGTCAATAAAAATTTTGATCGATGACGGATTTTATATTCCTTTTATTTCAGGGTGCTTGACAATCCCACTGTTTCAAGGTATTTAACAAACATAATAATATCTAGGATGCGCGGTTATGTCTGATAAAAATGCTGTTCAACAGCAGAAATTGTCTTCAAAAAATAAATTTAAACTACGTTCAATAACAAGAGATTTAACTTCAAGTCTTGTGTTGATGGTGGTTTTAGTATCGTTGATCGTTATATGTTCAAATTATTTTTACACCTCATATCGTGAGAATAAAAGGCTTGAAGCTCTGGCGGATGAATATAAATCGCGTTTAACAGAAACCCTTGAGTTGCCGATTTGGACGTTAGATCAAAGAATTACCTCCAAAATTGCCGAATCATATTTTAATAATGAACAGGTGGCAATGCTTCAAATCGCCGAGAAATTTTATGATTCAAATCAAAATTCATACGATAAAATCGTTTTTGACAAATCCAAACCCAAAACCAATAAATCTGATTTAATTATTCGTGAATTTGAAATTTGTCATAATAGACGGATAATCGGAAAGATAAAATTTGGCCTGACGCGACGGCTCTATCAGGAAGCCCTTCGTAAAAATATTGCATCCAATGTTTTAATTTTATTGGCGGTTGTTTTGTCATTGATTCTCGTTACGAGAATTTTTCTGAGATTACTGGTTAAAAGACCGCTTGATTCTCTCCTGAAGGGGATTAATCAGTTTTCACGAGGGAATTATGATTATCAATTTACAGCATATAAGCAAATTGAAATTCAAACCATTATTTCGAATTTTAAACATATGGCAAACCAGATCCGGAGGCGTGAAAAAACTCTGGCAGACATGAACAAACAACTGGAATCAGAAATCGCCACACGAAAAAAAATTGAAAAAACCATACGGAATAATGAAGCACAACTCAGAGCAACATTTGAAGCCTCTGCCTCCGGAATTTTGGTTATGGATAAAACTGGAACGATTATTAATGCCAACAATCGATTTTACAGTATGTGGCGGATACCGGACGAATATAAAGAGGAAAAGGCTGATGCTGTTTTGTTTGAGTTAATGGGTGAACAATTAAAAAAACCGTACTCATTTATATCGAAAATCAAGCAAATGTATAAAACCGGCGAAGGGGCTTTTGAAGAACTGTATTTAAAAAATCAAAGCGTATTTGAACTTATATTAAATTCTCTGATCTATGGCGGGGAGATTATTGGTTCTGTTTTAAATTTCAGGGATGTTACGGATCTGAAAAAATCCATTGTCGCAGTACGGGAGAGCGAAGAACGGTTTCGCCAGTTATCCGAAGCCGCTTTAGAAGCAATTGTTATTCATGATAACGGAATCGTGCTTCAGGCCAATGATCAGTTTTTTGATATGTTTGGATATAATCGCAAGCGGGTTGTCGGGATACTGCCTTTTATCCAGCTCATTAGCCCGGAACATAGAGAAATAATCGACCAACGCCATACTCCGAATCAGGTGGCTTTTTTGGAAGTCAACGGTTTGCGAAAAGATGGCACCTTGCTTCCCATTGTCATGAGAAGCAAGGCAATGATCTATTATGGGAAGAATGTTACCGTTACAGTCATTCGTGACATTTCCGACAGAAAGGCTGCTGAAGAAGAAAAACAATCTTTAATCGCCAAATTAGCCAGGTCTCAGAAAATGGAGGCATTAGGGCTTTTGGCAGGCGGTGTTGCCCATGATTTAAACAATATACTTTCGGGGATTGTGAGTTATCCGGAATTATTGTTGATGCGGGAAGGCCTTGATAAAAAAACACGCAAGGCATTGAAGACCATCCAGGAATCCGGCGAAAGGGCTGCCGCTGTTGTAAACGATCTGACAACTATTTCACGGGGGATCGCCAGCAACAGAGAGGCGCTAAGTTTAAATTCCATTGTTGATGAATATTTGAAGTCCCCTGAATTTTATAAACTTCAAACAGTTCATCCTGACGTATGTGTTGAGACAAATTTAGAGCCGGATTTGTTCAATATCAATGCTTCCCGGCTGCATATCCGAAAAAGCATAATGAATCTTGTGACAAATGCGTATGAAGCTATTGAAACAAAGGGGGAGATTGTTATATCCACCCGAAATTGTTATTTAGATCAGCCATTGAGGGCATACAGTGATGTTCAAATCGGTGAGTATGCTGTTTTATCAATTTCAGACACCGGCGGAGGCATTTCCAGGGAAGAAATCGATCGGATTTTTGAGCCGTTTTACACGAAAAAGGTGATGGGGAGGAGCGGGACAGGGCTCGGTCTGACGGTTGTCTGGAATACGGTGCAGGATCATGCCGGTTATATTGTTGTTTCAAGTGAAGGAGGCGGAACCAGATTTGATCTTTATTTTTCAATTACCAGAGAAAGCGTTACAGAGAGCATTCATAAAATACCGGTTGATAAATATATGGGAAATGGAGAACTCATTCTTGTCGTTGACGATGAAAAAAATCAGAGGAATATTGCATGTGAGATGCTCCAGGCCCTTGGATATAAAACAGTTGATGTCTCAAACGGGGAGACGGCGATTCAATACATAAAAAAAAATGCTGTTGATTTAATTCTGCTTGATATGATCATGCCGACCGGAATGAACGGACGTGAGGCATATAAAGAGATCATCAAGCATTGCCCTGGACAGAAGGCAATCATTGCAAGCGGCTTTTCCATTACCGAGGATGTAAAGGCAGCCATTAAGCTGGGAGCCGGTCAGTTTATAAAAAAACCGTATAATATTGAAAAACTGGGGGTTGCGGTCAAGAGAGAATTGTCGAAGTTTTAAAAATTATCTTGAGATAAAGAGCAATAAAGAGTAACGTAAATAAAATATGCAATTGAAATTCGTAACCGTGAACGGTTACGATAATATATCGAGGCAGTGAATGAATCTTGGCGAAAAAATTAAAACATATTACCAGGAGGCGGAACTATATCGAACCCAGGGTTTACTGGATGAGGCGCTGGAGAAATTCAATGAGGTCGAGGGCTTTATAAAAGCAAACAGCAATATCCGGAATAAAAAAAAATTGTTGTTGAAAATTGCACAAAAACGTAAATTAATTAATGAAAAATTTAAAAAGGCCGGCAGACCCGTAAAAGATCTGGAAGTTTCAGAAGCCGCCCAGTCCCTCATGAAAGAAATGTTTAGTTTTGATGACCCTAAAACAAAGGGATCATCATCACTTGGGGGTGCAATTGCACTGGCAAAATTTGGTCAGTATAATAAAGCAATTGAAGAATTTACCAGATTGCTGGAATATGATAATCTTCGCCTGGAAGCCGCCCAGAATATACTCTGGTGCTGGTTAGAACAAAATTATGTGGATTATGCCATTTCTTTGTTTCAAAAATGGCAGAAAAAAAATTTTTTACCTGCCACGGAAATGAAATCCGTCGAGGTCTATTTTAGAAAGTTGCTGAAAGATAAAGGGATTGAACGGACAATAACCGATATTGAACTGGAAAAAACCATTGAGCCTGATTCGGAAATAGAAGATGAGGATATCATCGATATAACGGCGACGCGTTTTGTTTTACCGGGAGGCCCTAAACAAGGCGAAAAAGTGGATATGGAGGTCAGCTTTCAATCCGGGAAGTACATTCAGTTGATTATGTCGAAAAAAGAAAAACAGCTGATAAAAAGTATTAAGTCTGGTGATATGCTAAAAGAAATTGTTTTTTATTCGCCCATGGCTATTTTTTCCGGGACAGGTTATGTGTCCAAGAAAAAAGAAATTAATTCCGGGCCCAAACGGGGGGATTTTAGCATTGAGATTAAAATCATAAAGATTTTGTCTTGATATGATTTAGTTTGAGCGGATTTTTACATGTTTTTGATATCAAAAATTATGATCCCATAAAAAGTATCGGCATTGGTAAAAGATGGCTAAGTTAAAATAATATTTCAGCAGCGGTATCTGGAGTCAATATATGGCGGTAATAAATTTGATGAAGCGGCAAATAGAGTGTAAAATTGTATTCTATGGGCCGGGCCGTAGCGGAAAAACAACGAATCTTGAATATATTCATAAGGCATTTAAGAAACAGGTCGCCGGTAAAATGATTTCCATTGATACAGAAGGTGACAGGACGTTGTTTTTTGATTTTTTACCCCTGGGCATAGGAAAAGTTAAAGGGTGTGATGTCCGCGTGCAATTATACACGGTCCCGGGGCAGGTTAAATACAGCTCAACGCGAGAGCTTGTTTTAAAGGGTGTTGACGGCGTTGTTTTTGTCGCAGATTCCCTTAAAGTAAGGCGTGAAAAAAATTTCATATCGTTAAAAGATTTACATGCAAATCTGAAAAAACAGGGGTTAAACATATTGAAAATACCCCTTGTTCTTCAGTATAATAAACGCGATCTTCAAAAAAAAGGTTTGCCGATCATGTCGGTTGACAGGATGAACAAAGAACTCAACCGTCAGTTAAAGGCCCCGTTTTTTTCTGCCAGTGCTTTAACAGGGGAAGGGGTCGGAGCGACATTGACACAGACAATGAAGCTGACATTACAACATCTTCATAAAGAATTTCAATGGTCGAAGAAGTAGGGTATGAATTCGGATAACCCACTTAAAGGAAATTTGAGTTTTCTCGGCTTAGGGGAGTTACTTCAACTTCTTGGCAGCGGCGGGAGTACCGGGATTATCAAGCTCACAAACATTTATACCGATAATCCGGGCATGATTTATCTGGTTGATGGCAATCCTGTAAATGCTGAATGCGGGGAGATGAAAGGGATTGAAGCATTAAATTCATTTTTTGGATGGATGGATGCTGAGTTTGAATTTCTTAATGAGGATGTATCAACTGAAAGACTGATTAAGAAAAACCGGATGGAGATTATCCTTGACGGGTTGCGAATGGTTGACGACGGCATTATTGAGAAAATCGGTAAGGCGTCGCCACCTAAAAAATCGAATCTGGTGGCATCAGATTCATCAAAACTGCCTGTAATCAAGGGCCCGCTCATTGACTATGCTTATGTGCTGGATGAGGAGGAATTTCAGGACGGCAAAGAAATTGTTATCCAGGAAAAATATGGTAACTGGTTTTGGGTTATATTAAGCGGCACAGTGGAGGTCGTATTATTTACGCCGGCAGGAAATGCCAGTATTGTAAGGCTTACCGATGGTGCTTTTATTGGAAGTATCGGTTCATTAATTCAAAAAGGAAAAGTTCGCAGTGCGTCCATTGTCGCAGTCGGACGTGTTCAGCTCGGTATATTGGATCACGACAGGCTTTTTAGGGAGCTCGCGGGGCTGTCTGAAAAATTTCAGGGCATTCTTGTTTCTTTTGACAACAGATTACGGCAAATCACAAGCATTTGTACTGATGCAATATTTAACAAGGTTGAGCTTCAAACAGGTTTGGGCGAATTTAAACCTTTCGGCAATGATGATAAAGAAGATAATCGGGTTTATAAGATTATAAATGGCGAAGCATTGGTCGTTCGTAATTTAGATAAGAAATTTCTTCGTTTATGCGAATTGAAGAAAGATGATATCATCGGGTATATTCCATTTTTAAGCTCTCCCCATGAACCGCACTCGGCTTCAGTGTATGCTTCAGATGATTTTGAAACAGAAGAAATCGATCTAAGAGATATTAAAGAAGAATATGATCAGATGACCGATACGTTTAAAAATATGATACAACATACATCAACGTCCATATCTGTAACCACGGGAAGAGTTGTTGATCTTGTGAAAAAATCATCAACGCCACAATAGTGTTTGTCGTGCTTGCTGAGGACGTTTATTGCCTGTATTTTGTTTACAAAGTTGAAAATTACCATAAATTATAATTTCAGAGAAAAAAAACGATTTCAGATACAATGCAAAAGGAGATTTGAAAATGGGAAACAATAAGCGGAAACATGCAAGATACGATTCCTTAAACCTTTTATCTTATGTTTGTATTGATTCTGAAGGCAAGGAATGGAATCAGGGGATGGGGAGAACGTTGAATATCAGTGAAAGCGGTCTTCAGCTGGAAACACACGAACCCATTGATACACAATACACGTTGCTGATATCTGTCGGCATTGAAGATGACCTTGTTGATATTAAAGGGAATGTTGTATACACCAACCGGGGAGAAGAGGGGAAGTTTGAGGCGGGGATTGAGTTTTCCGAAGTCAAGCCGGAGGCCCTTGTTGTGTTGAGACAATATATCAGTGAATTTCATGGTCAGTTCCCTGAATAATCTGAATTGTCCATTTTTTTTGTTCATTTATTTATAAATAATCAGAATTAGACAAGGAAATTTATTAATGACTCAAGCAGTGCTTGAAACGGATTTTCCCGAATTAAAATTGCTCAACAGGGGAAAAGTAAGGGATATATACGATCTTGGCGATAAACTTTTACTGGTGGCATCAGACCGGATATCCGCTTTTGATGTGATCATGCCGAATCCTGTCCCGGATAAAGGTAAGATATTGACCAGGATTTCTCTTTTCTGGTTTGATATTATGGAAACTATTATTGCCAATCATTTAATTTCAAGCAATGTTGATGAATATCCGGAGATATGCAGACAGTATGCGGATATTTTACGTGATAGAAGCATGCTGGTACACAAAGCAAAACCCCTGCCGGTAGAATGTGTTGTCAGGGGATATATTTCAGGCTCCGGCTGGAACGCCTATAAGGAGTCCGGGGAGATATGCGGGATCCAACTTCCCCAGGGCCTGGTAGAATCAGACAAGCTCTCTGAACCGATTTTTACACCTTCAACAAAGGAGGAAGTCGGCGCGCACGATATAAATATCGATTTTAATGAAGTCGTTAAGTTGCTTGGAGCTGACATGGCTGAAAAGATTAAAGAAATAAGTATCGCTATTTATAAAAAAGGTGCTGAAATTGCCGATAAAAAAGGGATCATCATCGCAGATACTAAGTTTGAATTTGGTATTTTTAAAGATCAACTGATTCTTATTGATGAAGTATTAACTCCGGATTCATCCCGATTCTGGCCCAAAAGCAGCTATCAACCTGGCGGCCCCCAGAAAAGCTATGACAAACAATATTTAAGAGATTTTTTAATTTCAATAAACTGGGACAAGACGCCGCCTGCCCCCAACCTTCCAGATGAAATTGTTGAAAATACATACCGGAAATATATGGAGGCATTGACCTCTCTCATCGAATAAAACAAAACATGTTATTTAGCCCCCAAACCATTGCCTTAAGCATTGTTGACGTTGCGGACACAACTTATAAAATTTCGACGTCAGAATCTATTGAAGAACTGTTGGCGTCAATTAATTGCATTGGTCTGCTTTCTCCCCCGATTTTAAAAAAAAATCCCAGGACATATACGATTATCAGCGGCTTTAAGCGGATAGCCGCATGTATAAATTTGGGCTGGACAACAATCGAAGCCAGGGTGGTTGATTACAAAGCAAGCGATTTGCAATGCGCCAGAATTGCCATTGCTGACAATTCAGCAAACCGCTCCCTTAACTTTATTGAGCAATCCATCTCTTTATCCATGCTGTTAAACTATTATGATGATAAAGAGGTGATCCGGGAAGCAAAGGGGTTAGGATTAAATATTAACGCTTCTTTGTTGGAAAAGCTTAAAAAAACAGCACAGCTGTCATCTGAGATCAAAAAAACAATTTTAAGAGGAACCATATCCCTGACCATCGCCCTTGAACTTGGAAAAATGGATAAACCGTCAGCCATGGCACTTTCACAATTGTTTGAATCGTTAAATCCAACCTTTAATATTCAAAAAGAAATGCTGACAATGGTTAAGGAGATTGCACGGATTAAAGATTTATCGATCAGTCAATTATTAAATGATAAATATTTTTTAAGCATCATGGAGAATGGGGAAATCAGCCGGAATCAGAAAGTTCAAAAAATCAGATATTATTTTAAAAAAATGAGAAATCCGGTGATTACCCAGTTCGAGGAAAACTTTGATTGTCTTATGCAACGCATTGATCTTCCTGATGAAATTAAATTAATCCCGCCGGATAATTTTGAAGGAACCAGGTATAGCATTGTTTTTAATTTCCAAAATCTCAAAGAATTTGAATTTAAAAAAGAAGCCTTAGATAAGCTGATGCTTCATCCTGAATTTATAAAAATTTTTGAAAAAGAAATTGCAGATTACAAATCTTTACATTGATCGGGATGTTTTAGATTATCCTGCTGTTGACGCGATCCGCACGCGTCTTAACATTCCCCATACGGTGATTGAAGGACCTGAAAAGGTTTATGAAATTGTTTCTGCTTCAGCAGACCCGGTTGAAAGCGGAAAACACGCATTGTTGCTGACAAAAAACAAGGGCGCGTTTATTCGGAACTGTCCAGGAACGGTAAAGTATACGTGTTGCGATTATACGATTTTACATATCGGCACCTTTTGTACCATGGATTGTTCCTATTGCATATTGCAGTCCTACTTTCATCCTCCGGTACTTCAGTTGTTTGTCAATCATGATGACATGACGGCATCTCTTGATTCTGTTTTTTCACAAAACAAAAAAATGCGTATCGGAACCGGGGAGTTTACAGACAGCATGATTTGGGAAACAATTTATCCTTTTGCAGACAAATTGATTTTAAAATTTGCAAAGCAGACCCATGCGATTTTAGAATTAAAGACCAAAACCGTTAATATTTCAAATATACTGGAAGTAAGCCATAACCGGAAAACCATTTTATCGTGGTCGCTCAATACGGAAAGGATTATAAAGAGCGAAGAAAGAGGTACATCAAGTTTAGATGCAAGATTGAATGCAGCAGCCAGGTGCCAGTCTAAGGGGTATCCCCTGGCCTTTCATTTTGATCCCATGATTATCTATCCGGGGTGCGAAAAAGAATATCAAGACGTGATTGAAAAGCTGTTTTCGCATGTTTCTTCTGAAAATATTGTGTGGATCAGCCTGGGAACTTTTCGGTTCATGCCTGCCTTAAAAGCGATTGTTGAAAAAAGATTTGAGCACTCAAAAATTGTTTATGGAGAATTTATCAAAGGCATGGACGCTAAGATGCGTTATTTCAAACCCCTTCGCATCAGCTTTTATCAAAAGATTATATCGTATATCCGTTTGCTGGCACCGGATGTATTGATTTATTTTTGCATGGAAGATACTGAGGTCTGGGAAAAAACCATTGGTTTTGATCCGTCTGATTACGGCGGGCTGCCCCGGATGCTCGATGACAGCGCTACCCGTCATTGCGGCCTGTCCGAAGATATAAATTGATTTGACTTTTTTTTTGAGACAAAATAAAATATAAATAATTTTGCTACGTTATCCTGCCTTCTATTTTTTTAAGGGAAGTTCCCTTAAATCACCAAAGGAGAATATAATGAAGAGAAAGCCGTTTTTTCGTATCCCCTGCATGATAATTATTGCCATATTTTTAATATGTTTTTCCGCCTATGCCGCAGAAAACATGAAAATACAGCCTGATATCATACTGAAAGTAAGCCGATTGCAGCAGCTTTTAACGATAATTGATAATATGGCGGTTTCAGATCAAACCGTGACGGGCCAATCGCCAACAATGTTTATAAAAGCCATGCTCCAGGGAACAGAATGGATAGATCCGGATCGGTCTATTATTGTGGGTATAAATTTTAATGAATTGGGTAGAGACGATAAACCGGCAATTGCCGCATTAATTCCATTCATAGAAGAAAATGAAAGTTTTAAGAACACGTATAATGCGGTTTCGGGAAATAATTATTATATTGTACCTCTTCCCCCCGGGCAGGGCGGGATTATTTCCGATCATATGAAAGTGGGGCTTGTCTCAACTTCCCTGGTTCCAGGGGATGGCTTTTTTTCATTGGAAATATCGGCTGCTAAACTGGTTCAAAAAGCAGATAAGCAGATTCAAAAATTTTTGATGGATCTGGAGAAAAAAAATCCCGGCAATAAAAAGGCCCCGGTCGAATTGACATCAGCGGATGTCAAAAAATTAATTCAAAACCTGCTTCATATTGCCCGGCAAATAGAAACAATTTCATTGGGAATGGATATTACGAAATCGGATCTGGTTATTTTCTCTGATTTAAATGCTATGGCTAAATCAGATCTTGCAAAACTCTTTGTTCGAAATCAGGACAGCCGGTTTTCTTTTATGAAAACCTATAAACCGGATTATCAGATAAATTTCAAGTCCAACAGCTATGATCTTGATGGTATGATAAAATTTTTTAACGCCAATTTTGGGGATATTTATAAAAAACTCGGACTTGATTTTTCAAGTATAGACAAAATAGCATCGTATTTTACCGGAGAAATGGCCGGGGGCATGTCTTTTCAAGATAATGGGCTGGATTATGAAATGATCGTTGTTTTAACCGATAGCGCAAAATCTGAACCAGCGTTTATTAAAACACAATATCTGCCCTGGGTCATGGACTATGGTCAAAAAATAACTCAATTGTATAACAGGCAGAATCCCGGGGGAGCGGTTAAAAATTTATTTTCAAAAACAGCAGAAAGCACAATTGCCGGTCACAATGTTTACGGTATTAAGGGAGAAATTCCCTTATATACTGCCACTGACATCGGCCTTGAAAAAATTGAATTTAATTTGAGAATGATGACGATTGATAATTTTATGCTGACAGCATCCACGGACAAACAGCTTGAGAATTTAATGCAGATTGCACAAACCCTTCAACGGAAAGCGGATTCAGACCCGCTGATGAAAGCCGATATTGACATGGGGGAATATTTTGAATCTGTTAAAAAAATGTTGCCCCAAGCGGCATCGGGATCTGATCTGAATTTTCCCAAACTGGGACGCATCTCTTACACAATGGATATGACTGACGGGCAGCTTGTCGGTCAATATAAAATACAATTAGATGATATCAAGTCCATGATCTCTTTTTTCCAAAAAGCGAGTACAGCAGGATCGGGGCCGGGCCGGGGAAATATATATGAGCCGGAATCATCTTCGTCACGTTACCAGAAAGAATCGCACACTCAGTATAAGAAACCGCCCCTTGATGAGACCAGCGCGCAATATTGGATTAATAAAGGCATGCTTTATTCCACATATGGAAGTGATTCAGCAGCCATAAAATATTTTAATAAAGCCATAGCCATTGATCCGAATATCAGCAGCGCATACTTTAATCTGGGCCTGTCGTATGCCGGGCAGGGAGATTATAAAAAAGCGATTGATGCGTTAAATCAGGCAATCAATTTGAATCCGGACAATGGTGACTATCTCTATGGGCGGGGCTGGGTTTATCAACTTGACGGCGATCAGAGTTCTGCCCTGAAAGATTTCCAGAAAGCGGCTGAACTTGGCAGCAGTGATGCCCAGAGGTATATTCAAAGAACTTCCCGGTAGGAAATGTTTGTTTAAGCAATGCAGATAATTACGACACATCGAAATACTGATTTTGATGGTTTTGCTTCTGTTATAGCTGGTACGATTTTATATCCAGACGCAGTTCCTCTGCTTCCCAAAGCCTTAAATCCCAATGTAAAGGCCTTCCTGTCCATCCATAAAGACCTTTTTGAGACCAAATCCGTGGATGAAATTGATTTTGATGCAGTTTCAAAAATGATTGTCGTTGATACAAACAAGTGGTCGCGACTCGAACAAATGGGCGAATTGAAGAATAAAAAAGACCTTGAAATTATTTTATGGGACCATCATCAAAACAGGAGTGATTTAAACCCTGCGTGGAAGTGCCAGGAAAAAATCGGGGCGAATATTACGTTGATGATCCGTGAAATAAAAAAACGAAACTTTTTTTTAACTCCCATGCAGGCGACGCTTTTTTTAATAGGACTTTATGAAGATACCGGTAATCTGACATTTCCCGCTTCAACTGCTGAGGATGCATACGCTGCGGGTTATTTGCTGGAAAATAAAGCTGATTTAAATATCCTTGCAACGTTTTTGCAGCCGGCTTATGGGGAAAAACAGAAAAATATTTTATTCGAGATGTTACGCTCTGCAACCCGGACAAAAATTGATAATTATACCGTCAGTATCAATACAATAAACATCAATGGTCATGTAAACAACCTTTCCCTTGTTGTTCATATGTATAGAGATATTTTAAACGTGGATGCCGCTTTTGGTATATTTGTTCACAAGGAGCATGAAAGTTGTATTGTCATTGGTCGGAGTGGCATTGGTGCTATTAATATCGGTTTCATTATGCGAAGTATGGGCGGCGGCGGTCATCCGGGCGCGGGGTCCGCAATGATAAAATCTGTAAAAAGTCCTGAGGCTTTAAAAGAATGGCTGCTTGAATTGCTCAGGGGGAATCAGCAGGCTTCAGTTCAGGTGAGTGATTTGATGTCATATCCTGTTTTCAGCGTTACGCCTGATATGTCGATGAGCAGTGTCGCTGATTTTATAGAGGAAAAAGGTTGTACTGGTCTTCCGGTGGTAGAAGATGAAAGGTTGGTGGGGGTCATTTCAAGAAGGGACTTTAAAAAAATAAAAAAGTCATCACAGTTAAAATCACCAGTCAAAGCATTTATGAGCACAAAGAATATTACCATTGAGCCTGATAGAAGCCCCATGGAGGCTGCCCGCATAATGGTCAAGCACGATATCGGAAGGCTGCCGGTTGTAAAGGATGGAAGAATAATCGGAATTATGTCAAGGTCAGATGTGATGATCTACTTTTATGATTTGCTGCCTGATTAAAAAAGACGGACTCGTAAAAAACCCGTCTGCTGCGTTGCGCTCTCCGTGAAAGCCCTCAACGTATAAAAAGTACGCCTCGGCCTTTCCCGGCTCGCGCGCCTTGCATACGGCATTTTTTACGAGCCCGTCTGAAGTGTTTTAAGCCGTGTAGTGAACTTGCCTTTATCTGAAAAAACGAGAAAAATTTCGATTTTTTTCGAAGTCATCAATTATGTG
>Ga0164318_10003581_pt1 | contig 14729 bp, 8 predicted proteins | sample GuaBasSedimGuay9_FD_113734 | JGI IMG/M metagenome (GOLD analysis project Ga0164318, IMG submission 113734) | Subseafloor sediment microbial communities from Guaymas Basin, Gulf of California, Mexico - Guay9, Core 4571-4, 0-3 cm | ecosystem: Environmental > Aquatic > Marine > Hydrothermal vents >...
TGGATGCTTGTTGATCCCGTTGAAGACGATCCAAATCATTCTTGGACTGAATATCTTGAATGGTATGAACATTCTGTTGCCGCAATGCTGCTTATGCCGGAAGTTGATTCTTATGAAATAATGCCATGGCCGGAAAGAACTTTTATGCCGGGATATTCTACCGGAGGAGGCAGTCCCGCACCGGAAGACTTTCGTATTCAAGTCTTGACTATTTCACAAGTCCTTCAGGATATCGCTAAAGGAGGTGAATGGACGCCGGATACTTCTTCTAAATTGCCAACCGAAAAAATCGCTGTTGCAATTGCTGATTCAGCAATGTATCGAAAAATCAGCGGCGCAAAACTTCAGGGTACTTACGGTATGCTTATGCCGCTTATTCAACGCGGAATTCCTGTCAGCTCTTTTGCTATGGAAAGAGTGCAGGATACTAATTACGCGGATTTATACAAAGTCATTATTCTAAGTTACGAAACCTTTAAACCCGTTAATCCGGAAATGAATGTCGCGCTCGCTGATTGGGTCAAGCGAGGCGGTTCGTTATTAGTTGTTGGTGCTACTCAAACTGCTTTAGATTCAGCAAGTTATTTCTGGTGGCATGGACTTGGTTATAACTCTCCAATTGAACATTTAATGGCTCAGTTCAGCGGCGGATATGGCAACGGAAATGTTATTCGGGATACAGTTTCTCCATCCGCTTTTGCAAATACTTCTATTGCTGAAAATACATATTTACCGCTGCTTGAACAGGCTGTAAATGCATCCGACATATCCGGCGGGCTTGAAACTCCGGGTAATTTCTGTATGAAGCGGGGCAATTATGTTATTGCTCATTCGACAAAAACTACGGTTTCATTACCGGGTAATTTTGTTAATATTTTCGACGAGAATTTATCGGTAATTAATGATATCAATCTTTCACCGGGCAAAAGCGGATTATTTAAAGATGTTACTGATATATTAACCGGAAATATTCCTGCTCTTTTACAAACTTCCCATCGCCTGATATCGCAGGAATATAGTAATAATTTTTTAAAGTTTACTATAAAAGGTCCTTCGGAAACTCCTGCCGTTGCAAGAATCTTTTTGGCAAATAAAAATAGTGGCGTTTCAGCTCGGAACTCAAATGGTGGAATTGTTAATGTTAACGTGCAGCAAGATGAAACTTCTGCTTTAATTAAATTTCCAAATTCACCTGAAGGAATTACAGTATCAGTAAACTTTACACCGAAAACAATAACCAATACTTTTGAATGGGCAGATACTATCTCCGGTCTGAGTGTTCAGCCGCAAGCTCATGACCTTGCTCAATGGTATGGATCAACTAATGTTCTTATAAGCGGTTCAATGCATACCGGCGTCTCTCCAAATGAGTTTTCAAGCTTGTTTAATTCTGATGTTGATGGAAGTTATGGTCCGGGAGGACCCAATGCAGATGGAATTGTTTTGTTGGCTGACCAAATGAGTCCTGATAACGATGCGGTAATTCATTGTGATTTTGATGCTCCTAGTATGATTAGAGAAATAAATGTTTTTAGTAAATGGAGTGATCATCGTTTGTTCACATATTTTGAAGTTTTCGCTTCGACTACCGGAACAAATGATTCTGATTATATTAGAATTGGCCAAGTAACTTTTGGTAATTATGGAGAAACAAATACTTATTATAATAATAAAAATTGTTTGGCTAGATTGTATGATCCTACAGATAATATTATTGCTGAAAATGTGACATCTATAAAACTTGTTAAGAAAAACTGCGCATATGAAATCGCTACGGGATCCGGCGTTAAACAAGCTCCCGGGACTCCGTTAGGCAATTATACCATGATTTTAGGTCCCGCAGTTGGTGAAATAGACATTATCGGTGTGCCTGAACCTTTCTATTTATCATTTATCATTTATTATCTGTTATTTATTATGAGAAAATTTAAGAAGTAAATAAACTATCATTCAATAATTTAAAAATTAAACCCCCAAAATGAAAAAATTAAACCTCAGTAAACTCAATTGGAAACTTAGCGGTAGTCAACCCTGGATGTGGAAACTTGGTGAGAGTATGGAATTAGGTGAAGAATTACATTGCGAAATAAAAAATGTTCCCACGACTGTTCCGGGCTCAGTACAAAAAACTCTGTTTGATGCCGGCATAATAAAAAATTGGAATTTCGGACTTAATTCACGCGATTGTGAATGGGTGGAAAACCGTCATTGGATTTACAGCACAACTATTCCGGCTGAATATTTTAGTGAAGGTTCCCGTTGGTGTTTAAATTTTAAAGGATTAGATTATTGCGGAATAGTTTATATTGACGGTAAAGAACTCGCTACTTTTGAAAATGCTCATATACCGTTAATCGTTGATCTTACTTCTTCAATTAAAGAAAATCCCGGGAAAGATATACAGATTTCTATTGTTTTTTTTCTGGCTCCGCGATGGCAGGGACAGTTTGGTTATACATACAAAATGATCGATTGGAAACCAAGATTTAATTATCATTGGGATTGGGTTTGCAGATTGGTGCAAATCGGTATTTGGGATGATGTAATCTTAGAAACTTATGATGAAAAATTAGTCGATACACGTTGTTATTCAACTTTTGACGGTAGCAATGGAAAAGTAGAAATCCGCGGTGATATTAATGGTAGTCCGAGTAATATTATTAATGTAAAATTACGTAGCTCGGAAAATAACAGTATTTGTGATAAAAATTTCTCCATCGCTCAACTTAGAACAGGAAAAATCTCAGTCGAAATCGATTCCCCGCAATTATGGTTTCCAAATGGTAAAGGTAATCAACCGCTTTATCAATTGTTAATTCAACTGAAAAGTAAAGACGGTGAAATTCTGGATGATTATGAAACAAAAATCGGGTTCCGACAAGTTGAATGGCTGCAATGTGAAAATGCACGCGAAGATGCTGACCCTTGGATTTGCGAAGTTAATGGTGAGAAACTCTTTCTTCAAGGCATAAATTGGACTCCGTTACTTCCTAACTTTGCTGATACTACCGATAAACATTATCGGCATATTCTTGAAACTTATCGGGATATGGGAATTAATTTGCTGCGTGTCTGGGGGGGCGGCTTCCTCGAAAAAGAAATCTTCTACAATCTTTGTGATGAAATGGGATTGATGGTCTGGCAGGAATTCCCTCTTTCGTCTTCAGGTGTTGATAACAGTCCGCCAACTGATGCAAAATCAATAAATATTCTTGGAAATATTGCTCGAAGTTTTATCAAAAGACGCCAACAGCATCCTTCTTTAATTATCTGGTGCGGCGGAAATGAACTCAATAAATATAAAGACAAACAAGGTGTTCAAAACCCTGTAACCATAAATCATCCGACAATCAGAAACTTTTACGATATTGTTTGTAGTATGGACCCGGATAAACGATTTGTTTCAGCAAGTCCCAGCGGTCCGGAATTAAAAGGTAACTCCGATGATTTTAAATCTAAAGTTTTATGGGATTCGCATGGCCCATGGAAAGCGATTGGCCCGGTTGATGGCGAATGGAAAAAACATTGGGAAGATAGCAATTCTCTTTTATATGGGGAATTCGGCGCTCCCGGTGCTTCAGATGTAAATATAATTAATAAATATAAAGGTGATTTGGATACTTTTCCGTGCTCAAATGAAAATGAGTTATGGAGCAGACAATCCTGGTGGATTGAATGGGATCAATTTGTAGAAATAGAAGGAAGAGAACCGGGAAATCTCGAGGAATATGTTGAATGGTCACAAAAAAGACAAAGCAATTTGTTGGCTTTTGCTGTTTCTACAGCCAAAAATAAATTCCCTCGCTGCGGCGGGGTGATTATTTGGATGGGTCATGATTGTTTTCCATGCACCGCAAACACAGCTATAATTGATTTTGAAGGCAAGATGAAACCTGCCGCGAAAGCTTTATCAAAAATATTTAAAAGCTAACTACCATCCCATAGACTTTAAAACTATGGAAACGTTAATAAATATCGAAGTTCCCTGCAAGGGAACGGATCTCGCATTATACATTTTCCAGAGCGATGTAGGCTACGATGAATTTGACTTTCAGACAAAATGTTAATTCAAATTAATTCTATAGGACACTAAATAAGGAATCTTAAAAATATAGGTATAAAATGATCAAAGATAAATGTCTTACTTCTCAAAATAATAGTTTTGCGGAAACTCCATCAATAGCTCTTGACCGGAATGGCAAAGCATGGGTAACCTGGTTAGCGAGAAAACAAAATGGCAAAGAAGCAATCATGGTAAATTCAAAGGAAATATCGGAAGATGGTTATTATGATTGCCCTTGTGTTGCATGCGATAAGACCGGCGAGACTATGGTTATATGGGTGAGTAATGTTAGTGGCACATGGATTATTAAAAGCAGTGTTTGCAATGGTAATGTTTTTGAAACACCAATAGCAGCAACAAAACCAAGTGAAGGCAGAGCGAATTATCCACGTTTGATTGCAAATAATGCAGGTGGCTTTTGGTTGGTATGGGAATCGTATAAAAATGGAAAATTCGGCATTCGCTTGAAAGAATATAAAAAAGGTAAATGGAGAAATGATATAAAAATTACTGATGGCTCAAATAATAATTATGACCCCGCGGTGACAGTTGATAGTAAGGGTAAGGTCTGGATTGCCTACAGTAAAGCGGAAAATGGAGAAAAAAATATATACTTGGCTGACTATGATCCAATAAAATTACAGGTCAATAAAGAAATCGCCGTATGTATAGGTGGAATACGAACGTATCAATATGGGCATCCTGCTGTTTCCTGCGATTCGAAAGACAGAATATGGATCGCATGGGAACGCTTAAATAATAAAAAGAACTGCTTTTTTGGACAGAGTGAATGTCTAGCAGTGTGTTATAATAAAGGACAGTTTAAAACTGTGAAGGCGGGTGTTGAAAACTATGGCGGCAAAAAGGTTTTCTCTTCATCAAACAATCAACTGCCGGAATTTTCGGTGGATGATATGGGACGCTTGTGGTTGTTTAGTCGTGAAATTACTGGACCGGATATAAAAAACAGACGAACCTGGAAAATTGTTGCCAGTATGCTTGACGGGAAACGGGGATGGACGCCGGCGATGGATGTTCTCAATAAGGTGAAGTTGGGTCGGCTTCAAAGACCGGCAATTGTTTTTGCGGAAACAAATTCAATGTTTGTAGCTTGGCAGGGAGATAATATATTAGGGCCAAAAGGACCGAGATGTAGTGATATTTTTTCAACGAAAATGAAACTTCTCGAGTCGAGCAACAACGGTGGGAAAATAGTCTTTGAACCTTACGATTGTGGTAAGCATAATATAAAGGCTTTTGGCAGACCCAAAGTGAAACGCAGAAAAATAACACACAATGGACAATCCTACACTTTATTGTTTGGTAACCTTCACCAACATACAAACATATCGCGTTGCGATCCCGATGGTGCGGATGGTTCAATAGATGATAATTATCGTTATGGAATTGATGTGGAAAGTTATGACTTTATTGCTCCAACGGACCATGGATATGATATACATGAAGTTAATTGGCGGAAAATCCGCAGGAACGCAAGATTTTATACAGAAGCTCCGTACTTCGTAGGTTTGCCGGCTTACGAATGGACTCTTACCAACTACATTGAGGATTGGTTACCCGGTGGGGGACACAGGAATGTCGTTTTTGCAAAAGATAAAAATGCAGCTGAATTCATTGACCCGGAAAAAAATAACGTTTATGACATGACCAACCCGAAAAGCAACAACCCTGAAAAACTCTGGGAATTACTGAGAAAGAAGAATATCAAGGCGGTTACAATTCCGCACCATCCTGTCAATAAATCACATACTATGGACTGGGATTATCATGACCCGGAATATCAGAGTGTAGTTGAAATCTTTCAGAATACCGGCTCGCATGAGCATGCCAACTGTCCGCGAGCGGCAAAGAATCCGACAAAACATAAAGGCTGCTTTGTCCAGGATGCATTGGCTCGCGGTTACAAAATGGGTTTTATTGCCAGTGGCGACCATCACGGTATGGGATGTGGTGTGGCTGTTGTGCTTGTTAAAGAGGTTAGCCCGGAAGGTATCGTTGATGCTTTGCGTGCCAGAAGATGCTATGCAACAACTGGTGATAAAATTTTCATAGATTTTAGTATTAATGGGCATGTGATGGGCGAGGAAATTAAAACGGATGGTAAGCCGCGCATTACAGCAACTATTGACGGCACTGACAAACTTGAAAATATTGTTATTTTCCGCGATGGTAAAATAATTCACGAACTTAAAGCGGAACAACTCGCAGGTCAAAAACATTACGAATTGGATTTTACAGACAATGATTTTAGCGATAACAGTTATTATTATCTACGGCTGATTCAGAAGAATAATGAAGTTGGCTGGTCAAGTCCAATTTGGGTTGAGAAAATTTAATTTTGTTGACAGTAACGAAAACTTGCCCCAGCTGGGCAAAATGTTTATAGATCCACGTAATAATAAAAATCGAAAAATATTCTTTTATGAAAACTTATTTTATAATTGCTGCTTTTGTCTATTGTTCCGCTATGATAGCCTTTCCTCCAAATTTTACTGTCGAATCAGGAAAAAATGGCAACGTGGCTATATTGGCCGGACATCTCCCGGAATGCAATCGGAATTCAATAAAAAAACTTGCCAATGCTTTGCGAAAGCAAGAATTTGGGGTTACTATGTTGACCGCCGGGCAAGTTTGTGAAAATCAAATCCTTTCAACAAATAATTTCTTCGCGCTCATTATTCCGAACGCTAATGTTTATCCGATGAAAGGTTATTCGGCATTGCAAGATTACGCAAAACATGGGGGGCATATTGTATTTGCAGGTGGACCGGTTTTTGAAAAACCGGTTTGGAAAATTAGAAATAAATGGCGGACATTATCAGATATCAAAAATAAACATAAAATAAAAAACGCGAATCCGTGTTTCGATATGAATAAACCGGTGTCTTATTATGGTTGGACTCGCAAAACTTTTAAGCCCGGAAAGAAATGTACATGGGAAATTGTTGATGACATGCCGGAAAAAGGAAGAAAAGGTTTCCATTTTCTTTGCGAAAATTTTGAGGGATGGGATGGATACGTTACAAAAAAACTTGAATCCTCACCCTATAAAAAAAGAAACGATTTATTTTGTTTCCAAATAATAGGTGATCCGGGAACACCGCAGATTGCTGTTGAATTGCAGGAAAACGATGGGTCCCGTTGGATCGCAACCACGCTGGTTAATACTAACTGGCAATACGTTTTTCTGCCGGTAAGCTCTTTTAAATATTGGCCTGACTCAACTACAAAAGAAAAACGCGGCGGCAAGGATGATGAAATGCACCCTGAAAATATTTGCCGTATTAGTTTCGGCTTGTCGTTATCCCATACTCCGTATTCGGCAACTGAAGCGCGACATGAATTTTTTGTTTCGGATATAGGTACCGCCCATGACCAGATATTATCAAAAATTTTTAGTAAATTAGGAAAAACGCCGATCTTCGAAAGTATATCCCCGGTTTATAAAGTCTATCCGTTGACGGATATTAAGAAAATTATTCCGGCAGCGCCATGGAAATTAACGAATAAAAAATGGAAAAAACCAAAACATGCAATATCACCAATCCCACGCACGCATGGTCGCGGTTTCAGAAGGAATCAAAAGTGGCGGCAAATCAGTTTGGCAGACGCGTTAAATTCAGAAAACAAACTTTGCGGCTCGCTTTTCTGGATGCTGCTTAATAATCAAAATTCTTCGTATCCCGGTTCTTGTTTTGTTGCCCTGGCTTCGTCTGAACCTGATTTCTTAGATTCTGAAGCCGTAACGGAAACGCTCGTGGAAACACTCGATCGCTTGCACAACGGTTTACTTTTTGTTGAAGCCGGAGCCGACAATTTTTCAGTTTTTCCGGGAGAGAAAGTTGAATTAGGAGCAAAAATTTTACGTTTTAAAAAAGAGCCGACAAATTCTTTCCTGCGTTTTATCGTTAAAAAATCCGATGGCGATTTGTATTTGCAAAAAGAATTTAAAATAAATTTTGCCGGCAGAAAATTTTTTATAACTAATTTTTTTATAAACGCTCCGGAAACAGAAGGAGAAATTTTAACTGTTGAGGCTGCCATTTTTACTAACGGAAAACTTACAGATAAAATTACTCACAAACTCGGAGTCTTGCGAGAAGGCTTAAAAAATAAAAATGAATTTGTTAAAACTAAAGGAAATCAATTTATCTTAAATGGAAAACCGTGGAACCCGGTTGCCATTAATTATTGGCCCGCTTATGCCGCGGGAACGGAAATTAATGATTTTTTTACAGGATGGCTTAATCATAATCTCTATGCTCCGAAAGAAATTGAACGCGATTTAACTTTAATGGAAAAGCTGGGCATTAATATGATCAGTATCCAGAATTTTAATTCGCAGACTTATCCGGAATTGTTAGACTTCCTGCGTAGATGTGCCGCACACAATATTAAAGTCAATCTTTTTCTCACTACCTCTTCTCCTTTGGATTTCAAAGAAAAAGAAGTGCGGCAATACATTGAAAACGGTAAACTCGCATATAATCCCGCTATATTCGCTTATGATATAATTTGGGAACCCGGAAATTATGTCTTCAATAAAAGTAATCGACCTAAATGGAATAAAGATTGGAACAAATGGATTTGTGATCAGTACGGCGGAATCGATGCCGCGGAAAAAGATTGGGAATTTAAGGTGACACGCGATGATAACGGTAAAGTTACTTCCCCGCCGGATAAATATTTTCGCGAAGACGGGAAATGGCGCGTTATGATGGCGGCATACAGAAGATTTATGAACAATCTCATGAGCAAAAAATGGAACCATGCATGCAGTGCAATCCGGAAAGTTGATCCGAATCACCTTATAAGTTTCCGGCAGGGGAACACTCTGCCTCATGATTTTACTTTTACAGCTACATCAAAACATATTGATTTTATCTGCCCGGAAGGTTACTCAATCAGAAACAATGAAGACGGGTTTAACGCCGCGGGCTTCATTACTCGCTTTGTTCATTTTACTACCGGTGGCAAACCAATTCTCTGGGCGGAATTCGGTAAACACGTTTGGGATAATAATACTATGCAGCCGGATGAAAAACTTATCAAAAAACAAAATGTTTATTTTAATCTATTTTATAAAATGGTTTTGGAAACCGGAGCAAATGGGTTGGCGCCCTGGTGGTGGCCGGGCGGATACAGAGTTGACGAACACAGCGATTATGGTATAATTAACCCCGACAGAACTCTTCGCTTAAGCGCTAAAACTTTGGAAAAATTCGCTCCTTTAATCAAAGCGCCGCGTAAATGGCCAAAAGCTGATGAATTTCTAGAAGTTGACCTCGATGAACACCCGGGCGGTTATTGGTATTTGTGTTTCAATGACGGAAAAGAAGCTTACAAAAAAGCGAGGCAAAATGGGAAAATGCTCGGCGTTCGCACACGTGGAACAGGTACAACTTCTGCCACAACACCGCTTATTGCTGTAGGAAATCGGCCTTACAACGGGCACAATCCGTTAAAATATCTTGACGCGGAATTTAATTATTTTCAAATTCTTGATATAAATGGTAACTGGATTAATGTGGACAACGGAGCTGTAATTGAAGTTGCTGCCGGCAAACCGGTTCATGTCAAAGTTTCTGTTGGAAATACACAGGAAGCGGCTTGGCTTCCGCCGAAAGAAGCAGCCGGCGGCACGGGCAGTGTTCAACTTTCTTCAACAAAAAATTCTGAAATAAAATTCGCGCAGCCGATCAAAAAATCAGTCCCATATCTCGGCGATGCGGATCTCGGAGAATTTATTCTTTGTAAACAGCTTGAGGAAACGGTAAAAGTTGAAGCGCGAATGATTGCGGAAGGACGCTGCTCATTTGGTGAAATTCGATGTTTTATTTTAAAACCGTCTAATTAAGGCTTACTCGAAAAGGTCTTAGTACCATTCCCAAGAACTACGTTATCGGGACAGCCAGGTACGGAATATTTGTAGCACCAAAATTAATCAAGATGCCAGTGCCTAATCCCCCTTTTAAAAGGGGTGCCCGATAGGGCGGGGGATGTTATCGGAATATAAATTTTCAACACAGGAATTGTATCGTACCTAACGGCACGAAATCCTGTTTTTATTTGTTTTCTACAAATATTTTGCTTGAAGGAGCCCTGAAAGGGCGAAATGTTATAACACAGGACTACAACTGAATACTGAGGTGCCGGGTGCCGGGTCCGCGAACCGGAATTCGGGATCCGTAAGTCGGAGTCTTGACGGAGGTCCCGATCATGTCAGTAAGCCGAGCTGGAGGGTCGCTGTCCCCAGCGACCTATTAATCCGCAGCCAACGGCAGCGGCTGCAAAAAATGATGTTTATCATTTTGACGCCAATGATTTTGTCCAAAAAATCCGCAGCCAACGGTAACGCGTGCCCCGCGAATGCCGGGGCTGCTCTGCCTTACAGGCAAACTTTTTGTGTCGCGGTGCGATAATACTTTTCAAGTAAGTCTTAATTAAGCGCTGACTAATATTGATATTTTCAGGAGGTTTCAATTGCAGCCCGCGATGGTAACCGTGGGGGGTTCAGTGACAGAAGTTATGCGGCTCATGCCGAAGCTGATTCATTTGCTTTTAAAACTAAAATATTTTATAATTAATTATGATTATTAAATATTTCTATTTTCTTCTTTTTTGTTCATGCACATTCGCATGCTCCGTTCCGGTATTCCGTTATGCCCTCGAATATTGGCAGCCGGACCCCTACCGGATTATTTTATCTTACAATCCTGCGCAAACGAATAAGTTTTCGGAAGTGCTTAATGAATTGAGAAAATATAAAGCCGACAGTTCATTTATTTTAAGAAAAATAAAATCTACAAAATCAAACGGGAAAATAATTTTGAAGTACCCTGCCGATAAAAGAATAAAAAATATCGTGTGGTCGGCTCCGCTTTCAACACAAAGTCTTAATAGGATTATGTATTCTCCGATGCGGAAAAAATTTACCGATAAAATATTAAACGGTGATTCTCTTATTTTTTTACTGCTTGAAGGCAGTAATTCAAAACAAAATGATAAAATCGCCAATATTATTATTACAAATATGACTCTCGTTAAAAATCAAATTAAATTACCTTACGAATATGATGATATACCAAAAGAAGATTTGAGTATGTATGATACAAACATTGTATTCAAACTTTCTATGATGCGCCTTTCAAGAACGAATTCGCGGGAAAAAGTTTTTATCAATATTCTTACTAAATGTTTGCCTGATACAATTTATAAACAATCAGAGCCTATTCTCTTTCCTGTTTTTGCACGGGGAAGAATGTTGGTTGCTCTTCGTGAAAAAGATGTAAATTACATAATACTAAAAAATTTGTGTGAATATGTTGCCGGGGAATGTTCCTGTGAAATAAAATCCCAAAATCCGGGGTTCGATATCTTTATACCGCTCGGATGGAACTTTCAGAAAAATAATTCTCTCATCTCTGATATCGTTTTACCTCCTTTATCGGGATTTTCCGAGTTCTTGCCTCCCGCGAAAAGCGATGACACTAATTCTAATTTTAAAAAATGAGTTTTGCAAAATTAATAATTAAAGAAATATTGCATAGAAAACTTAACTTCTGCTTGAGTTTGATTTCAGTTGCTATTGCTGTGATATGCGTAATCGGATCTTCCGTTTTTTTGCATTCACACGAAATTAATACAAAAAAAATTATTAAACAAAAAGAAATTGAAACTAAGAAAAGAGTTGAGAAACTTGAAGATGATTATAGAAAAATTACAAAAAATATGGGTTTTAATATCCTCATAATTCCAAAAGAGCAGAACCTTAACGATTTTTACGCGGATGATTTCGCTTCAAAATATATGCCCGAAAATTATGTCGATATACTCGCTAATTCTAAAATTGTTACTATCCGACACTTATTACCAAGCCTTCAGCAAAAACTTAAATGGCCCGAAAAAAAACGAACCATTATTCTTATCGGCATTCGCGGTGAAGTGCCCAATATTTATAAATCACCTCTAAAACCGTTAAAACAACCTGTAAACCCCGGCGAAATTGTTTTTGGTTTTGAACTGCACAACAGTTTAAATATCTCAACAGGAGATTATGTAACTCTGCTCGGTAAAAAATTTTTGGTTACAAAAAATTACGGAGAACGCGGGAATAAAGACGATATTACCGCGTGGATAAATCTTCAAAATGCGCAGCAGCTTCTTAATAAAGAAAAGAAAATTAACGCTATTCTTGCTCTCGAATGCAACTGCGCGTGGGCGGACCTTGCCAAAGTCCGTAAAGAAATTTCCGCAATATTGCCGGATACAAAAATTCTTGAATCACAGTCAAAAGCTCTTGCAAGAGCTGAAACAAGAAACCGAGCCGCTAAAGAAGCTTTCGCGGCTCTTGATGCAGAAAAAAAGAATCGAATTAAAATTCTCAATGAACAAAAAAAATTAGTTTTCTCTTTTATTCCGGCAGTTATTCTCGTAGCAATAATCTGGATCGCGGTGCTCGCTTTTGGTAACGCGCGTGACAGAAAGTATGAGGTAGGAGTTTTAAGGTCTCTTGGTTTTAAAACAAAAGATATCTTATCACTTTTTCTCGCTAAAGCCGCTGCTTTAGGCTTTATAGGAGCTTTAACCGGTAGTGTGACGGGATACTTTATCGGTTTGCTTTTCGTGGAAAATTTTACTTTTATAAAACCCGATGCCGTTCTGCTAATAATTCTTTACTCAATCTTATTCTCAACATTAGCTGCTTTAATTCCGGCTATATCAGCCGCTAAACAAGACCCTGCAGAAATTTTAAGAAACGAATAATTCAAATTAAATAATCAATAATCAATACGGAATACCCAATTATTAAGTAAAATTCATCAATCCAATAATCCATATAATTTTACCACACCTCTTGTGTGGTTATTCTTCCATGCTTAAACTGACAAATATAAAAAAATCTTTTGTTAAAAATAATGAAATAATCAATATTCTTAATGATTTTTCGTTAACTGTTGATAAAGGTGAATTCGTGGCGGTGCGGGGAACAAGCGGATCGGGTAAATCAACGCTATTGTTTGTTATCGGTTCTTTGCTCACACCTGATAGCGGAACGGTCTTGATTAACGAAATAAATCCTTATAATTTAAATCCTGAAAATCGAGCAATTTTTCGTGCGCAAAATATCGGCTTCATCTTTCAACAGTTTCATCTGCTGCCGTATCTGAATGTTCTGGAAAATGTGCTTACGGCAAATTTAGTGGTAAAAAATAATAAAGCTGAAGAAAATGCCGCTGAATTATTAGAAAAAATTAACCTGAAACACAGATTAAATCATGTCCCGGCTGAATTAAGTGTTGGCGAACGGCAGCGCGTTGCTCTTGCACGTGCTATTCTTAATAAACCGAAACTTATATTGGCTGATGAGCCGACAGGGAATTTAGACCCCGAAAACAGCAAAATTATTCTTGACTTTTTAAAAGAATATGCTGCTGATGGAAATACGGTTATTATGGTAACTCACGACGAACGCGCGACGAAGTCGGCCAACAAGGTTATAACATTATGAAGTCCATTCTGTCTATCATGCCTATTCTGTTTATCCTGTCCATCCTTCCCGCTTGCACTAACAGTAAAACTGAAAATGTTACTCTCAATGCAGGTGCCGGTTTACGTGATGTGGCAGATGAGCTGATTCGTGTTTTTGAGAAAGAAAACCCGAGCATAAGAATTAATGTTAATTATGCCGGAGGAGGAAGGTTGCTTGGTCAAATTGTTGCTGGAAATCTTGGTGGATTATTTATGCCCGGGGACGCTTTTTATGTTAATCAGGCAATAAAAAAAGGTGTGGCGATTGAAAACACACAAAAAATTGTCGCTTATTTCGTTCCGGTTATCTTCGTTCAGAACGGAAACCCGAAAAATATTCATAATCTGAATGACCTCAAAAGAAAAAATATCAGAATCGGTCTCGGTGATGAACGTGTTGCCGCTATTGGTAAACAATCACTCAAGATTTTTGAGAAAAGTAAAATTTCTTATGATAAAATTAAAAGAAATATGGTTGTTAAAACAGCTACTGTAAATGAACTCGGAATCGCGATTGCGGCTAAAACGGTTGATGTAGTTATTGTATGGGATGTCATTGCGAGGCAATTTGCAAAATCAGGCGATATGATTCCAATTCCCGCGTCTGAAAATATAATTTCCGAAATTCCTATTGTTATGTTAAAGTCAACTATTAACAAATCTGCCGCGCAGAAATTTATAAATTTTTGTATATCAAAAAAAGGTAAAGAAATTTTAAAAGAAAAAGATTATAATATAAACTACGTAAAATAACAAATCCTAATTTAATAAAAAATAATTTGGAAAATGAAAACTTTAAAACTATTCTCGCTCTTCTTGCTCTTCTTACTTTCCGCATGTAACAGTAAAAAAAATAATAACAATATTATCGTGCTTTCCGGCGCGTCTATGCGTGCGCCAATGGAAGAAATTAAAAAAATGTATGGAAAAATCTCTGATGACCATATCTTAATAAATTACGGCGGATCAGGCGAACTGTGCGCCCAAATTAAACTTTCAGGCGAAGGTGATCTTTTTGTAGCTCATGATCCCTTTGTTCCATGGGCGGCGAAACAGGGACTGATTGATAAATGGAGCACATTGGGTTATCTTGATGTTGTTGTTGTTGTCGCAA
>Ga0164318_10003583_pt1 | contig 14729 bp, 11 predicted proteins | sample GuaBasSedimGuay9_FD_113734 | JGI IMG/M metagenome (GOLD analysis project Ga0164318, IMG submission 113734) | Subseafloor sediment microbial communities from Guaymas Basin, Gulf of California, Mexico - Guay9, Core 4571-4, 0-3 cm | ecosystem: Environmental > Aquatic > Marine > Hydrothermal vents...
GAATCACGGATAAGTTTCTCCCATTTCTCCCGCTCTTTTCCGCTGAGTTCGACGCCCATGCCCCTCAGCCGCTCGAAACCCCTATCGACCAGCTTGTCCGTGTATTCACGATAAAGTTCTGCCCTCGAATTGACTTTTTCCAACAGCTCCAAGCCTTTATCGACGACGAGATTGATCGTTGTTTTGAACAGAAGCGGATTTTCGAGGCTCCTGCGGAGGGACGGCCGCCTGCGCTCAAGTCGGTCAAGCGCACCTCTGAAATCCTCAACAAATTTTTGAACCTCATCATCCCCCTTCTGAGGACTTAACGCATTTACCCAGAGCGAGATAAAGTCATCCCGAAGTTGAAGCGGAAGGATGGAAAAGACATCCGAAAAGATGCCCCAAAATGTATCGCTTTTCGCCCAGAAGACCCCATCGCGCATAGCAAGGAGCACCTTCGGCTGCGCCTCATAACCCTTTCTCAAAGCTTCGATCACTTCCTGCTGGACCTGAACACTTGCCTCGTCGAAGGAGTCGAGCAGAATCAGCACCTTTCCGTCTTTCCAGAAGTTTTCAAACACCTGTTCCCTGCCACCCACATCTTGGCCTATGGAGCTTATGAACCTCTTTTTTGCGAGTTCGTAGAGGTCTTTGATCCCCAACGGCTTATTCGGCAAATGGATGAAGACGGGCAGGTAGGGTTCGGCTATGTTGATGGAAACCTTGGACTTCTGAAATTGTTCCATTCCAGCGGCTTGTATCTAAAATCTTCGGATAAGGGCTATAAGGTGTTGAACGGCAAGGAATTTCAAGGTAGTCGTTTTGCCAGCGCCGGGCTTCCCGATCACCAGTCCCATCGGGACTTTCAAAATCTCGTCTATTGACACCACCTTCGGCTCGGAGGGGAGGGGCTGTCCGTGCCGACGGGCGCGTTCCAAGTCCATCACCATCGGCTCAGGCCTTTCTATCGGGGACTGTTTTAGGGGTTTGACCTCTTTCCTGAAATCGAGGTTCACATAAATCTGAGGGACAGGGAACTCCCTGTCGATCTTGAAGATGTCGCTGTTGAAAAGGAACTCGGCATAAGCTTGTAGAACCTTTTTGTCTCCGTCGCTCAACCTTATCATCGGCGCAAATTTTAGGTTATCGGCGATAAAAGTTCAAACGCCAATGACTTCAATGGATGCACGGGGTAGGGGAGTGGTGTCGATTCAGCGTGGGGCAGTCCGCCTTCTCAAAAGGATTCTGAAGGCATAGTTGAATAGGGCGACGAGTGCAAAGAGCGCCACAATTGCGAGCGAAAGCCAAGCTGCCACATCTCCGATTCTTAGGTAGAGCGTATCACCTTCGAGCACAGGCACATCTTCGACAAAAAATCCGTATTTGAAGAGTCCTATCGAGCGCACGATGCGGCCGTTCGGATCGACCACAGCGGAAATCCCTGTCTTAGCAGACCTCACAAGGAATCGTCCTGTCTCAATCGCTCTAAACCTTGCCAGCTCAAAATGAACCATAGGTCCGAGCGTCTTGCCGAACCATCCGTCGTTCGTAACATTGACGAGGAGCTCGGCGCCGTTTTGGACCTCTTTGCGCGCAATTCGTGGAAAGATCGACTCAAAACAGATCAAAACGCCCAACTTGGCCTTCCCGATGTCGATCGGTTCGAGCGAATGTCCGGGTCGGTAATCGCTTTGACCGAGATCGATCCTTTTCAGGAAATCGATCCGCTCCTCGAACGGTAGATGTTCGCTGAACGGCACGAGTTGGACTTTGTAATACCTACCGATCAGTTCGCCGTTTGTATCGACGACGAAAACTGCGTTGTAGATCTCACGGCTCTGATCCGAGAAGTCGGCGGAGCCGAAAAGGACGGGCGCCCCGATTCGGCGCGCCATCTTCCTGACATAGTTCTGCGTGCGTTTCGACAGCCGATAGAATCCCGGAAACGCAGATTCTGACAGGATCACGATGTCCACATCTCTTTCTCTGACGGAATCAATTAAGCTGTCGAATGCTTTGACCGTTTCGCCCCACTCTTTTGGATCGTAAAGTGCTCTTGGCAAGACATTTGGCTGCAAGACCGCCACCCTGACGGTGCGCACATTCCCATCATTCCAAGACTCGTGATCCATGAGACCGAATCCGACGAGATGCAGCAGTGCGACAACGATCAACCACGAGACTCCCAAACGCTTAGAGCGCAGTTTGACCACCTTATACGCCCAATAGTTCATGAAGACGACGAGCCAAGAGACGCCGAAAGGCCCTATGATAGAGGCAAGTTTGGCTATCGGCAGGTCGCCAAGCTGGGTCGCCCACATGGGCAGCCATGGGAAGCCTGTGTCGCTCACGCTCCTGAGCCATTCCATTGCGACCCAAAGGGAAGGAAACAGCAGCCAGTCGCCCCAACTTCTGTGATCCGACTTCGAGAACAGCCAGCCGAAAACGGCATAGTAAATTGCAAGGTAAGCGCTCAGAGCGACATAGCCGAAAAAGATGGCGATTTTGTATCGAGCTTCGATCTGCAAGTAGTTGATGAAATAGAGGTTGGCAGCGAACAGGGCGAATCCGGCCACAAAAAATTTAAAAAAAGGTCGGCCGCGCCCCGCCGACACCATCAGAGGCATCAAAGCTATAAACCCGACGATCGGCAGGGACAGCGGCGGAAAAGATAGGAAAAGGGCAAAAACACCGAGCAAAATCAATGTGAAGTCTATCTCTGCCAATCTCTTGTCGATTTTAGACACAAAAAAGTTCAACTTTTCAGCAACTTTCAACAAAAACTTTGTGAAATTGAAACGGCCCACTTAAGTTTTTACTTCTTGATCTCTTCGGGCAAAAGTCTGAAGGAGTCTGCTGGCACTTCGTAGAACAAGATTTCTGCATCTTTCAGGGTATTCAGGTAGCGCTGGACGGCCCCGAAATCCACCTCATCGTATTTCTCGAATGTCGGCAGAGGTATAACGACCGTGTCCGGAAGTTCAAACTCGCTTCTGAGGATTGCGACCGCACTGTCAGGGTTTTTGCGGATAAAATCGACGGCCATGTTGAGGGCGTTGATCACGCGTCTGGTGGCTTCCCGTTTCAATTCGAGGTTGGCAATGGATGTGAAGATCACACCATCCGGAAGAGGGGACAAGAGTTTTTTCTCGATCACACCGTCTTCCAACACCTTAGCGCCGCTTTTGATCAGGATAGTCCTGTAAGGTTCAACTGCGATCACAGCATCAAGTCCCATGCCTTCCTCACTGAATACGGTCGGCATCTCGCTGCGCATCAATGCGATCATTCTTACAGCGTCGGCGTTCACACCCTCTTTTTTGAGGATGTAAGTGAACAACTGGTCATGTTTGGTATCTCTGAGAAAACCAACGGATTTGCCTTCGAGGTCTTTGTAACTCTTGATCTTTGAGTCGGGGGAGACCAAAAGTGCTGTGTAAGGCATGCTGATTGTCGATGTTGCGTTTATGACGACTCTGTATGCGCCTGGACGGTCTTTCGCCCTGAAAGCGAAGAATCCCCAATCTGTTCCAATGCCTGCTATGTATTTGCCTTTGAGGACATCGAGGACATCCTCGCCAGGTTTGGCCGGCTCCTTCATGTTGTCGATGATGACCTTAAGTGAGTCGAAATAACCGTTGGCCTTCGCCACAAACACAGGCAACGCAGTTATATCTGCACGATAGACAAGGTCTGCATGGACTTCGCGCCGTGCCCGTAATTTTGGCTGAATCAGAATGTAAATTAGGACGGCCGCAAGAACCACATTCACCACGGTCAAGATTTTTCTTAACATCGCCACCTCCTTTTCAATTTTTTATGCCCTTTGGATTATATTGAAACCTCAAGGGTTATGTCAATTTAGCGTCGGCTATCGGTAACTTTGTTTGTGATGAAGGATTTTGTGTGAAAATTGGGCTTTGCTGACGAGAAGCTTGACCGCTGATGTTTGGGGAATGGCCTCCGCCCCGCACAGGTGAAGGTGTAATTTCATGCCAATTAAGAACTTAAGGCAAAAACGGCGATAAGGTTGAAGGGGCGGAGAGGGCGGCGTCTCACAGTATCGAGGAGTTCGATGTGTTAAGTCCATGATTTTTCGTAGGAACGGTCGGGCAACCCCTTTTCAAATTTCCGTAATTAAACTTATGTTAACTAAAGGAAAGCTGGACTCCGATGTCGCTCAAAATTTTAGATTTTTGGCTGCAAAGGCAATAAAATGAATGCCCAATTTTTCGGAAAGGAGGTAAAATTCTCGATGAGACGGATTCGTGGAACGATTCGTGTGGCTGTGGTCCTTATGGGCTTGGCAGTTCCTTTGTTCGCCAGATTCAAACCAGAAGCTTACAGCAGCGCATCTGACCTGTTCCATGCCTCAAAAATAGCGTTCAATCAGGGCAAGATAGACGATGCGATCAAAGGTTTTCAGAGCCTCGTGTATCGGTTCCCTGCCGACGAATACGCCGACGATGCGCAATACTATCTGGGTCTGTGCTACATGAAGAAAAAAGACTACTCATCCGCTATCAACGAGTTCCGCATCCTGCTCGAAAGCTATCCTTACAGCGAATGGGTCGATGAGACCATCTTGATGATGGCTACGGCTTATTTTGAGAAAAGCCCGTCGCCCGACCGCGATCAGACGGACACCGAGACGGCACTTGAGCTTGCACGCCAGTTTTTGATCAAGTTTCCACATTCAGAGCTCAGGGCTGAGGCCGAGTCGCTGATCTTGAAATGTAAATCGAAATTAGCACGCAAGTTGTTGATAGCCATAGACACATTTGTGAAGCTGGGCAAATACAAGGCCGCAGAGGTTTACCTCGACATCATCGATTCAGAATATCCCGATGTCCCAGAGATTTGGGATGCAAAATATTATCGTGCATTGGTTTATTCAAAAACGGGTCGGGTCGATGAGGCGGAAGACATTCTCACCCAAATACTTGAGGATAAAAATGCGCCTCGAGAAGTCCGTGCAAAGGCCGGCGCTTTGATCTGGAAGGTCAGGGGATGATCCGCAGAAAAATCGGCATATTTGGAGGGCGTTTTGATCCGATTCATATGGGGCATCTTATTGTGGCACAAGATGTTGCTGAAAAGGTCGGCCTTGATCTCATCGTCTTCCTCGTCAGCTTTCACCCTCCGCACAAGACCGAGTTTACGCCGTTCCAACACAGGTTCCGCATGGCTCAGCTCGCAACTATGGGCAACCCGTATTTCGTTGCGTCGGACTTCGAGAGAAGACTAAACCTTGCAAAAAGTTACACCGTGCTCGTCATGGAGAAACTCCGCAATGAATTCCGAGACTCAGACCTGTATTTCCTCATGGGGATGGATCAGTTTCTGACTATGGAGAGCAGTTGGCACAAACCCGAACGGCTGTTTGAACTTGCGAAGGTCATCGTGATGCAGAGGCCGCCGATTCAGAACACCGCATTTGCGTATTCACGATTTTCCGAGAAGGCGATATTCGTCAAACAGAGGCTTGTCGAGGTCTCATCGACCGAGATAAGGGAGCGCGTCAGGCGCGGGCTTTCGATAAAATATCTTGTGCCACCGCAAGTTGAGCGATACATTTACGAACATAAACTTTACGGAGCGAGGAGATAGCCATGAGAATCTCTAATTATCAAAAACTTGTCGGTTTTTCCGTCCTTTTGGCGATAGTCGCAATTTCCGGGTTCACCACAGCGTTAACCCGTGTGTCTATCCCATCGTTTGGATTCGGGTCCAAAAAGATAGGCTATGTGAAAATCGAGGGTGCGATTGCCGATCCACAGCCGATAGTCGCTTGGCTCGAGCAACTTCGTGAGGACGACGATGTCGCTGCTGTAATCGTGCGCATCAATTCACCCGGCGGCTCCGTCGCAGCGGCTTACGAGATTCTCAACGCATTGAAGCGGATCCAAGCCAGAGGCAAACCTGTGGTTGTTTCGATGGGAAATGTCGCTGCTTCAGGCGGTTACTACATTGCATGTCATGCCGACAAAATAGTTGCGACACCGGGCACACTAACAGGTTCGATCGGCGTCATCATGGAACTCCCTGATGTGTCAGAGCTTATGGACAAGGTCGGCATCAGGGTCAATGTCATAAAGTCCTCAAATTACAAGGATATAGGCTCACCTTTCAGACCGATGAATCCAGATGAGCGCAGGCTCCTGAAGGACATCGTGGACGAGGTTTACAACGATTTTGTCGATCTCGTCGCGGAAGGACGCAACCTGCCTCGAGATTCCGTCGAAAAGATCGCTGATGGGCGCATATTGACCGGAAAACAGGCCTACGAATATGGACTCGTCGATACACTCGGCGATTTCCTGACCGCATATAACATCGCCAAATCTCTGGCGAATTTGAGGGGCAAACCGCCGCTGAAAAGGCCGAAACGCCGCAGGGTCACCCTGCTCGACCTCCTGCTGCACGAGGTTCGGACATGGATGACCGTGTGGCCTAAGCTCGAATACAGGGTCGCACTCGACGAGGTAGGTTCATGACACTCAGAAGGTTGAGGATCATCCATATCGCCACTGCGTTCCCAAGATGGAAAGGGGACACACCGTCGATTTGGGTCGCACAGATGCTTCAGCAGCTCTACAGACGAGGACACAAGGTCGCTGTCTTCACATCGTCGTATAAGGGACTTGGACATCAGTTCTTCGACGGAATCGAAGTCTTCAGGTTTCGATACGCACCCGCTCCGATCGAAACTTTGACACACGAATTGGCGGTCCCGGAGAGGCTTAAGCAGAGCCGAAAGTATCTGCTTTTGATCCCACCCTACCTCATTTTTGGCCTCACAGAGGCCGTCAGATTTGCGTTCCGAAAGAGATACGACATAGTCCATGTCCATTGGCCTATTCCGCATGTGCTCTTTGGAATGCCGATGAGTTCGATTTGGAAGTGCCCGATCTTCCTGTATTTTCACGGAAGCGAACTGAATCTTTTGAACAAATTGCCCGATCCGTTCAAACTTTTTTTCAAAACATTGTTCAAGCGTGCTGACGGGGTCACGGTCAACTCGAGCTTCACCAAAAAACGCACCGAAAGGCTGGAACTGGGGATCCCGATCGAGGTCGTGCCTTTTGGCAACCCACACCTTGAGGGCGAGATGTTCAAATTTCACGGCATCGAAAAGAAGCGGATCCTTTTTGTCGGGCGTTTGATCGATGTCAAGTCGCCTCAGACGCTTCTGATGGCCTTCAAGCTCCTAAAAGATCGATATCCGGATGCAACTTTGACATTCGTCGGCGATGGTCCTCTCAGGCGGACGCTGGAGGAGATGGCCGAAAGGCTCGGAGTGTCAAATTCTGTGTTCTTCAGGGGATTTTTGGGTGGACGAGACCTCGAAACCGCATATCTCAACGGCGACATCTTCGTGTTGCCATCGACCGTTGACAAAGCAGGACATACTGAAACTCTTGGCGTTGTGGCGATAGAGGCGTTGTCATACGGCCTGCCGGTCATAGCTTCTCGGGTCGGAGGAATCCCGGACATAGTCATAGACGGGAAGACCGGCCTGCTGTTTCAACCTGAGAATCACAGAGAACTCGCGGATAAAATCAGCTTTTTGATCGAACATCCCGATTTTGCAAAAAAGCTTGTGGAGCAGGGACAAGCACATGTCCGATCCAACTTTGCTTGGGATATTGTGATCGACCGACTTGAACGGCTTTACTACAAGTCGATAGCCGAAAGGCGCCGATTTTGAGGCGAATTCCTTGCTTTTTATGCCACTCCCCTACTCTACAACATTTTGATCTCCAATGTGTTGCCGTCCCATCCGTTGAAATTTGAACTTTTGTGCCTCAATAATCCAATGCCCATTCTCAAAATCACTTCGGAGGTTTTCGACATGTGTGGAATAGTTGGTTACATAGGCAACAAAGATGTGGGCTCAGTCGTCCTCGTTGGTTTGGAAAAACTTGAATATCGGGGATATGACTCTGCTGGGATAGCGGCTGTGGAAAAAGATGGCCTTTTTGTGAAAAAAAAGATGGGTAGGTTGAGCAACCTTTACGCTTTGCTGGAGAACCGAAGGATTGACGGGCACATAGCCATAGGGCACACAAGATGGGCAACTCATGGAAGGCCGTCCGACGAAAATGCCCATCCACACACCGATTGCAAAAACCAGATTGCAGTCGCACACAACGGCATCATCGAGAATTTCAAAGAACTTCGCTCAGAACTGGAGTCAAAAGGTCATAAGTTTTTGTCCGAGACCGACTCCGAAGTCATCCCGCATCTGATCGAGGAGTATTACGATGGATCGCTTTTCGACGCCGTTCTCAAAGCGATTCAAAGACTCGAAGGCGCTTTCGCCATAGCCGTCGTCTCATCGCTTGAGCCGGATGTCCTGATAGGTGCACGGAAGGACAGCCCATTGATCGTCGGCGTCGGCGACGGCGAGATGCTTCTGGCATCTGACATCCCTGCAATCGTGTCGCATACCCACAGGGTCATCATCCTCGACAACGGCGAGATAGCTGTTTTGAAAAAGGACGGCTATCAGATCTTCGATTTCAATGGACAAAAACGCGAGAAGGCCGTAACGATTGTGGATTGGGACGCCAAATCCGTTGAACTTGAGGGATTTCCGCATTTCATGCTGAAGGAAATTTTCGAGCAACCCCATGTCATCGAGGCGAATCTGCATCAGTATCTCCGAAACAACGAGTTTATGCTCCTGAAAGACACAAACTTGCGAAGATTGTTGATGAACAAACGGTCGATTTTGATAGAGGCGTGCGGCACATCGTTCCATGCGGGCATGGTCGGGCGATACCTGATCGAGAAATTGGCCAAGATAGACACACGGGTCGAATTCGCATCGGAATTCAGATACAGGGAGCCTGTCATAGACCAAAATGTGCTTATCATGGCCATAAGTCAGTCCGGTGAGACAGCGGACACACTTGCAGGCGTTAGACTTGCGAAAGAAGCCGGCTTGGAAGTCCTTTCGATCGTCAATGTGAGGGACAGTTCCATCGCCAGAGAATCGGATTATGTGATTTACACCAATGCGGGTCCCGAGATAGGTGTCGCATCGACAAAGGCTTATACGGCACAGATCTTGATCTTGACGCTTTTGGCGTTGGAGCTGGCCGTGTTGAAGGGACACATAACCGAAGAGGATGCAAAGGGTTACGCTGATGAGCTGCGCCTGCTGCCCGGAAGACTTGCGCAGATACTCGAAAAGGACGCCCAAATCCAGCATCTCGCCGAAAAATACTACAATTTTAACAATTTCATGTTTCTCGGCAGAGGGATCAACTACCCGACGGCACTGGAAGGCGCATTGAAACTCAAAGAAATCTCCTACATCCATGCCACAGGTTACGCATCTGGTGAGATGAAACACGGACCCATCGCATTGGTCGATGAGAACATGCCTGTCGTGTTCGTCAACCCCAAGACATCGGTCTATGAGAAGGCGCTGTCGAACATGAAGGAGATTGAAGCGCGCGGCGGCCGAATAATTTCGGTAGTTACCGAAGGCGACGAGAAGGCGCCTGAGATCTCCACCGATGTGTTTTACATCCCGAAGACCGATGAACTTCTGACACCAATAGTTTCAATTGTGCCGCTTCAACTCTTTGCCTACCATGTGGCTGTGCTGCGTGGATGCGATGTCGATAAGCCGAGAAATCTTGCAAAAAGTGTTACTGTTGAATGAGTTATCAAAAGAAAAGAGGCGGCCTTATCGGCCGCCCGCTCGTCTTACACATCTCCGTTTTTTAAAACCTTAGGGGGTTACCAGATAGACAATGCCCCAAGTTCTGGAGTCGTAGGGAGCCGATGTATCGGCAATTGTTTCTCGTGTAAGGACATCGAAGAACAGATGTGTGACGCCGGGTCTGTTCGGCGCAAGGAACGAGCGCCTGTAACAGCCCAGAGTCGAATCGTAGAACATTTTGAGCCTCCTGAACTTTCCGCCAAGCCAGATATGCAGATAGGCTAAGACACTGGACGGCGTCCACTCAGGAGTGCTCGCCCAAACATAAGCTGTAATCGGCGTCAATTTGGCCACTTTCAAAACTTCATCGACTGTTGCAGGCTCCAGTGGATCGGTTATCACCGTGTCTATGAGCCCGTCATTCACGACCAGCCTGATACTGTCGATATTAACAGTGTTGTAAGGTATTGAGTAGAGCGAATGTCCTGATGCGGCATAGAGCCGCCAGCCGCCATAATGGGCTGTGTCGGTGTCCCTGACGAACTCGAAGATGCGCGTGAGCGTGTCCTCAAACTGTTTTTCATGCGTGTAAAGCAGGGAGTCCGGTGGCATGATGGCTGCGACAAATAGCTTTCCATCGACTGAGCCTGTGAGCGTTACAATCGCAGTGTCCTCAGAGACGAAGTTTATATCGACCGAGATGTCCCTGTCCTGCGGTCTGCGGAACCATTTGTAAAGCACTGGCGGGGTCTTCAACCCGACTCCGAGTGTGTCCAAAGTGTCGCCCTCCTCCTCGCCTGCAGCAGCATAAACCGAGATCCATCCTTCTGGGTCGGCATTTATCAGGCTCATAATGTTGTCATAGGCCGTATCTTGCCCACCTTCCTCTGTCTTGCTGCATCCCAAGACCATCAAGGCCATCGTTGCTAAGATTATGAGTGCCAACTTCTTCATCGTTTCACCTCCTTTGTTTGCACTCATTTAGAGTTCCGTTTGTTCCATCCGCCACTTCAATTGTTTTATCGAATGTTGACCATTAAAATTTTTGAAAGCTTTTGGAGAGACCTCAGAGGTTGGTGGTGGAAGCTTATTTTTCATGTTTTTCTTCTGTATGCGTTAAATTTACGATCCTCTCTTGGACAAAATTTTGGAGAACCCTGAAGGTATCTGAGAAATATGTAAGTTGATGTGCAAACGGCTTTTATTGCTCAAAAACAAAGTTGTAAGGCCATCGGAGTGGTTTATCGTTGTTGGGCTTTTCGTCTTGCAGAAGGCCGATCGCTTTTCGTTCAGTTGTTTTTGAAGACTACTAAGAGACAGAATCAAATATCACAAAGTCGTCTTGGGAGGTGAATATGGACAGAAAACGTGTCATCATAATGGGCGCTGCTGGCCGTGATTTCCACAACTTCAATGTGTATTTCCGAGACAATGAGGAATTTGAAGTCGTAGCGTTCACAGCCACACAGATCCCGGATATCGAAGGCCGCAGATACCCCCCGGAGCTCGCTGGCAAGCTATATCCCGATGGTATCCCGATTTACGCTGAGGACGAGCTTGAGGAGTTGATAAAAAAGCTGAATGTGGACATCGTCGTGTTCGCTTATTCCGATGTCTCGCACGAATATGTGATGCATAGGGCGTCGAGAGTCATCGCTGCTGGAGCCGACTACTGGCTCATGGGCGCCAAAAGAACGATGCTCGAATCGTCGAAGCCGGTCATCGCAGTCTGTGCGGTGAGAACAGGATGTGGCAAGAGCCAGACGACTCGGCGTGTGTCCGACATCCTCAAATCTTTGGGTTACAAAATAGCCGTGATTCGACATCCCATGCCATACGGAAACCTCGTCGAACAGGCCGTCCAAAGGTTCGCATCTTATGATGACCTCGAACGATACAAGTGCACGATCGAGGAGCGTGAGGAATATGAACCCCATCTCGATAGAGGAAATATCGTCTATGCAGGCGTTGACTACGAACGAATTCTCCGTGAGGCCGAAAAGGAAGCCGATGTGATCCTTTGGGACGGCGGAAACAACGATCTCCCGTTCTACAAACCTGACATCCATATCGTCGTCGCCGATCCACACCGACCCGGACATGAACTGACATACCATCCCGGTGAGGCGAATTTGAGATTGGCCGACATAGTCGTGATCAACAAGATCGACACGGCTTACCCTGAAAACATCGAACTTGTGCGCAACAACATACGGAGGGTCAATCCGAATGCGGAGATAGTCGAGGCGGCTTCGCCGATCTTTGTGGAAGGCGGGGATCAGATTCGTGGCAAGCGTGTGCTCGTCGTGGAAGACGGTCCCACACTCACACACGGCGAAATGAGCTATGGAGCTGGCTATGTGGCCGCAAAGAAGTATGGAGCTGCGGAAATAGTTGATCCTCATCCCTATGCGGTCGGCTCCATCCGTGAGACTTATGCCAAATACCCACAGACAGGCGCCGTGCTTCCGGCCGTTGGTTACTCTGAAAAGCAACTTGCAGAACTGCAGGAGACGATAAACGCCACACCGGCCGAACTCGTCGTGGTCGCAACACCGATAAATCTGGGGCGCGTTTTGCAACTCAACAAACCTTATGTCCGTGTGAAATATGAACTTCAGGAGATCGGGTTCCCAACCTTAGAGGAACTTCTGCGAGTCAAACTCTCAAGAATTTCAAAGTAAAGTGCTGATCGAGATGGCTCCACTCCCCCACCCCACGATCTTGGTGTTCATCAAAGGGTGGGGGTATTTTTCTACAGAGTCGAGATGTTAGACCCAAGAATCAAACGAGGCATAAAAATCACCGTCCTGTCGTTCACGGCTGTATCCCTTTTGCTTCTTGCGTTTACAATTGACCGCAGAACCTTTGAAACACTCGGTCACTTCAATCTGGAATATTTTCCGATCGTCGTTCTGCTGTGGTTCGCCTATCGGTTCTCTGATGGGATGGTCATCAAATCGGTTGCAAAATTACTGGGACACAACCTCTCTCCTTTGAAGACATTCCAGATTGTCCTTGTCGGTGTGTTCCTTGCAGCGGTAACCCCATTCCAGATAAGCAGCATTCCCGTTCAGATTTACATGTTGCATCGTGAGGGGTTGGATGTGGGCAAAGCTACGGCCGTGATCGTGGCGCGAGGTGCACTCTTCTATCTCGCTCTCCTGCCGTTACTTCCGTTCATAGTCTATTCGCTGGGAATCTCATCGAACTTTATCGGAAAGATCCTCGTGGGCTATTTCACTTTCACGATTTTGACCGTTTTTATCCTTTACTTCATCTCGGTCTCAAGGCCTGATCTGATTCTAAAACTGATCCCGCAGAAACTTGCGAAAGTGAAGGTATTTGTGCTTCAGGAGACGGCCAATCTGCGTGAAGGCATAAAAGTTCTTCTCCAATCAAAAGACACATTGTGGGTCTCTCTGTCCCTGATGTTTTCCATAACATCGATAATCTTACTCGGCGCAACCGCTCCGTTCATCCTGAAAGGGTTAAACCTTCCACCACAACCTTTTCGTTCGATGCCAGCACTTATCCTCATGTATAGCAGTATGTTATACACTCCAACGCCGGGCGGTGTCGGTGTCGCTGAGACGATAGCCGCAGCGCTGTTCTCACCAGTCTGTCCAAAGCACCTCATGGGAATCTTCATAATCCTTTTGCGCATATTCACTTACTACCTTGGTGCGCTCGTAGGTGGGATCATATTTTTCCACCAATCTTTCACCATTGAACAAATCGATAAAACTGACCGCTCAAGCTTCGATGTATCAGCAGATTAGTTCTTCTGCTTCACAAGAGCGAAAAACAAGCACAATTGCTGACAAGACCAAGAGAGAAAGAGTTAACGGCCTCGAAAGTGCACGCCATCCCATGACCAAAAGTGTTCTTTGAAGGTTATATGCTCGGCTGTCTGACCCAAGATCACCCCCAAAACCACAGGCATGGTCGGGAAGTTATACCGCCTGAGTATCCATCCGATTATGCCGAAGGCAAGGCATAGCCACACATGATGGATCCCAGCGGCTCTGATCGAGGTCTCAAAAGTTTCGAGCGGCCTTTCCGGAATGTTTGAATTGTTTGACAATCACTCGATTTTGCATTCGATTTTTCAAAAAAAACTATTCCAAAGTTCCGAGATTTTGTTAGAGTGTGCGATAAAATTTCAAGAGATTCTGATGGTCGATCTAAGTTCGCAGTATAGTTTAGATTAGCACTAAAAATGCAGAAACTAAGATGAACAAAATAGTTAACCAACGCAAATTTTATTGCATCTTAGTGCCACTTGCCTTATTCTCAACACCTTACGAAGAAGCGGAGGTGAAAATGGCAAAGATTTATGCAATTCCAGAACTTTGCACAGGATGTGGAGAATGTGTCTCTATATGCGCTTTTGGCGCAATAAAGATAGTGGATGGATTGGCGACTTTTAACGAAAACTGTGTGCTCTGCGGCGTATGCGTCGATGCATGTCCAGAAAATGCGATTGTGATAGAAGAGGCTGAGAAAGAAGAGCGCCGTGCCGAGACGAAGGAGTTCAAAAATGTGTGGGTGTGGGCTGAGGTTGAGGAGGGCAAACTTTCGAAAGTGGCGCTTGAGATGTTAGCTTTGGGCAGGCAGCTTGCCGACGAACTTGGGACCAAACTCGAAGCGTTACTTCTTGGAGGCGAAGGAGTTTCGAGGTTCGCAGGTGAGCTTATACGGCATGGAGCCGACAGGGTCTATGTCTGGGAAGACCCGAAGCTTGAGCTGTTCCACGATGAGGTCTTCTCGGACGCCATCGTAAAACTTGCGAAGGAAAAGAAGCCCGAGATATTCATTGCGGCGGCGACCACTTTTGGCAGAGCGCTTATGGCGCGGGTTGCAGCCGAGCTTAAGACCGGGCTCACGGCCGATTGCACTGAGTTGAGCATCGATAAAGAGCGAAGGCTGCTTCTGCAGACCCGTCCGGCACTTGGTGGAAATATCATGGCTACAATAACCTGCGAGGATACAAGACCACAAATGGCGACCGTGAGGCCACACATGGTGAAGCCCCTGCCGCCTGATGATGAGCGCAAAGGTGAAA
>Ga0164318_10003584_pt1 | contig 14729 bp, 13 predicted proteins | sample GuaBasSedimGuay9_FD_113734 | JGI IMG/M metagenome (GOLD analysis project Ga0164318, IMG submission 113734) | Subseafloor sediment microbial communities from Guaymas Basin, Gulf of California, Mexico - Guay9, Core 4571-4, 0-3 cm | ecosystem: Environmental > Aquatic > Marine > Hydrothermal vents...
TTAAGGCTTGCTCAACTATGGGGTAAACGTCTCTGATGTGCTGACGGGAGGCTGCTTCAGGGAACACGCCGCCAAACTGGGCGTGCAAGTCTATTTGTGAGGCCACTGCGCTGGATAATATCAGACGTCCGTTTTCAACCACGGCTGCCGCGGTCTCGTCGCAAGAAGATTCTATGCCCAAGATGCGGGCGGTGGGAGGGGGTGTTTCTTTTATCATTACAATGCCCCCGCTAACATCGAGTGCTTATTCACAAAATACTCAAAAGATGTATTTCTTTTTTGGGCAGAGGAAACATCAAAGCGTTTGAGAACTTCCTGCATAAAATCAATGCGCGAGTTGAAAGCCTTGGGAATAAGTTCATCAAACTGCTCTTTGGTGACAGTATCCGTTTGGGCTGGAGGAGAAACACCTAACTCGTCCGCGAATTCCTGGGGTATACCCGCCAAATACCAACTCTCAATTTCTTTAACAACTACAAGCACTTTTTCATTGTCGAGTTGTGCATGCCTGTTTAGCACTTTCTCTTTGTCTGTTACAAAACAGGCAGTGTCATTATCATGGAAAAATATGTAATCACCTTTCATACCAACAATGCTTCGTAAAAAGTTCTCTTGCCACTCAATTTTTTCTTGTGCATACTCTATAATTTTTACGAAATCATATTTTTCTTCAAAGTGCGGTACGACTACACCTTCCATAAAGCGTTTATCATCAGGCCCTTCTACCCATAAAAATAATCGCGAATATTTCATGCCTCAGTTCTCCAACAGGCCTTGCACAAATAGATCGTCAAGTCCAATCTCATTTTCTAAAAAAACATTTACATCTTCACGTTCAGCAGGTTTAGAGATTACAGATTCGCCTTGTTCATTCCTAGAAATTAGCACAAGATTCCCCAATTTAGTATGTTTTACCATCTGTGGGTTATGGGTGGTTACAATAATCTGTTTGTCTTTTGCGGCTTCTTCTAGCATACTAGCCACTTTTGATATAAGCGCAGGATGGATATTTCTAAAAGGTTCCTCAAGTACACATAATTTGTTCCTCTCAAAGTAAAGCGAGATAAGTAAAACGGTTATGGCAATAGTGCCATCTGAGAGCAAATGTGAGGGCAGAAAAACATTTTCATTATATATTTCTCTGAGAGAAAAAAGAAGTGATTTATCTATAGACCGTTCTACTTTTAACTCACGGACAAAAGGCAATAAATCTTGCACCAAGTTCTCAAATTTACGAAGTTTTTCCTCGTTTTCAGTGATGTTTTTTAATACAATGGCTAAGTTACCACCATCTTCTTCCAGATCTTCTTTTCCAGTAATGGGAGCAGATTGACGGGAAAGCTTGGGATCAATATTGTAAATAGATATATCTCTAAAATCTCTATCCAAAGGGTAAAAGGGGAAAAAGGGAGTTTGTAACAATAGCTTGTTAGACAGAATGTCTTTATCCTGTTCCTCAAGAAAACGTAAGGAAAACACAAAATCATCCGCTGTTTTATCCTTTAGTTCGGGTGGTAAATCGAGATCAGTCACTATTTTTCCATTTACATTTGACAGAGAAATACTCCCTGGCCCAATCTTTTCGATTTCATCAAAACTTTCTTCTTTCCTTTTTAAGTACACAAATTCATATTCACACGTCACCTTATCTTTTCCAATAACAATGTTATCTTCTTGGCTTTTTATTGAAAACTCATAAACTGTTCTAGTATTTTTAGCACCAACAAGCCTTTCGTTTTCCTCATCAGGATTAAGTAGAGTTTTTCTTCCTACACCCCAAACAATCTTGAAAAAAACCTCATCAGATTCTTTTGCATTAATATTTTTTAGATATTCCATACCGCCCTGCATTGACACCGCATTAGCCAAACCGTGGGCAGAAATATCTTTTAAAAACCTTAATATTTCTACAAAATTTGACTTCCCCGATGCATTAGGGCCTATCAAAACGGACAAATCACCAAGTTCAATATCCAACTTGCGAAACGACCTAAAATTGTGAACTTCTATCCGTTGTATAAACATAATCTTCTCCTACATGTCCAAATAAAAAAATCCGCGTAAATCCACTGCATCCGCGTCATCCGCGTCCTACCCCATCTCCAACACCAAATCCAGCGGATACTCTACCAATGGCTCTATCTTACCATCTGGACTGACCCAAAAAGTATTCTCCAGCCGGCAGCCCATGCCGCGTTCGGGATAATATAGGCCGGGTTCAATGGCGGTCACTGTGCCGGGAGCCAGCCTATCGGCCTCGGTTGAGCCGTACCCATAGCGTGGACGCTCGTGAATATCAACTCCCACGCCATGCCCCAAACCATGCACGTACCCCGACTGCAAGGTGCTGTCTTGACGGATAGTCTTGTGTCCCTGAGCTTCAAACAACTCGCATGTTCGTTTCTGTAGGTCGGGAGCGAAAACGTCCACTTTCAATTCTGAAGTGATTTGCTGGTACACAGAATAAACGTCATCGTAGAGGTTTTGCACATCTTCTGGGGCGTAGCCCAAACACCACGTGCGGGTGAAGTCGTAAAAATACCCGCCCCCCGCCTCGCAGGGGAAAATGTCGAAGATGATCGTCCGGCCCAGGCGTAGCACGTTCGCCGCCTCACCGGAGTTGTGCGGGACGCCTGCACTGCGCCCAATGGCGAAGATCACGCCTTCAGGGTTCTCTACGCCTCCCTCCGCTAACCACAAATTGATCTTAGATTTCACATCCCCAATCGTTAACGGCAGACCATCCTCCCGAAGCAAAACTTCATCGGCGTTCACCGCGCACGAAGTTAAATAATCGGCCACTTTACCAACCACGCCCACCGTTACCTTTCCCATCTGGCGAATATGCTCAATTTCAGCCTCATCCTTGGTGGCGCGAGCTTCTAGCAGCACCGAATTTGGGCCTTCCCCCACCAACTCCAAATCTGGCATCAACGCCTGCAAAGCGGAGAAAACGCCCCAAGCGTTCCCCGCGTCTATTTGCCCGTAAAGCGCCACCCGCCCCTTTGTCAGGCCCACATCCCCAAACATTTGCTGATACCGTAAAGCCGCAGCCTGCAACTGATCCCCTCCCGCGGCTTCAAGCAATTTTTTATAATTATATTCCGCTAAATTTTTGGTCTTTAAACCGGTAGCGGCGGCCCCATCGCGCTCCATGGGGTTATAAAATAAAACCGGCTCCTCCCCGCGTTTCTTAATCAGATCACCGCCAGTGATGTGCCCCCCGCCCGTCATATAATACATGGGCGCGTTATGCTGCGCCGGACCGGTGAACAATAAAGCGTCTAAATTATTGGCTTTCATCAAATTGTCGAGATCTTTTTTCATGATAACTCCTAGTTTATGGTGTTTCTAAAACGCTTGCTAAGGTTTTAAGTAAATCTTCTTCTTGATGGGGGAAAACCGTGCGTGGATCCAAAATTATACGCTCTTCCTGAATGCGGGCGATAACCGATGGTGAGTGGCTCACTGTTAGTGAGCTAGTGCGCAGCCCAGCCAGGAATTTGTGGGGGTGACTGACCCTGAACGTGAGTGCAAACGTGGGCAAAGACTCGCCCGGCAAGCTCCCGCCCCCAACCGTAGATTGTGTCGCTATCACCTCTCCGCGCCCCAGAGCTTTTTGCCAAAATTCTGCTCGTTGGCGGATTTCTTCTAACGGGGCGGCTATCATCTGCCAGATAGGGATTTTTTCTTCAGCTTCTCCCTTAAGGTAATGAAGCAGAGTGGCTGAAAGTGCAGAAAGGGCCATTTTATCGGCTCTCACGGCCCGCGCCAGGGGATGGCTTTTCAAACGTTCAATCAAATCGGCACGGCCAACAATAATGCCCGCCTGCGGGCCGCCTAACAGCTTGTCGCCCGAAAAACACACCAAGTCTGCTCCATCTGCCAGCGATTCTTGAACCATGGGTTCGTGCTTAAGACCGTATTGAGCGGTATCTAATAACGCGCCAGAGCCGAGGTCATCGAAAACGTATAGCCCCTGATTGCGGGCGGCTTGAGCAATCTCTTTGAGAGTTGGCTCTGTTGTAAACCCCACTATGGCAAAGTTAGAGCGGTGCGCGCGTAGGACAGCCTCGGTTTCCGCGTCAAACGCTTGTACGTAGTCGCGGAGGTGAACACGGTTGGTGGTTCCTACTTCGACTAACTCTGCGCCCGATTGAAGCATGACGTCTGGGATGCGGAATCCGCCGCCAATTTCTACTAACTGGGAACGAGCAATGACCACTTTGTAACCGCTGGTTAGCGCTTTTAGCATGAGCAGCACCGCCGAGGCGTTATTGTTCACTACCAGAGCGGCCTCAGCGTTAAGCAGGCGGGTGAGCGTTTGGTGGGCGTGTTCCAACCGTGAGCCACGCGCGCCTTTTTCCATGTCGAACTCTAGGGTAGAATATTGGCTTCCCATGTCTTGGACGGACTGCAAGGCGTCCGCGCTGAGAGGGGCGCGCCCCAGGTTGGTATGCAGAATCACGCCTGAAGCGTTGATGACTGGGTAAAGGGTGGGAGACGTCCAAGAGCGCAATTTACGCTCAGTATCAGCCAGAAGTTTCCCCTGGTCTGGGATTTTGGTCTCAAGCTCCAGATGCGCGGAACGGGCATCTGCCAAAGTTTCTCGGATGGCCTGGACTGTTAGGGTGTGTCCGTAGGCGCCGAGATAGCTTTTGCCAAAATTAGTTTCTAAGAGCGCATCAACAGATGGTAGGGAACGTAAATCATTCATAGAAAGAACTCACAAGTTAAGGGATGAGCAAAGATTATTCCTCTTTGGGATGCCATTGGCTGCGTGCTCGCATGCGTAATAAAGACTCTGCTAGCAAAAAACCTACGCCCAGGACAATGGTTAATCCGATGTTTAAGACTTGTCCTTTGTTTAGCCAAACCAACGCCGCCGCGTAAATCCCCAGCCAAAGGGCTTCTCTTACTACTACGCCGTGGCTTATAGGGACGTCAGTTGGAAAACGCCAGTTCAGAAAAGCGATGAATGGCAGAATTGTTCCGGTCACGGTTACTACAATAGCAAAATAAAAGAACCAACGCGGCCAAAGAGTGGGAACGGTTTGGGTCATAAGATACCAAATGCCGCTCCATCCGCCCAGAGAGAGAATAATAGCGGCTGGTAAGGAGGATGTGACAGAATGGGGTTGGGGTTTTGTCATGCATTTATTTTAACACAAGTAGGTTGATATGTTGGTAAATTGGAAGAATAACGGTTCAATATTTGATATTTGCTTAGAGTTTCGCGTAGACAAATAAACATGGGTGTTTTACACTGAGTACATAAATTCTATGCGCAGAGTGTTTTTTATGAGATTCAAGTAAACGTAATAGAAGCTAAAATCTTAAAACAAAGTATATGTTCAGTTTCTTTAAGGTTTCATTATACGCTTTTGTAACTTGTTGAAAATCACTTGCAACCCCCAACATGGAGGGGGTTGCAAAAGCCGCCCCGAAATTAGAGAGGTTAAAGACAACGACAATTCTGATATGCAACACTTTGTTTTCTTTAAGGTTGAGTACCTTAAAGAATCGTTATTTTTTAGGGCTTTTGGTTGATATTTAGGGTATTTCTCCGGTAAAATAAGGGCATCATTATCCCTTACTTAATGGGGGAGCAGTAAGAAAACTCAGGGTAATAAATTTGTATTTTGTGTTTGCTCGAGCTGGAAGTAGGCGCGGGATAGGGTGAAGTACGCTGAATTTGGGAAAGGCGAAGGAGTATAGGATGGAAGCAAAGCAGGCTTGGCAGGCAACGCTAGGGCAACTACAACTTGAAATGCCCAAAGCGGCTTTTGATACATGGGTAAAGGACACGGAGTTTATTTCCTTTGATGATAATATTTTTCGCGTTCGTGTTCAAAACGCTTATGCACGCGATTGGCTGGATAACCGCCTGAAAAGTTCTATTACTCGCCTCCTAACGGGATCAATGGGAAAGAAGTCAGGCATTCAGTTTGTAGTTGGGCAAAATGATTATTCAAAAAAGGAAGTTTCAAAAGAAGACGCTTCTCATGTTTCAGAAGAAGCGCAGAAACAAACTAATGGGGGATATTCTCTTAATGGCCGCTATTCTTTCGAAAACTTCATTGTAGGAACGGGCAATCGTTTGGCGCATGCTGCTTCTATGGCGGTAGCGGAAAAACCAGCCCAAACGTACAATCCTCTTTTTCTTTATGGTGGTGTAGGGTTGGGGAAAACGCACTTACTTCACGCTATTGGTAACATGTGTGTTAAAAATGGCTTAAAAGTGCTGTATGTTTCTTCAGAAGAGTTTACCAATGATCTGATTGGCGCTATCCGCTCGCATACTACTCAGGCATTTCGTGAGAAATATCGCCTAATTGATGTTTTGCTGGTGGATGATATTCAATTTATTGCGGGTAAGGAATCTACACAGGAAGAGTTCTTTCATACTTTTAATACCCTTCATGGGCAGAATAAGCAAATTATTATGACTTCAGACCGGCCTCCAAAGGCGATGGTGACTTTGGAGGAGCGTTTGCGCTCTCGCTTTGAATGGGGGTTAGCAGCAGATATTCAGCCCCCAGATTATGAAACACGGGTAGCCATTCTTCGCTCAAAGGCAGAGCAAGGTGGCTATAATGTTCCTTCCGAAATTTTGGAGGGTATAGCACACCGCTTCCAGGCCAATATTCGTGAATTGGAAGGTGCTCTAACGCGAGTGATGGCTTACGCTGATTTGAGGGGAATGGCGTTAGACAGAGATTTGTTAGACGCGGCTTTAGCGGACTTGATACCCCAGGCTAAGGATGTTGCTCCAGAGCAGATACTTGATACTATTGCAGGGGAGTTTGCTGTCAGTACGAAAGAGTTGATTAGTCAAAGCCGAACTCGCCGAATTGCGTTCCCGCGCCAGGTGGCTATGTATGTTCTCCGCGAAGAAGCTGAAATTTCTTTGCCGCAAATTGGTCAGTTGCTGGGTGGACGTGATCATACAACTGTGATGTATGGGCACGATAAAATTGCTGATCTTTTAGAGACGGATGATGGCTTGCGCAGGAAAATTATTAAAGTTCGCGAATCTCTTTATGGGCCGGCAGCTATTCCTGTTTAGATATTGCGTTATTTTTTAAAAACTATCCCCTGCTACAAAAGTTGTAGCAGGGGATAGTTTGTTTTTGGGGTAGAGCGAAAATTATTTGCGAGGGGAGCGTATTTTTCGCCATGAGGACTGCACCCACGCCCACAGGCTGCGTCCCAACCGGTGCCAGGGGTATTCTATCTGTACGGATTCGGTTTCTTCTTCAGGCCAAGGGTACAGGTCAAACATCTTGCGAAAGATGTATCCCCCAATTAATTTTAATGTGGCTACTACTGGGGCTGCTAGAATTAATCCAATTAGTCCAAGTAAACTAGCAGCTATGATGGCGGCTATTAAAACTGTGGCAGGGTGAATTCCTAAAGCTTTTCCTAAAAAACGAGGCGCGACAAAACTATCAAATATTTTGTCAATGATAAATGCCACAAGTAGGATTAGGGCCGTGTATTGCCAGGGATTTAGTCCCAAATAATTGCTGGGTTGGAAAAAGGTCGCCAGCCCAGTTACAACGAGAGTTGCAATTATTCCTACATAGGGTATAAAACGTGATAGACCAGTTAATAACGCTAGACCAATTGCATAGCGAACACCTAGCAAGGAAAGGGTTAAGGTGTAGATGATTACAGTTAATACGAAGAGAATTACTTGTCCTCGTAGAAATGCGTTCCATACTTTACGTAACTCTCGTCCCATGCGCTGGATATCGTAGTTGTAGTCTGGTATTTCGCTAAGGTCTAAACGGTTTGAAAATTTATCCGCGTCCGAGAGGAGGAAGTAGGCTATCATAAGGACAAAGAATAGTTTGCCAATACCTGTAGCCGCTCCGGTTGCGAATGAGCTGACAAGGGAGCCGGCTTGGCCTAAAACAGGTTGTAATGCCTCAATTAGCTGATTGGCGAGGTTGTTCAAATCTATTAACTCGGCTAAATAGCCGTATTGTCCAAGGTGTTGAGTAATGTTGGTGGCAATGTCTGGCAGGTCGGCGATGAAAGTTTGCAATATTTGAAGCAGACTCTGAAATTGCTGGACTATTGCAACGCCGGTGGCAGTTAACGCCCCCAATAACAGGGCTATCATGAGTATGAAAACTATACCTGTGGAAAGTTGCCATGACAGGCGAGTAGTGCTGGATAGGAATTTTACTAATGGGTGGAATAGATAGGTAAGAACACAGGCGATAAGCAGTGAAGTAACTACAGACTGAAAATGCAACAATAATCCGGCTGCAATGGCAACGAGGGTTAATCCCACCACTAATTTGATAGTTGTTCCCCAAGGAGGGGATTGTTGTATTTCTGTGGTCATGTTTCGCACTCCTTTTGTTCTTTCTGGTCTTTGCCTTGCGTAGGTTTTTTTAAATACCACCAGCGGGGATCAGGCGGCGGTAAATCAGAGGTTGTCTTCTGCCAGCGTCAGGCGTCTAATTCAAAATGAACGACAAGATAATCAAAATCACAAAAAATGAACCTGCTAACAAGCCTATTCTGCGTAAATCTTGCACAATATGGGTATAATTAGGTTTGAATTCTGGTGTTTTTCTGCTCATGGTATAAGTTCCTTTTTATTTTCTAATTTGCTAATTTTGCAATAACAATTATTCGTTTATTATCTACAAGATAAGGGTAACAAGATATTAAAGTAACCGTAGGATCGGCAGTGGCTTCCATAAACTCCACTTGCGTAGGTTCTACAATTTCAATTTGTGTCACCAAGTAAGTAAAACTTTCGCGCTCAGTAAACAAGATAACCTCGTCTCCTATCTCCAGGTCAATAAGATCGCGGAAAATTTCTCCGTAAATATCATTATGGGCCGAAAGAACAATATTGCCGGATTGCCCGGGATTAGTCGATCCTATATGATGACCAACACCTTTTTTAAGCTGTTCCCAACCATCTCCTTCTACAATAGGAACGTCTTGCCCGATGGCCGGGATTTGGAGACGGATAGCTTGTTTAGGCCCTACAGTAGCGACAGGGATAGGTATCTCTGCGTATGAATCTCTAAGAGGGCGCAGATGCTCTGGAATTTCTTCAATATTCTCGCGGCTGCCGCCTTCAGCGCTGGGGGATGTGTGTCCAGAAGGCAAAACAACAGCCTTAATTAAAGGCGTTGGCGTCAGTGTTGGCTGCTCCAAAGCAATAGCTACCTCTCTATTAAGCTCATTCAAAATATCTAACCCATTGAACAAAACAAAAACCAACCCCACAACCGCTAAAATCTCCACCGCGAACAAAATGCCATCAACCGCGCGTCTTCCACGTTTTTTGGCCTTGCCCTTTTGAACGTCTTGCTCTTCCTCAAGCGCTTCAGAACGCATATCATCCCAGCTAGATTCCTTCTCAGAAACCAAAGTTACCACGCGCCCCGTCTCTCTGAAGCGATTAAGCCGCTCACTACGTTCAGAACGCCGCTTATCGACAAGCAAGCGGCGCAATTCGGTGGCTGATAAATCCTGAGAAGATTTTTTCTTGAACATACTCAAATTATAATCTCGCTGGGATACTATGCCAAGTGCAAGTGAAAATCAGTGAGCCTTAAGTGTTTTGCAAAGAATGTAATTGCGGGTTACACATTCAAAATCTTCTGTTACAGAAATCTTAAAACGACATGCCTTTTGTTGGCTTCAAAGACTAATAGCATGTTATAATCAGGCAAAGTATTTGCTTGTGAATATATACACCGTAAAGGATTAACCATGATTGATCCCCGAACACAAAAACTAGCGCACATATTAGTGAACCACTCAGCCCGCATCCAACCAGGGGATAGAGTGGCAATTGAAGCCACCATCGCCGCAGAACCTTTGGTGCGTGAGCTTTACATTGAAATTCTAAAACAAGGCGGACATCCCTATCTGCTCCTAGATTTCGCAGAACAAACCAAAGAACTTTTTACCTTTGGAAATGAAAAACAAATTTCCTGCGTTAACGAATTACGTCAATTTTCCTACGAGAATTTCGAGTCCCGTATTCGAATTCATTCTTTGACAAATGTACATGCCCTAAGCGATTTTTCACCTGAGAAACAAGCCCAACATCAAAAAGGAGCAGCCCCCATCATCGCGACCCAAATGAAAAGAGGCGCAACAGGCGACTTCAAATGGGTATCAACGCTTTTCCCCACTTTAGCCTACGCCGAAGAAGCAGGCATGGGATTAAGAGAGTATGAAGACTTTGTCTACCGTGCTTGTCACGCCGATGAAAGTGACCCCATCGCTTACTGGGAAAACCTCAAAAACGAACAGCACGAATCCGCAAACATCTTCAACGGGCACAAAACAGTCAAACTAAATGGGCCAAATATTGACATCACACTTTCTATTGAAGGGCGCACATTCATAAACTCATACGGAATACACAACATGCCCGATGGAGAAGTATTTACCGGGCCGGTAGAAAACTCTGCCAACGGCTGGGTTCGATACACTTACCCCGCCATATACAATGGAGTAATTGTCGAAGGCATTGAACTTAATTTTGAAGACGGAAAAGTCATTAAAGCCACCGCAGAGAAAAACGAAGCCTTTTTGCACAAAATGCTCGACTCCGATGAGGGGTCACGGTACTTGGGCGAATTCGCTGTTGGCACCAATTTTCAAATAGACACATTTACCGGAAACATCCTTTTCGATGAGAAAATTGGCGGAACCATTCACATGGCGCTCGGCGCTGGATATCCCCAAACAGGCAGCGTGAACAAAAGCATGATCCATTGGGATATGATATGCGACATGCGCTCGGATTCTGAAATACAAGTAGATGGGGAAGTCATCTACAAAGACGGGGATTTCGTCTTCTAACGTGTCACCATTTTTCCCTGTAACCCAGCGTCCACCCCGTGCATGAGCGAACTGCATCGGGTGGGCGTTTTTATATTTTGGAGGTACTATGCCAGACCGTGAACTTCTTCGCACATTTGACAAAGAAAAACTAATTGACATGCTTGAAGACCAAGCCAAAAACTGGTTGGCGCACGATGGACTCTGGTTCCAGGCCGCAGAGAGGCATTTTGGGATGGAGGCCGCCATTCAGCTAGATAGTGAGGCTTGGCAGGTCTTCACCCAAATTGAAGCCAAGCGAATTATGCGTTTGCACAACATTGAGCGCGGAGGTGGGCTAGAGGCTCTGCAACGCGCCCTAGAATTGCGCCTCTACGCTAGGATCAACGTTCAGTCAGCCCGTCGGGTGGATGCACGGACGCTCCGTTTCGAGATGAACGATTGCCGCGTGCAATCTGCTCGTAAACGCAAGGGGCTGCCAGACTTTCCTTGCAAATCGGTAGGAATCTTTGAATACAGCTACTTCGCGCACACTATTGACCCCCGCATTAGGACGCGCGTTATCGCCTGTCCCCCAGACCCACACCCTGAAGAATATTACTGTGCCTGGCAGTTCACCTTAGAAGATGAACCTATCCCAGAAGAAGAAATTCTCTCGTGACCGCATAGTAATAATTCTCCCCAACCTACTTCTTCATCCCCCAAAAGCCGTGCTGAACCGCGCGAACGTCTTCGGCAGTGATGAACGCATCCGCGTCTATTTGGCGGATAATACCTTCCACTTCCTTGATCTCTTTTCGGCGCACGCTGCAATTCAAGACTGTGACCATACCATCCTTGCCACGAGCGGGAATTTCTGTCACGGCGTATTCCGCTTCGCGCAGGTGTTCCCTAATAGCCGCTCCGCGTTGGGGGCTAATAACTCGTATTTCTACAAAACCTATCGCCAGACGTTCTTCTAGCCACATACCTACCACATTTCCGGTCGCGTAGCCCATCGCGTAACTAAGTACGCTCAAGATGTTATTTGTTTGCTGCAAAACAGAGGCTATGACCATGATATAAATTACAGAAGTCAGAGTCCCCAGTATCCACACTAAACCTTTTCGTCCCCGCATTACAAACAACATTCTAAGAGTATCTAAGCCAATATTTACAACGCGAAGCGCAAATATTAGCAGGACGCTTAACAATACCTGAGGTGTAATTTGAACTGTGAAAAAATCGTTTAGGTTTATCATATTTTTCAATCCGGTGGTATCTCTTAGATTGTAACCGTTCACTCGCCTCAACCCAAAAAGATAGGATATGTCACTCTGAATGAACGTTTTGTGTGACTGAAGAGTCTCCCTGCTCACGGTGGAGGAGATTCTTCGGGCAAAAACCGCCCTCAGAACAACATATCCTTGAACATTTGCGGGAGGGAGGTGAATAATTACCTTAGATTTAAATAATGAGTTGCACCTGCTATAGTGAGGCTTTGGAAGTTTATGCGCTAAATTTTCTCAAAACCTCTTTATTTTTTATCTATTAGGGGGAAGTAAAGATCGTTGGCGTAATCTTTGATCATGCGGCGCATGCTGAACTGAGGTGCCAAGGTGCGAATGGATTCTTTCATGCGTGCTATCCATTCCACGGGTAAGTTCCCTGAAGAGCGGTCGTAGTAGAGAGGGATAATCTCGTTTTCGAGCGTGTTGTAGAGACTTTCCGCGTCCATTTGGTCTTGGAGGTCGTGATTCTCGTAGTCAGTTTCATCGCCAATTGCCCAGCCATTGTGACCGTTATAACCCTCGCGCCACCAGCCATCTAACACTGAGAAGTTGAGCACTCCGTTCAGGGCTGCTTTCTCACCAGAGGTTCCAGAAGCTTCGTTCGGACGGCGGGGCGTGTTTAGCCACACATCTACCCCTTGGACGAGGTAACGAGCCAGGTTCATGTCGTAATCTTCCAGAAAAACCAGACGCCCACCGGTTTCGGCTTTTTTGACCATCCGATATACTTTTTGGATCAACAGTTTTCCGGGATTGTCGTCCGGATGGGATTTTCCCGCGAAAATAATTTGAACTGGTCTGTTGGGGCGGTTGATGAGTTCTAGCAGACGATTGAAGTCGCTTAATATTAAATCGGCTCGTTTATAGGTGGCAAAACGCCGGGCGAAGCCAATTGTTAGGGTATAGGGATTCAGGAGTGTGCCAGCGGCTACCACCTGTACGGGATGAACGCCATCATAGAGCCATTGTTCTCTGGCGCGTTCCCGCATATAAAAGACCAATTTCCTTTTTAGGTGTCTTCGCACGGCCCATAGTTCTTCGTCAGGGATGTTGTCTATAGCTTCCCACATTTCTTGGTTGTCAATGTGCTCTAGCCAATCCCTGCCTAAATAGCGGCCATATAAATGCCGCAGGCGGCGGGCCAGCCAGGTTCCGGTGTGAATTCCGTTGGTGATGTGAGTAATGGGAACTTCTTCCGCTTTTCGGTCAGGCCAGAGAAAATTCCACATCTCGCGGGCAACTTGCCCGTGCAGTTCAGATACTCCATTGCGCAATTCAGAGAGATGCATGGCTAAGATTGACATGCCAAAGGTTTCTCCCCAAGAAACTTTGTGACGCGCTAAATCGATGAATTCTTCGCGGTTTAGGCTTAATTCACTCATGTAATCGCTAAAATATTTGTCAATTAGCCAGAGTGGAAATTCATCATTGCCAGCTGGGACAGGGGTATGGGTGGTGAAAACCGTCTCTTTTTTGACAAGTTCTTTCGCTTTTTCAAAAGTGTGACCAGCTTTGACGAATTCGCGGGCGCGTTCTAAGGCCATGAAAGCTGAATGTCCCTCGTTCATGTGCCAAACGCCAGGGTTGTACCCTAACTTTCGCAGGGCACGTACTCCGCCTATTCCCAAGACGATTTCTTGGGAAATACGCAAATCTAAATCGCTGCTATAAAGCCGCGCGGTTAATTCTCTATCTTCGGGGGTGTTGTCTTCTACATCGCTATCTAAAAGGTACAATGGCGTTCGGCCAACTTGAATTTGCCAGATACAAGCCTTGACGCTTCGTCCAGGCAAATTGACAGAAACGGTTAGCTGGGAGTCGTTTTCGTCTAAAACCGGCGAAACTGGTAACTCATCGAATTTTAGACGTACATAGTGCGCTTCTTGCCAGCCGTCTTCGCTGATTTTTTGAGTAAAATAGCCACGGGTGTATAAAAAGCCTATCGCTACTAGAGGCAATCCCAAGTCACTGGCCTCTTTTACGTGATCGCCCGAAAGTATTCCTAGCCCTCCAGCGTAAATGGGCAAGGTTTCATGAAGACCAAATTCTGTTGAAAAGTACGCAATTAACTCCTCTTGGGATTGACCATGGTTGCGTTTATACCAGGTGTTATCGTTATTCATGTAGCGGGTAAAGGCCAATATTGCCCGATCGTAGAAATCTAGGTAGTAACTATCGTGAGCGACTGCGTTTAATTTTGGCAGTTCTACCTGACGCAAAAAACGGATTGGATTGTGGTTGGTTTGTTCCCACAAATCTATATCGATGCGTTTGAACAAGCGTTGCACATCAGGGTTCCATGTCCACCAAAGGTTGTAGGCTAATTCGCCTAAACGTCTTATTCGGCGTGGGAGGCTAAAGTGATTGGGCGGTTCTATGTGATAATTTTTCATTTGTTTCCTTTCCTTTTACACAAATTGTGCAAATTGTATTAAAATAGGAAAATGCCGCGGGCATTCTACCATTCAAAACAATTAGCGTAAACCTGCAGCTAAAATCGCACCAGGGCAAACGCATATGGAAAAATAAAGTGTATAATTCTCCGACAGAAAAAAACTACAAAAAAGGAGAATTATGCTAAAACATCCATTAGAAAGACTTAGAAACAGTTTCTCAGAAGTAGAA
>Ga0164318_10003586_pt1 | contig 14726 bp, 16 predicted proteins | sample GuaBasSedimGuay9_FD_113734 | JGI IMG/M metagenome (GOLD analysis project Ga0164318, IMG submission 113734) | Subseafloor sediment microbial communities from Guaymas Basin, Gulf of California, Mexico - Guay9, Core 4571-4, 0-3 cm | ecosystem: Environmental > Aquatic > Marine > Hydrothermal vents...
CACACCAGCCCCACTTTTTATTACAAGAATTCCACAATCCCGTCCATTACGAACTCGACACCAAGTGCGCCTATCAAGAGCCCTATAACTTTGGAGAAAATATCTATTACAGTCTTCCCCACCAACTGTATCAGAAATTCCGCCCTCCGCAATAGAATCCATGTGAGTAATAAAGCGATCGCACCCGATAACAGGATGGTTGCACACCCATACTTCGATGTGAGGACAATGGCAGTTGTTATCACTCCCGGTCCCGTGAGGATTGGGGTGGCAATCACAACCCATCCCACTTCACCCTGGGAGCCGGTCATGTTGATCCCAAGAACTATCTCGAGTGACATCAACAGAAGTACAAGCCCGCCAGCGATTTTGAAACTCGCAAGAGATATTCCGAAGAAAGAAAGTAGAGCATTGCCGAAGAGGACAAAGAGTATGAAGAGAATGCCAGCGACCATAACCGCTCTGTTAGCACTCTTCTTTCTCTCGTTTTTGTCAAGGTCTTTTGTGAGAGTGATGAAGATTGGAATGCTTGCAAACGGATCGAAAACGAAGAACAGAAGTGAGGAGGTATGTATCAGTACGGATATCATATCTACATTTGGGTCAAGGTTCATGACAAAGACCATATACAAAAATGCTTAAAAACAATGCGTTAAGAAATATAGTGGAGGTGTGAATTGAAAGATAAAGAGTGGGGAGGAAGGGAAGCAAAGTATGTGATACTTGACCCAGTAGGCTATCCTTTTAAGAGTCTATATGTTGAGTATCCAGAAGTATCTGATTTGAACATATTCAAACATTATGCAAAAGAGCAGTGGTTTGGGGAGGCTGTTAGAAAGGGGGACTATTTGTTCGATAGGAGAATGTATCCAGATTTTGCATTTAAGGTGGTGGATGTAGAGCCACCAAACTCTCTGATAGGGGAATCGACCATAATAATGGTGAATGCCAAGGATGAGCCACTTCCAGAGTTCAAACCAAAGGTCAGATTTAGTGATGTTGTGGGGCAAGAAGGGGCGAAGAGAAAATGTAAACTCATTCAGAGACTTTTGAAGGGAGGAATCGACCACTCGATATGGATGCCAAGAAACGTTTTGTTCTATGGGCCTTCTGGAACGGGCAAGACCATGATGGCAAAGGCTCTCGCAAGCGAGGCAGAGGTTCCACTCATTCCAATGAAAGCAACCCAGCTCATTGGAGAATATGTGGGAGATTCAGCACGTATGATTCACAACCTTTATGAAAGGGCAGAGGAGCTTGCCCCCTCGATTGTGTTCATAGATGAATTGGATGCGATTGCCCTTGACAGAAGATATCAGGATATAAGGGGAGATGTGTCCGAGACAGTGAATGCTCTGCTCACCGAGATGGATGGTTTGTTTGAGAGGAAGGGTGTATGCACGATTGCAGCAACCAACAGAATCGAAATAATAGACCCTGCTGTTAGGTCGAGATTCGAGGAAGAAATAGAGTTCACACTACCGAACAAGGCTGAGAGGAAGATGATACTTGAGAAGAACATCAAGACATTTCCGGTACCTATTGGAAAGGATGTTGAACTCGATATGGTTGTTGAGAAATGCGAGGGATTGTCTGGAAGAGACATAGTTGAAAAGGTTCTGAAGACCGCACTTCACAACGCTCTGCTTGAGGACAGGACAGAAGTCAGTCTGAAAGATTTCGAGCTTGCTCTTTCAAGGATAAAGAAAACTGGTTCAGAGCCTCCGAAGGAGCTTTTCATTTGATTGTTTTTAAACTCCGCTCTATGGCGCTCTTGTGAAGTTCTGCAGATGCGTGTATGCCATCTCTCCTACCGCGTGGAGCCCTGCACGGATAGTATGAAACAAGTAGGGCACCCCTGTAAGGAGCTTCTTCCACACGTACTCCCTCCAACTCCTTAGCCATGTACCATGTTGAGCCACATGGCGCTCCCCTTATCACCTTCACCTTTTTCACAATACCATTCTCAACTTTGATTTCGAGTTTTGGGCTTCCTACCATCTCTACCAGTTTTTTCAAAGTTTTTGATGATGGGCAGACATCCTTTTCACACAGCATACAGCATATTCTGTGATTTATCACCTTCACACCTTTTTCTTTTCCAGTCTCGTAAGCTTTGGGAGGCAGATATTTTGGACCCCCTGCAATCACAACCGCTTCTTCCCCTCTTTTCACAACTTCCAAATTTATGTCTGGATGGAGTGCATACGAGAAGACGATGTCTCCGCTGAACTCTGGCAGATACTCAGCCGGGTCGTCTATGATGGGTGGCAGACTCTCTTCAACCTTCACGAGTTCCACATCAAACCCCAGTGTTTTCAGTGTCTCATACGTTCTCTCTCCCCACTTTCCTCTCGATACGACAATCATTGCTCTTCCCTGCTCATCAAATTTTCAGGTTTTGAGAACTTTTTCAGCTCCTTTATTGTACCAAGATATGTGCCATCCAGAAGATAACACTTCGCATCATCTAAATTGACCACAGAAAATATGGGACCGAGAGGTTTTGTTTCCGGGTCATTGAATGATATACCTTTCGAGAGCGTGCAGAATGCTGGAGCGACTATGAGGGGTATTTCAGAACAGAGGTCAGAATACTCTTGCAAATCTTTCACATCAACCAACGTTCTTATCCAACATGGCAACGTAATCGTACATCCGAGGGAATCAACAAAGCTTACATGTGGATGGTTATGTCCGCAAACAAGAAGCTCACTCTCCAGCAACGATTTATCCATCCATGCGTGTCCATGGAAATATCCAACAGAGTCGTGAACGAATCCTGAAGAAGGATGGATGGATACAGAGTCTCTGATGTCTTCTGGAATCATGTTTGCAAGCCCGCCATCGTGGTTTCCGAGTGCTATGTCAACTGGTGCATAATTAACGAGCTCTCTCAAAAAATGTTCGACATCCTTTCTCTCATGGTACGGTGGGTGTGTTATCGAATGTTTCACATCCCCCACTATCACTATCCTATCCACTTCCTTCCCTCTCAATATCCTCTTTACCCTATCCAGAATAGAGGGGAGTTGGGACGGGATTCTTATCCCCAACTCCATAAGTTCACATTCTATTCCTATATGGATGTCAGCTATTACAAGCGTCTTTTCCGTATTTTCAACAACAAGTGCCCTCTCATCAACAACCGGCTCAACCTTCATTCATCTACGTCCTTCAACTTCCCTTCGAGGTAAAGCTCATATGAGCCAAGGTCAAGTAGACCATGTCCACTGAAGTTGAAGAGTATCACCTTCTCCTCACCTTTCTTCTTGCACTCTAGAGCTAAATCGATGACAGCTTTAATAGCGTGCGATGTTTCTGGCGCTGGCACAATTCCCTCGACACGGGTGAACAAGGCACCAGCATCGAAACATTCGAGTTGATGGTATGCAAGAGCCTTCATGATCCCGTCATGCTTGAGAGCACTGATTATTGGCGCTTCTCCATGGTATCTCAGACCACCCGCATGTATCGATGGTGGGATAAAATCGTGACCGAGGGTGTACATCTTGAGCAGAGGAGTCAGTCCAGCTGTGTCTCCGAAGTCATATGTGTATTCTCCTTTCGTGAGTGTTGGACATGCTGTTGGCTCAACCGCATAGAACTCTATTTCCTTTCCTTCAAGACGGTCTCTCACAAATGGCAGAGCAAGTCCGGCATAATTGCTTCCACCACCACAACACCCTATCACATAATCAGGATAGTCCTCCCCAGCTATCTCGAGCTGAAGCTTTGCCTCTTCTCCAACGATTGTCTGGTGAAGAAGAACGTGGTTAAGAACACTTCCCAACGAATAGTTTGTGTTGTCATGGGTTGCTGCATCCTCAACTGCCTCACTGATTGCAATTCCAAGACTGCCCGGATTATTGGGGTCTTTCTCAAGAATAGCTCTCCCGGAATTCGTTCTCGTACTTGGGGAGGGTATAACCTCTGCACCCCACAGCATCATCATTGTTTTCCTGTATGGTTTCTGCTCATAACTGACCTTCACCATATACACCGTGCACTCCATTTCAAAGCGGTTGCATGCAAATGCAAGAGCACTTCCCCACTGCCCTGCTCCTGTTTCAGTTGTGAGTCGCTCTATCCCCTCCTTCATGTTGTAGTAAGCCTGTGCAACTGCTGTATTTGGTTTATGACTTCCAGGAGGACTCACACCCTCGTATTTGTAATATATTTTGGCTGGAGTGTCCAGATACTCTTCGAGTCTTTCTGCTCGGTAAAGTGGTGAGGGTCTCCACAATCTGTAAACATCCCTGACTTCTTCTGGGATGGGTATGTATCTCTCTGGACTCATCTCCTGTTCAATCAGGGCTTTTGGGAAGATTGCGGATAGCTGGTCTGGTGAGATTGGTTCCTTTGTCTGAGGGTCAAGAGGTGGGTCAAGAGGTCTTGGAAGGTCAGGCAGTATGTTGTACCACTTATCTGGCATCTCATTCTCATCGAGCAAGAACTTTTTTCTGTCCATGATTCTCACACTCTGCACATCGTTGAACAATTTTTGATATAAATGTTACTCAAACTCCTAAGGTGTAGGCAAGAGTACTACTCACAAAAACCTCTATGAGGGCAGCTATCAGCAGTAGCGGGAGGAGTAAGAACACAAACGTCCTCATTGACAGATATATGTTCCTCCTGACCTCACTCTCTCTTCTGAATATGAACTTCACAACCTCAACCCCTATCTTCGTCCCCATTGAAACAGCAAATATCACCATCGGTACCTCGAGAACACCATGTGGGAGTATTGTGATGAGGGCAAAGAAAGGGGAGGGAGTGGAGTGTATGACAACACCAACAACGTATCCATTGATAGAAAGAAAGAATGGAGGAGAGAGGAAGAACGGGGGCAGTATGGATGAAAATATCGAAATCAATGAGACAAATGAGTTGTTCAAGAATATCATCACAGATATCATCAGAGGATAGAGCACAGAGTCTGCTGGGAGAATCCCAAGTATGCTTTCAACTCTATTTTGAAAACTCTCAACCACCATCCTCTCAACCGCTGGATCATAACCTGCATGGTAATACCCTATCAGGACGGATGATAAGAACACAATCATGTTTATCAATATGTACAATCTTATTTCCCACAGATATCTGATGTGTTCGTTCATAATCATTCTTCCTTCTTCATTTTCAATCTCTTCTTGAACTCCTTCACAGCTTCAAGCAAGTCCTCTTGTGTCAGTTCCTTCCTCCCTTCCATTAATGCAGAAAGTACTGCCTCCTTCACCGCGGTTCTGATATCTGAGCCAGAGAACCCTTCTGTGAGGGATGCCAGCTCGTCAAAATCAAGATTTCTATCTATTTTCTTACATACCACCTTCAATATCTCTCTCCTCATCTCCTCGTTGGGAAGGGGGAACCACACAACATCGTCGAATCTTCTCCATGCTGCAACATCAAGAAGCTGTGGGTGGTTGGTTGCTGAAATCAAAAGAACTCCGTGTCTTACGAGAGATATCTCGTCTATTGCTTTCAGCAATGTATTCACAGCTCTCTTTATCGCAGCATGCTCATCAGAAGTTCTCGTCTTCGCAACGAAATCAAATTCATCTATGAAGAGTATGCACGGCGAGAGCCTTTTTGCAAGCTCAAAGACCCTATCTATGTTCTTTGAGGTCTCCCCAAGATACTGGTTCGTTACCATTGAGAGCTTTACCTCGAGCAGTGGCAGTTTCAGATGTTTTGAAAGGGCTCTTGCTGTTGAGGTCTTTCCAGTACCGGGAGGACCAACAAACAAAACCTTTCCAACATCGTAGAGACCAACCTCACTCAGATACTCCCTATGTTCAAGGGCAACCACAATCTTCGAGATATTTTCTTTTTGCTCATCCGTGAGGACAATGTCCTCCAAACTAAGCATCACCTCATCTGGAGCAACTATCGTGCAGAGTTTCAGCATCTCCTCTGCCTCTTCTTCTAATTCTCTTCTAAGCTCCTCAATCATGGAATCAATCCACAGCCTTTCTGCATGCAGTGGCAGAACTTCTTTGAGAGCTCTTTCATATTTTTCGGGCGATATACAATAAGCCACAGCTGGATTTTTTACAATCCTCTCATCATCAACCTTCCCCTTGTACCATTCAAGTCCAACATCCAAAACTGTCAAACTCAGAGACCCAAAGTCTGCAACATCGACAAACGGAAGTGATTGCACAGCTCTATTAACATCCTCCGAAGAGTGTCCATATATCGCACATACATCCTCCACCTTCACACCCAACGGCTTTGGAACACCTCTCAATTTCTTGTTCCAGAAGTGTCTCCTTATAGGGGGAGGTAGCTCATGCTCGGAAAGAGTGTGAGTGTTGTATGCTTGGACTGTGAGCAATAGTTCCACAGTGTCCACCATTGCATCTGCCAGAATTTCCATCATGCCAAACTTTAATTTTTGATCTGTGAGTGTAAAAACTTTTCTCAATGTTTTTTAGTACGGTCTTCCCAAAAACACACACCGGTCTGTCTCTCTTCCACAAACAACGCACTCTGTGATTTCATACTCACTTCCAACTGGTTCTCCAAGCACATCACACGAACACTTTTCCTCTATCACATGCCCACACTCCTCCTCACCACACCATCCAACAATGGCAATACCCTTCATCACCTGCTCCTTTGCCTCTTCAATCGTCGAACACAGTTTCAGTCCACTTTTCAGGGAAGAAAGAGCCTTCTCATACAGTATTTTTTCTATGTTCTCAAATTCCTTTTTTATCTCCTCCTCGACAGCGTCGATATCCACAGACCTCCTTCTCTCCCCTTCCCATACCCTGGGCGCAATCACAACCTCTCCCCTCTCCAAGTCTCTCGGGCCAAGCTCCAGTCTGACTGGCACTCCCCTGAGTTCCCATTCATAGAATTTTGCTCCGGGTCTCTTCTCAGAGTCATCGAGCACAACTCTGAACTCTTTTGACAGTCTTTCACTGAGTTTTCGGGCAGACTCCATAACATCCTCTGAGTGCTTGAAGAGTATGGGAACCACCACAACTTGGACAGGTGCAACTTCAGGAGGGAGGACAAGTCCCCCATCATCTCCGTGTATGGATATGAGGGATGCAATGCACCTCTCAGATATCCCATAACATGTCTGGTTCACATATTGCTGTTCGCCATTTTTATCCTCGTATGTGATGTCAAATGTTTTTGCAAAGTTGGTTCCGAGATTGTGAACAGTCCCAACTTGCAGAGTTTTTCCATCAGGCATGAGAACATCGAGGGCGACAGTGTATTCTGCCCCCGGAAACTTATCCCAAGAAGGTCTTTTTGAAACAATCACAGGGATACACAATCTTCTGTAAAATTTTTTGTATATCTGTATTGCATTCTAAACCTGTCTCTCTGCATCCTCCCAACTCTCGTGGGCTGTGTGTGCCTCTTTGAACGATGTTATCTCTCTCAGCCTTATGAGGGGTCGTGTGTGCTTTGTTTCATATCTGAATGTATTTACGAGTTGGTATATTCTGATGGGAAGGTCTGCATGAGACCTTATCCAGAGTTTGAACATGGGATATATTGCAGTCTCACTTGTTGGTCTCAGTGCGAGTTTGACATCCAGTGGGTCTTTTCCACCGTGTGTTACCCAGTACACCTCGCCCTCAAATCCTTTGATGTGTTCAGCCTCTTTCATGAACTCCTGCTCTGGTATAAGAAGCGGGAAGAGAGCTTCTTGGTGGTCTTTGTTCATAAGTTCCCTGAGGATGGAAAAAACATGGTTCCTGAGAGAAAAGCCAAATGGATACCACACATATAATCCTTTAACAGGGTATCTAACATCCCTTATTTGTGCGGTTCTTATTATCTCGTTGTACCATTCAGAGAACTCACTTTTTGGTGGAAGCTCCTCCTTTTGTGGCTCTTTCTTTTTATTTTGTTGAACATTTGATTCTGGGTTGTGCAAGTCTTCTAAATGACCTTCCCTTCCCATGTTCATAAACCGCCCTAATGAAAACATTCAATAAATACGTTCCTAATATGTTATTCCATGAACAGACTATTCATATATAGCCCGCTATCAATCTTGCTCCTGCTACTACTCGTAATATTGTTATTGCCTTTGTTCGTGCTGGTGTTCATAGGTGTGGTGGGTGAGTCATTCTCAAAGCTTGGACTATCTCCTTATCAGGCTATTGGGATGCTCATCCTATCTCTTCTGGGGAGTTTTATAAACATCCCGGTCATGAGAAGGAAGGTAATCGTGAAGGAGTACTCACCTGTGTTCAGATTGTTTGGCATCTTCGAGTATCCGAGGCTTGTTGTGAGAGAGCAAGTTCTCTGCATAAACGTGGGAGGGGGACTCATACCAACGGGAATGGCGTTGTATCTAATACCGAAAACACCTCTTTATCCCTTTGTGATAACATTTCTACTGATAACGCTTGCGTGTTATATGCTTGCAAGACCCATCCCAGGACTTGGCATAGTGATTCCTGCCTTCATACCCCCCATACTCTCTGCTCTGTTTGCCCTCCTCCTTTCACCACACAGTGCGAGTCTGGTTGCATTCTGTGCTGGCGTTCTTGGGACACTCTTCGGTGCAGATATTTTAAATCTAAGGAAAATTATGAAAACAGGTCCGGGTGTCATTAGTATAGGGGGTGCAGGTGTTTTCGATGGAATATTTCTGACAGGTGTGCTTGCAGCATTTCTGTCGTGAGGTGAAATTATGGTTAGGATAGGTGTGTTTGTCTGTCATTGCGGGCAGAATATTGCTGGGTTTCTTGACACATCTAAAGTTATTGAGTGTGCATTATCTGTTGAAGATGTTGTGCATGCAGAAGAACTGAAGTTCGCATGTGCGAGGGATGGACAGCAGAGGATAAAGGAAGCAATACAGGAAAATTCATTGGATAGAGTTGTGGTTGCTGCATGCACACCCCATCTTCATGAGCAGACTTTCAGAAAAGCTGTCGAGGGACTCATCAATCCATATCTTGTTGAGTGTGTGAACATAAGAGAGCAATGTTCTTGGTCTCATCCGACCTATGAAGGAGCAACCAGAAAAGCGTGTGATCTCGTGAAGATGGGGATTGCAAGAGCAAAGAGTCTTGAGCCTCTTGAACCGAGAAGAATAAGGGCGAAAAAAGATGTGCTTGTTGTTGGGGGCGGTGTTGCTGGCATCACTGCATCACTTGAGCTTGCAAATGCAGGATACCATGTCTATCTCGTTGAAAAGGAGTCAACAATCGGAGGTAAAATGGCTCTACTTGATAAGGTGTTTCCGACTGGGGACTGTTCGATATGTGTGCTTGCTCCAAAGATGAACGATGTGAATACACATCCAAACATAACGTTGATAACCTATTCCGAAATCGAAAGCATTGAAGGACATGCAGGAAAATACAGGGTTAGAGTAAGGAAGAAGCCGAGGTTTGTAAATGAGTACTGTAAAGGTTGCATTGAGTATTGTTCGTCGGTGTGCCCTGTCGAAGTTCCAAACGAGTTCGATTTTGGGATTTCGAGAAGAAAGGCAATATACAAACCCTTTCCTCAGGCGGTTCCAGAGTATGCCCTCATAGACCCTGAAAGTTGTGTTGGATGTGGTCTGTGCAAGCTTGCATGTCCGCTTGATGCCATTGTGTATGACCAGAAACCAGAGATAATTGAGTTTGTGGTTGGAGCAATTATAATCGCAACTGGTTTCAAACCTTTTGACCCGAAAATAAAGGAGAGCTACAGGTTTGAGCAGGGAAAAGACATAATAACCAGTTTTCAACTTGAGCGAATGCTGTGTGCATCTGGCCCTACAGAAGGGAGACTTGTTCAGCCATCCACCATGGAAGTACCGAAGAAGGTCGCCTTCATTCAGTGTGTTGGTTCGAGGGATGCACAAGTTGGAAAACTTTACTGTTCGAGAGTGTGTTGTATGGTCTCAATAAAGAATGCCCTCCAGATAAAAGAAAGATACCCTGACACAGAGGTTGTTATCCACTACATCGACATAAGAGCATGTGGTGAAGGGTATGAAGAGATGTATCTGAGAGCTCAGAAAGCTGGCGTAAAGTTCGTGAGAGGACTTCCGGGGGAGTTGATTCCGATGGAGAGTGGGGTGAAGGTGTATTATGAGGATACGTTGAATTCGAGAAAGGTCGAGGAAGAATACGATTTGGTCGTTCTCTCCATTGGAATGGAGCCATCATTAGAGCCATCGATAAAGTTGCCCTTGCGAGATGATGGATTCATAGCGCCAGCACATCCAAAGATGATGCCTGTTGAGACAGTGTATAAAGGGATAATGGTGGCGGGATGTGCGTCTGGTCCAAAAGAAATTCAACTGTCGATAAGTCAGGCAGGGGACTGTGCCTCCAAGGTGATGAATCTTCTTTCAAGAGGCATCATAGAAGTCGAGCCTTACGTTGCTTTTGTTGATGAGGAGAGGTGTGTGGGATGTGGGATATGTAAGGAAGTCTGTCCTTCAAACAGCATTTCACTCGTTAATAAAAAGGCAAAGATTGAGAGTACGACATGTATAGCATGCGGTACATGTGTAGGGTCATGTCCCACAGATGCAATTGCACAGAAAAACTTCACAGATACGCAGATTTTTGCCCAGCTTGAAATGCTTGACAAGACGAGTGAGTATCCTCTGATAGTTGCGTATCTGTGTAATTGGTGTTCGTACAGAGCTGTTGACCTTGCTGGTGTATTGAGACTGAAGCATCCACCAAATGTGAGGGCAATAAGGGTTATGTGTGCTGGAAGAGTTGACCCGCAGATGATAATCGAGGCTTTTAAGCACGGAGCGGATGGAGTATTGGTGGGAGGGTGCAAGCTGGGGGAGTGTCACTACCATACTGGAAACTATCAGTGTCTTGGGAGGATATCTGCTCTCAAAGAAATTTTCAAAGAGTACGGGATTGAGCCAGAAAGAATCAGAACTCTTTGGATATCTGCGAGCGATGCTGAGAGATATGTGGAAGAGGTGAACGATTTCGTGGAAGAATTGAAAAAGCTTGGTCCATTGAGTAAAAAATTGAGTTGATTAATAACCCTCTATGGCTTGTCTTATCTCTTTCACATCCTCTCTATCAACCAGCCTCTCAAACGCTTCCAGTAGTATAACACACTGAGTGAGGTGGTCGAATATGTCAGCTTGATATGCCTCTATTCCATATTCTTCAAGTTCTTTCACAATTTCAATAGGGTCAAGTCCTTCCATTCTCAGTTCTACGATGAATTTTGACAGCTTCTTAGGAGGACATCCACAGTATGGACTCTCCTTGCACCCACAACTCAAAAACTCTTTTGCAAACTTCACAGTCTTCTTATCTTCCCATTCACATCTGTAAATCCTGTCAAGAACTCCCGAAAGCAAGGGAAAGCCACACACATACACATTCTCAAAGGGCAGGAGTGTCGAGACAATATCAACAGCTTCCTCATCTTTCATCTCCATAAGACAAAGCACATGCTATGGGGGAAGGAAGGAGAGAGAAGCAGTTCTTCCGAGATGGGTAAGCTTTACACAATCCCCCTCCCGTTTTAGCATTCCCATATTTTCGAGTTCCCTCAGCGATTTGTCCACATCAACATACCTCACCATCATCGAACACATCTTCTTCAACTCACTCACATCGTCTGTTATTGAACACATTGCAAGCACTTCCTCACTCTCTCCACCACCTACCACATCACACCTTCCAACTCCACCATGTAGAAGCACATCAGCAATTTCTTCCTCCTCTGGAGAAACGAGCAGAAATACACTCCCCTCATCATGATAGTCTGGTCTTCCAGCTCTGCCAAGCATCTGGTTAAACTCATGTTGCGTCAGCTCTTCAGCTCCCATTCTGAGCGAGTCAAATATCACACAGGAAGCGGGGAAGTCAACCCCGGCACCGAGTGCAGCTGTTGTAACAACACATTTTATCTTCCCATCTTCAAACTTCTTCTGAATCTCCTTCCTCCTCTCCTTTGATAGCCCAGCGTGGTATGCAACTCCACCAACCACCCTCGCAAGCGCCTCGCATCTCCTTCTAGAGTTCGTGAACACTATCGTTTGACCTCTGTAACCTTTGGAAGAAACTTCTGACCATGCCTCATCCACTATTCTCTTTATGATTCTGCTCTTCCTACGGGCAACACATGGAACAACATACCTCTTCAACGGTATCGGTCTGTGTTCGTACCTAACAAGTCTCGCCCCAAGCATCTTTGCAAGCTCTTCTGGAAAGCCGACAGTTGCAGACAGGTATATGAATTGCGCATCTGGGAAAATGTATCTCAGTCTTGCAATAAGTCCATCGAGCCTGTGCCCTCTCTCCTCATCCATGAGCATGTGTATCTCATCCACAACGACACATCCTACTTTTTGAAATCTGAATCCAGACATTATGAGCTGGTCAACAGCCTCGTACGTCCCCACCACAACATCTCTGGTTGCATCAGACTTCATCCCGACATCATATTCCGCATGTTTTGTTCTTATTCTCGTTCTTCCAATCACCAGACCGACCATATCCCCCCATCTCTCTCTGAACTGTTCATATTTCTGGAGAGCAAGTGCGACGAGGGGAACAAGATAAAGAAATACTCCCTTTCCCTCAAAAACCATCTTCATCCCTGCTATCTCCCCCACAAGAGTTTTTCCGCTTGCAGTTTCTGATACCACCAGTATATTCTCCCCCCTCAGAAGTCCGGCCCTCAATGCGAGAGTCTGGACAGGCAGAAGTGTTTTTGGGAGTTTTTTCTTTACGAATCCAGGAATCTCACTGTCAGGAATCTCTTCTCTACTGATTATCTCTGTTTTTGGAGAAATTACATCAAAAAGTGTAAATTGTTTTAATTCTTTGTTTATTTTTCCTTCAATTAAGTTTATCACATGGTCAAGGTCTTTACACTTCCTCAGAACTCTCACAGAGTGCTCTGATACGATATAATTCCTCAACTCTCTCTTCGCACATTCCTCGCAAATCTCTTCACCCATATAACGGATCGACAACTTTGGGGTTATTTTATGTCTCATCAGACAGAACCTACACACTTTCAATGTCTCAAATGGAATCTGGTAGTCTGTGAGCATATGCACAAGTTTAGAAGAACCAACACTTTTTGATGTCTCAAGCAAACATACCCTCGAGTTTTTTACGAGCCTCAAGAACTCCTTCGGGCTTACGGGTTGATTTTCAACCATGAACTTCTTGATTCTTGGTCCCTTTGGTGTGTCCTCCAGCCAGAGCACTCCTTTGTTTATTTTCTTCTTCCCGATGTACACCCATACCTTCTTAGATGTCTCATACAGATATACTTGGAAGTCTCCACGCAGATTTTCCATCTCAAAGTGCACCCTTTGTGCTCATTATTTTCTCAGAATCCTGTTTGAAAGCCATCGCCATTGCAAGCCCAACCGCTTTGAACAGAGACTCAATGATGTGGTGATTGTTCTTTCCGTATCCTTTCATGTGGAGGGTCATTTTCGCATTTTTTGTCAGAGTGTCGAAGAAGTGTTCGAAAATCTGTGTCTCAATGCCAACAATGTATGGGGATGTGAAAGATACATCGAATACGAGGTAGCTTCTCATTCCAGCATCGATTGCAACCTACGCACAGCTGTCGTCCATCGGGACCAATGCATATCCATATCTCACTATGTTTTTTCTATCTTTGAGAGCCTCAGCCATTCCATTCCCAAGAACAATTGCGACATCCTCAATAGTGTGATGTGCATCAACATCAACATCTCCCCTCGCATCAACGATTAAATCAAATGTTGCATGTCTTGCCATGGCGGACAGCATGTGGTCGAAAAATGGTATTCCTGTTGATATCTCGAACTTTCCACTCCCATCTATGTCGATTTCAACAGATACATAGGTTTCAGCGGTCTCCCTCTTCACTTTAGCCCTTCTTTGCATATTTCAGACTACATCTTCATATTATTAAAGCATATATGGTAAATTCATTCAGTCAATTCCTCCTCGTATCCCCACTTCTCTTATAACATCCACCAGTTTGTTAGCATCTCCATCGAAATCAACCACAGCCTCATCAAAAGACAGACCCTCAACCACAGCCCCTGTATCTTTCCCCTGCATCTTTAAGTGTCATTCTCACAACACTCAAACATCCGTTGCCACACAATCCGCTTAATTTATCTTTATTTTCATGTTCAAACCTCCCAAGATACCATTTACAACATCTTCATTACCATACTGCAATAAACAAATCGGTCGCCTCCAGTCCTCTGCTACCACACTCACGCTACATCAGACCACCTCAGAAGAAAAGAGTTCGTGACAACGCTTACACTACTCATCGCCATCACCATACCCACCCCTTCGGAGCTGATACGGAAGGCAATAGTTAACGATGATTTTGTAGAATGTGTGATTCTGTTACCTGAAAAGCTGTTTTACAACACTGGAGCACCGGGAGCCATAATAATATTCAACAAGCAGAAACCAGAAGAGAGGAAGGGGAAGATTTTGTTCATCAACGCATCGAACGAATATGAGAAACATCCTGAAGTGAGAAAGTTGAATTGGCTGGGAGAGGAGCATATTGAGAGGATTGTTAAGACATACAGAGAGTTTGAGGATAGCGATGTTCTCAAGGGTTGTTTCACTTGAGGAGATAAAGGGGAATGATTACAATTTGAACGTAACACTTTATGTATTTCCAAAAGAGGAAGTTGAAGAGATTGATGTTGCGAAGGAGTGGAGGGAGCTGAAGGAGGTTGAGAAGGAGCTGAAGGAAGTAAATGAGAGGATTGGAGGGTA
>Ga0164318_10003587_pt1 | contig 14726 bp, 16 predicted proteins | sample GuaBasSedimGuay9_FD_113734 | JGI IMG/M metagenome (GOLD analysis project Ga0164318, IMG submission 113734) | Subseafloor sediment microbial communities from Guaymas Basin, Gulf of California, Mexico - Guay9, Core 4571-4, 0-3 cm | ecosystem: Environmental > Aquatic > Marine > Hydrothermal vents...
TTCTACACCTAATGCTTCGAGTGTGGCTTTTTTATCTGCTATATTTCCGAGTTTATAAATGTACATACTAACCCTTTATTAATCACACAAAGTGTGCTTTGTCATGGCGAACGCCCAACGTACCCCACTTACGCTTTAGCGACGGAGGGTATCGAAGTTTAGCTTCAGAAAAGCGAAGCGATTCGAGAGCCATGACGATTTTTTGCTTCGTTTTTTCTAAAAAAATGAAGAGAGGGACAACGCCTCAAGTCAAATACTAGGAAATGCAAAAATATAAATATAAATATTTTATCGTTTTTTACGAGCCAATAACTTTAAGAGCAAAGTATTCAACACAAACTGGGGTGGTGACCCTACATCCAAAGCAATAAAAGCATTAGAAAACAACACAAGTGTTGTTTCATCTAAATCAAAACGTTGTGAACAGATAGCCTCTTTACCAATACGTTCAACTAAAAGTTTCATTGCTTTAGCATCGGTACGTTTATGTGTTTGTATAAATTCATACACTGTGGACAAAGAGAGCTGGGCTAATTCTAACCCTAGTACCTCTTCTTCTTTCTCTTCACTAAGCACTGTGATAGGTAACCGTGAACGTATAGTGTCTAGTATAGTTGCCTTACTTGGTGTAAGAATAATGAACTCTTTTTTAGGTGGAGGCTCTTCTATGACTTTTAGGAGTTTATTTTGTACTATAGGAGAAAATATTTTAGCAGCAAGGATGACAACTGTCGTCTCTTCACTTGCCATGTAAGCTTTTTCTATAGCTAGTTTTGCATCTTCAACCAAAAAGGTATCTTCTTTGACAATCTTGACAAAACGTTCCGTTGTTTTTGACACTTCAAGTTTAGCTATCGTACCTTCTATGTCACTCGTGATGATAACTTGACTGATTAATCTCATGATTCTAGATCTAGGTCACCAAAAAGAGATGCGGAGATGGTCATATCAAAAAGTTTATAGAGCTGCAATAGTTTGATATCTAAAAGAGGGTCTGAACTACGTAATGCAAAGCTGTTTTGTACTTCTTCATCCATCACCCATAAAAAGTTATCATCATTTCTATAGGCTAATTTTGTATAAGGATGATCTCCTCTCCCAATATACCAAATATAGTATCCATTCGGATAAGAAATATCTAACATATCTTCAAGAAGCTGTATATTTTGTGTTGAATGGATATTCTGTAAATTAGGAAAACATTCTGTAAGTTGATAAAAAGGTAAAAGCGGTCTATTTTTACCAAGATCATTGATAGCATTTAAAATATATTTACCGAACCATTTATGTGATGCATCAGTAATAACAAGTACTGTTTTACCTTCAAGTACCTGAGTAGTAGCACTCTTCACAAGAGGAGCCCACTCATAACGATACTCTTCCATCCATGAGAAGCAGGACTCTTCTTCACGTATGGTTTCGAGTGTCCACTTTAAAAGCTGTTGCATCGTTCTACTTATCTAACCCGTAAGCTTCATGTAATGTACGGATAGCAAGTTCTCCATACTTCTCATCTATCACCATAGAGACTTTGATCTCAGATGTTGAGATCATTTGAATATTGATATTGTTTTGAGCCATTATAGTAAAAGCTGTAGCCGCTACACCAGAGTGGGACTTCATCCCTACACCTACCACTGAAACTTTACAAACATGCTCGTCAAAGTCCATACCTTCTATATCATGATCAAAGTTTACCATGAGTTTTTTTGCATTTTCATGTTCACTGTGTGGTACAGTGAATCCAAGATTGGTAGAACCATCTGTTCCCATATTTTGGATGATCATATCTACATTAATGTTCGCCTCTGCCAACATTGTAAAGATCTCTGATGCGATGCCCGGTCTGTCTGAAACACCTCTTAGTGTCACTCTTGCTTGGTTTTTGTCAAGGACAACACCACTGACTAATACTTCTTCCATACTATTGCTCTCCTTTGTAATAAGCGTACCTACATTGTCACTAAAACTACTTTTAGCATACAGTTTAACATTCAATTTTTTTGCCAATTCAACTGAACGGCTTTGCAATACTTTTGCCCCTAATGAAGAGAGTTCAAGCATCTCATCATACGAGATCATATCAAGCTTCTTTGCATTGGGTTCTATGCGAGGATCTGTTGTATAGATACCATCTACATCTGAGTAGATCTCACACTGATCGGCCTTTAATGCACCTGCCAGAGCAACAGCAGAAAGATCTGAGCCACCACGTCCAAGCGTAGTAACTGACCCATCTTTATTAACCCCTTGAAAACCTGCTACAATAACGATCTTCCCCTCTTTGATCGCATTTTGCATTGCAGTGGGATCAATAGATTCAATACGTGCATAGGTATGTGTGTCATCTGTGACAATACCTGCCCCACGTCCGGTCATTGCAATAGCATCATAACCTCTAGCCTGCAATGCTATAGACAGAAGTGCTGCGGTTACTCTCTCCCCCGAACTTAAAAGCATATCCATCTCTTTTTTTGCAGGGTTTTGAGTAAAATGATTGGCAAATCCTATCAATTTATTGGTCTCTCCACTCATTGCTGAGACAACCACAACTACATCATTACCAGCTTCTCTTGCTTTTGCCACACGATTGGTTACGTTCTCTATACGCTCCACATCTCCAACACTTGTACCACCATACTTATGTACCACTAACATCTAAATCAGTCCCTCTTCTATAAAATAATCGATCACTCTGCGGTATACTCTACGCTTAAAATAAGTTACCTTTTTAAATAACTGTTCATATGCTACAAATTCATACTCTTCAAATTCTGGAATATCATAGGCTTGCAGGTCGATCACCGCTTCTTCCTTAAGACGTACCAAAAAATACTTTTGGGTTTGCCCGTCAAAAGGATACACCTTACCTCTTGCAACTTTTGGGAAGTCATAAGTGATCCACTCAGGGAACTCTCCTAAAACTTCTACATCATTACAGCCGATTTCCTCTAGTAACTCCCTATGGAGTGCCTCGTGAGGTGTTTCTCCCTCATCGATACCCCCCTGGGGAAATTGCCACGCATTTTTGATATCACTTCGGTGTGCTACGAAAAACTCACACTTATCCGGATATTTGGAAGAGAGTATAACTGCTGCAACATTTGGCCTATAGCTCTTTTTGTTTTGCATCTTTACTCGTTTCACTAAATTATATTAAATATTTCTGATATTATTTTATCTAAAATACGATTATAGCCATTTGAAAGGAGTCAATTTTGTTAGTCTATCTTCATATACCTTATTGTGACTCTAAGTGTCACTATTGCAGTTTCAACTCTTATGTCGATAAGTTTGACACACGAAGTACCTATATGCAAGCACTCTACACACAACTCTCTTTTGAATTAAAACGATTTAACGCCCAGGGAAAACAGATAAAAACACTCTTTATAGGTGGAGGTACACCATCTACTGTAGACCCTGAGCTCTATGCTCCTGTCTTTAAATTATTAAAACCCTATCTACAGGATGATGCAGAGATCACGACTGAAGCCAATCCCAACTCTTCTACCAAAGCATGGTTACAAGGGATGAAAGATTTAGGTGTCAATCGTGTGAGTTTTGGTGTACAGAGTTTTGACAGCACCAAGCTTAAAGCACTTAACAGAGCACACACGCCCCAACAGGCCAAAGATGCTATCACCTATGCCAAAGAGATAGGCTTTGAACACCTTTCACTCGACCTTATCTATAACTATCAGAGTGACACACAAGAGTTACTACTAAATGATATAGAAGAAGCCTTTTCCTTGCCCATAGATCACATTTCAGCCTATGAGCTTACTATAGAAGACGGTACCAAATTTTCAACCACACCCGAAGTAAGACAAGAAAATGAAGATCTTGCTTTTTTTGTAGCCGATGAGATAAAAAAACGAGGATTTACACATTACGAGATCTCAAACTTTGGAACATACCAAAGCAGACATAACAAAGGGTATTGGAAACTTGAAGATTATATGGGGGCAGGTGCCGGTGCTGTAGGTTTTTTGAAGGATACCAGGTATTATCCACAAACAAATATTGAGTTTTATATCACCGACCCACTAAATATCACAGAAGAACCACTTAGCAAAGATGAATTACTCACGGAAAAGATCTTTTTAGGCTTACGAAGCAGTCTTGGTGTTCAAAAGTCTCTTTTATCCGAAAAAATGATCGAGAAAGCTCAAATACTTTGTGATGAAAAGAAACTTAAATGTGAAAGTACACACTATTACAATGACAATTTCTTTTTGAGTGATGAGTTAGCACTATACATTTTAGATTAATTTGCTAAAATACATCAATTAATTTAAAGGGCAACTATGTTCGGAATAGGTTTTACCGAGTTACTTCTCATTTCTGTTATCGCAATACTCTTTTTAGGACCAGATAAACTTCCTGATACGATGGTACAGATCGCCAAGTTCATCAAAAGTGTCAAGAATACTATAGGCGAAGCAAAAAGTTCTCTTGAAGAAGAGATGAAGATCGCAGACCTTAAAGATGAAGCGTTGAAATATAAATCGCAACTAGACAATGCAACCAATGAGCTCAAAAGCTTTAAAAATATAGATTTTGATGATATGGATGATCTATCATATGATGATGAAGTATCTACAGAAGAACCTAAAGCTAAAAAAGAGAGTCCTTATGCAGAGAGAAAAGCTATCGAAACTCCTGTAGAAACTAAAAGTGATACTGTTACTTTTAAAAAAGAAAAGAAAATTGCAAAAAATGAAAAAAGCAATGATAACAAAGGTGATGCATAATGTTTAGTGATCTTAAACCTCACCTTGTTGAGTTACGAAAAAGACTGGGACTCTCAGTTCTTTCCATCTTTGTAATGTTTGTTGTTGCCTTTATCTTTCACAATGGCATACTTACCTGGGTCACGCAACCGCTTAATGATGCACTCACAGAAGTAGGACTCATGATAGAGTCTAAAGAGAAAGGCGAATGGCGTGTTGATATACCAGAGAGTAATGCAACGGCAACTACACCTGCAACACAAACAAAACCAAAACCGGCTGCACAACTCTCTTTAGAAGCATCACAGTCAGCAAACAAACTTCAAGCAGCACTTACCCAAGCCTCGGAAACATCTATCAAACAACAGAATGTTGCATTGGGTGTTCTTCTCAAAGAAGCTGCAACAGCCGCAAAAGAAACAGCTACATCAACGAAAAAACTCAGTCAGGCATTGCAAGATCTAAACCTCAGCAAAGAGATAAAGTCTGTGAATGACAACACCTTTGGAGGGATGATCACAACCCACCAGGTTGGAGGTGCATTTTTTGTAGCACTGAAAGTCTCTTTCTTTGCCGCGATCCTTGCTGCACTTCCTTTCATCCTCTATCAGCTTTGGCTTTTTATCGCACCTGGTCTGTATAACAATGAAAAGAAAATGGTCATTCCTTTTGTTATAGGCGGTTCAGTCATGTTCTTCATTGGAGTACTTTTTGCCTACTATGTTGTGACACCGTTTGGATTCCAGTTTCTCATCACTTTTGGTTCGTTCCTTTATACCCCACTCATCAACATCGAAGATTACGTTGGATTCTTTACCAAGATCATGATGGGATTCGGGGTTGCATTTGAATTACCTGTTTTTGCATATTTCCTAGCACTATTAGGGTTGGTTACGGATCGTACACTTATTGACTTCTTTAAATATGCTGTGATCATTATCTTTGTTGCTGCTGCGCTCTTGACACCACCGGATATCTTGACACAGCTACTTATGGCTGCTCCGCTTGTCTTACTTTATGGTGTTTCTATCCTCATCGTTCGTGCAGTAAACCCTGCACCCAAAGAAGATGATGATGATGAAGAAGAGACACAAACAGCTTAAATGACTGATGAACTTTTAACAAAAAATTATGACTATGAACTTCCGGAGGGGTTCATAGCAACAACACCTGTCCACCCCAGAGATCATGCAAAGCTTCTGGTATATGATAGAAAAACAGATACTATTACCCACACCACTTTTAAACATCTTTTAGACTTTGTACCTAAAGAGTGTGATGTATTTCTTAATGATACCCGTGTGATCAAAGCACGTATCTTTGGAGAAAAAGCAAGTGGCGGCAAAGTGGAATTACTCTTTAATAAACCTCTTGATGCCCATCATTATCTTGTACTTATTCGTGGTAAAGTAAAAGTAGGTACAGAACTTTTCTTTGACGACTCACTCATCGCAACCGTAACAGAACTCAATGAAGATGGTTCACGTATCGTCACCTTCACCCATAAAAACAAAGAGATACGTTTTGAAGAGTTGGTACTTGTTTTAGATAACATTGGGCATATTCCTCTACCTCCATATATACACAGAGAAGATAACAAAGAGGATGAAACAGATTATCAAACCCTTTTTGCCAAAAATGCAGGTGCTGTTGCTGCACCTACGGCATCCCTTCATTTTACCCCTGAACTCTTTGCAGCACTTCAAGCAAGACATCAAACACATAAAGTGACTCTGCATGTGGGAGCCGGTACATTTAAACCTGTAGAGGTTGAAGAGATATTGGAGCATCCTATGCACTCAGAGTATTTTCACATCTCTAAAAAAGCTGCAAAAATTCTTGACAGTGATACGCCTCTCTTAGCCATAGGAACAACAGTGACAAGAACCCTGGAATACTATGTAAGAACCGGAGAATTGAAAGGGGAGTGTGACCTCTTTTTAAACCCCCATAACCTACCCCAAAGAGTCACACATTTACTCACTAATTTTCATTTGCCCAAAAGTACACTTATAATGCTGGTAAGTGCTTTTATAGGAAGAGAAAAAACGTTACAATTATACAAAGAAGCTATAGAAAAAGAGTATCGATTCTTCTCTTATGGGGATGCGATGCTGATACTTTAAGGAGTTAGTAATAAAATCTATTTTATCGTTATTTTCAATTCTACTTCTAAGTGCGATCATCTTTACAGGATGTGGAGAACCAGAGCCTTATCATTATCCAAACTATAAAATTATCAAACCAGAAGTAACATGTCAACCTAAGCGAGCAAACATACAGGAATTACTCCTTGCCTCCCTAGGTAAACCTTATGTTTGGGCAGAAGAAGGACCTGATGCCTTTGACTGTTCAGGCCTTACCTATAATATCTATGGATCAATGGGAATGAAGATACCACGTACTGCCAGTGAGCAAGCCAAGATGGGTAAACGTATTGCCTTTCAAAACCTACATTATGGTGACCTTATTTTCTTTGGGTCGACCAACAAGAGAAGTAAACGTATCAACCATGTTGGAATCTACCTTGGTGATGGTTGGTTCGCACATGCAAGCAGTAAAGATAGAAAAGTCAAGTATAGTCATTTTGACAAAGAACCACAGTATCTTAAACGTATGAAACTTTGTAGACGTTACTTAAGTAAAAATGAACGGGGACGTTATATGAACTGTGATGCACCACTTAAAAAAATGAAAATTTCAAGTAACCGATACACTACACCATGGAAAACAGGGATGAAACTGCCTAGAAAAGCTGTACCATAATTTAGTAGATTTTTTAGGCAATCTTAAAGGCATTCACCTATAATTAGTTCATGAAAAAATTAGCCTATATACTCTTGCCTATTCTTGCACTGTTTCTACTCACAGCATGTGGTAAACCTGACCATCATCCAAGAAATCCTAACTACAGCATTAAAAAACCTAAAGTTGTCTACACACCGAGTACAAAAAACCTGGGGAAGATGGTTAAAAAACTTAACGGAAGTCCCTATGTTTGGGCAGAGGAAGGTCCCTATAATTTTGATTGTTCCGGGTATACCTATTATATGTACGGAAGTATGGGGATCAATATCCCCAGAGTTGCCAGAAATCAGGCAAAAACAGGAAAACGTATAGACTTTAAAGATCTGCAATATGGTGACTTGATCTTCTTTGCCACAAGTAAAAGCAGTAGTAAAAAAATAACACATGTAGGTATGTATCTGGGTGATGGGTGGTTCACACATGCCAGTACCAAAAAACATGAAGTCATCTATTCTAACCTCTTTACTTCACCATACTACAAAAAAAGACTTCGTGTCTGCCGTAGATATTTACCAACTACAAAAACAAAAATAGCTTCAACAAAACCATGGAAAGCAAAAACCATACTATCTGAATCTGTTCAAGTTCAAACAACAGTTCCATCACAAAAACCTCAAATAACAACATCAGGTAAAGCTATTGTCGTTAAAGTACCAATGAAAGAGATAGAGCAATCATCCTCTAAAGGTAATTTCTATGTCCAAGTGGGCTCATTTGCAGGTAAACCGAAAAGTGATCTACTCTATACTATTACACGCAAAGGCTTTCGCTATAAGATCATTCAATTTCCCAAAGCCGGAAAATCTATATCTAAGCTTCTCATAGGGCCTTATGTCAAAAGAGATGAAGCGGTTCAGGCATTGAGCAAAGTCCGGGCACAGATACAAAAAGATGCCTTTATTGCAGAAATACGCTAAAGGTACTTTTTGTTTAAAGAAATCCCATGAAACCATCACCTAACATGCTCTGCCCTTGCGATAGTGGGCACAAGTATAAAAAATGTTGTTCCAAATACCATAAAGGAGCTTTTGCTCCTAATGCATTGTCATTAATGAAGTCACGCTACTGTGCTTATGCCGTAGGAGACAGTAGCTATATTATAAAGACGACACATCCTGATAATCCCGACTATACAACCGATATAAAAAGCTGGGAAGCATCTATCTTAAATTTTAGCACAGAGACAAACTTTTTGAGTCTGGAGATCATTGACTTTGTCGATGGTGAAGAAGAAGCTTTCGTTACTTTTAATGCACGACTCTCTTCAGGTGATCTAAAAGAAAAAAGTCGATTTTTAAAGCTCTATGGCCGATGGTTCTATGCTGATGGAGTGTCTACTAATGCTGTATAGTGTTTAATAGAGTTATTGAGTTTTTGAGATTCTTTTTGGTATGTACCTATATAGTTTGGAAGCAGTTCTTGCTTATTATAGACTATCTGTTGATGAATCTCATTTATGAGTTTATGCATATCCGTTGCACCTATCGCACCGGTCAAGCCTTTCATATCCAAACATAATATTTTAACCTGCTCATAACGATGCTCTCTTACTAGTTTTGTGAATAGTTCACTACTTTGACCATATGCATCCATAAACTCTTTTAAGATCTCTACATAAAATGCTTGATTGTTATCTGAATATCTAATACCTGCTTGGATATCTAAAGCATCTGTCTGTTCTACTATTATAGAACGTTGTACTTTTTTACCTTCACTTATATTTGTAACGAATAGCTTAAAAACGGTATAAAGTTCACCAATTTTCAGTGGTTTAGTTAAAAATGCATTCATACCACTAAGAAATATTTTTTGCTTTTCACTATCTAATGCCAAAGCGGTAAATGCAACTACAGGAAGTGTATCAAACGCTTTCTTGGATCGTATCATTTGTGTAGCAGCATAGCCATCCATCACCGGCATATTGATATCCATTAACACAAGGTCAAACTCTTCTTTACTCTTTAGAACCATATCAACAGCTTCTCGTCCGTTATTTGCAATATTTATGTTGATACCGGAGGGTTTTAATACATTAGAAAGTACCTTTTGATTAATAATATTGTCTTCTACAAGAAGCAAAGACATTCCATTAAAATCACTAAAACTTTCTTGTACTATATGCGGTGTGTCTATAATAGCAGATCTGTGGATCAAAGTCTTTTCAGATAATACATCCTGTTCCTTCTTATCCAAAGCATTAAATACATTTATAGCATACATATCAACTATGAGTTCAAAAATTCTTTCTTGATTCAATGGCTTAGCCAGAGATTTATCTACTACCGGATTTAAAGGGGAATTTTCACTGTCATGCAATAAAGAAGTTAATGCAACCACCTTTAGTTCTTGTTCTTTTTTTATTCTACTAAGATAATCAACTGTTCTTATATTCAAAAGTGTTTCATCCAAGATCACAATGTCATATCTTGTAAGGTTGTACATGTTTTTAATGAACTCTTCTTTGGTAACTACTTTTATATCATGCTTAAAATAAGAAAACATTTTTTTAATAGCCAGTGCGGAGTTATAATTACTGTCAACAATAAAAACTTTTTTAGTTGTTAATACTTTCTCAGGCAATCTGTAATTTCTTTTATTTCCCGCATCTACCATTGAGAATGGTATGGCAAGGGTAAATGTAGTTCCTTTTCCTTCAATACTCTGCACAGCCATTTCTCCATGCATCTCAGATATCAGTTCTTTCGCAACAAAAAGTCCCAAGCCTGTATATACATTGCTTTTGTCATCATAATGCGGCTCGAAAAGTGTTTCAAGTGTTTCAGTAGCTACACCTCTTCCCGTATCTATAAGTTTAAATTGCAATTCCAGCTTCTCATTATAGATATCAAACATCGTTATTTCTAATTTTACTTCTATTTCTAACTTTGCTTCTACCTTATAAAATTGACTCATCGTATAGTCAAGAAAATTATGAAGTATTTTTTCTAAATTGAGAGAATCACCTACCAAATAACGTGGTATATTATTGTCAATATCAAAAATAAGTTCAACATTACTTCCTTTATAAGCGGAGCATATTGATCCTGAAACTTCATTCAATACATTATTTAAATTAAATTTTTCATTAACGATCTCAACTTTTTTTGATTTTAATCTTAAAAACTCAATAAGATCATTAGTTACATCTAAAAGTCTATGCTCCTGCACACTCTCTTCAGCTAATGAGTGATGTACTTGATCAGATGTTCCGGCAAATCTCTCTTCTACTATATCATGAATATTTTCACTCATACTTGCAAGGAACAGACTTTGAGAATGCTCCATTTCAAGCTGTTTATTAAACATCTCTTTATGCAGTTTTTGTACTTTCATTAAATGTCTTGATGATAAAAACAGAATGGTAATTCCAATCAGACCTAAAGCAAACAGGGCTATCCATATCCAAAACTCTTCAACTTCTTTAACATCTATTAGCATACCGGCAGATAAAAACGATATTGCCCCTGGTAAAAACATCCATATTGCTTTTTTCATTCCAAACTCCTGTTTTGATACTATAACATATTAATATTAAAACATATATATTTAACTCACAATCTTTACACGAAATTATTTTATGCTGTTATTTCAACTCTTTGAAAAGTCTTGAGAATAAATTTAAGCTTTTTGAATTGTAAAATAATTATATAAAGGATGAAAAATGACAAAGGTTATTTTATTTATCACACTTGCTTTAAGTACGATGCTTTGGGCTAACGCACCTACTCCAACAATAGTAGAAAAAAGTATAGAAGCAAAAAGAGACGTAAGATCTATACATAAATCTCAACAAGACAAAATAAAGAGAAAACATTATCAAACAAAACAAAGAGATCATAAAGCAAACAAAAAGCACTTACAGAAAAAAGCAGAGAGAAGGCACATTAACACAGAAAAAAAACAACATATGAAAAAGATGGATAAAAAACTTGCTCATAGAAAGGCTATAAAAAGAAGTTTTAAAACACATGCCGAATTTAAAAATATGAAACGTTATCACAGTAAAAGAGTAAAGCATAACACAGATAGACAAAGAGAAAAACATTTCCGGGAAGATAAACACTCTAAAAATATCAAAGCGTTAAAAAGATCATCACGCTATAGTGGCTATAACAACGAATATTATTATGATGATCATGATAGAAATAACCATAGAGGTTATAGAAAAGATCGTCATCATAGAGCACATGGATATAGACATACTCGTAATAGTTGGTATCTCGCATATCGTTATGAAAGAGCTTCCTTCTATGATAGATATGGATACTATTATGGGTATTTTAACCGTCACGGGTACCTATTTGAAGGCGATTTTTACAGATATGACAGATATTATACCTATAGAGACAGAGTAAGAGGAAAAGGTCTTTTTGATCATAGATACTATAGACCTGTTATGGACTATTACTACAGTAATTTTGATGACCCCTACTACAGAAGATGAGTAGCAATTGGGTATAATACAGCTATGAAATTAGCCAGTATAGACGTAGGTCTCAAACGTATCGGTATAGCGATCTGTCTTGATGGTAGCATCGTTATGCCCCAAGATGCCATCCTTAGAAAAAACCGTAATCAAGCTGCAAGAGATATCAACACTTTTTTAACAGAATGGGAGATAGATAAACTTATCGTTGGTCTGCCCAAAGACGGTTCCAGCTCTGAAGAGATGGAGAGACGCATTAAACACTTTGTCTCACTGCTCAAACTTGAGATCGAAGTAGCTTACCAGGATGAACAAGGTTCCAGTTTTGAAGCCAAAGAACTGACCAGGGGTGACTTTAAACATAAAAAAGATGGCAGACTTGATTCTGTAGCTGCAAAGATCATCTTAGAGAGATATCTCAAAATTTAATGTGATCCTCATATGCAGTTAGAACTGCATATCAAGTTTAAAGCCTCCAAAAGCATCTATGTCTCTTTCTCCATTTAAAGAAAATGATTGTGCCTGATAGAAAAAAGTTATTTTATAATCGTCATAGTATAAACTTGCTCCCGCATAAGGTGAAACATTGAGTGTATTGTCATCAAGTGCATATCCCTCTTTTTTACTTTCTTCAAAAAGATATGAATATACCAGTAACTCAGCATTGACTCCGACACTTAAGGACCATCCAAGACCATAATGTTTTCCGTATGAATGCAACGAAGATGCCTCTTCTTTCAAATAAGGATAAGAGATATTGAAGTTCTCAATATAATTCTGACCCACTCGGAACACCGTTCCAGCAAAAGCATCTGTCGTATAATTACCAGCCTGAATACCAAAATGGTTAAACCAGTCCATACTCAATCCATTACTGTCATGACGTGTCCAGCTTTTATAACCCTGTCGGTAAAGTGCATTAAGTATCCATTCTGTCCCTAGCTGTGTATCCCAACCCTGAGGCTTTGTATCCCCAACGATATGGTGCATCTTTTTTTGCAGCCACCCGGCACCCGACTCCTCTCCCACAACACCTGTTTCCACACGGTATTCTTTAAAAGATACATTGTCCCATTCAAAAAAGTAAAAAGCAAGTGCCAGATACCCTGCATAGGGTATATCATCATACTGTGGTGAAGACTGTGTCAGATCACTGGGAGTAATAATGATCTGTGATAGACCGATACCTGCAGTATGTTTTCGTGATACATCCATCGAGCCCAAAGATACAGTATCAACAAGGTTGAACATCAATGCACTGTAACGGGTTAATTCAGGGTCATCTTTGTTTTCAAAGGTATCATCAAGCCAACTAAGACTTAGACCATTTGTAAAATGCTGATCCGTTCTTGCAAAAGTATCATTATAGAACAGCAATGAAAACTGATCAGCCTGCAGTGTGAAAGTATATAAAAGTATTAACCATATTTTTTTCATTTAAAATAATTTTCCAATTTTACGTCTTCTCAGCCAAAAAAGGCTATAGGGAGAATACTTTCTCATTTTATCTCTCCTCAAGGTATTCTTTGGCAATTATCCTGCCAAGTTCTATCATCTCATACGCCCTGTTGAATTCATAAAAACCACAAGCATCATTGGGGATACCGATGATAATGTCAGGTGAGTATCCTGCCATTTTACAATCCAATACGGCATTTTGCATAATATCTATCGTACGCCCCATAATATCAAACATACCCATCTCATCAAAGGTACTTTTTTTCTCTCTCGAAAACAGTTGCTCAGCCTTTTGTGCCATATCAGAAAAAATCTCTTGCATACCACTCTCTTTTTCACGCTCTCTTGTTGGAATATGTAGTTTATAATCCTTGGTGACCTTGGCACTGAGGTTGACAGCAATTGTCATATCCGTATCATCTGATACTGTAGGTGCAATAGGCAGAGGATTCAGCACACCGCCATCTATCAGATAACGTTCTGTGATCTTTTTTGGCGTAAAAACTGTAGGAATAGCAATAGAAGCTCTAATCGCATCTATAAGCCTCCCTTTTTGGATCCAAACCTCTTTTTGTTTAATAAGGTCTGTCGCAACTGCAGTAAAAGGGATGGGAAGATCTTCGATCATAACGTCACCGATCATCTCTTCAATGACGCGAAACACCTTATCGCCTTGAATTACACCTGTCCCCGTAAAAGAGAAGTCTATTAGTTTAGCTACATCAAGTAGATCAAGTGCCAATACCCACTCTTTAAACACCTTAAGCTTACCACATGCATAGAGTGCGCCTATCAATGCACCCATAGATGAACCAGAAATAGATTTGATCTCATAACCATGCTCCAGAAGCTCTTCAATAACACCGATATGAGCATAACCTCTCGCTCCACCACTTCCTAATATTAGAGAAATCTGTTTTTTTTCATCCATAATAACACTCTTATATTTTTCTTGCTTCATAAAATTTTATACCTCTATCGGGCTTTGTTTTGCTTTTGCACGTAATTCATTTATATATCTTAGAATTGTAGGATGGCTTATGATCCATTATTCTATTTTGTATTTATATGGAAAGTCTGCAAAAATGACACCAATTATAATCGTGATTATACCTTGTCCTAGTATAAAGAGCATAATAATGCCACTTATAATAAAAATAACTCCTAATATATTTTTCATTAAGAGAAAAACCAATTTGAGGATCGGTAGATCATTATACCATTGATGCTTTTGGCGTTTTTCATGAGAGAAGTAATCTGATGGTATTTGGATAAGTATCCATGGAATCACTATCAAA
>Ga0164318_10003588_pt1 | contig 14725 bp, 11 predicted proteins | sample GuaBasSedimGuay9_FD_113734 | JGI IMG/M metagenome (GOLD analysis project Ga0164318, IMG submission 113734) | Subseafloor sediment microbial communities from Guaymas Basin, Gulf of California, Mexico - Guay9, Core 4571-4, 0-3 cm | ecosystem: Environmental > Aquatic > Marine > Hydrothermal vents...
TGTGCATCACAATCTTAACAATAAGTGTATTGCCAATCTTGTGCATGCCTAGCCGATAATTACCAAAACGGGCTTTGTAAAAACCATCATAGCCTTTCATTTTTTCAATTCTACCGCTGAGTTCGACTTGAGAAATTGTGGGTAATTCGATAAAGGAAAATTGCTCAATCCTGGATTTTAAGGGTAATGGGATTTTTGATAGTTGCTTCAGGAATTTTTTACTGTATTGAACTTTCATTTTCCAGATTTTGGTAGTATTCCTTTGCTTCCGCTACGCTTAAAATTTCACTTTTATCCTCGTTCATTAATTGATACAAGGAATAATTCTCAAGTGCTTCCTCAATCTTTCTGAAAGTTTCAATACTTAATTGTACAGCCAGTTTTTTGTTGTTGTCATCTACGATATATTTTTTGTCGATTATCATATTTAGATGTTTAGTGTCGAATAAGTTCAATGCAAATATACTATTGTTTTCGGCTAATCCTCAATTTCCCAAACGAAATCAATACCACCCCGCCCATAGTCAACAAACCGCCAATAATTTGAATGTCGGTAGGAAGATTTCCAAAATAGAGGTAAGCACCAATCAGTACAAACAGGCTTCTGATACTCCCAACCATCGAAGCTTTGGAAATCTCGATATATTTTAAAGCCAGGTAGCCGAGGGTGGCCGTTAAAAATGGACCCAATACCGAACCGATGGCAATATTCCCAAAGGCTGATTGTGGAATGCTAAATGAAAGTCCTAAGTAAATCATGGCTGACAGGGACAGGATAAAAAGCATGACCACTCTGGAAAGTGCCATGATGGAAGTGTTGATTTTCTTGATTTGCGTTTTGGCAACCACATTGGAAAAAGCGTAGATAATACCGGCCATTAGTACGTATTCTGTTCCGGGAAGGAATACACTGCCAATATTTCCTTTGCTCTTAAAAGAAATCAAAACTGCCCCCATAAGGGTGATGCCCATACCCAAAAGTTCAATTTTATTGAACCGTTCTTTCAAAATCAAAAAGCCTAAAAATCCAACCAGCAATGGGTTAATGTTGGCTAAAAAAGAAACAACTGCAGGGTTCTCAACGGTATTAATGGCGAGAAAGAAAAATGTTGTCCCGAACATTTCCAGCAAGGCAATAAGTAGCAGTGCTCCCCAGGACTTACGTTTTATCCCTCTAAAACTGATATTTTTCCGGAAGAAAAAAATGAACAGTAGATTCCAGAGGATTCCCAGCCCAAACCAAAAAAAGCCAAATTGAGCCAAATGAACCTCTCCCAATGCTGCTTTCGAGAAAATGTAAACATTACTCACGGCAAATGCCGCAGCCATGGCCAGCAAAATGCCTTTGGTATTATTGCTCATCCGAATTCTTTTTGTTGGGATTTTTCAGTGCCGTTTGAACAATCGATTTAAATGCCCGAAAATCTTCCGTTACTGGCATCCATTCCGCAAAACGTGTTTTTGTTTGTTTTTCAAAAACAATGTATTGGTGAATAACTGTTGCCATATAACTGACTGAGGCAGTAATCGCAGCCCCGATAATCCCAAAAGCAGGGATTAAAATAAACAGCAATACAACAGTGAAAACAAGACCCGTAATTTTGGCATGAAGGTTAATCTTTGGATTGCCCATTCCTGAAAAATAATGGCTGAAAATATTGTTGATGGCCAAAGCCATCACCCCTGGACTCAAAGCAATAATCACCGGTTTTACACCCGAGAAATCTTTGGTCAGCAAGAGGGAATAAATATGTTCGGGAATGATGAGTAGAATTAAGAGCGCCATAGCTGTAAGCAAAACAGAAACTTTCATCAGCCTGATGGTGAGGGTGCGTGCATATTCAGCTTCGTTGGTATTCGAAATAGTCGAAAACTGTACCACTGCGATGCTTTGCCCGATTACCCGCAAACCTTCAGTAAGTTGGATTCCGGCATTGTAAATGCCTAAAACCGACAGTCCCAAAAAATATCGGATGACGTAAAAACTGATACGGTTATTCCCGATATTCAGGATATTGGCCATTTGGGTCACCATTCCGTACTTCAAAACTTTTCGTGTTGTTGCCCTCCATCCGCTAATTTCCATCCCTCCTGATTTGAAAACAACAGCAAAAAATCCGCCAATTGCTGCAAGGCCGTACCCGAAATACAGACCGCTCAGATAAGCATCAACATTGGTGTTTTTCATCACAAATAGTTGGTAGATAAAAACCAATAGCATCGCACTAATCTGAATAGTAAATAAAATATTGTAGGTTTTAATACGCTCTTTCCCCAGCAAAAGATTGTAATGCGTCACCATCAATCCGCTCAGTAAAGCCAGGGAAAGAATGTGGGTGGAATAGCCTTCTGGAACAGCTAATGCAGTGAGTGAAGGGAACCACGCAGTTGTTAGTTTAAACAGAAAGTAAAATAGGGTGACTACAAATCCGATCCAAAAATAAGCAGGGAAAAGCAATTGCCCCAAGTTGGTTCGTGAGGCAAAATAGATGAGGGCACTGCCTGCAACCAGGTCAATCACCAATTGGATAATAGTAATATCGAGCAGGATAATTGCGATAACGCCCATTCCATTGCTTCCAATATAATTGGCCATCAGGTATAAAATAACCAAAGCAAAAAAAGCGTTGAGAATCCGTGTTCCGGTTGTCCCGATTATTTTATTGAGCATAGGTTGAAGCTTGTGGCAAAAATAGACAAACGTATGTAATAGTACTTAAAGTGCCTTAAGTCTGGAGTGTCTAAAGTTAAAAGTGCCTATTTTTCCGGCTCATAATAATCTCGATAATTTTAGGCGCTCTAAGTACTTTAGCGCACTTTAAGTACTTTAGCGCACTATAAAAACCTCATGCAAGACAAACTCACTGAGAAGCAATATTGGGACAATTATTGGAAAGCCATCGAATTACCCCTTGAAATAAAGCGGGAAAACAGTGCCCCCAACATAATTGCTGAATTAGGTATTTTTGAAAAAAATCTCCCAAAAGGAAATTTATCGATACTTGAAATTGGTGGAGCTCCAGGACAGTACTTGGCCTGGTTTCATAAAAATTTGGGATATGAAATTACTTGTTTTGATTATTCATCTGTTGGCTGTGAAAAAACAAAGGAGAATTTCAAACTGTTAAATATTCCCGGTGAGGTTGTTCAGGGAGATCTTTTTTCGGATGAAGTTGAATTATCTCAATTTGATATAGTATGTTCTTTTGGGTTTATTGAACATTTTACTGACTTAGAAGGAGTTGTAGCTAAGCACCTGAAATTCTTAAAACCCGGTGGTATATTGCTGCTTGGGGTTCCAAATTTCTTGGGAATCAACCATTTGTTTTTAAAACGGCTGGCCCCTGATTTACTATCTGGCCATAACCTGAAAAGTATGGATGCCAACAGCTGGAACAGTTTTGAAAATAAATTTCATTTAGAAGTTCTTTTTAAAAATTATGTAGGTGGTTTTGAACCGGCTGTATTTCTCAAACAGGAGAAAAAGTCTTTTGTAAATAACAGCTTGTTTTTTGTAGCCCGAGTACTCAATCGGGTCTTCCATAATAATTTCAAATGGCTTAGAAAATATAATTCGAAAAATACTAGTGGCTATTTGATGGGGATTTACCGGAAACCAAAACTGGATAAACCAGAAACTCCAAATAGCAAAAAGCAAAATCCAAATAAATCCAAATTATAGAAAAATCAAGCCCTAAACAAAACAAACGTTGCGTCATTGCACCGCCGCATGAACAAAAATACAAAACGAGTTTCTTCGCATAAGTGCAAACCCAAAACAATTAAATTCTATTTTTGAAGTTTCTTCATCAGTCCTATGAAACTGTCTGTCATCATCGTCAATTACAATGTGGAATACTTCCTTGAGCAGTGTCTATACTCTGTCAGGAAAGCCATGCAATACGTGGATGGTGAGGTGTTTGTGGTTGATAATAATTCTGTTGACGGTTCAAACCGGATGGTTAGGGATAAATTTCCTGAAGTCAAATTGATTGCCAACAAAGACAATAAAGGTTTCTCAAAAGCCAATAACCAGGGAATTCGGATTTCAAAGGGAGAATATATTTTGTTGCTCAATCCTGATACGGTTGTTGAGGATGATACTTTTTTGAAGATCGTTGAGTTTATGGACGAGCATCCCGATGCCGGTGCTTTGGGTGTGAAAATGGTGGATGGTTCTGGGAAATTCCTGCCTGAATCCAAGCGTGGGCTGCCAACACCTGAAGCAGCAGCCTATAAAATGTTTGGGCTTTCAAAGCTATTTCCAAAAAGCAAGCGTTTCGCACATTACCATTTGGGTTATCTGGATGAAGACAAAACCAACGAAGTAGAGATTCTGGCAGGTGCTTTTATGCTGCTGCGCAAATCAGTACTGGATGAAATAGGCCTGTTAGACGAATCTTTTTTTATGTATGGTGAAGATATTGACCTTTCGTACCGGGTGATTAAAGCCGGATATAAAAATTACTATTTCCCCGAAACACGCATTATCCACTACAAAGGCGAAAGCACAAAAAAAAGCAGTGTAAATTATGTTTTGGTATTTTACAATGCCATGGTCATCTTTGCTAAGAAACACTTCACCCAAAAAAATGCCCGCGCCTTTGCTTTTGTAATTAATATTGCCATTTATTTCAGGGCCTTTTTGGCTATTCTTTCTCAGTTATGGGAAAAGCTGATGCTCCCACTTGTTGATGCTGCTGCCATGGTGGGAGGTTTTTATCTGATTACAAAACTTTGGGGTGATAGTTTTATCTATAAGGAAGGGGGGAGTTATCCCCTAACTTTTGTCTATTATATTATTCCTTCATATATTTTACTTTGGCTGCTTTCGATTTATTTTAGTGGTGGATATGACAAGCCTGTCCGTATTAAAAAATCTGTTGGCGGGCTATTGGTAGGAACTATTCTTATTTTGGTTTTATACGCTTTGTTGCCTGAATCGATGCGGTTTTCGAGGGCTTTGATTTTACTGGGGACATTGTGGGGGCTTCTTGCTTTGCCCATGGTTAGACTGCTTTTTCATTGGTCGAAAGTTCCTTGGGTAAATCTCTCTGATATTCAAAGCAAACGCTTTCTGGTAATAGGGGAGAAGGACGAAGCCAAACGGGTTTCGCAATTGCTCGAATCGTCTTTTGTAAAACCGGATTTTATTGGCCTGGCAAGCGTTGAAGAAAAAACGGATGATGTTGGTGGTTATATAGGAAATATTGCTCAGACAAAGGATATCATTACGATTTACAATATTGATGAAGTGGTTTTTTGTTCCAAGAATATTTCCCACCAAACCATTATCGATAAAATGGCCGAATGGCAGCAAATGGATGTGGATTATAAAATAGCTCCCGAAGATAGCCTTTCCATTATTGGAAGTAATTCCATCCACACCCGTGGCGACTTATACACTGTTGATATTAATGCAGTAGACAAAACAGCCAACCGAAGAAATAAAAGGTTGATGGATGTTTTTGTAGGAATGATTTTATTAGTTCTTTTCCCAGTACTTGTTTTCTTTGAGCGTCGGCCAGGAGGCTTTTTGAAGAATATTTTCCAGGTATTGTTTGGACGCAAAACGTGGGTGGGTTTTTGTGAAACAGACCAAACTGATTTCCATTTGCCAAAAGTTAAGGATGGTGTCCTTTGCCCATTAGATGGCATGAAAATCAAACAACAGGATAATGAAACTGTTCATCAACTCAACATCTTGTATGCCCGCGACTACAATGTGTGGAAAGATTTAAATATTATTTTGTTTGCTTTTCGTGATTTGGGGAAATAAGCTGCTTTGTCCCACATTGCCAGCTCAGGCCTTATTTTTCTGCTAATTGCTTCACAACAATTACCAATCCAATTTTTCCTTACTTTTGCATCCGTTTAAATAAAATGGCATAACGTTCTAATTCATATCCAATATGTTGTACCGCAGGCATTTGAGAATAAAAGTATTGCAAGCACTTTATTCATGGTATTCCGGTGTAAACGATGACCTTCCTAAATCTGAAAACGAATTACTGACAGGTATCAATAAGCTTTTTGAGCTTTTTGTCTGGCAGTTGTCTTTTATACTTGAGCTCAAACAATTTGCAGCAATGCGAATTGAAGATAACAAGCGTAAATTTTACCCGACAGAAGATGACCTGAATCCCAGTCTCAAATTCGTTGAAAACCGTGTCTTTACATTGCTTGAGCAAAACAAAGATTTTGAAAAAAAGAAGAAACTTTTCAAAGTAAAATGGACTGATCAACAGGAAACTGTCCGTAAGTTTTATTCGAAACTACAATCAGCAGATTTCTTTAAGAAGTATTTGGCTAAGCCAACATCATCACTTGAAGAAGACAGAAAGCTGATGGTGAAGATTGTAGATATCCTTTTGGCCGATTTTGATTTGCTCAAATCATTCTACGAAGAAAAAAGTGTTTTTTTTACCGATGGTTACGACTTGGTCAATATTCTGCTCATTAAATTTTTCGATACAATTTCAGAAAAATTTGGGCCACTGACAGATTTGCCTCCCATATTTACTACTGAAAATGAGAAAGTAAATGATGATCATGATTTTGTTGAAGGATTGTTCCGTAAGGTAATTCGGCATGAGGAAGAATCGACAGAAATTATTAAAGCAAAAACTAAAAACTGGGAGTTCGAGCGTATTCCCTTAATGGATGTAATTCTCCTTCGGATGGCCATTGTTGAATTGCAGGAAATGAAGAGCATTCCTGTAAAAGTAACCTTAAACGAATATATTGAAATGGCCAAGTTTTTTAGTACGCCCAAAAGCAAAATCTTCGTTAATGGAATTCTCGATAATCTTATCCGGGAGTTTAAAGAATCGGGTAAAATCAACAAAAGTGGTCGCGGACTGAAGGAGTAGGTACGGGAATATGGAAATAAGGGAATAAAGGGTAATAAGGGAATAAGGAAATAAGGAAATAAGGGAATAAGGAAATAGGGGAATAAGGAAATAAGGGAATAAGGAAATAAGGGAATAAGGGAATAAGGGAATAAGGGAATAAGGAAATAAGGGAATAAGGAAATACTAAAACAATGTAGTAAATCATGTTGAAGCAAAATAGATTGAGGAAAAATATCTTCTTAACTTATACCCCCTATTCCCCATATGGCCCTTAAGCCTGTATTCTTTAACTTCTTGGAAGTAATTCCTAAAATTGAGATTAATGAATAATTGACAAATTTTTAAATAAAACATATCACCATGGCATTCGACATCAAAATGATCAAAGGGCTTTATGCAAAAATGCCCGAACGTATTGAAGCAGCAAAAAAAGTATTGGGAAAACCACTTACGCTTACCGAAAAAATATTGTATTCCCATTTAGATCAGGGAATGCCGACAGAAGCTTTTGAACGTGGAAATACTTATGTGGATTTTCGTCCCGACCGTGTGGCCATGCAGGACGCAACAGCGCAGATGGCTTTGTTGCAGTTTATGCAAGCCGGTAAAACTAAAGTAGCCGTTCCTTCCACCGTTCATGCCGATCACCTTATACAGGCCAAAGAAGGTGCTTCGAAAGATCTCCCAACAGCTAACATTACCAATAAAGAAGTCTATGATTTTCTGGCTTCGGTATCCAATAAATATGGTATTGGTTTCTGGAAACCCGGTGCCGGGATTATTCACCAGGTGGTACTCGAAAACTACGCTTTCCCCGGAGGAATGATGATCGGGACAGATTCTCATACCGTGAATGCCGGCGGACTCGGAATGGTTGCCGTTGGTGTTGGTGGTGCCGATGCGGTTGATGTAATGGCCGATATGCCCTGGGAATTGAAAATGCCCAAACTGATTGGGATAAAACTGACAGGTAAACTGAACGGCTGGACAGCAGCGAAAGATGTTATTTTGAAAGTTGCCGGAATACTCACCGTAAAAGGCGGAACCGGTGCCATTGTTGAATATTTTGGCGAAGGTGCAAAAAACCTCTCTGCAACCGGAAAAGGATCCATTTGTAATATGGGAGCCGAAATTGGTGCCACTACTTCTACATTTGGATATGACGAAAGCATGGAGCGTTACCTTAAAGCTACCGGACGTGCCGATGTTGCAGAAGCGGCAAATGCAGTCAGTCAGCACCTGACTGGTGACGATGAAGTTTATGCCAATCCTGAAAAATATTTTGACCAGCTTATTGAAATTGATTTAAGCACATTAACACCCCATATAAATGGCCCCTTCTCACCTGATTTTGCTCACGAAGTGAAAGATATGACAGAAGCTGCCAGGGAAAACGACTGGCCTTTGGATGTGGAATGGGCGCTCATCGGTAGCTGTACCAATTCTTCTTACGAAGACCTTTCGCGTGCAGCAAGTATTGTTAAAGATGCCAAAGAAAAAGGAATTACTGCAAAAGCAAAATTAGGAATTAATCCCGGATCGGAACAAGTACGTTATACTGCTGAACGCGATGGGCTGATTGACATTTTTGAAAGTATCGATGCCAAAATTTTCACCAATGCCTGTGGACCTTGTATCGGTCAGTGGGCAAGGCCGGGTGCTGAAAAAGAAGAGAAAAATTCAATTGTCCACTCCTTTAACCGGAACTTTAAAAAGCGGGCAGATGGCAACCCCAATACCAATGCTTTCGTGGCTTCGCCCGAAATGGTCGCTGCCATTGCTATTTCAGGAAGATTAGATTTTAACCCTGTTACCGATACACTGACCAATGACAAAGGGGAAGAAGTAAAACTAAATGAGCCAACTGGTTTTGAATTACCAACAGCAGGGTTTGATGTGAAAGATGCCGGCTACCAGGCACCTTTGGGAGATGGAAGCGATGTGCAGGTTGTGGTTGATCCCAACTCAAAACGCCTTCAACTTTTAACACCATTTTCCGCCTGGAATGGAGAGAACATTCAAGGAATGAAACTCCTCATCAAAGCAAAAGGAAAATGTACTACCGACCATATTTCAATGGCCGGCCCCTGGTTGCGCTTTCGCGGACATTTGGAAAATATTTCGCAAAATATGCTCATTGGCGGTTTGAATTATTTCAACGAAGAAACCAACTCAGTTAAGAATCAATTGAGCGGTGAATACGTTCCGGTTCCTGAAGCTGCTGAAGCTTATCGCGAGGCGGGAATGGGTTCTATTATTGTAGGTGACGAAAATTATGGAGAAGGTTCTTCACGCGAACATGCTGCCATGGAGCCACGTTTCCTCGGTGTTAAAGCTGTCATCGTAAGGTCTTACGCACGCATCCACGAAACCAATCTGAAAAAGCAGGGCGTGCTTGCACTCACTTTTGCCGACAAAGCCGATTACGATAAAATCAAGGAAGATGATAATATTGATATCACAGGCCTTACCCATTTTGCGCCCGGAAAACAAATGACACTCCTACTTCATCACAAGGATGGCAGTGTGGATGAAATCAAAGCCAATCATACTTACAATAAAAATCAGATTGAATGGTTTAAAGCAGGAAGTGCTTTGAATTTGATTAAAATGCAGAATGCTTAGATACGTTAAGAAGTAAGTCGGCAATAAGAAAATAATTACTGTCGGCTTCGTTTTTTGTTTTATCTGTTAAGGTTTCACTCCGTAATTTTTTTTCCTTCAATTGTCGAAGGCATTGATTTTTTTGTATTTTCGCTTCTTTACGGACAGACAGACTGCTTAAGCAATTGAGCAGCCTAATTATAGATTTTAGAAGAATATTATTATGGGAAGACCACCAACACGACCTAAGAAACTCAGGGATGGATGGTACATCGAAGTGCGCAATAAGGGTGCAAAAACCGGAATAAAAATTGTTAGGGAAACTGAAGCCGATATGCGCAAAGCGGCCAAAGAATACGGCAAAACCAAAGAGGTAATCATTTTGGGGGAATCCAAAAAAGGCAAATGGGTTAACCCCCGATAGGCTGTTCAGAAAAATTACAAGAAATCCATTTTTTATCCAGGTATTATTTCCAATCCAACTTTGTTGAGTGCGTAATTTGTGAACATCATGAAACAATTTCTTTATCGAAGTTTCATAGCTCACATCTGTAAGGAAAATAAAACAGTAGAATACTAAAAAAACGACAAGCACGTTATTTGGAAAACATAAGCAATTCGGTGTGAAAAAAAAGTCTCTCTTTCTGTTCAGTATAATTTCCCTTTTATCTTTTAACTTACAGGCCCAGATTGGTGGACGCTATGCGTATTCCTTTCTCGAACAGCCTGTATCTGCCCGAATTGCTGCACTTGGCGGTAATGCGGCAGCCATAAATGATAACGATATTAATATTGGTTTTGTAAATCCATCGCTCATAAATCCGGGTATGGACAATATGCTTGGTTTTAACTATGTGAATTATTTTGCCGGTTTTAATTATGGTAGTCTGCAATATGCCAATACCTTTAAAAAGGCCGGTAGTTTCATGGCTACACTGCAGTTCATGGATTATGGGACATTTGATTATGCTGATGAAGGGGGAAACATTAATGGAACATTTGGCGCTTCCGACTTTGCTTTAAATATTGGTTGGGGAAGACAATTGGATTCCTCGTTTTCAATTGGTGCTACAGCTAAAATAATTTATTCTTTTTACGAATCTTATACATCTTTTGGGATGGCAGTGGATGTGGCAGGAAGTTACCACAGTAAAAATGGTTGGGACATGTCGTTGATTGCCCGCAATATTGGCATGCAGATGAAAACCTACACACCCGGAGTGAGAGATCCGTTGCCCTTTAATTTTCAATATGTTATTACAAAAAGACTGGATCACGTTCCTTTTCGTTTTCAATTGATTTATGATCATATCGAGAAATGGGATCTGACTTATGAAGATCCGGCAAACCCATCGGGTGGTATTGATCCTATCACTGGAGAAGCCCAATACAAAACGGGTTTTGCAAAGTTTGGTGATCAGTTTATGCGCCACATAATTATAGGAACTGAACTGTATATTGGGAAGAATTTCATTCTTAGGGGAGCTTATAATTATCGCCGCCGCCAAGAGATGAAAATAGATGACAAGACAGGGATGGTTGGCTTCAGCTGGGGATTTGGAATCCGGATTTATAAATTCAAAATCAACTACTCCCGATCAACTTATCATTTGGTAGGATCACCGAATTACATCTCTCTTATTTTTGATATGGATTCATTTATTAAAAAGTAGAGGGCTGTTTATCAGGATTTACTTGCTATTTTACACGCGCAATTTCAATTTAATGTTCATTTGAAATCCACCTTCTTTGGTGGTGGTTATGTTCTTTTTGTTATATATATTATTTCTTATCTGGAAGGATGGAAGGCTGGAAGAAGTCACTAAATCATCCTTCCAGTCGTATTTCGATGAAGCGCCCTATGGGTGCAATTCAAGTCCACCTTCTTTGAGGGTGGATTCTTTAATTTCAGAAATTTTCTGATTTTTCAGATCATTATTTTTATTTAGAACTTTCTAAATTTAAGAGAACGTAATTAGAGATTAAATAATTTTTAATTTAGCGTATTAATTAGATAATTAATGATTGAAACCTCATGAAAAAAATTACATTTCTCCTTATTGGATTGCTATTTTCTAGTTATTGTTTTTCTCAAGATTATTTGGCTCGGGCCCGAAAAGATAAAGAATGGGGCTATATTGATACTTACGGTAAATGGGTTGTTAATCCACAGTTTGAACATGCCAAAGATTTTAATGAAGGCTTGGCAGCCGTTCGTAAAGCAGGAGAATGGGGTTTTGTAGACAAAAAGGGAAGCTTTGTAGTAAATCCACAGTTTCAGGATGCAGGAGATTTTCAAATGGGTCTGGCAGCTGTGAAAAAAGGCAAGGAGTGGGGGTATATTGACAAAACAGGAAAATGGGTAGTCAACCCGCAGTTTGAAGATGTTCACGAGTTTAATAATGGATTGGCACGTGTTAGAAAAGGTGGTGAGTGGGGATTTATTGATCAAAATGGTAGTTTCGTGATTAACCCTCAGTTTCAAAAAGTGAGTATTTTCAGTGAAGGTTTAGCAGCTGTATTGAAAGCTAAAGAGTGGGGATATATTGATGATAAGGGGGGATGGGTAATAAACCCCCAGTTTGAAAAAACCGGAGATTTTATCAATGGTTTGGCAAAAGTGCGAAAAGGTGGTGAGTGGGGCTTTATTGATCTCAATGGCACCTACGTTATTAATCCTCAGTTTGCAGATACACATTATTTTACAGAAGACCTCGTTGCTGTAAAAAAAGGTAAAGAATGGGGATTCATTGATAAGAAAGGGAGCTTCGTTATTAACCCGCAGTTTTATGATGTGAAGTCGTTTGAAAATGGACTGGCAGCAGTGAAAAAAGGCAAGGAATGGGGTTTTGTAGATAAAAATGGAAGTTTTGTCATCAACCCTCAGTTTTATAATGTTAGAAGTTTTAGCAACGGACTTGCCGCAGTAAGAAAAGGTAAGGAATGGGGTTTTGTCGATGAAAATGGAAAATGGGTAATTAACCCGCAATTTGAGAATGTTCGCGATTTTAATAAGGGGCGGACAATGGTGCGTAAAGGTGGAGAATGGGGTTGGATTGACAAAAGCGGAACATATATTATCAACCCGCAGTTTCCTAATGCTTTTCAGTTTGTGAAAGTCGATTAAAGCATGTACCTTCAGAAACTTACCTTAAGCAATTTTAAGAATTACAGCGAAGCAAAGCTATCTTTTAGCGATAAGATCAATTGTTTTGTGGGTGACAATGGCAGTGGGAAAACGAATATTCTTGATGCCATTTATTATTTGTCGTTCTGCAAAAGCTATTTTAATTCCATTGATACGCAAAATATATTGCATGAAGCAGATTTCTTTGCTGTACATGGAGTTTACCACAACCAGAAAAATACGGACGACAAGATAAGTTGTATACAAAAGCGGGGCAAGAAAAAGAAATTTAGCTGCAATAAAGAAGATTACAAACGCCTGGCCGACCACATTGGTAAAATCCCACTGGTGATGATTTCACCTTACGACCGCGATTTAATCAATGATGGTAGCGATGCACGCAGGAAATACATTGATGGCGTTATTTCTCAATTTGATAAAGTTTACCTGAATAATTTAATTGATTACAACAAGGTGCTCTTGCAACGCAATACTTTGCTGAAAAGCTTTTATGAGCGGGGCTATTTTGACCAGACTTCTTTGGAGGTTTGGAATGAAAAATTAGTATTGTTGGGTGACCAATTGTTTAAGACCAGGATTGCTTTTCTTACTGAATTTAACCCACTTTTTAATGAGTATTACCAATATCTCTCTGGGGGAAATGAGCTTGTAGAAATTGTCTACGAATCACAAATGAATTTGATGCCATTTGCCGATTTATTGAATCAGGCATTGGAAAAGGACAGGATACTCAAATATACTACAGTAGGCATTCATAAAGATGATTTGCTATTTAGAATGGACGGTTATCCTGTTAAGAAATTTGGTTCGCAAGGCCAGCAAAAATCTTTTGTAATAGCCATTAAACTGGCACAATTTGAGTACACACGACGGATCAGGAGTTTTAAACCCATCTTATTATTAGATGATATTTTTGACAAATTGGACGACAAAAGGGTTCAGCAAATTGTAAAGTTGGTGAGCGAAAATAATTTCGGACAGGTTTTTATTACCGACACCCAAAAAAAACGAATTGCAGATATTTTTGCGCGGATAGAAATAGACCACAAAGTATTTGAAGTGGAATCAGGAGCAGTAAAATCGGGGGGCATTCCTTTGTCCTGATTGTCTTATTTCCCCTTAGCCACAATAATTTACAAAACAGCCTGCAAGTAATAATATTCAATGAGTAAGAAGAAAAAGATAGTTGAGCGATTAGCAAAATCATTCGGGATGGTAAGGGATAAAGACTATTATTTCGAGTTGATTGAAAAATATTTCAGAAATAAAGACAATACCGATTCATTTCAGGTTTTATCTGACAAAACATGTAATGATCTTGATTTTGAGGAATTATTTATGTTCCTGGATAGGACAAATTCTAAAGTCGGACAACAATATTTATATCATAAATTACGAAATATCCCCACAGATTCTGCCGGACTGGAATTAAGAGAAAAAATAATCAAAAAATTAACAGAGGAGACAGAATTTAGGATTAATATTCAAAGACAGCTTGAGCAGTTAAATAAGGATGATGCTTACTACATTGCATCCCTTTTCCAGGAGGAGCTTAAAAAACCTCCAAAATGGTTTTTTGTGATTCGGATATTAGCTTTTACGAGTTTGCTTTCGATAGTATTATTGCCATTTAATCCTCAGATGATATTTGTGTTGATAGGTATATTTATAATAAATCTTGGGATACATTACTGGAATAAAAGAAACTTATATGAGTATGTAGGGTCGATTCCGAATTTACTTCGCCTAAATGGACTTGCTTTAAAATTATACAAAGAATCAATCTTTTATGAATTAAACCCAAAACTAAAAGAATCTATTAATATCATCAATCAGGTAAGAAACAGAATGTCTTTTTTTCAGCTTGAAACTAAGTTTCAAAGTAATTTTGAAGTTGCATTCTGGCTCTTGTTGGAGCTATTCAAAACGCTGTTTTTATTGGAACCATTATTACTATTTGGCGTTTTAAAAAGACTTGATACAAAACGAGAGCAGATTGAGGATGTATTCTGTTTCGTTGGAGAGATTGATTCACTTCTTTCAATTGCCTCATTAAGATATGGCTTAGGTAAATTTTGTTTGCCAACTATTAGTGAGACGAATATATCCGTTACGGGAA
>Ga0164318_10003589_pt1 | contig 14725 bp, 15 predicted proteins | sample GuaBasSedimGuay9_FD_113734 | JGI IMG/M metagenome (GOLD analysis project Ga0164318, IMG submission 113734) | Subseafloor sediment microbial communities from Guaymas Basin, Gulf of California, Mexico - Guay9, Core 4571-4, 0-3 cm | ecosystem: Environmental > Aquatic > Marine > Hydrothermal vents...
GCCCATGATCCGGGGGTGTTGTTCGATGTACGCATGTCCGGCCTGTTGCAGTAAACAGGCCGGACACAATCTCACAGGCACAACCCAATACTTTTCGTCCGGTGGGTACCGGCTCGGTGATCGAATCGTGAATTCCACCTGACATGAACCGTCCTCCCGGATCCTGTCGAGCATGGGATCGGACATGTACCCACATTATTCTGGTCGGAATTTTGGATCCCGCATCCGCCGGGGGAAATGAAACCGGAGAGCGAACTTGCCACCCGGACGTAAAAAGGCAACATTATCAACCAACTGGGAACGGGAACTTTCCCTTCCGGCTCATGTTTTGAAGGTCTTGATCGAATTGCTTCCGGACCTCCCGCCCCTTTCCCCCGGGCGGCCGTCCGCACCCGGCAAGGAAGGTGTTTCATGCGTAAGATGCCCTTTTTCCTGGTCGTTCTGCTCGGTTTGACGACCCTGTTGCCGCTGGCCGCCATGGGTCAGGCCATCGACGTCAATCCCCGGTCCTGGGACTTCGGCGAGATGAAACAGCAGGAGACCCGCACGTTCCAGGTGACCATCACCAACAAGGGCGCCGGGAGACTGATCATCAGCGAGGTCAAGGCCGATTGCGGCTGCACGGTGCCGGAGATGAAGACCAAGGAACTCGGACCCGGGGAGTCCGCGCCCCTGGACATCGAGTTCAACAGCAAGCGTTTCAACGGCAAGGTGATCAAGACGGTCAAGATCTATTCCAACGATCCCTCGGCACCCGTTTCGGACATCATCCTGACGGCCGATGTCCACACTCCCCTGCTGGTCAACCCGGCCAGCCGCCGCCTGGGTTTCCCCCAGTCCCTGGAAGGGGAGCAGGCAACGAGAACCGCCACCTTCACCGCCGTCGACGCCCCGGAACTGGAGATCAAGGCCAACCGTTCCAAGCACGGGTTGTTCCAGGTGGAGGTCCAGAACAAGGTCGACGGCGATCCCCGCCAGGCCAAACTGGTGGTCACGCGTCCGGCCGACATGCCGCCGGGATCCCACCGCGACAACGTGAGGGTCAGGACCAACCTGCCCGACATGCCCACGGTGGACATCGAGTTGAAGGCCGACGTGCGTTCGCCCATCCAGGTCTCGCCCGCGCGTCTGAATTTCCGCTACCGCCTGAAGTTCGACCTGAACATGCGCGTACAGGCCTTCGAGCACCGCAGCCGGTTCAAGATCCTCAGCGTGGAATCCGACCTGCCGGAGCTGAAGATCGGGGACGTCATCGAGGCTCCGGGCGGGGTCTACATCATCCCCATCAAGGGCGCGCCCATCAGTTCGGACGACCCCCGGGCCATCGAGGCCAAGGGCAGGATCAAGGGCTCGGTCATCATCAAGACCGATCTGCCGTCCATGCCGCAGATCACCGTCCCGGTCACCTACATGATCAGGATGTAACGGTTCCATGGATATCCGGTCGCAACCAGGGGCCAGCCACCGCGGAACAGGACTGCGGGGTCTTGCCATGCGCAGGCCCCTGAAGGAAGCGGGCGTGCTGCTGGTCGTCACCATGGCGGCCACCGCCCTCGGCTGGGCCCTGCGCCCGGACCGTCTGCCCCTGCGGGCGGATCCCGCCTTCTACGAACTGGAACTGGAAGCACCCCTCATCGATCCGGATCCCGCCCTCGCCCTCTACCAGGCGGGCGAACATCTCTTTATCGACACCCGGCCGGTCCCCGAGGACAGCCTGGCCACCATTCCCGGAGCCCTGCCCATCAGGCCCGGATCCTTCGATGACGATCTGCTGGACCTGTTCGACTTCCTCTCCCCCGAAGACCCCCTCATCCTGTTCGGGGACGGCAACCTGCTGCCGGTCTCGAACATCGCCAGTCGTCTGAAGGAACGCGGCTACCGGGACATCCGGATCCTGCGCGGGGGCATCGGAGCCTGGGTCGCAGCCGGCGGACCGGTTACCAGGCCCGAGTCCGGCAAGGAGGGGTCCTGATGCGTTGGTTGGGGCTGTTCTGCAGGTTGGCGGTGGGCGGGATCTTCATCTATGCCTCCTGGGACAAGCTCCTGCACCCTGCCGCCTTCGCCGCCGCAGTGGATCACTACCACCTGGTACCCTATTCCCTGCTGCATCCCATGGCCTACGGCCTGCCCCTGCTCGAGCTGATCACCGGTGCCGCCCTGATCCTGGGCCTCTACCGCCGGGGCGCCGCCCTGCTGGCCGGAACCCTGACGATGGTGTTCATGATCGCCATCGCCTCGGCGCTCGCCCGCGGTCTGGACATCACCTGCGGCTGCTTCCATACCGACGGCGGTCATGCTGTCGGTGTCTCCCTGCTGGTCCGTGATCTCGCTCTGCTGATCATGTGTCTGCCCCCCCTGTTGCTGGCCGACGCGGGCCCCCGACTGGCCGTCCGGCGAAAAAAAGATCAAGCATCCCGCTCCTGAATCCATAATACCATTGCGAGGAACAAGTTGTGAGATCCGCGGGAATCATTATCGATTTGACAGATTCTTCCCATGGATTACTTTTCACCCTGTTCCGGTCGCATGACGTGACCCGTGCACCATGTCCCAGGAGGAAGAACCATGCCCGCGAAGGTCGATGAAGCCAAGTGTGTCGGTTGTGAAGATTGCGTGGAAGCCTGCCCCACCGAGGTCATCTCCATGGTCGATGGCAAAGCTTGGGTCAACCCTGACGAGTGCATCGATTGCGAGGCCTGCGTGGACGCCTGCCCGGAAGACGCCATCAGCATGGTCGACGAGTAAGATACCGCCTGGGCCGTCATGACGGCCGGGTAGGATCCGCAGAAGGACGTCCCTAGGGACGTCCTTCTGTTTTCACTGCGCGGGGCTGGCCTCTATTCGTCCTCGATGACGACGGCCGTGCCGTAGGCCAGCAGTTCGGCGGCATGCTCCATCATCTCGCTGGTGGCGAAGCGCAGACCGACCACGGCGTTGGCCCCGTTGGCGACCGCCTGAGCCGTCATCCGGTCCAGGGCCTCTTCCCTGCTCTCGGCGATCATCTTGGTGTAGTCGGTGATCTCGCCGCCGACCATGTTCTTCAGGCCGGCCATGATGTCGTGTCCCAGGTGCCGGGCGCGGATGGTGTTGCCGCGCACCAGACCCACGGTCCTGACGATCCTCTTGCCCACGATGGTATCGGTCGTGGCCACCATGATATCCCCGTCGTCTCTTGCCATCATTCACCTCGTTCGATTGCTGGAACGCCTCAACGCACCACATCCTTGTACCGGGTCGTCTTCCTCCTGTGCAGGCGTTCCCTGACCACCGAGACCAGCAGCACCGCCAGACCGGCCACGGCGGCGGTGATCCCCCAGCGCAGGCCCGTCGGCAGGGATGAATCGCTCCAGAGGATTCGCAGCAGGAGATACGCCCCCCAGCCGCCCGTCAGCACCCCTCCTACCAGCAACAGGATCCAGCCCAGGGAACGCTCCAGCCGGTTGTAGTGGCTTTGCCAGAAGACTTCCCATTCCTCGGCGGGGGGCTCCTTGAGCCTCATGGCGCCCGTCATCTCCTTCAGCCGCCGCAGCTGGTCGACGATGGCGCGGGCCCGCTGGTCATGTTCCAGACGTTGTTCCACCTCGGCGGCCTCGGCCCGGGACAGCTCGCCGTCCACATAGGCGCTCAAGAGCGCGTCATCCCATGCGTCCGGCCGCCTGTGGTTCATGATTCATCCTCCAGACCCAGGGCCGACCGCAGCTGCATGCGGGCGGTGTGCAACCGCGACATGACCGTACCCACGGGGATCCCCAGGGCTTCGGCGATCCGGCGGTATTTCAGACCCTGGAAATGGTACAGGACGAAGACCTCGCGCTGCTCGGGCGACATCTCGCCCAACCGGGACCACAGGCACCTGCGCAGGTCCTCCAACTCGGTCTGCTGCAGCGGATCGGGCCGACCGTCGCCCTTGTGCACCCATTCCAGGGGCACGTCGCCCCTGTGGCGCCCTTCGTTGCGCCGCTGGTTCAACGCCGCGTTGCGGACGATGCGGTAGAGCCAGGGGAAGAACGGTTCCCCGAGATGGAACCTGTCAAGGGTGCGGTACACGTTGATGAAGGCCTTCTGGACGGCGTCCATGGCGTCGTCGTGATTGCCTGTCAACCCCAGGGCTGTAGCATAGGCGCGTTGGCGGTAGCGGTTCATCAGATCCTCGAATCCCCTGTCGTCACCGGCGAGGAACCGCTGGATATCACTTCGGTCGCGGGTCCCCTGCAGGTCCTCGGATGTCTGTTCACGGTTCTGGTTCTGGTCACCACGTGCAGAAGGTACACCGGAGCCGCCGGCGTTATTCAGTGAAGACAGGGAGAAAAACATTCCGAGCACTCAACGGTCCTGATCGGTTGGCCGCCACTGGACATCCGGGACACCGGCCGCAGCGTTGACCGCCCGGGCGGCAGTGAACAGGAAATCGCTCAGGCGATTGAGGTAGGCGATCACGGTCGCCGGCACCGGCTCATCCTGGGCCAGAGCCACCGCCTTGCGCTCGACACGTCGGCAAACCGTGCGGGCCAGATGCAGGAAGCCCGCGCCGGGGGTTCCGCCGGGCAGGATGAACCCGTTCAGGGGTTTGAGATCGCGGGTCAGCGAATCGATGAGAACCTCGAGGCTGCGTACGGGAAACGGATGGGAGCCGTCCTTGGCCAGGGCGAGACAGCGGCCCGGATTGGCGATCACCGCGCCCACCTGGAACAGCTGGGATTGTATGTCCAGCAAGGCCGTGCGCAGGGTGACCAGGGAAGTCGCATTATCGCCGCCCAGGGAGGCCAGGGAGCATCCCAGGATGCTGTTGAGCTCATCGATGTCCCCGTACAGGTCGATGCGGTGCGAGGATTTTTCGGTTCGGGTACCGTCACCGAGGGAGGTCTGGCCCCCATCACCCGATCTGGTATAGATTCGCGTCATGTCCGTGCCTCTCATGCAGGGAATCCCTGGTCCTGCGATGAATATTGAGGCATATGCCGACGGTGGCAAGGGGGATTTCCTTGTGCCTCGGGGCGGGAGCGCCGACCCCCGCCCCGCAGGATCATCAGCGGACCAGGGTCCAGCGTCGACACGCCTGTTCCCGGCCCGTGTCGGCCATCACCTGATAGACTCCAGACGCCAGGGGGCGGCCCGCAGCATCCACCCCGTCGAAATCGAACACGGCCTGACCGGAGCCGTCGGCGGTCACCGAGGCCCGGCGAACGGCACGTCCCCGCAAGTCGGTCACGGTGACGTTCACCACCCCGCCCGGCACCGTCCGCATGTGGATCCGGGTGCGGGGATTGCCCGGATTGGGGTACGGCGCGCCCATCTCGAGGACCGCGTGCGGAACCACCGGCACCGGGGAAATCGCGCCGCTTTCCGGCAACACGAACATGAAGGGCGGCAACCCGGTGTCCAACGCGTCGGTAGTCAGTTCGCTCCCGGTGACCGTGTCGTACACCCGCAGGCCCGACGCTCCCACCGTCCGGTCCGCCACCAGCAACTGGTTGTCCCCGGCCAGGGCCAGGTCGGCGTGGACGTAGCCGTTGCCGGTGGCCAGGACCGTCAGCGTGCCGGTACCCGGATCCCAGCGGCGCACGCTGGTGATGAACGAGGCGTCGCTGACCAGGACGTACAGCACCTCACCCTGCTGCACGAAACCGGTCACATCCCCCCCCAGGTCGCTCTCGGTCACCACGAAACCCAGGCTCACCCCGTTGTCCAGGTCGACCTCCTCGATGCCACCGTCGGCGACGCCGAAGAAGCCCACGCAACCGACCCTGGCGTGCATCACACCGCCGGTGGCGAAGACCTGCAGCCTGGTGTAGGGATCGGTCCCGCCCAGGGCGATGGGTTGCACACCGTCCTGGACCGGATCCTGGTCCACCCACGCCCGGGCCGTCATGTCGAACACCAGCAGCGCACCCGGGCCGGTGGGCGTGTACCAGTTGGCGCTGTCCAGCAGCTGGGCCGCGATGTAGAGACGGTCGTCCACCGCAGCCATCCACCCTGTTTCGGGCAGTCCGTCGGCGTCGGCGAAGGCGGCCGTCGAATACGTGGCCGTCACCTGTCCGTTCTGGACATCCACCGCCAGCAGTTCGGCGCTGTCATAGCAGCTGACGAAGGCCGTGCCGTCGGGAGCGAAGGCGATATCCTGGGGATTGCGTCCGGCCCCGAGGCTGAACTCGCGCACCAGGGCGAAGTCGGCGGCGGGATCGTAGACGCCGAGGGTGTTGGCGCTCCCGCGGCCGACGATGTAGATCAGACCCTCATGGTACCGGCCCACGGCGTCTCCCGGAATGGTGGCCAGATCGGCCGACACGGCCCAGGGTTGGGCCAGGTCGAACGCCCGCACCTGACCGAAGGTGGAGTAGTCCGTGGTGATGACCCAACCGGTATCCTGGGCCCACGCCACTTCGGGGGCCGGGATCACCGCCAGGCAGAGGACCAGCACGGCCACCATGCTGATGAATAACCGGGAAAGATGGGATCGCTCGGTTCTGGTGTTCATGTTCTTCATCCTTTCCTGCACATGGTCAATACCTGACTTCCACACCCGCATGCCAGCTGCGCCCGGGCAACGGGAAGCCTTCCACATCGTAGACATCGTTGTCGGTGAGGTTGTCCACCCTCACCGAAACCCTTAGTTCACCGCCGTCGGCACGAATCCTCCGCCAGCTCAGCCCGATACCCACCATGGATCGCGCCGGCGCCCGGGCCTCCGGCGTGTTGATCCGGTCCCGGTAGTTGCCGTCCTGCCAGGCGACCGTCAGATACGGCCGCCAGGCTCCCTGTCGGCGGGCGGCCCGGGCCCAGACCTCCACCGGCGACAGGTAGGGCAGATCCTGGCCGTCATAGGGCCGGATGCCGCTGGTGTCGCGCGCCCGCTGCCAGGTCCCGTTGGCCGTCAGGTCCACACCCCCCGCGGTCATGTCCATCTCCAGTTCGACGCCCCGGGTCTCGCTGGCCCCGATATTGAGGGGCTTACTCGTGCCCGGGCTGTTCTGGACATAGACGATGGTCCTGGTCCCGGTGGTCAGAAAACCCGTCGCGCGCAAGGTCAGGGGCAGGGAGTCCGGCTGCCAGGTCACACCCAGCGCCGTGGAAACAAGGCGCTCGGACTGCAGATCCCGGTTGCCGGCCAGCCCTCCCCGATGCCCGAACAGCTCGATCCAGGTGGGTTGCCGCTGGGACCGCGACCACTCGGCCCGTACGAACAGCGTCCTGGGCACGGCCTCGCCGATCACCGCCAGCGAGGGCGAGGAATCACGGGTGACGTGAGGGCTGCCTTCCTCCGTATCCAGGTAGTAGAAGGGCGGCAACGGCGGGAAATCATCCCGCACGTGATGCCAGCGCCAGGCGGGGACCGCCTGGAGGCGTTCGGCGGCCAGTCCCAGGTCGCCCTCGGCGAACAGGGTCCAGGTCTCCCGCGTACGCAGAGGGTTGACGAGATCGTTGTAGCTCTGCCTGAAATCCTGGTGCCGCCACTGGGCGCCCACGGTGGCCGACAGGTGGGAAAATCCCGCGTCCGGGCGGGAGAACAGCATCGGCGCCAGGGCCAGACGCACTCCGTGATCCCGGGCCACCGAATGCACGGTGCCCTGGAAGCCGAACAGGACCTCCCCCTGGAAATCGTAGAGGTATTCCTCGTCCCGGCGGGTCGTCATATCCGCCCTGAGCAGGCCGTCGCGCCACAGACAGGACAGGCGCCCGTCGCGGGACCGCAGGCTCACCGCAGCGTGCATCGTGGGTGCTCCCATGGAACCCGGACGCCCCCCGTCCCGGCGGTAGAGACCCAGGGCGGAACGCACCTGCCAACGACCATGGGACCAGCCGCCCTGGCTCCACAGGCCCCACTCCTCCCACTGGGCGTTGCGTCTTACGGCCAGGGTGTCGTCGTCGGAACGTGTGAAGGTCTGCAGATGATCGGTGTAGTCGTAGTCGTTCTCGATGCGGCGGGCATGGGCCGTCACCGTCATGTCTCCGCCCTCGGTACCCGGAGTACCGGTCCCCCACACCAGCTTGGCCGACCGGTCGCCGAAGGAACCGACCTTGCCGCCGACCTGGAATCCCTGCGCCCCGGCGGCCGTCACCAGGTTGACCGCCCCGGCACCGGCAACCCCTCCCATCATGACCGGCACGAGACCACGGTAGACATCGGCGCGTTCGTAACGGGCCAACGGCAGGCGGGAGAGGTCGAACATTCCCGACTCGGCGTCGTTGAGCGCCAGGCCGTCCACCAGGATCATCACCTGGGCGGGCCCCGAGCCCCTGAGGGAAGGAACAGCCCCCGAGCCGGAGCCCCCGAACCGGCGGACCTGCAGACCGGCCACCGTCGCCAACGCCGAGGCCAGATCATCGGGCCCGGAGTCGGACTGCAGATCGACCCTGGTGACGAGGCCCGGTCCCACGGGCAAGGTGCCGGACAGTCCCTGCCCTATGACCACCATGGTGTCCTGCAGGGCGACGGACGCGCTGCCGACAGAAACAACGACGGCTGTCGACCCCGCGGCACCTCCCGTCGCTCCGGCCCCCTGGGGTCCTGCGAGGGAACCGGCCGCCGACAGGCAGCACAAAAACACGCCGTACATGACGGCGGCACACCGATGATGCCGAGAAGCAGCTGGATCCCTGCCGGGATGACGCGCCAATGCCATACCTCGCCCGCGAAGGTGGCGGCAGGCCTGACATCGGTCTCCTGGCTTGCGGGTCTCTCTACTCCCTGCGCCTTCCCAGTCGTCTTCAAGGGCCAACAGACCCTTTGCCGACCAGTGGCTGCTGCAGGTTTCGTCTCCGCTTACAGTGGCGGGGCCGCGCCGGAATTGCACCGGACTTCCGCTGATGAACAGGCCGCTGTGGAAATTCTGTTCGTCCGGCGACGGAGGCCGCCGGTCAAGAGGACCTTAACCGCCGGGGTAATCCCTGTCAAGGATACGCTGCCAGATGAGCTCATGGTCGGCGGGATCCCCGCTGGCCAACAACCGCCACTGCGGATCGTCGGGCGGATGGGGATTGCGTGCCTGGAGCAGGGAGTCCGGAGCCAGGCGCCGAAAATCCTCCTCGGTCCAGGGGTAGTACCGGTGCCAGAATCCCAGGTGCCACAGGAAGAAGCGTTTGACGCGGACAAGGCCATTCTCATCGTCGCCGAAGTGTTCGCAGGCCAGCTCGAAGTAGCGCCGCATCATGGCCCAACGTCCGGGAATGTCCAGGTCCCCCGGCCGATCCTCACTCAGCTCGGTGAAGATCCAGGGCTTGATGAGGGCGCCCCGAGCCACGAGGAAGGATTCGACCCGCGTCTCCCGGCGCCGCCGCGCGAGATCCCAGCAGGTCAGGATGTCCCCGTTGCCGATCACCGGCACCGGCACCGCGGCGGCCACCTCGTCGATGAGGTCCCAGTCCGCGCTCAGGCGGTAGCGCTGGTTGCGGGTCCGGCCGTGCACTCCGACGGCATCGGCACCGGCCTCGACGGCCAACCGTGCCACCTTGACGCAGTTGATCTCCTGCTGGGAGTACCCCAGCCGGATCTTGACCGACAGGGGGACCTCGACCGCGGACCGCACGGCCTCGACCACCGATGCGAGCTTGCCCGGCCGCCGCATCAACGCCGCCCCCGCGCCCTTGCGCACCACCAGGTCGATGGGACAGCCGAAATTCAGGTCGATGAAGGAGGCCCCTGCCTCCACGGCGATCACGGCCGCCTCGGCCATCACCTCGGGACGCTTGCCGGCCAGCTGCACGCCGAAATCGGTCTCCGATTCATGGTGGCGCAACAGCGGGCGGTCGCCGCCCTTGACCAGCTTGTGGGCCAGGACCATCTCGCTGCAGGTGCGGACGGCCCCGTACTCTCTACACAGACGCCGGTAGGGAAGGTTGCCGCCCGTCGCCATGGGAGCCATGGCGACGATGCGGCGGAAGAAATCACGGGCGGGGGTAGCGGCCACTATCTAGCCGCCGTCGAGCATGGCGTTCCCGTCGAAGGAATCGAAGGCCTCGGGATCGGACATGAAGTCGTAGGTGTTCTTGAGCAGGCTGTAGTGGTTCTGCTCCTCCTCGGCCAGGTGCTCGAACATCGCGCGGGCGCGCGGGGAGGTCATCTCGGCCGCTGCCCCGGCATACATGTGATAGCCGCGCCGCTCGACCTCCATGGCCCCCTTGAGGATCTCCAGTTCCTCGAGCTGGAAGTCGTAGGGATCCTGCACGTCGGCGATGGCGCCCTCGAACAGGGCACGCACGTTGGTGACGTGGTCTTCGTCGACCTCGGGCAACACCTCGAGGGTACCCTCGCGCAGCAGGTCATCCCGGATCTTCACCAGGTGGGCCTTGTGGCCGGCCTCGTCCTTGGCCAGGCTGTTGAAGAGATTGCGCTCCAAGGAGGATGGGGCGTTCCCGGCACGGGCCTGGAAAAAAGCCATGCCCTCTTCCTCGAACGTGATCGCCTTTTCGAGGATTTCCAAACACAGTTTGACATCGTCCGTCATGACGGCCTCCCCGGGGAGTGATGCAAGAATGATCCCGACCGGGAACATGGTCTCCGGTGTTGTCCAAAGTTAACTCGCCTCGTCCGGATTGCAAAAAATTGGGACCGCCGCCTGTCTACCTGTTGCATTGCCGGTTGATGACTGTTAAATTCCAAACCGTTGAACCACAGCCCGTTCAAGCGCGTAATCCATCCTTTTTCAATGGGTTTTATCGCGCCGGGGTTGCGGCTGATCCCCCGGCAACAGGACCGGGGTTGTGCCGGAACATACTGACCGAAGGAGAGTGTCATGGCCAAGCTCCAGAACGCACTAGCCAAGAAGATCCCCGGTTGGCGGAATGAAATCCGCACCCTTATCAAGAAGCACGGGAACAAGAAGATCAGCGACGTGACCGTCCAGCAGGCCTACGGCGGCATGCGCGGGGTCAAGGGAATGATCTGCGACACGTCCGAAGTTCCGCCCGACAAGGGTCTGCTGATCCGGAACATCCCGGTCGGCAAGCTGACCGACAAGACTCCCGAGGACATCTTCTATCTTCTGTGCACCGGCGAGCTGCCCAACACCCGCGACCGCAAGGCCCTGACCGAGGATCTGGCCGCCCGCGCCAGGGTCCCGGCCTACGTCTGGAAGGTGCTCGAGGCCATGCCCTCCAACTCGCACCCCATGTGCATGCTTGATACCGCCATCCTGGCCATGCAGCGCGAAAGCAAGTTCGCCAAGGCCTACAACGAGGGTATCAGCAAGATGGATTACTGGAAGCCCACCCTCGAGGACAGCCTCGACCTGCTGGCCAAGATCCCCGTCATCGCCGCCGGGGTCTACCGCATGCGTTTCAAGAAGGGCAAGCGCATCAGCCCCAAGAAGGGTCTGAGCTGGGCCGAGAACTATGCCCGGATGCTGGGTGTTCCCGACAAGAGCGGCGAGTTCGCGGACTGCATGCGCCTGTACCTCGTGCTGCACTGCGACCACGAGGGCGGCAATGTCTCGGCGCACACCTGCCACGTCGTGGGCTCGGCGTTGAGCGACCCCTACTACTCCGTGTCCGCCGGCCTGAACGGCCTGGCCGGCCCGCTCCACGGACTGGCCAACCAGGAATGCCTGAAGTGGGTGCTCGAACTCAAGAAGAAGTTCAAGGGCGTGCCCACCGACGAGCAGCTGACCAAGTTCGCCTGGGACACCCTTAACAGCGGCAAGGTCATCCCCGGCTACGGCCACGCCGTGCTGCGGGTCACCGACCCCCGTTTCGCCGCCTTCCGGGCCTTCGGCATGGCGCACTTCCCCAACGACCCGGTGATGAAGCTCGTGGACAAGGTCTACACCATCGTCCCCGGCGTCCTGAAGGAACACGGCAAGGCCAAGAATCCCTGGCCCAACGTGGACGCCGGCAGCGGCGCCCTGCTGTACCACTACGGCCTGCGCGAGTTCTCCTACTACACGGTGCTGTTCTCGGTCTCCCGTGCCATGGGCATGTTGAGCCAGATGATCATCGACCGCGCCATGGGCTCGCCCATCGAGCGTCCCAAGAGCGTGACCACCAGGTGGATCAAGAAACAGGTCAAGTAGATCGGCCTGTACCTACCGACAAGGAATCCCTCCGCCGTTCGGCGGAGGGATTCCTGTATTCCCGGGAGAATTCACACCCCCGACGGAACGGCATCATGGCTTGGCCTTGGCCGCCATACCACGTAGATGTTCCACTTCCCGGCCGGTCAACTGGCGGAAGGATCCCGCCTTGAGATCCCCCAGTTCCACATCACCGATCCGCACCCTCTGCAGGGACATGACCTTGTGATGAAGGGTGCTGAACACCCGCCTGATATGGCGTCCCTTGCCCTCGCCGAGGATGATGCTCAACAACGTCGTCGTTTCGCCGCCGGAAACGATCTCCACCTTCTCCGGCTTGAACTGCCCCAGCTTGGGCAGTTGGACTCCCGCCGTCAGGATTTCCAGCTGGGTCTCCCCCAGGCAGCCTTGCAACTTGACGAGATACTCCTGGCCCAGGTTCGGGTTGCCGTTGAGCAGCCGGCACCACTGGCGGTCATTGGCCGCCAGCATCAAGCCGCTAGTGCGGTGATCCAGACGTCCAACCACCGCCAGCCCGGGAATGTCCTTGGGCAGATAGCTCTCCACCAACCGACGGCCCGGCCCATCGCTGGCCGTGCACACGGTCCCCACGGGTTTGTGGAAGAGGAAATAGCGGGGAGACAAGTGGGCCAGGGGCTGCCCGTCCAGAAGGATCAAATTCTCCGGGCCCACCCTCTGCCTCGGATCCAGCACCACTTGTTCATCAACCTGGACCCGGCCATCCAGCACGAATTGCTCGGCCTGCTTCCGGGTTCCGTACCCGGCCTTCATCAAGGCCCGACCCAGTCCCAAGGGCCGTTGGGGATGGAAAATCCGCAGGCGGTCTCCTGTTTGCATATTCCTGTTCACCCTGAGATCCTCAACTTCCCCTCCCACCGACTGCCGGAGTCGGCTCAGATCATCCAGCTGACCATGATGGCCCCGTACAGACCCAACAACAGGCCGCCACGCAGACGCCCGAACCTGCGGCCCCCGGTGCCGGACATGCCCCAGACCACCAGGGTAATGAACAGCATCGTAATCACCTGGAACTGGAACCGGGCCAGGTCCAGTCCCAACCATGGCACTGCTACGACACCAGGATCCGCCCGCAGGGGCCGGATCAGGCCCACGGGCCCGGCCACCCCCAGCAGGTTGAAGACGTTGGAGCCGAAAATGTTGCCCAGAGCCAGATCCCCTTCCTTGCGCAACGCAGCCATGATGGTCGTCGCCAGTTCCGGCAGGCTCGTGCCCACCGCCACCATGGTCAGACCGATGACCGTCTCCGAGACGCCCAGGGCCTGGGCGATGGTCACCGCCGCATCGGTGATGAGCTTGCCGCCCAGGGCCAGGGCCACGATGCCCACCAGGGTCCACAGGGAGCCCAGCAGGATTCCCCGCCAGTCCCTGGGCGCGAAGCCCGTTTCCCGGGGAGGCGTCCCCGGCTCCACCGGCACGGCCCCCCGCTTGCCGAGCAGCGTGTAAAGCATGAAACCCAGAAACCCCGCCGTCAACAGGCCGGCGTTCAAACGGGTTATGTTCCCATCCCAGGCCAGAATGCAGAAGAACATCGTCGCTGCGACCATCAAGGGGATTTCCCGGCGCGCCAGATCCGCTTCCACGGTCACCGGCCTCAGCAGACCCGCTGCTGCCAGGATCAGGCCCAGGTTGGCCACGTTGGAGCCCATGACATTGCCCAGCACCAGAGCCGTGCTGCCGCGCAGGGCGCCCACCAGCGACACGAAGAACTCGGGCGCCGAGGTCCCGAAGGCCACGACGGTCAAACCCACCACCACCGAAGGGATGCCCAGGATGCGGGCGACCTTGACCCCGCCTTCCACCAGGGCATAAGCGCCCAGCACGAGGGCAACCAGGCCTCCCAGGAACATCAAAAGATTCAGGAAATCCACCTTCAGGTCTCCTCGACCAGGGCCACCGCCCGCACCGGGGACGCCTCTGTTGCCGCCAGCTTGAGCGGCAGGGCCAGGAAAGTAAAGGGACGTTCCGGCAACCGGGCCAGACCCGCCAGGTTCTCGATGTTGATCATGCCCGCGGCGGCGCAGATGTCGTGTGCGATCCGCCCCCGGGGATCATCCAGGCTCGGGGTATCCAGGCCGATTCCCTTGAGACCCCGGCGGGCCAGCTCGGCGGCGAGCTCCCCGGAGAGGTAGGGCCACTCGCGGTAATAACGGGGAGTTCCCCAGTAACGTTCCCAACCCGTGGCGATGATGATGAAATCGGTATCGGAATCGTCGTTCCCGGCCAGGATCTCCGGACCCAGAGGACCGGCGGCGGTGCCGGCGGGCAACCGGACCAGGCGGCCCCTACCGCAGAAATCCTCGATGGGAAGGGCGTCCAGACCCGGCTGACCGGCCAGAAAATGCAGGGGCGCATCGATATGGGTGCCGACGTGGCAACCCAGTTCCAGGGCGCTGGACATGTGGGTTCCGTCCCCGTGTTCACTTCGCAGGTGAATGGCCAGGGGCTGGTCATCTCCCGGCCACTGGGCCATGCCGGGGGTGATGACGTGGGAAAGGTCCAGGATCCGCAAAATGGCCTCCCTCGACTCGGCTGCGGGGGTTCGTCCCCTGCATTCCAGGTGCCAAACTATAAGCTGCCGGGGATCCCCTGTCAGGGCCGGTTTTTCCCGCCCCGAACCGTACCGGGGGTTGCCACCCGGCCTGAAAAGGGTGACAATACGCCCATGATCCCACAGGAAC
>Ga0164318_10003590_pt1 | contig 14721 bp, 8 predicted proteins | sample GuaBasSedimGuay9_FD_113734 | JGI IMG/M metagenome (GOLD analysis project Ga0164318, IMG submission 113734) | Subseafloor sediment microbial communities from Guaymas Basin, Gulf of California, Mexico - Guay9, Core 4571-4, 0-3 cm | ecosystem: Environmental > Aquatic > Marine > Hydrothermal vents >...
AAAGTAACTTCTGTTTTGGCTTTATGCCAAGGGCATCTCTTACCTCTTTTGGTATTACTAACTGTCCTTTTGATGATAGAGTAGATATTGGCATTTCTTACCTCTATTTATTAGTCTTACCTTTTATTAAGTACAACTATTTTGCACTATTTGTCAAACTCTCAAATCGTCCTTGTACCCTGAAGATTAGCACTTCCTATTATATACAAAAAACTATAAATTAAAGAAGACAATTTTGTCAGACGATTTTGTCAAACTGCTAATTTCCGCTGAAAATTGGCCATTGCAGGAGACATTAACAGAGGCACGGAATATATAGCCAAATCTTATGAAATGGCCAATTTAACCCTAATGGAGCCAGCTGAGTTGCTTATTCTAACTCTGTCCTGAACAATCCACCTTTTATTAGATATGGGGGTTACGCTATAGAGAGAGGTATACTTGGTCTTCTTTCTGGGAAAAATTTTACCACTGTTTGTCCTCAAAAATCCAAATTCATACAGCCCACCTTGCCTTTCCTTTCGGAAAGCTTCTGAAAATTCTGGGGAAAGTCCTGTAAAATTTTTTATTGACATTTTTGAATAAATACGAATATAGTGTAAATGGTTTGCATCCATTACTAATAGTAAAGAGGTCCGTCTGATAGGGGCATGGCAATGAATGAACGAACTCTGACGATTAAGGAATTAGCCAAGTATCTTAATGTAACAGAAAGAACTATTTATAATCTTCTTGAGCGTGGAGAACTGCCAGGATTCAAAGTAGGTGCAAACTGGAGATTTAGAAAGGAAGACATTAATAAATGGATTGAAGAAAATAAAAAAATGAATGTTCCAACAAAAAAGCAACAAACTGAAAGGAGTCGAAAGTGACTAAAGGAGGATTTTACTATGAGCTTTTCTGAAATACTCAAGCCCAGACCAGAGGTTCTTTCAGACGAAGGAATCGATGGTATTATAGACCTGGCAAATCTCGATGATCCTAAAGGTAAAAAACTTGAAGCAAATCCCCACCGGTTCCTTACCTTAACCTATCCTACTGCAGATGTTCGTCGGGTTATTCAAAAATTATCTGATAGGTTCTCGGAACGTAAAGATACGCCAGGATTATTTCTTTTTGAGGGTCTAAAAGGAAGTGGAAAATCTCATCTTCTTCTTTTGATTTATCATCTATTTAAGAATTATAAAATAGCGAAGGAATGGCTTGAGGCTCATAGGATGAATTGTGAACTGCCTCAGAATGCAGTGGTAGTTGTAAATAAATTTACAGACCGGCCTCTTTATTCAATCTGGGATTTTATCTTTGAGCAGTTGACGAATCAACGTCCTAAGAAGAGTGTTGTCCAGCCGAGCTTGGCAGAAGTTGAGAAAGTTCTTGGGGATAAGAGATTGATTCTTATATTGGATGAATTGGAGCAAGGCATACGCGTAATAAGCGAGCCATCTCTAAAAGCACAAAATATAGCATTCCTTCAGATGCTTTCAGAATGGGCAAATCGTTCCGATAAGGTTACAGTCTTTGCAAGCATTTATAGTGACCAAGAAGAACCAGGAAGTACTCTTAAAAGAGTTCCCAGTTGTCGAATTCAATTTGCACATTCTGCTGATAGAGCAAAAGTAGTACTTCATAGACTTTTTGAAAATTACCTAGAGTTCGACCATGATATATGTACTCCGATTATTGACAGCTATTTAAACACATGGCGTAGACAACAACTTTCTTCATCTGAAGAATACAAGTCAAGGATGCTTCTAACATATCCATTTTTGCCGGAAGTACTTGAGCTGATTTTAGAAAGAGTGCCTGCTCGAGGAGGTTTTCAAAGTGTTCGTGGTGCATTGGGATTCTTGGCAAATATGGTTAGATTAACTCATAACAAAGTCGATTTGATTACTGCGGTTCATGCTGATTTACATGATACAGAAGTAGCTACAAGACTTTCAGATCTTGATCCAAGTGGAGATTTAATATCAAGAGCACGAGGAAATCTTAATGAATTAAAGGCTCAACCATTAACATCTGAGATTGGTGCTACTGTAATGCTTTATACTCTTACTTCTTCTGGTCGCAACCGAGGTGCTAGCCGAGAAGAACTTATAAGGCATGTTTTGAATCCTAAGATAGATATAAATGACTTTGAGAGGACATTACTTGCTTTCCAGAAATATGCTTCTCATTTTCATGTTCAGGAAGGTAGATACTTTTTCGATCTCGAAGAAAATGCAGATGCAAAGGTGGAATTTCGTTCTTTAACCATTGATCCAGATGGAAGTAAAGCTCGAAGTCTTCTTCATGACCTCTGGCGTGACGAAATTTTCAAGGAACCTAACTGCGTTATTTATCAAGGGGAGGAAGAGACAAAGAATATATTAGATGAACTTGATAAGAATCGTCTTCGGTATGTTATTTCCCCACGTAAGTTAAGTCAAGAAGAACGCCATGCACTTTTTTACGGTCTTTCTATGCGAAATCAGGTTATTTTGCTTGAACCAAAAGATCCCAAATTTAACCTTGATACCCATAGGGATCTTTTGAAATGGGCTCAGAGACAACTTGCAGCTCAAGAACTTGCTGGGACTACCAGAGATTCAGGTAGAAGAACTGATTATGAGAGGATCGCACGAGAAGACAAGAATCACTGTATTGATGCTATCAAACGGGCAGGACTTGTTTTTATTCACTGGGAACAATATGGGGAAACAGCTGATGATGACCGAGTTGAAGAAGAAGCAATTCCGGGTAATACCAGAGAGGATGTTCTCAAGTTCCTTTCTCAACAAATATTTCCTATTCAATTATTCGAAGAACATCTTTCATCTCGGTTAAGTGAAATTCTTAACCTTCGCATAAAAGATATAGATAGACAATATCGTTCTACTCTTGGTTTTCCTGTCCCTACAACTGTAAGATCAGTTAGCCAGGCTCTTAGAGAACTATGTCGGAATGGATATATTGGTATCAGACACCCACGAGGAAATTTCTGCGAGGAAAATCCAAGTTTAACAGAAACAGAACTTTTTGAAGCTACTATAGGGGAGCCTTTTGAAAGGCAAACTGTTCCTCCACAGGTAATACCACCTGGAGAAAAAGAAAAACCTTCGTCTATAGAAGTCGGACAAGACGAGACTACTACTGTCAGACCTTTACCTGTTACTCCTGTGAAAAAACAAGAAATTAGCATTCCACCCCAGGAAAGTAGTGGAGGACTTCGACAGGCTGTAGCTGTTCGACTTCAAGAGTTTCCTGATGCAAAGATAACACGTATTCGCGCCACCATATTCTTGGAGAAAAACACAGGAGATCTCAGTACTTTTCCTGCTTCAATTAGAGGAAGCCTTGACGGCGAAGGCACTCTTATGGTGGAAATTAATATTACTAAAGATGGCGAATTTACTAAAGGAGATGTGGAGAGAATTATTGAGTCACTTCCATCTTTTCCAGGGGCAGACTATGGGACCAGATTAGAAGTTTTGATTCCATCTACTGAAGAGGAAAAGGAAAATGAGTAATTTAATTATGGATAATTTTCATAGCCTGATTGCCCAAGGTCCAAGAATTAAATGGTTAGAAAAATGGTTGTTAAGGGAGATCTGGTCAACAGAACGTTATAATAGCCTTTCTCCTTTGAAATATTTAAATGACGGTGAATCAAAGGTCAATGAGCTCGAAGAGATTATAGTTCAAGCAGCATATAGGCTTTATGATGAGTTTCTTGATGAATCTCCGCAAGGGAGGAATGTTTTGGATTTCCTTGAAAGCGAGGACTTTTGTGCCCTGGTTATCTTTGACGGACTTTCTCTTCGAGAGATTCCTGTTCTCCTGAATCTCGCTGAAAAGTCAAACCTCACAATTGGGCAGGTTGGAGTATCTTGCTCATCATTACCAACAGAAACTATTGATTTTATAGAACAGAAATTGAAATTTGGAAGTGTCGCACCATCTCAACTTCCGAGAAGAAAAGAAATTAAGGAAAAGGGAATCACCGTATATTACTATGATAATCCAAGTCAGCAGTATCCTATTGACCAGAATTCAAAGAAACTTCTTTTATGGTCAGCGTTTCCAGATAACACCTATAGTGACAGTGGTGCTCGTTTTGCCCAGCACTTTGAACAAATTCATACACTTCTTGAAACCGCTTGGCTTAATACAGTTCAGCAGATTTCTCGTGGACGAAAGATTTTGATAACCAGTGATCATGGATATGTATATCTTGGCGCAGGTTTGTCTTTTGCCCGCTCGAACCCAGAGCTAAGACCACTAACTGAATATCTTGGGGGTGAACGTTATAGGCGATTAAGAAAAGGGGATAATCCTCCACCTGAACATCCTGATCTGATAGTATATCCTAACCGTAAGGTTGCAGTTTTAAGAGGGCGTGTTCAAACCCATCCTCCTGGAAAATCGGCAAGCAGACTATACAAACATGGGGGACTCTCAATAATGGAAATGCTTGTACCATGGATTGTGCTGGGATAAAGAGTGAGAGCTGATAGTGGTTAATTATTAAAGGAAGAATAGGAAAACATGAGGAGTTTAATTGTATGACCAAAGAAGAGATTCTAAATCTTATCTCTCAGGGCGAATCGTTAACCGTGGAATTTAAAGGGGAGGAAAAATCGGCTTTATCCGATAATGAATTATATAAAGCAATAGTATGCCTTGCTAATAGAGAAGGGGGAATGCTTCTGATTGGTGTAGAAGATAATGGCAGGATTACTGGTGCAAGACATCGCCATAGGAATTTGACTGATCCATTGAGACTCAAGGCAGCAATATTTAATAATACGGTTCCTAATCTTCATGTTGAAATAGAAATCGTTCCCATTAACGAAAAGCCCATTATTGTAATTAAAGTACCCCGTTCTGACCGAGCTGTGTGTACTGCCAACGGTCTATATGTTCGCCGTGCTATCATGGGTACAGGTAAACCAGGGTGTGTCCCTTTTTATGCTCATGAAATGGAATCACGAAGGGGTAAACTTGGGCTTTTTGACTTAACCGCCCAGCCAGTTACTTCTGTAACATGGGAGGATCTTGGGCCTATTGAATTTGAAAGATTAAGACAGATAATAAAGCAATACCGAGGCGATAAGACACTGCTTGACCTTGATGATTTTGAAATGGCTAAGGCTCTTGGTTTAGTTGTAGGTAACTCAGAACCTGAAAATCCAACCCTGGCAGGGGTGCTCCTTCTGGGTAATGAAGAAATATTACAGAAGAATGTTCCTACTCATGAAGTTGCCTTTCAGGTTTTAAAAGGAACAAAGGTTGAAGTAAATAATTTTTTTCGTTGGCCATTGTTACGGATAGTGGAAGAAATTATGACCCAATTTCGAGCCCGTAATCAGGAAGAGGAAATAATGGTAGGCTTATTCCGTTTAGGAGTACCTGATTATTCAGAACAGGGGGTTAGAGAGGCATTTCTTAATGCGCTTATTCATAGAGATTATCAGAAACTTGGTGCTGTTCATTTTCAATGGTATGAGGATAGAATAGAGATAAGCAATCCTGGCGGATTTGTTGAAGGGGTAACTCTTGATAATTTACTCGTAACACCACCAAGGCCAAGAAATCCTCGGCTGGCTGATGTTTTTAAAAGAATAGGGCTGGTGGAACGAACAGGGAGAGGAATTGATACAATCTTTGAGGGTCAGGTCAGGTATGGACGTCCAGTTCCTGATTATGGCAGGACTACAGAAGATAGCGTTACAGTAATATTACGGGGAGGACCGGCAAATCTTGATTTTTGCAAATGGGTTGTTGAACAGGAAAACGCAGGATATACCCTTTCTCTTGATGCCTTAATTATCTTAAATGAGCTTCAATATGAACGTAGGATTGATATCTCGCGTGCAGTGGAATTAACCCAAAAAACAGAAGCAGATGTCCGTTCCACACTGGAACATCTTGTCGAATATGGCATGATAGAGGCTAAAGGAGAAAAGCGGGGAAGAATATACCATCTTGCTGCAAGTGTTTATAGAACTTTTGGGAAAAAAGCAGGATATGTGCGGACACGTGGATTTGAGCCAATTCAACAGGAACAGATGGTTATTCAGTATGTTAAAGCACATGGGAGAATAACACGTAAAGAAGTTGTTGACCTTTGCAAGGTCACTTCAAGACAAGCTACACATTTATTAAAAAAACTTGTTGATAAAGGTGTGCTTGTTCCAAAGGGTGAAAGAAAAGGTGCTTATTATGAACAAAAGTATAAATAATATGAACATGTTCATATATTATATGGACATTGTTCATATATTTGAACAAACCCGAATAAAATATGGGTGAGTTCATAACTATGGGCTGATAATGTAAGAGGTAAAGGTACTTATTATGTTTTACCCAAATAAGGTTACTGTGCACAAAAATACATGTGCACACGAAAATGTGAACAATTGTGAGAGTATAAATTTTAGGAAATATATTGCCAATATATGGCTTACAGTTTGTCTTGGCTATATTCTAACTGAGAGAATATGCAATTAATTGAAAAAATAGAAATCTCTAAGTTTCGCTCTCTGAAGGATGTGAAAATTTTAGACCTTGGAAATTTTTCTGTACTTGCAGGTTTGAATAATTCTGGAAAATCAAATGTATTAAGAGCCTTAAGTGTTTTCTTTACAGGCGAAACTGAGCCGAATATACTTTTAAATGTTGGAACTGATTGTTTTCGGTCTAAGGCACATGTTAAAAAAGAGATAAAGATAAGAGTTACTTTTCGTTTACCTGAGAATTTTAATTTTCATAAGAGAATTAAATCAGTAGAAAGGTTTTTAGGAAGAAGTTTCGCAATTACAAAGGCTTGGGCATTGGGTGATGCTCAACCGAGAATATATCTAAATAACGATAATAGCCCTTTAGATACTGAGAAGACAAATGAGGTAATAAAGTTTCTTAATTTGATCTCTTTCAGGTATATAACCAATAGGGTGCTTCCATTAGAAATAATCAAGGGTGAACAAAATGCCTTTAGAGATGTCTTCAAAAGACGGATAGGGAAATTATTTAGAAATGAGAACGCAACTATGGAAAATATTCAATCTATTTCCTCCAGAATTATTGAAGAGCTTGACAGGCAAATTAAACAATCATGTAAAGGAATTGAAAGAGTGAAACTATTAGTACCTCAATCATTAAGAGATATGATTTCTTTTCTTGGTTATAAATTTATCCAAGGAGGAGTAGAGTTTGAAGATGAGGTACAGGGTTCTGGGTTACAAAGTGAATTAATGTATCAAACACTTTATTTAATAGATAAAGATTATTACCAAAAATTTGGATGGCGTCAAGCAGCTATATGGGTAGTTGAAGAACCAGAATCTTCTTTACATACATCTCTTGAAGCTCAGTTGGCTTTATTTTTATCAAATATTTCAAAAGAGCCGAACTCAAGATTACAGATAATAGCAACCACACATTCAGACTTAATGATTCAGTATTCTGATACAGCTTATTTTTTGGAGAATAAAGGTAATCAATCGAAAGTCGAAAAATTGACTCCAAAAGAGTTACTTAATAGAAGTGCTAAGATAGGTATATCAAGATGGACTCATCCAATTCTTTTTTACCCTCTGGAACCACTTATTTTAGTAGAGGGCGATTGTGATGAAGTGTTCATAACCAGAGCATTAGAATTATTAAGTGGCGAGAATTATCGCGTTGCATGTCTAAAGACTTTGACACAAGAAATGTCTAGAGGAGGAGTAGATGCTTTACTCCGATATGTAAGAGATAATAAAGATGTTATTAAATCTCGACGTAGTGATGCGCCTGTAATAGTAATTTTAGATTGGGATTCTAAAAGAAAAGTATCTGAATTTAAGAAGGGTTTCAAAGAAGGAGATCCATACCATGTATTTTGTTGGCCCGGAGCAAAGTCTAATCCAAAATTAGGAACTTCATTTAGAGGGATAGAACGATTCTATTCTGATAGAATTATTGAGGAAGCAGAGCGACGAGGAGCACGTATAACAGTAGATCCAAGTGGTATAAAAGAGGTAGTGGGAGATGATTACTCAAAGGTTAAAAAACTATGTAGAGAAATAATCAGAAACGACTTGCAGAAAGAAGATTTGAGATATGCAGAAAATTTTTTAAAAAAAATACTTAGTATTTTCCAGGAGGCTTCAAGATGAAATATGCAATTGAAGACTCCTTCCCTATTGTAGAAATAAATCGGTTAGCGATTCCTGAAAGAAATGCCTTTAAACCAATATATCAAATGCATAAGTGGTTCGCACGTAGGGCCTCCTGTGTATTCAGGGCAATTCTTGTTGGATGTATGAAACCTCTCCCTATGGATAAAAATGGGAAGCCTCTTAAAAGCGGCGCTGAAATTATTATGGAGGAATTCTATAAAGACCATAGCAATGACCCTGATACAAAAGGGAAAGTCATCCTTGACCCATTTATGGGGGGTGGCACTACTGTAGTTGAAGCTCTGAGGCTTGGATGTAAAGTTATAGGAATTGACCTTAATCCAGTTGCATGGTTTATAGTTAAAACAGAAGTAGAGCCGGTTGATATTGATGAACTTAAGAGCTCATTTGAACGCTTAGCACAACGAAAGGTTACCTGGAGTGGTAAATCAGTCAGGGAGACACTTCTTGACCAATATAAAACTGAATGTCCTTGCTGTGGTGCTGGTAGAGAAGAGGCTAATATTATTTATACTTTTTGGGTTAGGTCTGCTATCTGTACCAATCCTCTCTGTAAGAAAGAAGTCCCTCTTTTTTCCGACTATATTATTGCTGCTAAATCCCCTTCAATAAGGTATAACCGTGATGTTGAATGTCCTGAATGTGGGAAGAGATTTGACTGGGAAATAGAACCTGCCAGTTTGATCGCTGAACCCAGCTTATGTATGGTAAGCCCATCATATTCAGCTGGAATTGGAAGAACCACCGCACGCTGGAGTTATGCTCCTCTTCCAACTCATAACTCAAAATTCAAAACTCAAAACTTAGTAAACTGTCCCTGGTGCCATAAAGAAGTAAACCCAAAACTAAAATTACCCAAAATAGAACGTAAGAAGGTGCCGTTAACTGTACTCCTTTGTCCTCATTGCTACACTGTATGGCAATGGAGAGGTAATCTTCCTGAAGAAGTTAGTTGTCCTGTTTGTAAGAAAAATTATAATCCCAGGAAAGGTAATGTCCCTAAAAATGGTTGGTTTCTGTGCCCTTCTTGTGGACATACAGACAGAATAATAAATTCCATCAGAAGCCTGCCAGAGGATCAACTTTTACCTATGCGTCCTTATGCTATTGAAGGCTATTGCCCAGTTTGTGCAGGAGATGTAGAAAAAGAGATTGAATCTCCTCAGTTAAATCTTGATGGAACTAACTCAAAATTAAAAACTAGGAACTCAAAACTACCTGATCATCCCTGTTTACTCACAAAAAATAATGGGAAATTTTTCAAAAGAATCACACCTTCAGACCTTGCCCGGTATCAGAAAGCCTGCGAAATCTGGGAAAAAGAAAAGAAAAATCTGCCGTATCCGAAGCAGAAAATTCCTGAGGGGCAGGAGACACATCGATTGCTTGAACATCACTATCATTATTGGTATCAGATGTTCAATCCACGGCAGTTGTTATGCCTTTCAACATTGCTGAAGGCAATAGATGAAGAGCAGGATCAGGTATTAAAGGAAATGCTGCTGAGTGGGTTTCAGACTACACTAGAGGCTAATAATACATTTTCAAGATATCATCGTAATAGAGACTGTGTTGGTGGTGTTTTTTCTCGGCATGATTTTCAACCCAAGACTACATTGCTTGAGAATAATGTGTGGGGTATTTCTAGAGGGTCTTATTCTTTTCAGAATTGTTTTTATAAGGCGGTTGAAGGGAAGAGATATTGTTATTCTCCATTTGATAAAAAAGTCATTGATAAGAAAATACATTCAATTTATAGAAACGAATTAATAACTGGAGATAATGCGGTTTTATATTCTCAAAATTCTCAAAATCTATATCATATAAAACAAAACTCAGCATCATTCATAGTAACAGACCCCCCTTACGCAGGGAATGTAAATTATTCCGAACTTTCTGATTTCTTCTATGTATGGCTTAGACTAATTCTTTCGAGAAGGTATAAGGAATTTGCGCCAGAGTTAACTCCAAAAGCGGAAGAAATAATTGAAAATCCAGCTCGGGGGAAAACGTCAGTAGATTTTGAGGAGGGTTTAACTCGAGTATTTCAGGAATCTAATAGATTATTAGCTGATAATGGTCTCCTTACTTTCACCTTTCATCATGCCGAAGGAAGTGCATGGGAATCTCTCTTAAGATCAGTTGTTAGATCTGGTTTTGTAATTGAAGCTATATACCCAATTCATGCTGAATCAGAGCAGTCACTTCAAATCATGGACAAAAAATCAATCTCCTACGACCTAATACATATCTGTCGCAAACGTCCAGATAACTCAAAACTGAACAAACGTTCCTGGGCAGGTATCCGCCAGGAGATACGACGCAGGGCAAGGGAAGAGATTAAAGCTATTGAGGCAGGCAGATACGGTCAGGACCCCCTTTCTCCTGCAGATATAAATATCATTCTTATTGGTAAATGCCTTGAACTCTATAGTCGTCACTACGGTGCTATTGTTGACCATGAGGGAAACGAAGTTACCTTGAGGCAGGCACTGGAAGAGATCCGTATGATGGTAGACCAATTAGTAACAAAAGAACAACCTCTACCATCAGAACTTAATGATATTGACCCTGAATCTTATGTATATTTGACCTGTCTCTGCGATCGCAAGGAAGTTAAAAGTGATGATGTGCATAAAGCCACCAGAGGCATTTTGGAACCTGACTCATTGATTAAAGCAGGGATTATGATTAAAGGCAGAGCTGGGCGTGGCAGAACCTATGAGGTGAAACAGCCGATTGAGCGCTTTAATTCTCTTCTTGAAAAGTTTAAAGAAACTCCTACACCTCAACAGAATCTTTTTGGAGAAATAGATATACCAAAACCTAAAGGGAAAACATATTTTATCGATTATATTCATTTTCTTATGGCTCTTGTTGAAGGCAGAGAGAATATTATGCCCTGGTTAGAACGTTTTAGAGGAGAAACACCGAGACTTAGACCTGCTTGTGAGTACTTGATGGCAAAAAATAGGAGTTTTGCTCCTACTCTTAAAAAAATTCTTAATTTAATGGATGTAGGACCACTTTTTCGGACGAGGTGATTAAATGCCTGGATATCAATTGATAGAAGTTAGAAATTTAAGTCCAAATAAAAATAACGGTGTTTTACCGTATGAAAATAAAATAGGCTTTTTGGACTTCTTACGAGAAATTACTCAAGAACCATTACCTTTTCCAAAATTCTACAGACTACAGGTAAGCGGATTAGAAGAAGTGCTTTTTGCAGCTCGTCCCTACCAGGAAGAGATGGCACTCAAGATTCATAAACTGCTCCGACAAGCTGCACAGAGTCTTGAGAAAAAACTTATTGAGGTTCAGATTATATTCCGAGGAAGGCTTATGAGAGGTGAAAATCTCTGGGTTGAATATAGAAATACCAAACTTCCAATTGGACATATCTTCGGGTCGCCTATAAGGCAGATGGATTCGCACGGGAATCCTTTTTTTAAAACAAACTTTAATTTGACTAATGGATGAACATTGTTTTTTAAGTGAGCTATGAGTGAAAAATTTCAGAAAACAGTCAATATAGGTGAAAGAGTGAGGATTTACGGACTTGAACACCTCGGGACAGGTGAGGTCCTTCGTATACGTGAATCAGGTGAAACCTACCAGGCTGACGTTGTATTTGATTATATAGATGGAAGACGATTGGAGACTGTTCCTATAGATAGGCTTGAGCGTGTGCCTGATATATTTGAACGGCTTGCCACAGGAGAGATGGATTCTCCACTTGATTTCTTTTTGAAACAGATCGCATATCAACTACCACTTAGTAATGCAGGAGGGGAACTTTCTAATTCAAGGACTGATCTTCTACCTCATCAAATCCTTCTGACACGGGATATTGTTGAATCAGAAAGACGCAGATTTCTAATTGCAGATGAAGTTGGGCTTGGTAAAACTATAGAGACGGGTCTTATTATAAGAGAACTACTCGCTAGAAAGGAAGCACAACGCATTCTTATAATTTGTCCAGCAGGATTGACCAGGAATTGGCAGCAGGAGCTTAGGGACTGTTTTAGATTACATTTTGATATACTTGGTAATGATTTCAATGATACAAGTTCTCTCTCTTGGGAAACTCATCATCGTGTAATTGCTTCAATAGATACGATTAAACAACTAAGAAGAATTGAAAGGTTGAGGCGTGCGCCTAAATGGGATCTGATTGTATTTGATGAAGCACATCATTTGAGTCGTAAAAAATATGGAAAAAAGATAGACTACACACAGAACTATCGCCTTGCGGAGATGCTAAGAGGTTACACCAAAGACTTACTTTTTCTCTCGGCAACTCCTCATCAGGGTGATTCATATCAATTCTGGTCTTTGATTCAACTTCTTGATGACCAGTTATTTGAATCCCCTCAAGCTATGACAGACCATAGAGGACTTCTCAACCGTGTAATGTTCCGTCGAACCAAACGGGAGGTTACCGATGCAGAGGGAAATCCTATCTTTATGCGGCGTCAGGTTCATACACAAACATTTCCTTTATCAGCACGTGAAAGATGGTTCTACGATCGCCTTACGGAATATCTGCGAGAAGGTTATGGAGTTGCTGGAATAGAAGAGAAGAAGACCACGAGTAAGCAAAGAGCAGTGGGTTTTGTGATGGCTACATTTCAGAAGATGATGTCATCAAGTCCCAGAGCTATTCGTCAGGCATTAAGACGAAGGCTTTTAGTATTACTCGCACGAGAACAGATGACCTTGGAAAAAAGGATTCAGGAAACTCGCGCTGTTGGTTTAGCAGAGAAAATACTGAGGATTCAGGAAGAGATGAGAAAATTAGCTATTGAGATTGCTTCGATTCCTTCTTCACCAGAACAAGACGCTCTTGCTGATACTTATATTGCAAAAGTAAAACAACGACTTACTCGAAAAGGATACCTGGGGGAAGAAACAACACCCTGGGCCCTTGATGCTGAGGAAGAAGCTGAAAGTATTATTTATGCTGATGTAGCCATTCCCAATGAAACTCAGAAGGTACGAGAGCTTATTAAACTCGCTCCAGAAGGGCCAGATCGAAAATTTGATACACTTATAAGAGCAATTGAACAAGTTAAAAGACTCTCTCCTAATGAAAAAATTGTCATTTTTACTCAATATAGAGAAACATTAGAATTCTTAAGAGAAGAATTAAGTAAATTATATGGGGAAGAAAAAGTTGCTACTCTTAAAGGAGGACCTCTTGAAGACAAAATTGCAGCTGTGGAGTCTTTTTGGGAGCCAGAGGGAGCACAATTTTTGATCAGCACTTCTGCTGGAGGAGAGGGAATAAATCTTCAGGTATGTCATATTCTCTTTAACTATGACCTTCCCTGGAACCCTATGGCAGTCGAACAACGTATAGGGCGGATTCATAGATATGGACAAACTGACACTGTGCAAGTTTATAACCTTGTTGCTGAAGATACTGTAGAGGAACGAATTTATAGTCTACTTGAAGAAAAATTATTAGAAATTGCTCAGACTATCGGTAAAGTTGATCCAGTAACAGGGCAAGTTGTAGAAGACTTTAGATCAGAAATTTTAGGTTTCCTCGGAAGTTCTCCTAACTATCAAGAACTTTACAAGAAAGCTTTAATAGACAAAGACTATCAGAGAACCGAGCGAGAAATAGTTGAGGCAATTGAGAAAGCACGACAAGCTAGCGAAGCTCTTCGTTATCTTGCACAGGACCTCGAATCTTTTAATTTTGGGCGTTACAGAAACCTGAAAGGTCCATTTACCTTAGATGATGTTAAACTCTTTGTGGAAAGAGGTATTTTGAGATTAGGAGGAGCATTCATACCTCAAGGAGATGTTTTCTATATTGAGACTCCTAAGGTTTTGCATAGGTATCCAAATGTCTCATCCCGATATGAAAACGTGGTGTTTGACCGAAAACTTGCTATGAGGAAACGAAAAGCTGAATTGCTTGGTATTGGTCATCCTTTAGTTGACGCTCTTATAGAACATCTTAAGAACCCTCTTTTCCCTGGTGAGGTGAGTATTAGTGAAACAAATTCTGAAAACTATCCAATTTCAGTCAGATGTGTCTTTGTGGTAAATTTTGAAGATGGGATGAAGAAAGTTTTCTATAAAGGATTCTGTCTAAGTAAAGAGGGAAAATTAAAGCAATTCCAGCCAAAAACCGATATAAAATCTCTTTGTATGTTAAGAAATAGATTAAAACAATCAGACCACAAAACAGCAGTTTCAGTTCCTGAGTGGATTAAAGACAGAGTTGTTTCAATTATCTCAGAAGAGGAGGCTCGATTGAGAGCTAAATTCGATGAAGTTCTATCTATAAATAGTAAGGTAGTGGGGTTACTTGTAACGAGCGAAAACTGATGAAGGTGCAAGGTAGGAGTCCAAGGTAGGGGTCACCCATTAAAAGGTAAAAGTCAAGACAAAAATCCCCCTTACTAAAAAAGACCATATAAAAAATCTTTTTGTCTTTACCGCCACTACGATTATGCTCACTTATCTATCTCGCATCCGTTATTTCTTTTATTTTTGGTTACGAAAAAGTTCTCATTGAACTATTCCGCACCAGTCACCC
>Ga0164318_10003591_pt1 | contig 14721 bp, 9 predicted proteins | sample GuaBasSedimGuay9_FD_113734 | JGI IMG/M metagenome (GOLD analysis project Ga0164318, IMG submission 113734) | Subseafloor sediment microbial communities from Guaymas Basin, Gulf of California, Mexico - Guay9, Core 4571-4, 0-3 cm | ecosystem: Environmental > Aquatic > Marine > Hydrothermal vents >...
GCTGAGGTGCGGGTACACTTTTCAATGATCCACCAAATGCACCTATTGGCGTTCGACATGCGCTCACTATAACAATATTTTTATTCATTTTTCCCACTTCATCGATCCGATCATTTAAATCGATATGATGAAAATTTTTTCTGACGATTATTAAGGGTTTTGTTATCATTTTGCAAAACTACGAAAAAATTAAAAGATCTTTTTTAAGAAGTAATTTAATTCTTAAATTAGTATGAAAACCTCTCCAAAAAAAAGTAGTAGGAAAAGAAAAAATTTAAAGAAAACATCACCTACACAGGGTTTTTCTAATTTATCACAATATATTCAATCTTCAAAAAAAGAATCATTAAAGACTGTTAAGAAAGAAAAGAGTAAACAAAAATCTAACCCAATAACAGACTTATCCCAAATTACATCGAAACAGAAATCTAATAATCATAAGATTAAAAGTACTAAAAATAAAGAAGATATTCAACCACCCATAAAAAGAAAAAAAAGTACATCAAAGCCAAAAAAAACAGAAGAAAAGGCAATTAAAACAGAAAATAACATAGAAAAAACAATAGAACCAACAGAAACATCAAAATCAATAAAAAAGAAAGTCAAATTACTGCACTCCCCCGAAATAACAAAACTAAAAAAAGAAGTTCAAAAACAAACCAAACTGAAAAAAGTATTTCTGGAAAATGTCGAATTAGATTTTGGAGATTATCCCCTAAAAAATCAATACCCCAGACATTCTAAAGAAAGTCAGAAATCTTATCACCTACGACTTCTAAAAAGCGAAAATAAAATAATTAGAAATCTACAGGATGGTTTACTGCTTACAGTGGAATATGACGGAGATCTGAACAAAGCTTTTGCTAAATTTTATGATTTCAGCGATAATAAGATAAAAATCTGGATTGACACAACCAATCATCATCCATATTGTTTCCATAAAGATCAAAAATCAACTTTGGAAATGAATAATAATTTAATATCCTTTCCGGGATATGATGGAATGGAAACGGTAAAAAAGTATGATCTTTTAGCAGATCAAGAAATATCGGTTACAAAAATTTATGGAAAAACGCCCACAGATATTGGAGGCAGCCAAGGAATCAAGGCATTGCTGGATGGAGCTTGGGAAGCAAATATTCGGTATCATCATAGTTTTATCTATGATAATAATCTCATTCCAGGAATGCGATACAAAATTGTAAATGGAAATGTAATTCCCTTGGATCCTCAATTAGATCCTTCCTTAGACCAGAAACTCCATCAAGTTTTTCAAAATGAAGCCCCAGAGATTCAAGCAATGGCAGATGTATATCATCCAATTTTTTCTTCTCCAATTCCTTCTTTAAAGCGGATGGCCTTTGATATCGAAGTAGAAGATACGGAAGACGGAAGACTTCCTGATCCGACCCTCTCAAAATATAAAGTTATCAGTGTGTCTTTCGCAGCTACTGACGGACTGAGAATGGTCTACTGTTTAGATAGAACTGATTTACAAGAGGGAACATTTCCGGAAAGTTTTCCTAAAAATGTAGAAGTAATTTTCTTCAAATCAGAAAAAGATCTGATAATTGAAACATTTAGAAAAATCTGGGAATATCCAATTGTAATCACTTTTAATGGAGATAATTTCGACAACTCCTATCTCTACCATCGTGCCAGAAGGCTCAAAATCGATGAAACTTTGAACCCAATTTTAACATCTCGTGGTGGTGGAATGGTTTCACGCAACACAGATTATAAACAAAGTTTACATCTGGATATTTTTCAATTTTTTGCCAATAGAAGCATTAAAGGATATGCTTTTGGAGGCGCTTATCTTAAAAATTCGTTGGAAGATATTGCGAGTAGCTTACTAGGTGAAGGAAAGGTAAAACATGAAGGTACACTAATTGGAGACATGAGTTTGGCTTCTTTAATCCACTATAATATGATGGATTCTATTTTAACCTTGGAATTGACCACATTTAACAATAATTTAATGTGGAATTTATTGGTAGTTTTAATGCGGGTTACGCGTTTACCTTTTCAAGATTTATACCGTCTGCAAATTTCTGCGTGGATAAAATCATTGTTACTCACAGAACACCGCCGAATGAATTACTTAGTTCCCCGTATGTCAGAATTAGAAGAAAGAGGAGGTTTCAATAGATCAAATGCTGAGAAATTTCAAGGAGCCTATGTGATTGATCCAGTTCCTGGTATCCACTTCAAAGTCGCAGTATTGGATTTTTCAAGCCTTTATCCTACCACGATCAAAACGCGTAATCTCTCTTATGAAACGATCAACTGTCTGCACCCAGAATGTAAAAAGAACAAGCTACCAGAAATAAATTACTGGGTATGTACTAAACGTATGGGTATTTTTGCAAAAGTAGTAGGATATCTGCGGGATGTGCGCGTAAATTATTTTAAACCCATTTCTAATGATCCATCTATTTCACCTAAAGATCGACAAGCAGCCAGTGTTATGACAAGCGCTTTAAAAGTTTTCATTAATGGTGCATATGGAGTGTTCGGAAGCCCTAATTTTAACTTATACTTTCGGCCAGTTGCAGAAGCTACCACCGCTTTAGGTCGTTACTCTATTCATCAAACCATTAAAAAATCTGAAAGTATGGATATTAAAGTCCTTTATGGAGACACAGATTCAGTCTTTTTATTAAATCCAAATGAAACACAAGTTCAAGAACTTGTAAAATGGTCAAAAGCTGACTTAGATCTTGATTTAGAATTGGAAAAAACCTATCAATTTCTCGGATTATCCGAACGGAAAAAAAATTATATCGGAGTCAGAACTGGGGGAGAACAAGTAGATCTTAAGGGTTTAATGGTAAAGAAGTATAATACTCCAGAATTTATCAAGAAGAAATTTAAAGAAGTGCAAGATGAACTGGTACAAATTACCGACCTTGCAACATTTAACCAAAAAAAGAAAAAAATCATCCATATCATTCGATCTACACTTAAAGCAATTGGTAAACCTCCTGAAAATGGAGGATTTAAGATAGAAGATTACGCGATTACAGTTATAATAAGGCGTGAGATAAGAACTTATACAAAAACTTCCCCTCAGCATGTTAAAGCGGCCAAAATGTTACGAGGAAAAGAATTAGCAAATTTAGGTCCGGGAAGCTTTATTAGTTTCGTTAAAACACGTTCATCTGAGGGAGTAAAACCAGTTAGTCAAGCGTCTTTAGATGATATAGATGTAGCGAAGTATAAGGAATTAGTTAAGAGTACATTCGAACAAATTTTAGATCCTTTGGGTATTAATTATCAAGAAATTCAAGGAATCAAAAAACTCGAAAATTTTTTCTGATTTTTTTGCTTATTTTCTATTATGGTTGCCGAAGATGGTTGCCGATTTTTATTAGCCCAATTAAATTTCCGGGTAGGAGATATTGTAGGAAACGAGCAAAAAATAATTTCGGTATGTGATTTTGCCCAGAATTCCCAAGTGAATTGTGTAATATTTCCAGAAATGTCACTTCCTGGATATCCAATCAAGGATTTAATTTTTGATCGTGACTTTTTTGAATCAGAACAAGCCAGTTTGCAGAAAATTGCAGAAAAATTCCCAAAAATGATTATTATTATTGGAGGTTTTGGGAAAGAAAAAAATCCTTCGCATCATCCCCGTTATCAAAATAATGCTTACATTCTTTCAAATGGTCACATTCAGGCAACTATTTCAAAACGGTTGACGCCCACCTATGATGTTTTCGACGAAAAAAGGTATTTCTGGTCTGGCACAGACTATACACCAATTGATCTTTTAGAAATTCAAACCGGGATTGCAATTTGTGAAGATTTATGGGATCATGACTACCAAGTGGATGTTGCTGCAAACTTAGTAAAAAATGGAGCACATTTAATCATTTCAATAAATGGTTCCCCTTACTATATTGGAAAACAGAAAGCAAGAGAACAGTTAGTGGCAAAGAAGGCCGTGAAGTTTAAAATCCCAATAATCTATTTGAACGCAATAGGCGGCCAAGATGAGTTGGTTTTCGATGGTCGTTCATTTATCACTAATTCTCGCGGTGAGATTGTTCTCCGAGCACCCTTTTGCCGAGAATCTGTGATGGTAGTAGATTATAATATGCGACAGCAACTTTTTTCCTACGTCTCCCCATCATATCTCCCGAAACTTGAGATACCTACAATAATTCCAAAGATATCTTCGAACATTTTACATTCGGATATGGTTCTAATCCCGGAAAATTCCATCGATAATCTTTACACAGAAGAGCAAGAAATTTGCGAAGCTCTTGTTATGAATTTAAGAGATTATTACTATAAAACGGGGGTCTTTTCCCAAATTGTCTTAGGCCTAAGCGGTGGTATTGATTCAGCATTTACTGCATATATAGCAGCTCAAGCAGTTGGATCTGATAAAGTTATCGCGGTTTTAATGCCTTCAAAATATTCTTCAAAAGGATCAATCGAAGATTCGATTGTGCTCTGTAAGAATTTAAACATTTGCTATTATATCTTTCCAATCAAAGAAGCCCATAAGCAGTTAAGCAAACAATTTGACACAATATTTAATGCACCTTCGACTGATAATGACACAGAATTAGCCAACCAAAATCTCCAATCTCGTTTGCGAGGTCTCATTTTAATGTATTATACGAATAAATTTCGGGCACTTCTGGTTTCTACGGGCAATAAATCAGAAATAGCTACAGGATACTGCACACTTTACGGCGATACTAATGGAGGAAAAAATGTCCCGGGAGACCTCTACAAAACACAATTATATAAAGTAGTAGGATGGATAAACCGAGAACATGAAATTATACCTTCTGCGATAATTACTAAACCACCTTCAGCTGAATTGAAAGAAAATCAAAAAGATGAAGATAATCTTCCTCCATATCCAATTTTGGATGAAATTTTGAAATTACGGATAGATGAAGGATACTCACCTCGAGAAATTATCAGAATGGGGAAAGATCCTGAATTAGTTACTCGAGTAGAACATTTATATACTCATTCAGAATTTAAAAGGGCACAAATTGCTCAAACCATAAAAGTTAATAAAAAAACATTTGGTTCGGGCCGAAAAATCCCCGTTCTTAAGAAAACAACTTATTGATCCATTTTATTTTATTTTTGGGATTATTTTCACTACCATTTTTGCATACTTGTTCCCATTTTTTAGGAAATTTCTCCATTTGACGCTGAAGATGTGCCACCACAATTTCAACTTGCTGACGGGTTAAGAAAGGATATTGCTTGGTTATTTGGCCAACCAACTGGGCGCGTACTATCTTTATATTAGAGGCTTTTGAAGAGACAGTAAATATTTCGTGTACTTTTGGTATTATTTCTTCCATAATTGAGGCAGAAATGTAAAAATATTGCTTCTTATTCAACAAAATCAAAGGGCAGAGATTCCAAGTTTTGGCGATTTCATACAAGGCACGATGAAGCTTCAGGGCGGGCCAGTTGATTTTAGTTTGAAGATCTTGTTCCGTGATTAAGTTGGTTTTTTGAAGCGTTTTAATAAGAGGGGGATATTTGATTCTTATTAATGTCCCGGGAGTCGTAAATAGTAGATAAATTAATAATAAAATGGTAACCGAAAAAATCGATATAATCCCCCAAAAGGCATCAACCATAAAGTACAAATATAAACTTAACCCAACTCCAGCAGCGTATAAAAAATAATCAAGAAATGACTTCGTATTTTGCACAAGAATCCACCTAATGAGATATTCGCTATATTGTTTCTCGAATTCAAAGTATTAATCATATTATAAAGAGATTTCCTTTGCTGGAAGTTATTTTTTGCTTTCGATGATTACGAAAATATAATAAGCTAAAGATAGCAACGGCAACAGGAATAACAACCCCAAATCCAGCCAAACATATTAATATAAAAACAATGGGAGGGGTTTCGACGGTAATGGTTAATACTTCATTAGGATAAGTTGCAATCCAATTACCTACTCGATCTTGAATAACAGTTACCAAATTAAAAGTTGTCAAATTTTCAAAAATTATCGAAACGCAATATTCTGAACTATTTTCATAACGAGGTTTCATTTGATAAATCTGCCAGGAAGAAGTGGTAAAATTATCCTTACTGCTTAAAAGCCAGACTTTTTCCACACCTGATTCTGCATCCAATACCCCTATTGAGAAGGAAACCGATTCTCCAAAAACTATTTGATTTGGATTGTATTGTAGTGGATAAGCGATATTTGGTGGTTGTGAATCGATTTCAAGGGTTATATTTCCAAAGAGTTTCTGCATATTGTGACCAATTAAAGAATATGACACCCAAGAAGCATTTTTTGGAAAAATAACGGTAACAGTTCCGTTTTCATCTGCAACGAAAGTTTTTGTTCGTCCTTCGGGATCTTCTATCACAATTCGCCCGTACGGAATCGGAATTCCATTTGTATCTTGAAGTTTAATGATTGAACTTGCTCCTTGATATGGAGATTTAACTAAACCAGGAGTGGATAAAGATATAAAATTGTGGGGCGTATTGGTATAAATATCAACGGATGGATCTCCCAACAACATGTAAGAAAAGAGTGACTTGCGCTCCATTTCAAAGTAATTAAAATCTTCTGTTTTATTTACCAATTGAAACCAGTCACTCTCAACATAGGCAATTTTTGATTCATATAAGGCTTTTCCTTGCTGAAACATTCCCTTTTCAAACATTTGCTGCATAAACAGTTTCAACAAACCGCGATTATCCTGTTCTAAGGCAGTATCGTTGGGATAATACCATGAAATTCGCATGGAACCCACATAACCTATACCACCGCTATTATTTGCCTTAACGAAACTTTCACCTAATGATTGGGGTGAATCAACATCAAAGGCGTTAGTCGAGCATGCATCAGCATATAGAAAGGCTGTTTTATTGAAATTGGTTAAGGAAGGTATATCCGTGGTGCTTAATGCATTAGCCGAAAAAAATGAAGTGGGGCTTCCGTGTCCGGCGTAAACAATTATGGCTTGTCCTTGGTTAATTGCATCAATCACCCCAGATTTAGTTAGAGGTTCAATTCGAGGGTCATCGGGCGGAATATAAGCCGAAGTGTGTTCTTCTAAGTGGCGCCATTCCATTTGATCTTGCACAAAATTATCCAAGATATATTGGTTGAGTATGGCTTCATCTTCACCGTCTTTATCATCAGAAAATTGGCTGGCTGGATCAGAAATTCCAGAAATCGCCAAATATCGATGCATCCAATCCCCAGTAGTCAAGGCTTTTTCGTAATGCATGGTCTTCTCCATCATTTGTTCCAGTTCAACGACATTGTCTACCGGAAAACGCCCTACATATAATTCGGGATAATAATCTACTTCAGGTTCTCCATTGAGAGAATTATATTTGCCATCTTCACCCCAATTACTGTCCCCATCAATATTCCAATCACCAGTCAAATCAGCATAATAAAAATCGGTAGGTTTCAAATAAGCACTGCCCACGGCTTCATGATCGTCTACAATAACTCCATCGGGATTGTAAATATAGCGAATGGGAATTAATTCTGTGTCGCCCATTATCAACAACCATTGTAGATTAAAACGATTATAATAGGATATTAAGGCATTACGGAGCTTTTCGGCATTATCACGACCTAAATAAGAAGTATAGTTGTCTAATATAAGAACATGATATCCCAATTCTGCTTTCCAAGCGGCAAACTCCTCCGCAACCGGTTTGAATTCTGGATGATCTGGAGGTATCACAAAAATCATGTCGTAATCCTCAACACTCCAAACATCCTCCGAAGTTGCAACACTAGCAATCAAATCTGATGCCGATACGGGAGAAGATGCACTCTGTATGCTGCTTTGCTCCTTTGTACTTGATTTTGGTCTAAATAATATTGGAATTGTGCCAAAAAGCCCTATTATAGCACTACTGATTAAAACTAAACCAATAAAAAGCCCTATGAACTTTCTAATTCTCAATTTACTCAATTTTTGGGTGAACACAAAATTCCGTCCCCGACGCATCTTAAGATATATATGAACTTCCAAAGATATAAGTGCGTACCTTATGAAGAACTTGAGGGTAATTTTAAAAGCAAATTGGTGTGGCTTATTGGGATTCCCACATTCAGCAGTTATATCACAAATTTTTAATGCTCTGAAATGTTATTACCCTCACTTAAAAACACTTTTAGATTATTACCAGATACTGCCAGTATGGCTTAGTGGCTATAGCGGCTGACTTGTAATCAGCAGGTCAAGGGTTCAATCCCCTTTACTGGCTCCATATTTTTGGCTTCTATCACCGTTTAATTCTTTAGATTCGTTGATTTTAAATAAATTTTTTATGAATACTAAATCAAATCCTTAGAAAATGGTTCAATGAATTTTTCATTATAATAAAAAAAAATTTAATAGCACCTACAATCTTTCAAAACTCGTAAATATTATTTCTTTTTTCTTCTAATTCAAATGCTATTGATAAAAATATAATCTGGAAAGCGAATTACACAAATGTTCAACAAAATCAAATCAACCTACCATGATTTCCCCCAAAAGTTCTGGGTTTTAATTTTAGCGACTTTTGTTGATAGTTTGGGAAACGGACTTTTATTTCCGTTTTATGCTTTGTATGTTACCGAACATTTTAATGTGGGTATGATTGAGGTTGGCTTGCTATTTTCTTTTCTTTCAGCAGGAGGGATTATTGGGAGCATTTTGGGAGGTTCTTTATCTGATAAATACGGTAGAAAGCGAGTTTTATTATTTGGTCTAATTTTCAGTGGTTTGGGCAATTTAGTTATGGGGTTTGCAGAACAACTAACATTTTTTTACCTTTTTGCAACTCTTTTGGGTTTGTTGGGTGCAGCCGGGCGACCAGCAAGACAAGCCATGGTCGCAGATATGTTGCCTCTCGAAAAACGAAATTCAGGTTATGCAATTCTGCGGGTCACCTCGAATTTATCCATTACGATTGGACCTGCTTTGGGGGGGTTACTACTAACTCAAGGATTTCTAACTCTATTTATCGGCGATGCACTTGCGAGTGCTGTAACGGCAGTAATCGTATTTATGAAAATACCTGAAACCAAACCAAAAAGAAAATCTTTAGCAAAAAAGACAAATGAAGCAAACGGGCTAATTGAAACAAACGAAGCAAAAGAAAGTTTCCTTGAAACGATGAAGGGTTATTTTCATGTATTTTCGGATGGTTTATTCATGCTTTTTGTCATAATTGCCTCTCTCGTTGCTTTGGTTTATATGCAAATGAATTCAACCCTTGCTGTATTTCTACGTGATCAACATGGATTTCCCGCAAATAAATTCGGATTATTAATGAGTTTAAATGCAGGGATGGTGGTTATTTTCCAATTTTTTATTACCAGAAAGATATCGAGATTCAGTCCTTTCAAGATGATGGCATTGGGGGTTATTTTCTACGGAACAGGGTTTCTCATGTATGGTTTTGTGTCAAATGAAATATGGTTTTTCGTGGCTATGGCAATCATAACAATAGGAGAAATGATTATAGCCTCCTTTTCCCAAGCATTGGTGGCATTATTTGCTCCAGAAGATAAACGAGGCAGATATATGGCAGTTTTTTCATTGAAAAGAACCATCCCGCGCCTATTTGGAGTGCTACTTGCAGGAATGATAATGAATAAATTCGGGGATTATGTTTTATGGTATGTTGCGGGAATTTTATGTTTAATTTCGGCGGTGGGATATATTATTTTGAGTGAATTATCAAAAAAACGCCTTAATGATTTGAAAATATCGCTGGATAACGCTATAATGCTGGAAAATGAAGTATAATTGATTGAGAAATATTGTTAATAAAGAAGCGATTTTAATGAAGAAGATATGGGATTAGATGGTGATATACAAATTCTTCTAAATCCATATTCAACGGAATTCCAGAAAAATAGCGTGAACCCACCCAAATTTGGGGAAAAAGGGTTATTAAACTTAAATAGCGCGAAGCCAAACCACCAAACAAGAATTTATTTTCCCATTGAGTAGATAAAAATCTGATTTGTTTATTATGCAGAATTTTTCTCCAACTTTCTTCCCGTTCTAAATGAAATTGCATAGTTCTCTGCTGTAATATCAAAACTGCAAAATTTATAGCTCGCTCTTTTATCTGAACTGCAACAGATTCATCGGATTCATGTAAATATTTATGTAACATTCTGAACATTTGATGAGTTTGAAATTGAATAGTAGATACGGGAAAAAATATTAAGGCAACTTTAATTGAAGGGTAAATTTTGGTATATTCAGGTGCATTGAAAAGATCGGAAAAATTTAGGAGAATGAAACGGCTTAGTTCCCAAGATTCTGCATTGAAAAAAGATCCAAATAAACGGATTGAAAATCGTTGCTCTAATATCAATCCATCCTTAAGCCGCGCCTGATGCCATTCACTCAATGAAAAAACCTTATATTTAGATTGATCAATACACTTCAATTCTTTTCTACAATTTGATGATTTAGGCGATTCTAAAGTAAAGGTAGGCTTAAAAGATTTCATGTAAATTTCTCTCCAAGTATATTTTAAAAGATCGTTTATTTGAAAATCGCCTCCCCGAAGATTTTTTGCATCATTTGACATAGTATTTTTTTTGTCGATAGCGTAAAGTCAGGTTTTTGATTAAAACAAATCGAATCATATTTTAAAGCGGAGAAAAAGAAAAAAATAAAAAAAATAAAAAAAATTACCGAGAATGGAGCTTTGTTTCAATGTAAGAAGTAATATCTTCCCAAAGGTCTTTCTTTTGGGAAAAAACTGGTAAAGAATTAAAAATTGTGGCTAGATATCCCCGTTGGTGGCACATTTCAACACTAATTCGAAAATTAAAATCAAACACCCATGCCATCTGAAGAATCTTAAAATCGGTCATATTCCGAATTTCAGAAAATGAGATAGGAGTATGGTTAAAAAATGCATTAATTATTGCAGTGTTAGGATCTCCTCTCGATGGCAGATGCAGTTTTAATTTTTCTCCCAATTGATCGGGAAAATCACGATAAATGGGGCAGGCAAGATGAAAAACATCCAATTTATCAGCATCTCGGATCATTTGAGTAAATAATAGTTCCCGTGGATTTAAATTCGGAGGAATTTTTATCTTGTTATGTGCTGCCACCGCAGAAAATATTTCTTTTTGTATGTTTTCTGGTAAATTTTGAATCAGAGGTGTATCTCGAAGGATTTTAACGCCCAAATCGCCATGATCTTCAGAAATAGAATCGTTCATGGTGTGATATTTGGTGTATTGGAAAAATCTAGCAACATCATGCAATAAACCTATTATCTTAGCTTGATCAATGTCACTGGAAGTTAGATTATATGTATCTTTCAAAGAATTCACAATGACATCCATTTCCTTCATTACTCTATAGGAATGATCATATTTAAGTTGAATAGCGTCGAGATCATCGGTATTAAGAGAAGGGAGATTTAAAAATTGGTTGTAGTATTCATCAAACCAGTTTTGGATGGCTTGAAGCGGAAGTGATGAAGTTGAGTTTATTTTGGATAACTGATTATTTTGACTTGAATTCTTTTCCAAAGAAGGTATCCCAAATTTATCCATTATAATGGATAAAAGTTCATTCACCAAAAATTTATCGATAGATTGAAGAATCACTGAAGAAGAAAGGAAATATAAATAATATAATAAAAAATATTAATAAACAGATTCTTGCCTAAAAATCATCCAAATCCAAAATTGCAATTCCAAACACTGAGAGAATCAAAATTACTTTTTGCATGGGCGGTAACCACGATTTTATATTTAAAATTGCCAAAACCAAGAAAGCAATAGAAACTGCTAGAATCAAAAACACAAAATACTTATCAAAGGTAATTGGTTTTGGTTCTCCTGTATCCAATGTGATTTTTCGATTCTTAAAACGCAGGAATTGACAGAAAAAGGTATATATATCCAATCCTATCACAAACAGAGTAGCACCCAATGGATGAATGAAGTGATTTTGAACTAAATCATAGGGATTCATGATACCCAAGGTTCCCACACTGATTGTTAGCAGACTTAGGCCTTTAAGAATATGTAAAATAGATTTCTCATTGCGAATAAAATAGATCAAAGCCATAATAAAAGTAATCAATCCGCATAGCATGATTCCTAAGCCAAAAATATACATAGAAGCTGTATTCGGATGTCCCAATAGCGTTTCGCGGGCACCAAATTCACTGATAAAATACTGCCAAAATTTATACTGATCGGGATAAAACCACCAAGCAAGACCGATGGTGATGATAAACACAATCATAACCAGCCAAATTAAAACTCGTAATAATTTTCGGTTTATCGGTTTCATATTTCAACCCTCATCACTATATTACCCACCTCATTGATAAAAGTTGTGCTCTACAGTTTAGTTTTCCAGTTTACCAAGGCACGGGATCATATCTCTCATTACTCGAAAGAACAGCAATCTCCGCCAAGGACACAATCAAGTTTGCATCTGCATTAACCAAATACTTATTATACTCATTCGTTTCGTTTTAAGCATTTTACAGAAGAACATTATACAGTCTGGAAACAATATATGATGATTTATGGAATGGTTTTCGGTTAAAATTGGATAAAAAAGGAGATCTCTAGAATTCTGTCAAAATTTCGTTTCTAATGAAATAATCAAGGTTTGTATTTGACCTTTTTTTTCCTGAGTTCCCAATGAAATAACTTTTTTACATTTTTCTCATCCACCATCTGGTTTTGGTATATTATATGCACGTTACAAGTTAATAGTCTGAGAAAATTCATCCATAAACCAATCTCGATATTCTTGGAACGTCATTTGGTGATTAGGGAAAATTTGATCTCTCTCAATTTGCCAATAATTGAACAATAAATATTTGCCCATTTCACCAAAAAGTCGAGTTCCATCTCTATTTGACCGCTGTTTTCCTTTTTATTTTTCTAATGATTCAAATGCTTTATCTACAAGAAAACATTGAGACAAATATGGAATTAACTTCAGAAAATATCAAGAAAATCATAGAAAACGATTGTCAATTACCCCCCGAAGAGAGTATTGAGAATATTACACCTTTACTCATTCCAAAATTAGGGTTTCCAGATTCAGATTCACGCGAAGGCGCTTTAGAAATTCTATATACTTGGATTATGGAAGGAAAATATTCAGATACTGCTCTTATTCAATTGGGAGACCAATTTTGCGATTTGATTCAAACCAATGTTGGTACTTTTGGTGAAGATTCCACATTTCTGCGAGCTTTTTCAGCATTAGAAATCTGTGGGATTTTGAAATTCGATGATGAATGTGCTTTAGGAAATGTTGAAAACCGAATAAGTTTTTTATCCCCAGAAATCTTTACACGATGGTTGGAAAAAGCGATGAATTACTATCGCCAAGAAAAGGATTATCGTTCTTTTATTCCAGAGAAAGGATGGGCCCATTCAATCGCTCACGGTGCTGATTTGTTCCGTGATTTTTTGAAACATCATTTAATCCGAAAAACAGACGTCATTCAAATATTAGATTTACTCCTAGAAAAAGCATTTTCTTCAAATAATTTACTTCTGAAAGGGAAAGAAGATGCAAGGATTGCAACAGCTTTTTACACGGGGTTGCTACATCAAGATCTTTTATTTACAGACATACAATCATTATTTAACAAATTTATGACATCCTACAAAAATAAAGGCTGGTTTACCTGGGCTCAAGAACCCTCTGCTTCAAATGGATTTCTAAATGGAGAGCGTTTTATTTATGACCTATACTTTATGTTAAAATTTGGAATTTCACGAAAAGGTAGTCGGAGTGTTCCATATTATGAACAACAGATTCAATTTCGTGAAGAACTGATTTTACTTTTAGAGAATTTCATTCAAATTTTGGACAATGGCTCATTCTACTTATTTCCCTCCACACATTAAGTCAAACTGTGACTTTTTACTTAAAGCCATGAAATGGAGTTTCTTTTTTCCAAAATGACCTCAATATAGGAGATAACTCTGAAATTTCACTGAAAGGTGTAATATTCCACTCTGGGGGAAAAAGCGAAGCGTAAAAAGGAAGTGAGAATCTATTTCCGATCAACAGTACTATCCCTCGATCTTTGTCAGAGCGAAAAATGCGCCCTGCAGCTTGGATTACCCGTGTCATTCCCGGATTTCGATAGGCATATTCAAAACCCTTTTTCATAGTCTGTTGAAAGTAGTTTTTTATCAATTCTTGCTCAAAATTATAGGAAGGTAGCCCTGGGCCAATAATAAAAACTCCGATACCCATATCACCTTCATAATCAACACCTTCGCTGAATATTCCACCATGAACACCACATAGCAGATAACCTTGATTCATACTGATATGCTCTTTCAAATAAGAAAGCGAACTCTTTAGAGATTTTTGCTTAGGCAAAGGAGTGCGGAGTAACTTCAACACCTTTCTTCTTTCTCGTTCAGACATAGTTCTTTCTTGCTTAATTAATGAAACGGGAAGATTATACTGCTGCAAATAATGATAGACTTCATCTAAAAAGGAAAAACTAGGGAAAAAAGCCAGATAATTACCGGGATGGACAGAAAGAGTCGTGGAGATTAAATCCGCTATTTTTGAATATGTTCCTTCCCGATGTTCATAGCGAGTAGATATACCAGTGAAATTTAGAATCAGACGATTTTTTGGGGAAAAAGGAGAAGAATAACGGAGATATAAAGCATTTTTGGGAAATCCCAACATCTTTCGATA
>Ga0164318_10003592_pt1 | contig 14719 bp, 14 predicted proteins | sample GuaBasSedimGuay9_FD_113734 | JGI IMG/M metagenome (GOLD analysis project Ga0164318, IMG submission 113734) | Subseafloor sediment microbial communities from Guaymas Basin, Gulf of California, Mexico - Guay9, Core 4571-4, 0-3 cm | ecosystem: Environmental > Aquatic > Marine > Hydrothermal vents...
CTGCTGCGGCAGCGCTCACGTCCTTATCTTTTTTCCAACTCTGTGGCACCACCAGCAGTGGCTGGAGCATTGAAAGCTATTGATCTGGTGAGTGAGTCCAGTGTGCTGCGTGATCAGCTGCGGGAAAATACAGCAGTTTTTCGTCAGGGCTTGGAGGGGCATGGTTTTGAGCTCTTGCCGGGCGAACACCCCATCGTTCCAGTCATGCTGCACGATGCCGTGGTTGCCGGGCGGTTTGCTGACGCTATGTTGGCGCAGGGGATCTTCGTGGTGGCTTTTTCATATCCGGTGGTGCCGAAGGGCAAGGCACGTATCCGTACGCAGATGTCGGCTGCCTTGACAGCGGATGATCTCGAATTTGCAATTGCAGCTTTCGGTCGGGTGAAGCAACAGTTAGCTCTCTGACCAATATTTTACGAGGGGTTGCAGGGTGATCTGTCTGCTGTTCAAGTTTTTCTCAAAGCAAGCGTTGTGTTGGCAGCAAATATAAGTAGCGCTCCACACCAGCCCGAAATTGTCAGTGCCGGGTCAGCAACCAGGACCGGGCCAAGGAGGGCGGCCAACAGTATTCTACTGGAAGAGATTATGGAGCCTTCCACTGCTGTGACGTACAGAAAACCGTAGGTGAGCAGATACTGACCGAGGACCCCGGCAACCGAACAGCTGAGGAGGAAAAATAGCTCCTCAAAATTGGGTAAAAAGATGGCATCGTGGAAAAATATCAGCATTAAAGCTGTACCCAGAGCAAACATGAAAAAAAGTATGGTCTGTGAATCGTGATAGCGCCTGCTGAGGTTGAGATAAATAATTGCTGCTGCAGCTGTTACTCCGGAACTGAGAGCCCATAGATTTCCCCAGCTGGGGGTAATATTGCTGGGTGAAAGAACCAGCCAAACGCCGCTGAAGGCTACCGCAACAATCACCAGAGACAACCCGTCACGCTGCTGCCGAAGAAAAAACCAGGAGAACAGAGCAACAAACAGAGGATAGGTCATATTGAGAATATTGGCCTCAGCCACCGAGCTCATCTCCACCGCCTTGTAAAAACAGAATACGGCAATGGTATTGGCCAGAGTTCGACCAATCAGGTAATGGTATTTTTTGGGTTGCAATCGCTGTTTCTGCAGAATCATAGTGATGGAAACGACGCCGAGACCGAGCAGAAACCGGGCAAAAACAAAATAGGCAGATTCAATGGTCACACGGGGTGCGGCCCAGCGAATTATAAGTGTGGCCAGGTAGAAAAAGAAGGCGGAGCCAAAGACCGCAAGCCAACCAACGGTTTGTCTGGAGATCTTGGCATTGAGTCCAGATGGTAGAATCTTCATAGGGAATTAAGCCAGCATAAAAAAGTAGCCAGGATTTATTATCTGGTCAGGTAACTTCAGACTATTGATCTTTAAGGAACAGCCCTCTCGGTGCCAGAAATCCAAGTGTAAATATAATACAAGCTGCCACAACAATCGTCGGTCCGGTTGGGGTGTCCCATTGAAATGATCCATACAACCCGAGACAAACCGCTAAGCAGCCGATGAGACTGGCCAGCAACGCCATCATTTCCGGATTTCCAGCAAAGCGTCGAGCGGTGGCAGCAGGAATGATCAATAGAGCGGTGACCAGCAACATTCCAACCACTTTCATCATGACCGCAACAACTAAAGCAATCAAGCCGAGAAACATCCAGTTGACCCGGTCAACCGGAACCCCTTCAACTCGTGCCAGGTCTTCATGGATGGTGATGGCAAGTAACGGTTTCCAGAGCCAGAGCAGACCAGCCAGTGCGACCCCGCCGCCGATAAAAATCCAGCCCAGATCACCGTTGCTGATCGCCAGAATATCGCCAAACAGGTAGGCGACCAGGTCAATTCTGACATCCTCCATAAAGGATAACGCCACCAGCCCCAGAGAAAGAGCGCCATGAGCAAAAATACCGAGCATGGTATCGCTTGCCAATTGCCGCTGCCGCTGGCTATAGAATAGGAGGATAGCAAGAAGTTGACAGATAACTATGATGCCAACGGTGAGGTTGACGTGCAGGATAAAGCCCAGTGCGACCCCGAGCAGGGCTGAATGGGACAGGGTGTCACCAAAATAAGCCAACCGACGCCAGACGACAAAAGATCCAAAAGGGCCAGCGACCAGAGCAACTCCCAGCCCCCCGAACAGGGCTCGTAACAAAAAGTCATCAATCATTTGCAGATCTCCTGCCACAGGTTGAACAGTGGTCGTGATGATGATCCTTATCGTGGACGTACACCGCCATGGATTGAACTGCGGCAGAGCCAAACAGCTCGACAAATGCTGGATCGTTGGTCACCGATTCGGGTGTGCCACTACAGCAGATATGCCGATTCAAGCACAGCACCTGGTCGGTTGCCGCCATCACCAGGTGGAGATCGTGGGAGACCATTAACACCGCGCAACCACGTTGATCACGCAGCCTTGAAATTAGTTGATAAAGCTCAACCTGGCCATGAACATCGACTCCCTGAACCGGCTCGTCAAGAACCAATAGATCAGGTTCACGTACCAGCGCGCGTGCGAGCAGAACCCGCTGTAACTCACCACCGGAAAGGGTCTGCACCGCAGAGTCAATAACATGTGCAGCACCAACTTCGGCTAATAACGATAAAATTTTGCCCTGATCATTATTGCAGGCCAGTGCCATGAACCGCCTTACCGTCAGTGGGAGGGTGGGGTCCAGATGGAGCCGCTGTGGCATATAGCCGATGGTCAATCCTGGCCGTTGTCTGACCGTTCCGGAGGTTGGCTTTTGCAGACCAAGGGCCACCCGCAACAGGGTTGTTTTTCCGGCGCCATTCGGTCCGATAACCGTCAAAATTTCACCCGCTCCAACCTTCAGGTTGATATTCTCCAGTAAAAGTCGTTTTCCCAGGATCAGCTCGACAGCAGAAACCTCCAGGAATGGTTGGCCAAGATTACTCATTATTATCCTCACCACAAATTTTGATTCGACAACGTGGACAGAGCCCCATGATCTCTACCGTATGCTGATGAACCTCAAAATCGGCATCAGCTGCACTCTGTTCAATGGCAGCTGTAACCAGAGGGGAGTCTAGTTCGGCAAAGGATTTGCAAGATTTACAGATCAGGAACTGTCCATCGTGAGGATAGTCTGGATGGGTGCAGCCAACATAGGCATTCAATGAACTGATCCGGTGTACCAACCCAAGATCAAGCAAAAAATCGAGGGCCCGGTAAACCGTTGGCGGCGCGGCGCGGCCATCCTGTTGCAGCTGTTCCAGAACTTCATAGGCACCAATCGGTTTATGTTGTTGCCAGACGATCTCAAATACCCGCCGACGGGTTGCGGTAAAATGTTGCCCGTGTTGCTTACATAATTGCTCTGCATTGGCCATCGCACCGTCAAGACAGCTCTGATGGTCATGTTCCCCGGATATGAAATGTAGATTTTTGTTGGAACACATAATATTTTTCCTCGGTAGCTTGATTCATAGACTGTTATATTATAACATAACAAATAGATCAAGTTATTCATGTTTGTCTGAATCGGTGAGGTAATATCATGGCAAAAGTATATTTAATCTGTTTGTTCCTTTGCTCCCTGTTGACACCGGCATGGGCTGTTGAATCATCGTTTCCCTTAGTGGTTGTCAGCATCAAACCACTCCATTCATTGGTGGCTGGAGTTATGCAGGGAGTTGGTGCTCCTCTGCTGCTGGTCAAAGGGGGAGGGTCACCTCACGGCTATGTGCTGCGTCCTTCTGAGGCACGGGCTTTGTCCCGGGCTCAACTGGTTGTCTGGGTGGGCGAGGATCTGGAAAGTTTTCTACAGAAACCGCTGGCGACTCTTGGTAAGAGAGCCCAGCAGCTAAAACTCTCTGACCTGTTGCAGGATGATCTGCTGGTGAAACAACAAGGGGATCGCTGGGAAGGTCGAGCTCACCAGCATTCAAGAGAAGGGGAGCATGTTGATCCGAATAGCCGATATCAAAGTGCCGATTTACACCTCTGGCTCGATCCCGCTCTGGCCAAACAGATCGTTATCCTGGCCAGTGACAGATTGTCCGAAATTGATCCAGTTCACAGTTCCCAGTATCGCAGCAATACAACCGCTCTGGTTACAAAACTCGATCAACTCGATCAGAGTTTAAAACAACAGCTTGCAGCGGTTAAAGATACCCCTTACATCGTTTTCCATGCAGCTTATCAGTATTTTGAATCGGCCTATGGATTAAATGCTGTTGGCTCAATTACGATCGATCCAGAAAGGACGCCCGGAGCTAAAAGGATTAAAGAGATCCGTCAGAAAATCAATCAGCTGGGCGCCCGTTGCGTATTCAGCGAGCCGCAATTCGAATCACGCCTCATTGCAACAGTGATAGAAGGGACCGGGGCAAAAACAGGAATTCTTGACCCTCTGGGGGCAGATCTTCCTGCAGGACCGGAAGCTTACTTTCAGCTTATGACTCAGTTGGTAGATAATCTTTCGGCAGGATTGACTCCGGACCAGTGAGTGAGCGGTAAATAAGATGATCCGGGGGTGGAGGGCGAGAGGAGTTTCCCCACAGTCAATAAGTTAAGGGGTAGACCCCAGCATATCTTCCAGGATTGTGACCCCCTCTTTGACGTAGGGATCATCGGCGATTTCTTCATCCAGGGATTTTGTTTTCTTATCGTCATCGTCCGTCGCCATTGCACCATGTGGTGTCATTCTTTCTCTTTCATCATGTAATTGATCACGCTCAGCCAGCAGATCTTTTAATAACAGGGATTGCTGAGTCTCTTCACGTCTTTTTTGGGCACTATCAGCATCGGAAATAATTTCCTGGAAATCTTCATCCGATTTTATTCGAGCTTTACTCTTTTGCTGCAGTTTCGGAATGTTTTCAGGTGCAGGTTTCCAGGGTTTATAGGTTGCTGAAGCAATATGATCCCATGGCATGGCATTATCTAAATATTTCTCCCCACTCTTTAAACCATCCAAACGTGAGGGCAATTCAATATCAGGGATAACCCCTTCTTCCTGGGTTGATTCACCGCTGATTCGATAGAACTTCTGGATGGTGATTTTTACCGCACCAAGAGGAATATATTTCTCCATTCCACGCAGATTGACAAAACGATCCAGGTCCAGCAGTGCCTGTACGGTTCCCTTGCCATGGGTATGTACATCACCAACAATCAAGGCGCGACCATAGTCCTGAAGGGCCCCGGCCAGAATCTCCGAAGCGGATGCACTGAAACGATTAACCAGCACAATCATTGGTCCCGAATACTCTACGGAGCTATCATCGTCACCCATAATCTGGATTTGCCCCGAGCTGTTGCGAATCTGCACGACCGGGCCGGTTTTGATAAACAGCCCGGTGGTACTCACTGCATCGGACAGAGAACCACCTCCATTATTGCGCAGATCAAGAATCAAACCGGAAATGTTGGCTTTATTTTGCTTCTTCAGTTCCCGGCGCAAATCATCGGTACAATTTCGGTCTGTTTTTCCGCTGTAATCACGATAGAAAGAGGGGATTTTGATGTAGCCGAAGGTTTGACCACTCTCGTCATCAGTCACTGTCGTTCCCTTGACAAAAGTTTCTTTAATCTCCACCACATCCCGGATAATTGGAATCACCAACTGGCTGCCATCCGCCTTTTTTACCGTCAAGCGAACTTCGGTTCCCTTTTTCCCCCGGATCAGGGCAACGGCATCACGAATTCGGGTGTCAGTGATATCTACCGGATCGTCATTTCCTTCCGCAACCTTGAGAATAATATCATCTGCTTCCAGTTGCCCCTGCCGAGCAGCAGCACTGCCGGGAATAACTCTTACTACCTTGATATAGTTATCGTCTTCGCGCAAAGTTGCGCCGATTCCTTCCAGGGAACCACTCATCTGAATATCAAAATCCTCCTTTGTCGTTGGAGGTAGATAACTGGTATGTGGGTCATAAGCCCGGGCGATTGCATTCAGATAACGATCATAATGGTCCTGAGACGTTTCTTCGAACATCCGTTTCAGCAAATTATGATCGGTTTTAGCCGCTTTTTCTTTAGCCTGATATAACAGCTCAGCATCTGTATCCTCATCAACGGGTAATAATTTTCCATCGTCATCAAGACCAATGTCATCTTCTCGCAGACCGATGTAACGGGTAAATACTTGTGCTTTGATAATTTTTCGCCAGCGCTCGCGCAGCTCGGTCAAATCAACAGCATAGTCCAATTTATCAGGATCTGTTTCGATACTTTCAACCAGGGTCGGGTCGATTTTTTCCTCGAAAAGTTCTGTGACGATAGTTTGTACCTGAGTAATCCGGTGATTCAAAATATCCTGTCCGACCAGCGGCAATTCCAATCGTCCACGGCGGAGAGCATCATCAATCCGATCTTTGAAAAATTTTAATTTGGCAATATCTTCCTGCAGGAGAAAACGTTTTTGAAAGTCGAGCTGTTTTAGATAAAGATCGAATGCCGCATGGGAAAGGGCATCGTCAGTCGGTTTCTGACCGTAATGCTTCCCGCTGAGTTGTTGTTGCAGCATATGACCCAGTAGCCGGGCACGGTTGGTATCAAAGGTATCAACTTCTTTGCCCCAGGAGCAGACTGGTAATAATGTGAACAGCAGAACTAAAATAATTCGATTTATATATTTTGCCGGATAAAACATAAAAATAACCCCATCAGATTTGACAACAGCATCGATTTGAAATTCTTAAGGCAATGTAACCCTGACTGCTAATCAATCGCAAGTGACATTTCTAAAACTTAAGTGATAATTCTAAAACTAAATACCCGCGCCCAGAGAAGAGCTGTGCAGAAAGAAGTAAATGTTCAATTTCCTGTTACAATAATAGCCACAGAGAAATCCAGCTAATCTCACGCAAGGCAGATAAGAGGAGCTTTGCCATGACAGAACAACGTAGCGACCGGAGAATTAATTTTCTTACGGAAGCAGATATCAGCATCGATAGCACTATTTATCGCTGCGATCTGGTTGACTTGGCTCTCCAGGGGGCATTATTCAGATCGAAACAAGAACTCACCCTTTTCCTTGGGAGTCAGGTCCCTTTGAGCATTCATTCATTTGATTCTTCGATACGGATGGAGTTTATTGGTGAGTTAATTCATCAGCGTGGAAATTTTTACGGCTTTATGTTTACCTCAGAAAAAACAGAAAGCATGGCTCATTTACGCCGCTTGCTGGAGTTAAACTTTGGCGATGCAGAGCAGATAAAGGGGGACTTCAGCCAGTGGATGAAACGTGGTTCTGTCGATTAAAAACTATTTTCGGTTAGCCTTTCCCTTGGCAATCCCGCTTTTGTCAACTATGATGTGAGTCAGCAAAGGGAACGGTAAACCATCAGTTCAGATTCTGGAGCAAATAATGGCTATTAAACGATGTCAAAAATGTGAGGCCCCCCTCAAGGGAGAATACTGGTGCAGCAACTGTAAAACTGTCTTTAAGTGCCCAATTCCCGGTTGTGAAGCGACAGTGAAACCAGGAGCAACCGAATGCCCCCGTTGTGGTCTCTTTTTTGAGGATTATCTCAACGGTCGAAAAATGTATCGTCGGTGTCCCAAATGTAAAAAAAAGCAGGGATTATCAGAGCAACAATGTCGTTTTTGCCACCATTGGTTCAACTGCCCAACCTGTGGTGAAAAGGTTTCCACCAATACCGTTCTAACCTGTCCCCGCTGCGGGACAACACTACGCTAGACGCACCCTTCATACCCCAGGAGACGCATGCTGACTCTGTTGCTGGCCATCCTTTTGCTCTTCTCGCTTTTGTCTGCCGGACATGCGTTGTTGACCAAACGTGACCCGCGAGCAGCAGTTGGCTGGATCATTACCTGCCTGGCAGTTCCGGGTATCGGCCCACTCCTTTACTGGTTGTTAGGTGTCAATCGAATCCGTACCCGCTCCCGGGCGATTCAGGAACAAGGGCAGGGGATGCACTGGCTGCATGTTGATCAGCCAGCACCGCAGCAACACATAGAGAACTTTCCTGTCACCAGTACCAGCCAGACGCTGATCAAACTCTCTGATGCCGTGACCCGACGCCCTCTTACTTTTGGCAACAGAATCACCGTTCTCTACAATGGCGAACAAACCTATCCAGCCATGTTGGACGCAATCAACCAGGCAAAGGAATCGGTCTTTTTGTCCAGCTACATACTGAAATCGGATCAGATCGGACAACAGTTTGCCGGGGAATTGATTGCTGTAGCAGAAAGAGGCGTTGATGTCAGAGTATTGATAGATGCTTTCGGTGAACTTTACTCTTTTAGAAAGATCCGTCGCATATTTCGTGGAACCAAAGTCAAAACCGCTGTATTTCTACCTTTTACCCTTCTGGGCAGTTTTTACTTTAATCTGCGAAATCATCGTAAATTATTGATTGTTGATAATAGTTTCAGCTTTACCGGTGGAATGAATATTCGTGATCGACATATGGCTCTGGCCAGGAACACACCGAGTCGGATTGTTGATATTCACTTTCGCTTCGAGGGACCAATCTGTGAGCAGTTACGCGATGCCTTTATGGAAGACTGGCATTATGCAACAGATCAAAAGCGCGAGCCACATGACTGGCTAGCTTCACCTGTCGTAGGCAATGCCTGTTGCCGTGGGATCAGTGCTGGTCCTAATGAACAGCATGAAAAGCTCAACTGGATCCTCATCGGTGCCTTGGCCTGTGCAAAATCCCATATTCGGATTATGACCCCTTACTTTCTTCCCAGCCGCGCGCAGCTTGCGGCGATCAATACTGCCGCTCTCCGGGGAGTGCAGGTCGATATTCTTCTGCCCAAACAGAACAACCTCCCTTATGTTGCCTGGGCCACAAATGCTCTGCTGTTTGAATTACTTGAGCACAATGCCCATATCTATTTCCAGCCACCCCCCTTTATCCACAGTAAATTTCTGCTGATCGATGATGAATATGCCCTGATCGGGTCTGCTAATATTGATCCGCGCAGTTTGCGTTTGAATTTTGAGTTTAATGTGGAAGTCTTTGATACGGAAACAGTTACGGAGCTGATTCACCACTTTGACCGATCCCGTGAACAGGCCCGTGAAGTTTCCCTTGAAGATATGGATGGCCGTTCCCTGCCGTCGCGGTTACGGGACTCTTTTTGCCGGTTATTTTCACCCTACCTATAGGCTGAACAGTCTTTGAATGTTATCAGCAACTAGGTTGCCATGTTCCATCAAAGCTTCTACTTCAGATAGTGGACAGAAAAAGTTGCTGCTGATATAGCGCGAACCCGGGCAGGTGCGTTACTATGTACCTATGAAGATCAAACGTAGTCCATGCGTCAATGTTCTTTTATTGATGCTGCTGATTATTTCCTTTCCGTTATTTGCTTCATCTGCCTCCTGGGATTTCAGCAGGAAATCGATCTCTGAGGATGAGATCATGTCAGGTGGACCGCCACGTGATGGCATCCCGGCGTTGACTGCTCCCAAGTTTCTCCCAGCATCCCGGGCTGACAGGTTGCGTGATGATGAGCAGATTTTGGGTGTATTTCTCAATGGTGTTCCTAAGGCCTACCCCACGCGAATTCTTTCCTGGCACGAATTGGTCAACGATTACTTTCGTGATCTGCCGGTTCTGGTAAGTTGGTGACCGCTGGCTTATGCGGGAGTGGTTTACTCCCGGCAGATTACAGGTAAAGAGCGTTTCTTCGGAGTCTCCGGGCTCCTCTATCGCAGCAATGTGTTGATGTACGATAAGGGGAGTGAATCTCTCTGGTCGCAGCTCAAGGGTGAGGCGGTTACCGGTCCGCTGACCGGTACTGAACTCAAAGTACTACCATCAACCTTGACCAGCTGGAAAAAATGGCGGGAATTACATCCCGAAACGCAGGTACTGTCGTTTGATACCGGCTATGGTCGCAATTATGACTTCGATCCCTATCTCAATTACTACAAGCAGCAGAGCGGGTTCAAATCTTTTTTCAAGCTCGGTCCAAATGAAAAAGAGAAGGAGCTGGTCGTCGGGATCGTCATTGATGGGCTGGCACGGGCTTATCCGCTGGAGCAGTTGAAAAAGGTGGGTGTGACTAAAGATTATCTGGCAGGAAAGGAACTGAATCTGAGCTTCGACGTTGCTACCGACAGATTGTCAGTCGTAGATGCACAGGGAAACAGTATCGAGCAAATGACCGCATATTGGTTTGTCTGGAAGGCAATCTGGCCGGACACCGGGCGCTTCTAACCCTACAAACAGAGGGATAATTACTCTAGTCCTTGGAGATGATTATGTTGGAAGACCTGCAACTGGCCGCCAAGGTTCATTACAGTTTTTTACCTGATGACTACGAGGATGATCGGCTGAATATAGCGGTGACCCTGTTGCCATTACACCCTATCGGTGGTGACTACTGCAGCGTTATTCCACTGGCGGGAGAGCGTATATTGGTCTGTCTCTGCGACGCTGTCGGTCATGATGTCGCAGCAGCGCTCTTTGCTGCGCGGATCAATACCTATGTCCTCACCCATGCCCGGGCTGATCTGATCCCCTGTGATCTGGTTACCGGTCTAAATGCTTACCTGTGTAGACACTTGGCCGAAACCGGAATGTATGCAACCTTTTATGCTCTGTTGCTGGATTTTGAAGCTGGCACCATGACTCTTTCTGGAGCTGCCCATCCTCCAGTCCTGCAGTTTCAAAAAGATCAAAACAGCTGTAAGGAATGGTCATCGATGACCACCTTTCTCGGGATTGATGATCCGATGCCACTGCTCTGTGGTTCAGAGTGCTTACAATTAAATCGGGGTGATCGCTTTCTCCTCTATTCCGACGGTTTGATTGAGGTGGAAGATGCCGATTTTCAGGCCTTTGGAACGGAAGGGCTTTCCAGCGCTTTGATGACGCACCAGAATCTCAGCGGTCAGGAGTTGAATAAAGCCATCCTGACACAAGCTGAAGTCTATGCGGATGAGGGGTTTAAAGATGATGTTTTGCTGGTGAGTATTACCCTCAAGTAACGGCAGATAGTTGCTAAGGGTGTTATTTGTGGGGCATGGATTCCCCAACAAAAAAGGTCGCTCTTTCAAGCGACCTTCAATTTAAATCTCATTTTTCTTTACTCACCCCAGAACTGTTCGGGTCAGTTTTTTGCTCTCCGTCACGCGGAAGCTCACAGCTACCGGACATTCATGTTTGAATCCCCATCCGTGGCAGAATCCAGCGGTTCAGAACATACCAGATAACAATAATTCCCAGAAAATAAAACCAATCCATGTTGTTTCTCCTTCTTAATTTATCAGCGCATCATAACCTGAAACGAGAAAATTGGGCAACCTCTTAAAATGTTCTGTCCAGTTAGAAAAAATGGTCAATGTTTCAGGAGTACTTTATTCTGTCAAAATCATGTCTTTTTTTGTTTCGGTCACTCCCCTGCCACTCTTGGTTAGTTCTGTTCGCCAATAAATGGTCTTAATTCAACAGGTTGGGGTGGTTTGTTTTTTCTGGCACAGTTCTCGCTTATGAAGATCTCCGAATGTGAATAAATAGTTGCTGGAGGCGTGGATGCAATATCCGATTAAAATTGTGAGGATCATCGGGCTACTGTTGTTTTTGCTGTTGTTTTTTATGAGCGTGACAATGACTGCTCAGGCTGCAGTTCCAATCACTTGACTGGATATCCAGAAGTAGGAAGTTTTTTATAATACTCGGTTTGTTCTTGAATCCTCCGTGCTATTAAAGCTCATCAGTGAGGATACCGGGCAGCAGGTGGATCTGTGCAATGCTACGGTCACAGTTGCAAAGAGAGCCTGAAATGGTTGCTGAACGGCAGAAAAAATTACGGAGGCTGACAGGGTGATAAAAGTCGTTACAGATCAAGCTGGAGTATTGAGGAGTATGCAGAGTCCGTTGGCTGAGGGGAGTGCTGAACTACAGATACCAATGACCCGGGTTTTGTCAATTACCAGTGGTAAAGGGGGGGTTGGAAAAACGGTTGTAGTTTCTAATATTGCTGTCTCTTTAGCCAAACAGGGAAAAAAGGTTTTGATCATTGATGCCAACCTGAGTCTGGCAAATATAGATGTGGTTCTTGGTATTTTACCGGAGTACAATTTAAACCATTTTTTTAATGGTGAGAAGACTCTGGAAGAGGTGATGGTCGAAGGGCCTTATGGTTTAAAGATTCTTCCGGCCGGATCTGGAGTACAACAGTACACCCGTCTTGATGGTCAACTGAAGATGCGACTGATCGATTCGCTGGATGCTCTTCAAGAGCATTTTGACGTGGTATTAATCGATACAGAATCAGGTCTCTCCGATAATGTCACCTATTTTAACGTAGCTGCCCAGGATATTCTGGTAGTGACGACTCCGGAACCAACAGCAATGACCGATGCCTATGCCCTGATGAAACTGCTTTCGACCCAGTACCATCAAAAACGGTTTTTATTGGTGGTTAATGAAACACGGGGTACGGCTGAGGGTTTGGATGTTTTTGAGAAGTTGACCATGGTTTCGGGACGCTATCTCGATATTTTTCTCGATTATCTAGGTTGTATCCCCTTTGACCGAAAAATACATGAATCGGTGCGTCAGCAGCAGGTTATGGTCGATCTCTATCCAGATCATAAGGTGGCACAAGCTTTAAATACCCTGTCGGAAAAGTTGATCGATGTGCCGGTCAATAATCAGGCGCAGGGAACCCTGCAGTTTTTCTGGAAGCAATTTCTAGGAGTTGATGCAGAGGCGAGTTGATGACTTATAGTAACGGCTCCGGTCTGCCGGGAACGACAGAGCGGGAGAAAGGGGAGGGCTTTATTTATCGTTTCAAGTTGTAGTCAGGTTTCATGCGGAACAAATAGAGTCCGCTCAGGACAGTCAATCCGGCACAAATAAAGAGAGCTGTAAATCCTGCCATCTCGCCAATCACTCCCAGGATCATGGCGCCACAAAAGACTCCAGCATCAATTCCCCCGGTAAAAATTCCAGTCACTTTGCCACGTACTGCATAAGGTTCATTCCGCACCGCCATAGCATTCAGGGCAGGAAACAACAGTCCATGACCGATTCCGAAAATAAAACCAACAATCAGTAATAATAGATTACCATGAACCAGTGGAACCAACAGCAGTCCTCCTGCGGCAAGAGACAGTCCCCAGGGGATTATCTGATTTTCACCAATCCGATCAGCCATTCGTCCAGCGAGAAAACGGACGCCGACTGCCGCAAAGGAATAGGCAAGATAGTAGGTTGATATGTAGCTGAGTTCCCGTTCTTGAGCAAATGGAGCAATAAAGTTTACTGTGGCAGCCAAACCAAAGCCAAACAGCAAAGCGAGCCCTCCGCTAACTAATTGTTTACGGGTTTTCAGCAGGGAGAAGAACGATGGTGAGGGTTCTATCTCTGCCTGTTGCAGGTGGTGTTTGTCGCTGATGGGTGACTGCAGCAGTAAGGCTGCGCCAGCCAGCCCGGAAGCGGTGAGGAAAAAAGCGGGGAAGCCGAATTTTTGCAATATCGGCTCGGCAATCAGTGGACCGATCGCCATGCCGATCAACCCGGATGTCCCGAACATGCCGATCCCTTCGTTCAAACGACTGACCGGGATCAGATCGACAATGAAAGTAAATATTGCCGTAAAGCAGATGGCCAGCCCAATACCGTGAATGATACGGAGGAGCAACAGAAACAGATAATAGTCTGAGAGCGTTCCTTGCAACAGTAAATACAGCAGTGGTATGAGGGTCATGATGGTGCAGCCGATGGTATAACTGCGCTTGCGACCAAGGCGATCTATCATTTCGGAAATCCAGGGACGACAGAGAGCTGAAGCCAGGGCAAATATGCCCATGATAATGCCGATATCCTGGTGGCTGCCACCATGGCCGGTGATAAACAGGGGAAATAGAAAAAAAGTTGCAAAACTGGCGACCAGAAAAAGGTTTGCAATAAAGAGGGCGGCAAATGCCGGGGTGTAAAGCATCAGATTGGTCCAGAATACACAAGTATTTCTGCTCCCTGAAAAGTAAGTAGAGTCAGGACTGAATAACGTAACCCCTTGCCAGCTGTCACCAACAGAGAAAATCGAATTAATGGAGTTTTTAGCATCCCACTGATCAGGCAGAGGGGATCGCCGACAACCGGTAACCATGCCAGCAGTAGAGACCAAATGCCATAACGGTTAAACCATACTTCAGCTCGCTGTTGCTGTTTCTTGTCGATTCGGAGCAACTTTTTCTGTAACCAGTCACCGCCATAATAGCCGATCAGATAATTGGTTCCGGAACCGAGCGAATTGCCGAGTGTGGCAACCACAACAGCTGCAACGGGATTGCTCCCTTGCAGTAACAGGGCAACCAGCAACCATTCAGATCCCAGTGGTAACAGGGTTGAGGCACAGAAACTGATGAAAAAGAGTGACCAGAGACCATATTCAGTGAGAAATTCAGCCATGGGAGGGATCATAGCAGACCGACTGTGAGTAGTCTGTCAAACTTTATAAGAATCTGCCCTCGAACAGTCAGTTTTTCGTTGCGATTCGCAAAGCCTGACAAACTACTGGAAACAAATGGCTGAAAGACCTTGTTCCATGACTTGTCAGGGTGTAAATTGTCCGCTTCATTATTCTTGTTAAAAATTGTTAAAAAGAGAGTTGCTGTGATGGATAAAAAACAAGCTTGGGAGAAATTTAAATCCCTGCTGGAAATGATCAAATTCTCCCATACAATCTTTGCTTTCCCGTTTGCACTGATGGGGGTGGTGCTGGC